>Ga0326728_10017252_pt1 | contig 14512 bp, 10 predicted proteins | sample MB3enrmetagenome_FD_207602 | JGI IMG/M metagenome (GOLD analysis project Ga0326728, IMG submission 207602) | Lab enriched peat soil microbial communities from McLean, Ithaca, NY, United States - MB31MN | ecosystem: Environmental > Terrestrial > Soil > Wetlands > Peat | place: USA: New York...
ACCACATCTCCGGGGTAAGAAGCAAGCAACTCTTGAGGCAGACCTCTCGTTTCAGGTCCGAAAACCAGGCAGTCGCCGGCCCGAAAGGAAAAATCATAGTAGGGCCTCGGAGCGTGGGCCGAAAAGTAGACCAGGCGCCCAGGCCTCATATCCATATTGGCGGCTTCGAAATCGGGGTATTGCTTCATGCGGACATAGGGCCAGTAATCGAGGCCCGCCCGTTTGAGCTGTTTGTCGGTAATTTGAAAACCGAGTGGGCCGACAAGATAGAGCGGGGTATGGGTGGCTGCGCAAGTCCGCGCGATGTTGCCGGTGTTCTGCGGTATTTCCGGCTGATAAAGGAGTACGCCGAGCTTTTCGCCTAACCGGGAAAGGGCGCAGCCATGCATTTTTTGAGGTTTGCCGTTATGTTTAGAGGTGTCGTCGGTCAATCGCCGTTGCGCTCCAGGCGTTCATCGATTCAGCGAGCCGCGCCGGGCCGTTGCTTAAAACCTTAAAACTATATACTGAAGACTGCAAAAAAACAAAAAAATACGAAAGTGCCTGGAGTCTCCGGTTTTTCATGCGTCATTTGACCGGATTGCAATAGGGCAGGCCGATCATTGGGTAACTGCTGGAGACCAAAGTCAAAATACCTTTATCTCTTTTGCATCGGCTGCCGTTAAGTAGTGTAGCGGATTTCAGGATGCCGCCGCAGTGTTAGAATCGTCTATGCGCAGTTATGGGGCCATTTCGAATAAAGTAGTGAAATCGCAGCGCCGGGGGCAGGCTTTTGATTCTTAATTACAGGCAGAGGCCTTCGTGGTATATGCTATATTTCAGTAGTTCGGACTCGCGACGACCCTCGATTTGGGAGGATGGGGACAGATGTCCATTAGTCCGCTAGATGAGCAGGAAATCCGATACCAGATTTCACAAATAAAAGAGCTGCCCTCTTTGCCTCAGTCCTTCGAGAGGCTGATTGAAATAATTCAATCCGAGATCGATTCGCCCGGAGAACTTGAAAGCATCATCAGCTACGATCCGTCGCTCGTTGCCAAGCTGGTGATGGTTGGCAATTCAGCCTGCTATGGATACGGGGGAAGGGTAAACACACTTGCAAAGGCGATAAACGTTATAGGGCTCTACCAGGTAAAAGCCATCTGTATTTGTGCCCTGCTCATGAACCTTCTCGCCAACGGGCATCCAATCAGCGCGGTCTATCGGGAAATGCTCTGGAAACATTCTTATGTCACCTCCAGGATCCTTACCGAGATGACCAAAATGCGCCCCTGGCTGGACAGGGACGAAGCGTCCATACTTGGCCTCCTTCACGATCTGGGCTGGATCGTGATGGCGGCGCACTTCAAAGATCAGTTCACAGCTATTTTTGAAACCGCTGCGAAAAAAAATATCCCACCCTGGTGCGTGGATATGCAGTATGGTCTCGTACACACACAACTCGGCAAATACCTGGCCCTGCGATGGGCTTTCCCGGAAGTATTGAAAGCGGCCATCGAATTCCATCATTTTCCTGAAAAAAGCCAATCTTTCAAGACGGAGGTCAGGTTGACTTACCTGGCCAATGTTCTGAGCCATTTACATGAGTTTCCCGATCTCGCCGGTGATGAAGTCACTTTGTCTCATTGCCGGGAACTCTATATTTGCGAGGAGGAGTGGCAGGAATATCAGGAGAAGGTCGAGCCGATTTGGTATGAAGTTGACGAGTTATGGAATTTGCTGAAATAAAGAGGAATGAGGATGGACAACCTGGTTAATGAAGTGGTGAAAATGGGCCTCCTTGGCGCAAAGGGGCAGAGCGATGAAATGAGCCGGTTTATGGCCATGATTCAGCGTTTTGCGGAGGCAGTGTCCCAGGACCAGGAAACAGCCAGGGCATGCAGGCATTTCGTCAGGATTATAATAGAGGAAACAGCATTCGAGAACTGCTCGATTCTTTTCTGGAACGAGCATACGGACACTCTTTCCCTGGTCGCCGCTTACGGCCTGGAGGATCAGCTAGAGGTGGCTTCACGCCGCTACAAACAGAATCTGCGCTTTGGAACGGGTCAATTTATTGCGGGCCGGGTTTTTACCTCCGGGGAGGCTGTTTTCATTGAAAACACCGCCGATGATCCAATCCCTGAAGTACAGGACTCGGTTGTAGCCCCGATTTCTCTCGCCTGCCTTCCGATTCTGGATTTGGGCGTAATTAACCTCAGCGCGTATCACCCGCAGGAATTTCCTCACCAGGTCAAGCGGAACTGGAAGATGATCGCCAATCTGATCGGTTATCTTACGGTCGGGATGCAAAGCGCCAGGGAGGCCGGCCAACGCATGTCGGCAAAACCGGAGGCTCCGGAGACAGCCGCGCCTGCGCCCCCGGCTCACCTGACCGGCCCTATCCCCGACCTGATCCTCGATTGCATGCCCCAGGGGATCTGTATTCTCGACACGAAAGGCAAGGTCGTTCGGATCAACCGGAGCATCGAAAAAATGCAGGGCGAAAAGCTCCCGGAAGTTACGGGCCGCTCGCCCGGGGTGCTTTTCCATGACCCGACCTGTTTTGAAAAGCTCTTTGCAAGGGTATCGACGTCCGATGCGGGGCAGGTGGAAAAAACAGACGTCAACCTTATGAACTCGACCGGGGAAACCTATCTGGCCGATATCAACCTCGTGCGGCTGCTCGATGCGGGCACGCTGGTCGGCTACCTGCTCGTAATAGAAGATATCACCAGAAAGAAGGCCTTTTCCGACAAGATCATCCAGTCGGAAAAGCTTGCCGCGCTTGGAACAATGGCCGGAGGCGTTTCGCATGATTTCAACAATCTTTTGATGGCTATCCTCGGGCACATTCAACTGATTCTGCCTCGAATCGAAGATGACGAAATCCGGCGAAGGCTTCAGAATATTGAAAAGGCGGTCTACGACGGCTCGAATACCGTCCGTAGGCTCCAGAGATTCACCGAGCGTGAACGGGACCCCAAGGCGATCGCTTCGACCATCGACATAGAAGAAGCGGTAAAAGATGTTATAGAGCTTACGCGGCCTCGCTGGAAAAACCTCATGGAGAGGTCGGGCCGGACCATAGACATACAGATGAACCTCGAGCCGAACTGCCTGGCTGCGATCAACGCTTCCGACCTGAGGGAAGTCCTTACCAATCTTCTTCTCAATGCTATCGATGCAATGCCCCAGGGAGGGGTCATCACCTTCCGGTCGCACTGCGTGGGCGAGTTGGTTTTCCTTGAGGTCAACGACACCGGTATCGGCATGACCAAGGAGGTCGCGGAGAAGATATTCGACCCCTTTTTCACGACAAAAGGAGTCGGGAACTCCGGGCTTGGGCTGAGTGTCTCCTGGAGCCTCATAGGCCGCTATGGAGGAGATATCCAGGTGAAGAGCAAACCGGGCAAGGGCACCACCTTTATCATCAAGCTCACCAGGGCGGAGGCGACAAAAGCGCCTGTCAGCATGAAGGCAGGTGAGGGCATAAGTTCCTATCGACTGCTGCTGGTCGAAGACGAACCCGAGATCCTGAATCTGCTCCGGGATATGCTGCGTCTGAAAGGGCACCGTGTCGTGGCGATGAGCGACGGTGAAAAGGCCCTGGAACTGCTGGATTCGAGCCATTTCGATCTGGTTTTGACAGACCTGGGAATGCCGGTGGTGAGCGGCTGGGAAATAGCTAAGCGAGCCAAGGCCAAAGACCCGAAAACGCCGGTGGTGATGATAACCGGTTGGGGCGCTCAGTATGAAGATGTGGAACTGGCGAGCCGGGGTGTGGACCTGATGCTTGCAAAGCCCCTGAGTTGGGATAAGCTGTTGAGTTCTATCGAGAAGCTGCTCTAGGACGCGCGCGAGGGTCCCGTCCCCTGCGACTTTAAACAGACCACCTCATAGAATTTGAGCGTCCGGGCTTTGCCTTTCATCTGCATCTCCGGCATCAGACGGCACTCGAAGATGTCCTTCACTTCGTCATAGGTCGTAGAGGTGATCAGGATCGTGGTGCCGAATTCCTTGTTGAGAGATTCCACGCGCGCACACGTATTGACTCCATCTCCGATAACGGTGTACTCCAGCCGCCTTTGAGACCCGATGTTGCCTGCTATTACATCGTCGGTGTGAATTCCTATCCCTATCTTTATGGGTGCCTGGCCCGTTATGCTCCTCTTGCCGTTGATCTTGCCGAGAAGCGCCTTCATGCGAAGAGCAGCCATAATGGCCATACGCGGGTGGTCCGGTTCGTCATCGAAGGAGCCGAATACGGCCATCATTCCGTCTCCGAGGAATTTGTCCAGCACCCCTCCGTATTCGAAGACGGCTTCAACCATTTCGGAAAAATATTCATTCAAAAAGGCTACAACCTCCATTGGCTCCATTTGCTCGGAAGTGGAAGTGAAGTCGCGAATGTCCGAAAAAAGAATCGTAACTCTGCGGCATTCTCCTCCAAGTTTCACCCTTCCGTTCAAGACCCGCTCCGAAACCTGGGTCGTTACGTAACGGCCGAAGAGTTCCTTGACCATGTCCCGTTCGCGAAGGCCTTCGACCATCCTGTCCAGACCGGCCTCGAGTTGGCCTATCTCGTCTCGGGCCCGAACCCGGGGCTGTACCGACAGGTCTCCGGCCTGGACACGTTCAAACATGTGCAGCAGGGTCTGAAACGGCGCCTTGATATAACTCGAGAGCTGCTGGGCGATAACCAGGCAGGCGAGGACGATGAAACCTATGCCGAAAAGAAATCTGTATTTCAGGGCGAGCAGCGGCGACACGGCTTCTTTTTCGTCCATTTCGGTCACCATGACCATAGGTTTCGGGTTCACAGTTCCGATGCCCTTTAAGCTCCGGTAGAAAAAAAGCCTTTTTGTTCCGGCTTTGTTCGGTGCAACCACGGACCCGTTATTTCCCTTCAGTCCGAGTTGTACGGCAGGGCAGTCCGAAATATCCTCGGATATCCTGCCGGGGTCCGGATGCCCCAGTATGCGCCCGTCATGATTGACCAGCATCGCATGTCCGCTTTCGCCAAATCGCGTCGAGACGAGAAGGTGGCTGATTTCATAAAGACTTGCCAGCGTGCTCAGGACCCCAATGATTTCTCCATTGGGAGACTGCACCGGGACGCTGAGACAAAGGACATATTTATTGAAGACGGGAGACATGTAAGGGTCTGAGGTAAACGTCCGGCCGTCGAGTCCGTAAGCGATTGCAATATGATTAAAAGGCTCGGACCCTTTTTGGCTGCCGGCTGTGGCCAATAGCCGGCCCCCTTTGTCGTACAGGTCAATTTCGAGGTACTTGCCGTTAGCCTGAAAAATATTGTTCAGTTTGTCCTGCAGCCCCTTGGAAGGTCCGCTGGTGATCGCCGGGGCCAGCATAGTCGACAATCTTGCCATATGTTCAAAAGACTCCTCCACCTCGCATTGGATTTCGTCTTCAAGAGTGCCGCCCACATTTCCCAATTTCTCCAAGGTTTCCTGCCAAACGATCTGTCTTGCCGATCCGTAACACCAGACGCCCACCACCAGTGACGATATTACGCCGGTTCCCACAAGGGCGATCCTGAGGGTAATGAGATAGCCCCGCTTCAGTCTGGAAAGCCAGCGAAGACGGAGCGCAACTGCAAATGCGGCGAGCGCGAGCGCGGCTGCCAGCAGGGCAACGATGCACGATGCATTCATTAAAAGGCCCCCGGGTAAGATATGCTCCTGGTGTAGGGTGATAACGAGAGAAGCTTGCATGAAATTCACGCTCCCTTCCCTCCGTGTTTTCATACCCTTAATCGGCAGGCCTGCAATGACTCTTTAGTCATTCAAATCCGCCTGGGGGGAATGGCGCCGCTTTTATTTCCCGAAAAGACCCGTGATCGAAGCCTCTCCGAGGACTTTTCCCTTTATTGCAGCCTGGAAATCGGACAGGGTTGCGCTCGGTTTGAGGACCAGCCCGGCGTCTTTCAGGGCATAGAGGGTCACAACGTACTGGTGTGCGCCCGTGCCCCTGGGAGGCTGCGGTCCGCCATATCCGAGGTCGCCGAATGAGTTTTCGGTCTCGATCGAGCCGGGCGGCATACTCTTTCCCGATGCGCCCTCGGGCAGGGAAGTGACATCCGGTGGAATATTGATCACGATCCAGTGCGCCCATTTTCTCGCAACCGGGTGATGGTCCACGATAGAGAGCGCGAATGATTTGGTCCCTTCCGGCGCGCCGGTCCATTTCAACGGGATGGAAACGTTGCCTGCGGGACGGGCATGGACCGCGGGAATCTCGGCCCCGTCTTTGAACGCTGGGGATGAAAGCTGCAACTCGGCCGCTGCCGGCGCAGAGGCTGCGGCCAGCAGGACTGCGGCGAAAAGAACGATTGCCATTCTTTCAATCATCTTGGCCTCCCTGGTTAGTTTATGGTATTGAATAAGATTCAGGACTATATAATAATGTTTTATTTGTCTAAAGTCGCTGGATTACCCTCATCGAGACCACGAGGCGCAGGAAGCAAAAGTGAACTGCAAAAACGTCTTCGCCAATGTTTTGGAATGCGTCGGAAATACTCCCCTTATACGCATAAACCGGATGAACCCCAACCCGAATGTTGAGTTCTACATAAAACTCGAGGCGAAAAACCCCGCGGGTTCGGTGAAGGACAGGACTGCCCTGTCGATGATCGAGGCGGCGGAGCGCGATGGGCTACTGGTTCCCGGAAAGATTATCATCGAGGCAACGAGCGGCAATACCGGCATCGGGCTGGCAATGGTTGCCGCCGTAAAGGGCTATCGGGTCCTTTTTACCATGCCGGAAACAGCCAGCCTGGAGAGGCAGAAAATCCTCAAGGCCTTCGGCGCCGAACTCCTTTTAACCCCGGGGTCGATGGGTACCGACGGCGCAATCGAGGAAGCTTACAATCTGGTTCGGGAAAACCCCGACCGATATTTCATAACGGACCAGTTCAACAACCCGGCCAACCCGGCTGCTCATTATAACGGAACAGGACCGGAGATTTACGAACAGACGGAGGGCAGGGTGCGCGTCGTCGTCGCCACGCTCGGCACGGCGGGAACGGCCATGGGAATCCTCCGGGCGATGAAGGAAAGAAACCCGGCAATCAGGGTCGTTGCCGTAGAGCCTCTTCCCGGCCACAAGATCCAGGGACTCAAGAACATGAAAGAATCCTATGTCCCGGAGATTTTTGACCGGCAAGCCCTCGACGAGATCGTCAACGTGAAGGACGAAGATGCTTTCGAGGCGGCCCGAAGGCTGGCGAGAGAAGAGGGGATATTTGCCGGCATGAGTTCCGGGGCCGCGATGGCGGCCGGCATGGAGGCGGCCTCCGGTATGAAGGAAGGTGCGCTGGTTGTAATCCTGCCCGACGGAGGCGACCGGTATCTGAGCACAAACCTGTTTACTCCCTTGCTGGAGCCTGACTTCAGGTTTTACAATCTGCTCGATAGGCAGAAAGTGGAATTCAAGCCGGTCAGGGACGGTAAGGCGCGTATTTGCGTGACCGGCCCCTCCCTTGACCAGCCGCTTTCGATCGCGGATGCGCGACGGTTTCTGCTTGCCGATATCCTGTCGAGGTTTTTCCAGGCGAAAAACTTTTCGGTCGATGAAGTCGTTCTCATTCCGGATTTCGACACCCGTACGATAAACAGCTCGATTGCCGCCGGAATGTGTCTCGGGCCCTACACGCAGCAAAGATTCGAATCGTTTCTCGGGGATCTGGACTCGCTGGGAATAACCAGGGCATACCGATATCCGCGTACGACGGAACATCTCGACACCATAATAGAATTCACCAGGAGCCTTATTGCCGGTCGGTTTGCCTACGAAAAGCTCCGTTCGGTGTACTTCGACCTCTCCAGGAGCGAGAGTTACGGAAAACTCTCAGGGATCGATCCCACAAAGGTTCGCGCCGGTAAGACGGTTGACCTGAACTCCTATGAGAAGCTGAACCCGAGCGATTTCGCTCTGCTCAAGCGGGCAACTCTGTCAGAGTTGAAAAGGGGCGCGTGCGTCAAAACGGACTGGGGAAACGTAATCCCGACGTGGCACATATCAGCGGCTTCGGCGGCTATTCACGATCTGGGACCGCAGATAGACATCGCGGTCAGCAGCATGGATTTTCTCTTCCCGCACCTGGAGAATGTCAGGGTTATCGGTGAAGCCCTCACAGACAAGCCCTTTGCCAATATCTGGATGACCGCCGAACGTGTGTGGTCCGCAAAGAAGGTGAAAGGGACCGACCGGGTGGACGAAGCCAAGCCCGTGCGGGAGCTCTTAGAAATGGGGTTTTCGGCGCGCGAGGTAAGATATTGGCTCCTGAGCACCCACTATCGAAAGCCGATCCAGGCCACCTTGGACAATATCTCAAACGCCGCCCGCGGCCTGAAGCGCATTGACGAGTTCATCGTGAAGGTGCGGGCTTGCGACGGACCGGTTGGAGAAAACAGGCTGGTCTCCGAAATGATTTGCTCGTTAGAGCAGGGCTTTCTCGATTCGCTTGCCGACGATCTTAATGTTCCTCGTGCCCTTGCGGCTATATTCCGTTTCATACGGCAGGCAAACCCGATAATCGGTCAATCAGGTATGGAACACTCACAAAAACTGCGGATACTGGAAATTTTCAACAGGGCCAACTCCATCCTGGGATTTTTTGACCTGAGTTCCCGTCTGCTCAGTCCGGCGGAGGAAAAGCTTATTGCGGACCGCGAGATTGCGCGCACGGAGAAAAACTGGGCTGCCTCGGACAGAATCAGAAACGACCTGTTGAAATGTGGCGTTCGAGTTATCGACACCCCTGCCGGAAGCAGATGGGAATACTGCAGGCGCGAAAACCCCGCCGAGAACGGCTGCCCGCGCGGACCTGAAACTCCTCGGCGCGATGATGTCAAACTTCAGCTCGATTGAAGTCTTTTGAGCAGCGGCAATAGCGCCCGGAATTCCTTCGTGCCGGCCCGGTGCAGCAATTCAAAAAGGATCATCTCCGTGGAACTGATCACGGCGCCGGCCCGGTCGAGGCGATTCAAGCCGATTTGCCTGTCAGAGGCGGTTCTCGATGTCACGGCGTCATGAGCGATGTGAACGCGGTACCCGTGACGCAGCGCGCCGACCCCCGTGTGGAAAATGCACACATGCCCTTCCATGCCGGAAACAAGCAGGGTCTTGCGGCCTGTTGCCTTGATTGCCCCTGCGATCTCCTCGTTTTCAAAACAGTTGAAGTCCAACTTGTCCCATATCCTGGGCCGTGAAATCCTGTCGGTCAGCTCGGGCAGGAAGCCGCCCAGCCGGTCGGCGTTTTGCGTCGTGCACAAAACGGGAATCTCGAACAGCTCGCAGACCTCGATAAGAGCGGCGGCATTCGAAACCGTGCGGTCCGGATCGACGCAAAGGTCCAGCAGGACCTTCTGAATATCTATCAGCAGTAGAATACAATCCCGGCGATCCAGAAACTCCTGGTAACCATTCATGCCCTGAGACCTCCGATCTGGTTGAAGTGAAGCGAGAAAGAGGCGCTGGAAAACAGTCCTGCCGTGCCCTGTCGAGTTCAGGATATTTCGCGGAACGCGGAGGGGCCGTGCTCCGCTCTTTTTCGGGCGGATGCCGGTCCCCCCGGCGCATTATGCCGCAAGGTTTCGAATATTTCCACCACCGGCTCACCGCGCTTTCAACCGCTTGCGGCCGAAGGAGCGGGGAAAGGGCCGGCGCCTGTCAACCTGCCTTCTGTTGCGCCGCCTTGCGGTACTCCTGGAGGTCCTCCACCGTGAGCACCGGGAAATTGTGCTCCCCGGCAAAATCCACGATCCGGGGAAGGCGCGCCATTGTGCCGTCGGTATTGGTAAGTTCGCACAGTACGCCGCAGGGCTTGAGCCCGGCCAGACTCATCAGATCGACGGTTGCCTCCGTATGCCCTGAGCGCTCCAGGACCCCCCCGGGACGTGCCTTCAGCGGGAAAATGTGTCCCGGCCGGTGAAGATGTTCGGGTCTGGCGTTATCGGCGACGGCGGTCTTTATTGTCGTGACGCGGTCGCTTGCGGACACCCCCGTGGTGACGCCCTCCGCGGCGTCGATGGATACGGTGAAAGCGGTTCGAAATCGGCTGGAATTGTCCTGCACCATCATCGGCAGATCCAGGGCGCGCACCATTGGACCGGTAAGGCATAGGCACACGATCCCGCTGCATTCGCGGATGAGCATGGCCATCTGTGCTTCGGTGATGGACTGCGCGGGAAAGATCAGGTCTCCTTCGTTCTCGCGCTTTTCGTCATCGGTGACCAGGACGCCCCTGCCTGCGCGCAGGGCGTTCAATGCGTTCCCCACCCGTTCAAAAGGATCTCCGAAACGGGTCAACAGGTTCTGATTCATGGCAATCCTCCCAAAAAATTATCGATTTACCAGAATCAGGGCGAAAAGACAGAAAGCTCCATCGGCACACACGGGGTAGTTCTGCACCGGGTATGGCGCCTGCGGTGGGTTGCTGACTGCCTTATCCTCTTCCATCCGGACTGTTACCGTCGGCCCTGGCCTCTCACCAGGTCTGCTGACCTCCCTTCACGGCGAAAGGAGCGCTCGCGGGCTCCCCAGAGCAACCTGGGATACCGCCGGTGGGGATTTCCACCCCGCCCTGAGAATAAGTTGACAGAAATTATAGCAGCTTTGAGATCGAGGCGAAAGATTTTGTTGGCATCCATGCGATGGATTTATCGCGCCGGGGTCGAGTCGCCGGCTCTCTAAGGCATGCCGGCCGGGGGACCTACCCGGTTGAAGGGTTCAACGGCTCATGAGACAAGATAAAAAGATCAGAAGCGCCGCCGTGCCGAGCACGGAACGTACGGCATGCAGGCGCCCCCATCGTAGGAGCAGTTGATTCGCTTTGGGCGATTCTTTGTCCAACGAGGGATCCAGTAGCTCATGATTGGTCGGCATAATGAATAGCAGGGTGAAGGGAATGACCGATCCCTGCACGATGCCGCCGGTTAGCCACCAGCCGCCCGCTCCAGCCAGCCAGGCCGCGACCGAGGCGATAAAGCTCAATGCCGCGAGTGACGCCTGCATTACCGCTGCCCGTTTGTAGCTTGGCGCAAACTCCGCAGCCGCTGTCTCGGTCCCGCAAGACATTCTCGCCGGGTGTTCCACGACATTTATGTAGACGGCGGCCCCTGCAAAAACGCTGGAACAAAAAACGGCAAGGAATTGCGCAAGATGCTGGATATTCTGCATAACGTGGTCCCTTTATTTGAAGCTTCAAGATAAGGACCGGTTCTATACCTGTCAGCATAAGTAGTTTAACTTGGCTATGGGAGCCGGGTTATCGGGTTTTTCCTTCAGATTTTTCAAGTCCCGCAGGTATATAATAGTTTCAGCATGTTGGAAAATTACAGGTCTTTTGGCTTGAGCCCTGTTTTTCGCGCAATGCGCGATGGCATGCGCGGTCCAAGCTCTTCATCGGCATGAAAGGAGAAAATGAAATCAGGCCATCCCGGACGGCGCAAGGTTAGATGGGAACCGGATGAGCGCTTGATCTGGCACCCAATACGGTGCAGGGCAGCGAGTACTCGCCTCGCCTTCGCGGCCGACCATTCACTCATGCTGCAGCGAATTTGATGTCGATATCATAAGGTATTTTTTCAGGTATTGCTGGCTGGATGATATTACGGGGTATCGTGCCAGTTCGTTGCTCCCCCTTTTTGCACGCCTTTTCATGCCTTGTGCAAAGCGGCCCCTGATTGGATTCTTGTCCCAACCAGCAAGATTCTGCTCAAAAAATTCAACTGCCCGGATCATACCTTGAGATGCCGGGAGTTCAGGTTATTGGCAGGGATGGTTGACTTTCGCTGAACCTGCGAAGGTGGCCATCTTCGAAGTGTTATTACATACAGTGCGAAGGGATGTTGAGGTAGCGGAAATCGCTTCTGGCTTTTTTTGCTCTGGCGAGTATCTCCAAAACGCCTTCCACCAACGAAAATGGATTCACCGAATCGAGCATCTCCTGATTGACGACATCCCGACAGGGTCTTATCCTGCTGGCATTACGCCGTTCAATCTACAAACCTGCCGGCAATTCCCGAGCATCACCAGTTAGAAAAAGGGGATCGTGATCTATTGATGCTCGATTGGGCCTTTCTCACCCCAAAATGAAACAAGGATCGAATGAACGCAAGCCTATTCATTGGAACGATTCAATAAGGAAAGGAAACACAATCCATGACAAAAGCAAGTGAAGCGAGAACGACGATGAAACGCAAAATACTGACGGCTTTGGTGCTGGCGGCAGTACTGGTGCTCACACAAGTTCAAGGAGTCGCACGCGCGGCCTCTGCCGCCGGAATCGATGCAGACGTTTACGCTGCGTTGATGAGGCTCTACGAGGAACAACCTGTAGCAAAGATGCTTGCGGAGAAGGCCGCTGCTATCCTGGTCTTTCCGAACATGGTTAAGGCGGGGTTTGTAGTGGGCGCCCAGTATGGCGAGGGCGCTCTCCTAAAGAAGGGCAGGACGGAGGGGTACTACAACTCCGTTGCGGCATCATACGGTCTGCAGGCCGGGGCTCAAAGCTTCGGTTATGTACTTTTCCTGATGACGAACTCCGCAGTCCACTATCTCAATCGGAGTGGTGGCTGGGAGATCGGAGTCGGCCCGAGCATCGTTGCGGTAGACGAAGGTATGGCCCGCGCACTGACGACCACGACGCTCAAGGCCGATGTCTACGCCTTCATCTTCGACCAGAAAGGTCTAATGGCAGGACTCGGACTTCAGGGCTCGAAGATTACGAAGATAAAGAAGTGAGGGGCTGGCGATAGTCCAGGAAAAAACAGCTCAAGCGCCTTCGATGTTGGACTCGGTCGATGTTAACTCTTTGAAGCCCTGCAATCTCAATGGTTTCACAACCGGCCTCGGCCCGGCGTTTTGCTGCGCAACTATGATCTGCAATGGTGATCTGGTGGCTGAGGAGAAATGACGTCCCTGACTTGATGTTAAAAACCCTCTAAGTGGCGACTAAGTTTGATTCAAGCTGGAGATGCTTTTCTGATGTTCTAAGACCTGCAAAACCTGCACGAGGAGGTCTGTAATGGATTGGACTGTAGCTAAGCCGGCGCCTGTGTGTTTTCTACTTTGGGTTCGCGTTCGGTTACTGACCTGGATCTGCGGAATAGTCCTTCTCATCGTTACGTCCGGCTGCGCTCATTATCCCATCAACCAACCCTTGAAGCAGGCCGACCCTCAGGCGGGTTATCGGGGCAGAAACCTCATAAATCCTGAACAAGACAACCAGCTACTGCTCATGCTCACTTTTTCCGGTGGGGGAACGCGGGCCGCGGCCTTTTCCTACGGTGTCCTTGAAACGCTCCGGGATACGACTGTCTCCATCCGCGGATGCCAAAGGCGGCTTTTGGACGAGGTGGACTGGATCTCCGGTGTTTCCGGCGGGAGCTTCACCGCAGCTTACTACGGCCTCTTCAGAGACCGAATCTTCGAGGACTTCGAGGCACGGTTCCTGAAGAAGGACATTCAGGGCGAGCTCGTCCGCAGTATCTTTTTCAACCCTGTCAATTGGGCTAAGTTTTTTTCCCCCTACTATGCTCGCAGCGACTTTGCAGCGGACTACTACAATAAGTATGTCTTCGATGGAAAGACCTTTGCTGATCTGCTCGCCAGGAAAGAGCCGATGATTGTCATCAACGCCACGGACATGGTCTATGGAACCCGCTTCCCCTTTATTCAGGATGCGTTCGACCTGATCTGCTCGGACCTCTCTTCCTTTCCCGTGGCCCGAGCGTGCGCGGCGTCATCGGCGGTGCCCATTTTGTTGAGCCCCATTACCCTGGAGAACCACGCCGGCGAGTGTGGTTATCAGTTGCCCCCGACACTCCTAGAGGCCGTGCAACCGCCCAGGGATGTCACATCCCGCCGTCTTGACCTTGCCAACAACATGTTGCCTTTTCTGGATTCCAAGAAGAAGCCTTACATCCACCTGGTGGACGGGGGGGTCGCGGACAATCTCGGCCTCAGGGCAGTTCTCGAACGCGTTACGCTGATGGGCGACCTCTGGACTACCTTGAAATACGCCCACTATACAAACGTGCACAAAATCGTTTTTGTGGTGGTGAATGCCGAGACTGAAATCAATGACAGATGGGATCGCCACGCAAAAGCCCCGCCCTTTGCTGCCATGTTCGATTCATATTCCTCCATAGCCATTCAACGCTACAATATGGAGACAGTGGCGCTCCTGAGTGAGAGTTTCCCCCGTTGGGCCGACGAGATCCGCAAGGGGCGGTGTGGTTCAGGACAGATCACCACGGAACCGGGTTCCTGTGGTGATATTGAATTCTACCTTGTTCAAGTGAGATTTGACGCTCTGGACGATGAAGCTGAACGCCATTACTTCAAACAGCTTCCCACCTCATTCGCGCTGAAACCTGAAGAAGTTGACAAACTGCGGGATGCCGCCCGACGCATCCTCACGAATTCGAAGGAATTCCAACGGCTGATTCAAGACCTCCAGCAGGCACAAGAGACACGTTAGGAGTTTCGGTTGAGAGGCTTT
>Ga0326728_10017254_pt1 | contig 14510 bp, 12 predicted proteins | sample MB3enrmetagenome_FD_207602 | JGI IMG/M metagenome (GOLD analysis project Ga0326728, IMG submission 207602) | Lab enriched peat soil microbial communities from McLean, Ithaca, NY, United States - MB31MN | ecosystem: Environmental > Terrestrial > Soil > Wetlands > Peat | place: USA: New York...
TATCTACGTGGCCATCGAAGCGGATGCGGTCGGGCGCTACGCGGAAGGTTGGCGGCTTGCCTACATCGTGCAGCAGCGCTCCCCAGGCCAGCGTTTTTGAGCAGCCGGCCGGAAGTTTCTCCAGCAACAGCAGGGTGTGCACGAACACGTCGCCTTCGGGATGGTATTGCGGCGACTGCTCGACTCCTTTCATGGCGGCGATTTCGGGCAGGACTTCGGGCAAGAGGCCGGTCGTATCGAGTAACTCAAAAGCTCGACGGGCTCGGCCCTCGGTGAGCATCCTGGTCAGTTCTTCGCGCACGCGCTCGCATGAGACCTGGCGAATTTTCGGCGCTAACTTTTGGATCGCCGCCATGGTGGCGGGATCGATTTTGTAATCGAAGCGGGCGGCAAAACGCACGGCGCGGAGCATGCGCAGTTTGTCCTCGGCAAAACGGCGCTCGGGATCGCCTATGGCGCGCACGATTCCGGTCTTCAGATCGTCGCGGCCGCCGACAAAATCCAGAATCTGGTTGGTTACTGGATCGAGCAACATGCCATTGATGGTGAAGTCGCGGCGCTCGACGTCTTGGCGCGGGTCTTTGGTGAAGCGAACCTGGTCGGGATGACGGCCGTCGGAGTAGCCCATATCGGAGCGGAACGTCGCGACCTCGATCGCCGCTTTGCCGCGCTCGCCTTGACGGGCGAGAGCCTGCCCTGAGCCTGTCGAAGGGACGCCCTTCGCTCCACCGGATTGTGGCACTAGCACTACTCCGAACTGCTCGCCTACGGCGAAGGTCTGGGGGAAGATTTGCATGACCTGTTGCGGAGTTGCGCCGGTCGAAACGTCATAGTCGGCGGGCTCGCGGCCGAGAAGAAGATCGCGGACACAGCCACCGGCGAAGTAGGCCTGGTGTCCGCGTTCGCGTAACTGACGGACGATTTCGGCGGCTTGTTGTCTGGCGCTCGGCAAGGTGAGATCACTCGGTGGAACTGTGGCGTCCAGATCCATCTGACGGCACTGGGTCACTTTGAAATTGCACTCGACTCGTGCGTCGATACGATTTCGTAGTGTGCCGCTTTGGCATCGTGCCGAGACAAGTACTTACGGCGTTCCTCGGGAATCACGGAAATCTCGTAATCCGGTCCGGTAAAGGCCCGAATTGCATCGATCGAATCCCAAAGCATGATGGTGATGAACTCGACTTCGCCTCCCGCGTTTCTCCTAAGCAAGTAGCTGCTGTTGTAACCTTTTACTTTGCCGATACCAGGAAGAAGCTCCGGTTTCAGCATCGCCTCATAAGCGTCGGCATGCTCCGGCTTCGTGTATCCGTGCCAAATTCGTGCAATCATGTGGCCTCCTCGTTAATATCGTAAAAATCGCTCCGGCGCCGCCTGTGGGAACGAAACGGGCGCAGCCCCTCATTTAGACTAGAGATACCCCAATATTATGCCTGACGCGCACATACTCGGGATCGAGAGCTCCTGTGATGAGACGGGCGCGGCGGTAGTGCGCTCGGGGCAGGAGATTTTGTCGAACGTGGTGGCGTCGCAGATCGCCACGCACCGGCCTTATGGGGGAGTGGTTCCGGAACTGGCTTCGCGCGAGCACTTGCGGGCGATTGTGCCGGTGGTGCGGCAGGCCCTGGCCGACGCCGGACAGACTTATGAGTCGGTCGATGCCATCGCGGTCACGCAAGGGCCGGGATTGGCGGGCGCTCTGCTGGTTGGCATCAGCTTTGCCAAGGCGCTGGCGTTCGCGCTGGGGAAGCCGTTGATCGCGGTGAATCATCTTGAGGGACACATCCATGCGGTGTTGCTGGGTCAACGGCAAATAGAGCAGCGGAAAAGCGAAAATGGCGAGCTTGACTTTCCGGTGCTCGCGCTGGTGGTATCGGGCGGCCACACGCATCTTTATCTGGCTGAGTTGCAGGAAAATCTCTGGAGCTACCGGAACATCGGCCACACTCGCGACGACGCCGCCGGAGAGGCGTTCGATAAAGTCGCGAAGCTGCTGGGACTGGGCTATCCGGGAGGGCCGATCATCGACCGGCTGGCACCGCATGGCGATCCGCAGGCAGTCAGGTTCCAGATTTCGCAGATCAAGCACGCGGACCGGCGCGATCACAAGCGAGGCGATCATGAGCCAGTGCGGGAGGAAGAGCGTGGGCCGCATTTTGATTTTTCCTACAGCGGAATCAAGACGGCGGTTTTGCGTTACGTCGAGACCGAGAACCTGAAACCTGCGATTGAGGCTCGGCGGCGGGCGCTCGCGGGCATCGACGGGCCGACGCTCGAAGACGTTCTCCGGCTGTGCGACCGGCAAATTCTCGATCTGGTGGCTTCTTTCCAGCGTTCGATGGTCAACGATCTGGTGATGAAGACGCTGGCGGCGGCGCGCGAGTATGAGGTTCGAACGCTCTTCGTAAGCGGGGGGGTGGCCGCTAATCGGGAATTGCGGGCGACTTTTGAGCGCGAAGCGGGGATGCAGGGGCTTCCCGTTTTCTTTCCGTCGCGCGCGCTTTCCACCGACAATGCGGCCATGATCGCCGCGGCCGCGTATCCGAAATTTTTGCGCGGGGAATTTGTGGCCATGGATTTTTCGGCGGATGCGGGGATGACTTTGCGTTAGCGCGGCGAAAGTCAAGTGCTTTACCACAGGGGGCACAGGGGAGCACAGGGGAAAGCCTAAATGTGAAGCGCTCCGTTCTTCGTATCGAAATCGCAACACTTCCCAGCTACAATGGTCGCGTGAAGCCGACGATCTATGTAGTGGAAGACGACCCGGATATTTCGCGCCTGGTTCGCCATCATCTGGAGGGGGCCAGCTTCAACGTGCGGCTCTACTCGACCGGCAACCTGGTTGTGACCGACGCTGAACGGCAGCGTCCGGCGCTGTTTCTGCTGGACATCATGGTGCCCGGAAAAGACGGGCTGGAACTTTGCCGCCAGATCCGGCAGTCGGTGGCGCTGGCGTCGGTGCCGGTGATTTTCCTGACCGCCAAGAGCGGGGAGGCGGACCGGGTGCTGGGGTTGGAGCTGGGCGCCGACGACTACATTCCGAAGCCTTTCAGCCCGCGCGAACTGGTGGCCCGGGTCAAAGCGGTGCTGCGCCGTTTTGAGCGGCCGCTGCCACCGCTGGCCACCAAGATTGACGAAATCCACATCGACCCCGGCGCCATGACGCTGACGGTTCGCGGGAAACAGGTGCCGACGACGGCCACCGAGTTCCGATTGCTCGACCACTTCATGCGGCACGCCGGACGCGTTTTCACTCGCGACCAGTTGCTCGATTCGGTGTGGCGCGATACGGCATATGTAACGCCGCGCTCGGTGGACGTTTATGTGCGGCGCATTCGTGAAAAGATTGAGCCCGATCCGGAGAACCCGCGTTACTTGAAGACGGTGCGGGGGGCCGGCTACCGCTTTGAGGTCGCGCGTTGAGAAGCCGCATATTCTTTAAATTGATGTTTGTGTTTCTGCTGGTGATTGGCGCAACCGCGATCACGCTGCAGGTGACCGTGCACAGGGTCTGGGAGCGCACGCTGCGCGAGCAAATCGAGCGCAATCTCAAACAGAAAACCCTGATGTTCGCCTATCGCGTGGAAACGGACCGGCAGCACTCCCTGGCCGACATTACCTCGCAGGAAGGCCAGGCAGCGGGAGCCCGGGCCACCGTCATCGATCCCACGGGCAAGGTGCTGGCCGATTCGGAAGCCGATCCCAGCACGATGGAGAACCACGCGCATCGCCCGGAGTTTGTTTCCGCCCTCGCCGGCAAAGTCGGCATGGATGAACGCAGCAGTCGAACTCTCAGCGTTCCTTTTTTGTACGTGGCGGCGCCGGTATCTGGAGGAGCGGTGCGCCTGGCGTATCCGCTGCCGGAGATCGAAATTACGGATCGACCGCTGGGCAAGGCCCTATTCTGGGGATCGCTCAGCGCTTTCCTATTCGCAGTGCTGGTGGCGGCGGTTGCTTCGCAGTATGTCGGCCGGCGTCTGCAGCGGATCGTGAATTTTGCCGACCGCGTGGCGAGCGGGGATCTGACGGCGAGAATCGCGTCCACTTCGACGGACGAGATCGGACAGGTGGCGGCAGCACTCGATAAGACGACACGCCGGGTGGAAGAGAGTTACGCGCGCGTGCAAACCAGCCAGCGCGAGCTGGAGACTCTTCTCAACAGCATGCAGGACGCGGTGATTGCGGTCGATGCCGGCGGGCGCGTGCAGTGGGCGAATCGCGGCATGAACCGTCTGCTGCTGCATGCTCCCCGCCTGAATGCGCCGTTGATCGACAGCGTCCGGGACCCGGATTTTCTGGCCGCGATTCAAGAAGCGGCGCGCGACCAGGTGGTCACGTCGGCGCGTTCGAACACCATCGTTTCCGGCCGCACCTTCGACGTTACCGCGGCGCCTATGCCCGGAGGGGGCGCGGTGGCCGTGCTCCGCGATCTCACCGAGACCGAGCGCATGGAAAAGAGCCGCCGCGATTTCATCGCCAATGTTTCCCACGAACTGCGCACGCCGCTGACCTCCATTCAGGGATACACGGAGACGCTGCTCGACAGTCCTCTGGCCGACAATCACGCGCGCGAGTTTCTGGAAATCATCCGCAAGAACGCGGCCCGCATGACCCGCCTTACGGAAGACCTGCTCACGCTGGCCCGGGTGGAATCGGGCGAGCAGAGGTTCGACATGCAGCGCGTCAGCACCGATGAACTGCTGCAGGACGCTCTGGAAAGCTTCCGCGAAGTGGCGCGGTCTTATGGAGTCGAACTGGAGATTGAGAACTCAGTCCCGGCCGGCTGTGTGAATGCGGATCGCGAAGCCATCCACCAGATTTTTTCCAACCTGATCGAGAATGCGTTGAAGTACGCGGCGCCGGGAAAGAAAGTTATTCTGGGAGCGCGCGCGGCGGAGAGCGGCGTCGAGTTCTACGTGCGCGACTTCGGACCGGGGATTGCTTCCGAGCATCTGCCGCGGCTTTTCGAGCGATTCTACCGCGTGGATAAAGCGCGCTCGCGGGAATCGGGGGGCACCGGGCTGGGACTGGCCATCGCCAAGCATATTGTTCTGGCCCACGGGGGAACGATTCGGGCCGAGAGCGAACTCCACCACGGCTCGACGTTTTTGTTCACGCTGCCCGCTTCCGAGGGCGATTCCGCGTAGGTGCTGGTAATGGGGAGTTTCCGGGTAGCCGTGACTCGACCAGGGCCCGGATTACCCAATCCTGGTCGTGAGCGCTAACGCTGATTTCGCCAGTTACTCTCCCTCCTTTCGCGCAATGCAAAAGAAAAGCCGCCCGACGCTGAGACGGTGTGAGAACTGGGTCGTCCCTCCGGGACTTGGATCGTCTTTCCCACTTTACCCACCGCTAAAGCGGTGGGCTAAGCTGGGTTGCCCCTCCGGGGCTGGTATTGCGGATGCTTCGTTCCGCCGAGTTAACCAAAAACAAGTTTTCACACACGCTCGACGCTGAGCGGCAATTCTGAGGAAGTCCTAGCGGTCACCGCTCCACCACCTGCTTCACTGTATTCGACGTGCTACCGCCGAAGATCAGGTCACCGCCGTACACCGCCCTGATCATTGGCGTGCCCACGTGCAAGGTCGAGGTCGTGAACGCCGCCGAACCGCCACTCAATGATCCCGTTCCCAGTACCGTCGAGCGATGCTCAAAAGTCACCGTTTCCCCATCCGGTGGCGCAGGAGTGACTACTGCCGTAAAGGTCACTGCTTCTCCGCGAGTAGATGGATTCGGCGAAGAAGTGAGCACAGTCGTTGTCGCCCGAGCCGATGGATTCACTTCGAACGCAACGCCGCAACCACCGGTGCCAGGACAGTTGCTGGATGTTCCACCGCCGTACGTCGTTCCGTAAAGATTGCCGCCGTCCAGAATCAAGGTGCCAATCGGGTTACCGCCGTCCGTACCATGGAAAGGCCAGAGAGAAGTCCATTCGTACCCGGGGCCGCTGACCGCCAACTCGAAGACAGTGCCGCATCCGTCGTAGCACGGAGAATTGAAAACACCGAATCCTGTCGTGCTGTAGATGTTTCCGGATGAGTCGAGCACGACCCCCGCCTTAGGATTGGAGCCATACTTCCAAATGAAGGACTGAAGAATCTCCTCCGTATACTCTCCAGCTGAAGGAGTGAGCTCCCAAACCGTTCCATAGCTCCCCTTGGAATCGCCACCAACCGTCGTGCCATAGACATTTCCGGCGCTGTCGAGGACGGGAGTGCCTTCAGGACCCGACCCGTCGTTCAGGCCGCCCTTGAAGGTGTGAAGGATGATCGCATTCCAACCCCCACTTCCGTTTGGCGACAGCTTGAAAACATGGCCATTTCCCACGTCGTCGGCGCCGTAGAGGTTGCCGGAGCCGTCCATGGTTAACCCGGCATAGCCGCCCCTATCGTAGATAACCTGCTCATTCCAGCCGCCACTGCCGTTCGGGGACAACTCGTAAACCGTTCCCATTCCGCTGCCTCCGCCATAAGTTGTGCCATAGAGGTTACCGTACGGGTCCCAAGTGAGCCCGGAGAACGGGAAGGCACCGTCGGGGGTTGACAGGAAACTGTACAGGAGGGTTTCGCACCAGCCATTACCAGTGTTGCTGCCGCTGGGGCAACCGCCGCCCGGCTCGGGGCTCAGCTCGAACACGAGGCCATATCCAGAATAAGGGCCAGATGCGAAAAGGCCGCCGTAGTAAGTTGTGCCGTAGAGATTCCCGCCGCCGTCGAAGGTCACATAGGAGTCGGGATACGACCCATCTGTGCAGTTCGGCAGGGAACAAAAGCTGTACAAGACAGTCTCGTTGTAGCCGCCGACCCCGTTTGGAGAAAGCTCAAAGACAGTACCATACATATTAGCGCCGCCCAGTTGGGTGGTCCCGTAGAAGTTGCCTGCGCCGTCGGGCATGAGGCTAGAGACCGGGTTCTCGCCGTCTACACAGTTCGGCTGAGAACAGAAGTTATAGAGCACGATTTCGGGTTGAGCGTGCGCTGGTGGAAGAGCAACCAGCAGCAGCGTGGAAAGTACAGCTAACGTCAGAACGCCTCGCATATCCCTCTCCTCATCTCTGATTTGAGATGCCTGGGTTTCCTCGTGATTTTTCGGCATGGCACATGGCCACCAGTTAGAAAAACGTGGCGGCTTTTCCGTAACCTTGCGTACCTACGGAGTGAACTCGAACGCGACCCCGCAACCGTCAGAATACGGGCAAAAGTCGCCGAGGCCACCGTTGTAAGTCGTTCCGTAGAGATTGCCGCCGTCCAGAATCAGGCTGGCCACGGGATGAGCGCCATCCGCCCAATTGAAAATCCAAAGAAGCTCAGTTTTATAGTCGGTCCTTTTGGGGCGCCTTGCGAGTTCGAACAGCGCGCCGCAGCCTTGTTGATTGGTCCTCCCCCCCTTTTCTATGCAGTACGAGGAGCTGCCGCCGTATGCTGTCATGCCGTAGATGTCTCCGGATGAATCGAGCACGACCCCGGCCCAGGGATTGTCGGGCGCTCGAATCGAGAAGCAGCATCCGATGACCCCGGGTCCGGACTGGAAGGAATGAAGAACCTTTTCCGTATACTCTCCAGCTGAAGGAGTCAGCTTCCAAACTGTGCCGCACCCCAGGTCAGAGTTGCAATTCCCTGTACCGCCATAAACGGTCGTGCCGTAGACATTTCCGGCGCTATCGAGCATCGGAGTGCCAGAAGGGTAGTTACCGTCCGTCGGGTGGCCTGCGAAGGCGTGAAGGATGGTCTCGCACCAACCGTTACCGGTATAGCTGCCGCTTGGGCACCCGCCGGGCGGTTGGGGGCTTAGTCCGAACACAGTGCCAGCCGCGTAAGCGCCGCCATTTTCGGTCGTCGCGTAGAAGTTTCCGTTCGTGGCTTGCACCTGCCCGTCGGGGTAGGCGCCGTCAGCGCAGCTCGGCTGGGCGCAAAAGCTGTAGAGCACAGACTCACTCCAGCCGCCACTGCCGTTCGGGGACAACTCGTAAACCGTTCCCATTCCGCTGCCTCCGCCATAAGTTGTGCCATAGAGGTTACCGTACGGGTCCCAGGTGAGCCCGGAGAACGGGAAGGCACCGTCGGGGGTTGACAGGAAACTGTACAGGAGGGTTTCGCACCAGCCATTACCAGTGTTGCTGCCGCTGGGGCAACCGCCGCCCGGCTCGGGGCTCAGTTCGAACACGAGGCCATATCCGTTAGAACCATCGCCGCATGCTGAGGGGACGCCTTGTCCGTTAGCGCCACCGGAGCAGGCTGTCCCGTAGAGATTTCCGAGGCCGTCGAAAATCACGTTAGAAGTTGGGTCATTACCATCTGTGCAGTTCGGCAGGGAACAAAAGCTGTACAAGACAGTCTCGTTGTAGCCGCCGACCCCGTTTGGAGAAAGCTCAAAGACAGTGCCATCCATGTTAGCGCCGCCCAGTTGGGTGGTCCCGTAGAAGTTGCCTGCACCGTCGGGCGCGAGGCTAGAGGCCGGGTCCTCACCGTCTGCACAGTTCGGCTGAGAACAGAAGTTGTAGAGCACGATTTCGGTTTGAGCGTGCGCTGGGCGAGCGGCAATAAGCAGCAGCGCAGAAATCACAGCTAGTGTCAGAGCGCCACGAATAGCATTCATCAGCACGAACCTCCTTTGGGAGTTTCGCCTCAAGGGGTGTTACGTCTCTTTGGGGAGGTGAGAGAATGTCCGGGCCGAATTGTATTCCGTTTCGACGGCGGCGGCGAAGAAAAGTGGCGCAGCCAGGCTTTCTTTATGTGCACGAATTTGCACGTGGGCCAGGCATGGTTGGCGATACATCGCCATAGCGCTCATAACCCCGGAATCGGCTGGTCACTTGGCCAGTGGTCAGCAACTCGGAAACCGGGCCATGGTCTGACCTTTTCATGCGGCGACAACCGGAAATTCACCGGGTTGTAACCTGCCTTGCGACGCCGGCAATTATGCTTTAATCGGAATTGTGTGCCACACTCTGGGGTGATACCGCTCGCGTCCACCAGAGCGAATCCGGCATCCAATGAAGCAGGCAGTTTTGCCTATGAGCACAGCCAGCGTGAAAACACCTTCGCCTGAGCCCTCGCACTCGGGCTTGATGCAGCGCACGGTGGAGGCCTGCGAACTGGCCCGCGAAGCCGCGGCCATCGCGGCCGAGGGGATTGCCACGGGGTCGATGTCGCGCCTGAACGCCATCCGGCAGTGCGAAAAAGAACTCGATGCCATCGATGTGGAAGTGGACACCGGTGTGACCGCGACCATCACCCGCGTCCCGGAAGCGGAAACCCGGCAACTGCTGGCGTGCATGAAAGTCATGATTGGATTGGAACGCATCGGGGACCTGCTCTTGAGCTTTGCCACCAGCGCGCAGGCTGCGGGAGGCCGCATCGACTCGCAGGATGCTCGCGACTTGACCCAGATGGCGACGGTGCTGGAAAAAATGCTGGCCGACGTTGGTCAATCCTTTTCTCAGCGCGATGTCAAGAAAGCCATCGACGTGCTCCGCGCCGATGCCGAGATGGACCGCCTGCGCAATATCATCTTTCTGCGCCACATCGAGAATCCGGAGAACGTCGCGCACCACTCCAGCCTGCAGATAATCTTCATGACGCAATCTCTCGAACGCGCCGGCGACCATGCCAAGAACCTGGCCGAAGAGGTTTGCCACTTTGTCAGCGGACGCAGCATCCGCCACCTGCTCATGGCCTACGACAAACCAAAAGAACAGATGTTTATCGAATGGTTGCGGCGCAAGGACGAGAAAGCGCAGTAACTTTCGCGTCGCCTCTGCCCGTAGTTCTTTTTCGGCGCACCCCGCCCCGTGCTTTCCGGCCCAGATGCTCATTTTCGCGATGCATTAGACCGTCCCAGCGGAGTCCGGCTAAATCGCGTCAATCGTTTGCTTGGCAGACTCCTGAATCCTTTTCCCGAGACTCGCGCTCTTTCCTATTAGGAGGGAATTTGGATCCCACAGTAACCGTCTCTCAGCTGCGAAATCACTTATCCACTCCGGCCCTGCTCGTGGACGTGCGTTCCGGTTCCGAATTCGCTTCCGGCCACATCCCCGGTGCCGTCAACATCCCGATGGACCAGATCGAAGCGCGCCTCGACGATCTCGGTCTCAATCTTCCCATCGTCCTTATCTGCCAGTCCGGCAAGCGTGCACAGATGACCGCCGGCCTGCTCGATCCCTGCCAGCGGCAGATTGCGGTTCTCGAGGGCGGCACGAAAGCCTGGATGCAAGCCGGTTTCCCCGTGGTGGCCAGCGTGAAGACGCGCTGGTCGCTGGAGCGCCAAGTCCGTCTAGGCGCGGGCTTGTTGGCGCTGGCCGGCGTCATCCTGGCAGTGACGGTTAATCCGCGCGGGGTCTATCTCTGCGGACTCGCCGGTTTGGGCCTGACTTTCGCCGGACTCACAGACATCTGCCCGATGGCGGTCATCCTGGAAAGAATGCCCTGGAACAGCCGGAGTCATTGCACGGCCAGCGGCCCTCATGCGGAATAATCCGAGGCTCGTCCGTGACGATCTGGTATGCGTTGAAGCCACAGCAATGCCACAATGGATCCGTGGATTTCGACGCACTGGCCAGAGAGCACAAGGACGCCGTCTATCGGCAGATGATCCGTGTGTGCGGCAACCGAGAAGATGCCGAAGACGTACTGATAGAGGCCTTACTGAAGGCGTACCGCCATCTCGATCAATTGCGCGAATCCGCGGCTTTTCGCGCATGGCTCGCGCAGATCGCGAAACGTGTCTGCTGGCAATTGAAGGAGCGCGAATCTTTGCTCCCGCTCTTGCAGCTTTCCACGTTAGAGGACGAAGGCCGCGAGGTTCCCGGGACGGAGCCTCATCCGGACGTGCAACTGGCCCGCCAACAGATGAAGCGGCTGCTGAACGAAGCCGTCGACGCGTTGCCCGCGCTGTATCGCCCGGTCTACGAGTTGTGCGATGTGGAAGATCTGCGGGGCGATGAGGCCGCCGAGAGACTGGGAATCTCGCGAGCCGCCATGAAATCGCGGCTGCACCGGGCCCGCGATCTGGTGAGGACTCACCTCGACGCTGCGCTCACTGGTCAAGCTTTGAAGTAGCTGTTCGTTGCATCGGTCTCATCGATGGTGCAACAGGTTTGGAGGCTCTTGTGAAAGTCACTGTGGAACATCTCGGAGCGTTACAGTTTGAAATCAAGGCGCGTCAGCACGCCATCGTGAGTGACCAACCGCCGGAAAATGGCGGCCACGACGAAGGCATGACACCGCCGGAACTCTTGCTTGCCTCGTTAGGGTCGTGTGCCGGTTTCTACGCGGCGCAATATCTGCGCAAGCACAAGCTGGCAACTGAAGGCACGCTCGTCCGGGTGACAGCCGACAAGCTGAAAGATCCCCCACGCATCGATAACTTTCACATTGAAATCGAAACGCCCGCGGCGCTGACTGAGCAACATCGGGGCGGGGTCGAGAAGGCGGTGCATGATTGCCTGATTCACAACACGCTGCTGCATCCGCCGAGCATCGGGCTCGAGATCACGCGTCCCGTGCCGACAACGCTGTGAGTCGGCAGACCGAACCACTTTTTGGACCTCCAACTCCCGGCCCTTGACAGCCGGAGTCTCCAAGGCGAGACTCGGTTCAGCCCTTTCTGCGGAGTCTTTTGGCTGTTCTTGATTACCCCAAAAGAGATTGCCGCAAAGTGGCTTGGACAGCAATTTCATGCAGGGATCCGTCCAACCCGAAGATCGATTCCCGTCCGCGAGCGGGGAGGACAGGACCGCGGGGACGGATCCATCTTCGGTTGTAGTGGGAGCGGGCGGCACAGTTGGCGACAGGTCCAATGGGAGCCGCTTGCTGGAAGAAACGGAACTGGACCCGGCACTCCAGTTGCTGGTGGAGCGGGCGCAGTACATCACCGGCGCGACTGGAACTGCGCTGGCTCTGCCCCAGGGGGAGGAGATGGTTTGCCGCGCCAGCGCTGGCGCTTCCGCGCCGGCGGTCGGGGCGCGGCTGCAGGTTCGTTCCGGATTGACTGGAGAAAGCATTGCCCGCCGGCAGTTGCTGCGTTGCGATAACGCGGAAACCGATGCGCGCGTGAATCTGGAGGCTTGCCGGGCGCTGGGCATTGCATCGATCGTGGTTTTGCCGTTGCTGCGGCCGAACGGTGAGGTTCGCGGACTGTTCGAACTATTCTCCGATCATCCCTACGCTTTCGAAGAGCGCGATCTGATCGCGCTGGAACGCATGGCCGACCTCACATTGACGGCACTCGATCTGGCCGAGCAGCGGCAGAAGTCCGTACCTGCGCCGGCGTTGAGGCCAGAATTGGAGAAGCCGGTCGAACTTTTGCCCGAACTTTTGCCCGAAGTCGCCACGGCCGGCAGTGCGCCGCAGGCTCCGGCGATTCCTCCTGACATTTCCGGTAACCCGGAATTCTCCGCGCCCGCAGTCCCGTCCGCTGAGCCACCGGTCATTTCGCCGTCGTTGCCCGTGACAGCGTTGCCAGTAACGGCGCCGGTGCCCGAGCCCGAACCCGAGCCCGAACCCGAACCCGTTGTTGTCCCGGAGGCCATGCGCCGCGTGCAAAAATGCGCTGCCTGCGGATTCCCCGTTTCCGAGGGGAGAACGCTCTGCCTCGATTGTGAGAAGAAGGATAGCGAGAAGAAGAATTCCGAGAAGAAACAGCGCGAGCAGGAGCGGGGCGAGATCGCGCAACAAAGGATCGAGCGGGGTGAGGCGGAGCAGGACGCATCGTCTGGCTCATCAGCGGCCTTCGCGGCGCCGGCGCCGGAGGAGTTCGTGCCGGCCTTTTTGGTGAACTCCGGGCCCGCGCAAGAATCGTGGCTGGCGAACCACGTCAATCTGTTGGCGGTCTTCGTGCTGATTCTGGGCATACTGGTCGCGGTCGTGGTGTTTCGATAACCAGGCTTCGATAACCAGGCTTCGATAACCACCCTTGCACTTGCGGGTGGCTGTTTTCCTTGACAAATCGCCGGTCTAACCCATACTCTGCGCTTAATCCTTTGTTCCAACAAACAGGTGCCCAAGCATGAAAAATGTGTACGAAGTCTTACGGCAGAAAGAACTTGAACTGACGAGGCTGGAAAAAGAAGTTGAGGCCTTGCGCGTCGCCGCTCCGTTGCTGGCGGACGAAAAAGAAGCGCTGTCGGAAGCGCCCAAGCCGAGCTTAACTGCCACCGCGCCGCAGCCCGTGCGGATTCCGCCGGTGGTCGCCGCCCAGGGTACAACCGGCCCGGCACGTGTTGCCGGCTGGGAAGATGCGGCCAAGCGCTGGCCGTAAGCCAGCAGCGAGCCAATGACGGCGGGGAGACGGGGCAAGCCCCGTCTCTACAGTGACGAATAGGATAGCGACCGGCCCAGGATCGATTGAAGCTCGCTCCCGGGCCATTATTTTTTCTCAGGCGAAAGCACGTTTCAGTCCAGTGATGTGAACGCCAGCGCCAATAGCGTTTTCTGCTCGACCTCGTGCGCCTTGGCCGAGCCGGTCGCCGGACTCGCACTGGCGGAACGTTTCACCGAATGCACCGGGCGCTCATTGGCGATACGCTTCAAGCGCGGCAGCACGAAGAAAAGCGCGCCCATGTTGGCCGGCTCTTCCTGCACCCACACAATATCTCGCGCTGAGCCATGACGCTCCAGTTCGGCGTGCAGTTCGGCCTCCGGGAATGGGTACAGTTGCTCGAGGAAAACAATGGCGGTGGCGAAGTCCTTATCTTCGTTCTTATCTCTGTTTTTGCGCTTCTGCCGCTCCGTGCGCAGTTCGTGCCCGATCTTTCCGGTGCAGATCAGGATGCGCTGGGCATCCTGCGCTTCCGTGTCCGGGATCACCGGCAGAAACTGGCGATGCGTCAGATCTTCCAGCGGAGACAGGGCATCCGGATGCCGCAGCATGCTCTTCGGCGTGAACACTACCAGCGGCTTTCTCCAATGGCGCAGCGCCTGCCGCCGCAGCAGGTGGAAATACTGGCCGGCATTCGAGGGCTGGCAAATCTGAATATTGTCGCGCGCCGCCAACTGCAAGAAGCGCTCGATGCGCGCACTCGAATGCTCCGGGCCCTGGCCTTCGTAGCCGTGGGGCAGCAACAGCACCAGGCCTGACAGCAGGTTCCACTTGTCTTCGCCGGCGCACACAAACTGGTCGATCACCGCCTGCGCCACGTTGGCAAAATCGCCAAACTGCGCTTCCCACAGCACCAGCGCCTCGGGATAGTCGCGACTGTAGCCGTACTCAAATCCCATCACGCCCGCTTCCGAAAGCGTGGAGTTGTAGATGTCGCACGCGGCTTGTCCTGGCGCAATGTGGCGCAGCGGAATGTATTCCGTTTCGTCCTCAGTATCGAGCAGCACCGAGTGCCGCTGATTGAAGGTTGCGCGCCGCGAGTCCTGCCCGCTCAGGCGCACGGGAATCCCCGGCTTCCCCAAGTTGGGCTTCACCAGACTGGCAAAAGCCAGCGCCTCGGCCATGCCGTAGTCGACCGGCTTCTTGCCTGTGCCCATTTCCTGCCGCTGCTCCAGCAACTTTTTTACTTTGGG
>Ga0326728_10017255_pt1 | contig 14510 bp, 13 predicted proteins | sample MB3enrmetagenome_FD_207602 | JGI IMG/M metagenome (GOLD analysis project Ga0326728, IMG submission 207602) | Lab enriched peat soil microbial communities from McLean, Ithaca, NY, United States - MB31MN | ecosystem: Environmental > Terrestrial > Soil > Wetlands > Peat | place: USA: New York...
GTGCAGTTCCGCGGTCGCAAGCTTGCTGTTTGCGGATCGATCGGCCCGGATGAATCAGGTTCCTGAAATCCTTCGCCAGCCGTGTTTGCTTCGCGGTGTCGGGATCAATCAACGCCAATTTTCCAGCGACCTCCACGAACTGATGCAGCCCCCATTCCAGCTGGATGAGGCGCTCCACCTCGGCTCGTGAATCGCCTACAGTTATGACGCCGGGCAGGTCGGGAACGTACGCCCCCCACGAGGTGGGTCCTTTCTCGTAAATGACCGTGTACGTCATCATTCCTCCTCTTTCCTCTCCAACCCGGCGCTTCGGAGGATCCCGACGTGGCGCACGCTCTCAGCGTGCAGTGTCCGCACTCATGCGGACACGTTCGGGCACGGGCCCCTAATGCCTCCGCCCAAAGCTCCTTCCCGGGCTCCGCATGGGCGGCCTCGAAGGCATCGGCCGCGGCGCTGGCCGGTAACTCGGCCGCGGCACCGGCGCCGCGTGCGGCTCTTCCGGCCGGCCCCCGCTTCCGAATCTCTTCGGGCTGTGGTCGGCGTTGGCGTCGCGCGCCCCGGGAGAAGCGTACCTCGAGTCGCGATACGACCCCGGCTTGCTGGCGTATTGCGAATCGCGGAAGCCGCCGCTCTGCGCGTAAGTGCTCCCCGAGTACCGGTTCTGCGTCGTTGTGCCCTGCGAGCCGTACTTGGGCGCGCTGGCGCCGGGCTCCTGGCCGTAGTAGGTCTGGCCGCGGCTCTGGTAAGTGCGGTAGCCTTCCCATTCACCGCGTTCCACCGGCTGGTAGTTGCGGTTGAATAGCAGGTCGCGCATCAGCGCGTACTGGCCGTAGAAGACCCAGAAACTGCGCCCATCCCGCTGTTCCCAGTAGCCGTACTGGTTTGAGGCCTGCGTGGGCGGGGCCATATAGGCGAATCCCGCGGGCTGGGCCACGTGTTCCGATTCGGAGTCGTACCGGCCGGCGGGCTTGTGCTCGATGGCCATGCCCAGATCGTTGCGCATGGCTTCGTAAGTGGTCCGCGGAACGTCCACCCATTTCTCCTCCGAGGTGGTGACGCCGGTCTTGGCGGAGACGTCGGTGAGGTGCGTCCGCACGGTGCGGATTTGCTGGTCGTATTCGCGCGCATTGCCGATGCCGCGAACCTCCATATCCACCAGCACCTTGTCCCACGAATCGTATAACTGGCCGCTCAGCGATTGCAGATCGCCGGTCTTCTGCGGCAGCACGGCTGCGGAAGTTCTGAGTGAATCTGCGGCGCCTAACAACACCGCGAAATCCAGCCCGGCGTAATTGCCGGCCGCCGCCTGCCGCCGCGCCACGTCCGTGGATTGCCACAAGCTGTCGCTCTGGGTCACTGCGCCGCGCACCGTGGCCAGCCGCGAATCCAGGTCGGGCTTCTTCTCGGGCCAGTCGGTTTCCGCTTTCTGCACAGTGGCGGCCACCGGAGCCAGGTCCAAGGTGTGGATGGTGTGGTAGTCCCGGTCCATCTCCCCGACCGTCTGCGGCAACCGCCGCTTCCAGTCCACCCACTGCGCCGCTTGCTTTTCGACGCCCGAGGCTTCCGCTAACGCCTTGGCGCGCAGGTCGCGCTCTTGCGAGAGCAGCGATTCCGCCCGCTGCCGGTCCTGCCGGCGGTTCTGCTTCTCGATCCGCCCCAGCTCGTCCATGTCGCGGCTGGCGCCCTGCAACAATCCTGCGGCCTCGCCGAAATGGTCGCTCCAGTGCCCGGTCGCGGAAACCGCGCGGTAGAGATCGGGCTCGGCCTGGCTCTTGCGAGCCACTTCATCCTGCGCCGAGCGGATCTCGGTTTGCGCCGACGCCAGGGCCGCGCGGTCGCCGTCGATCTGCGCCCGCACCGAGCGCGGCAGCGCATCCAGCCCGGCGAATAGTACCACCACGATGAGAACCGTCAGCAGTACGGCAAAAAATCGAAGTGTGGATCGGCTCATGCTAACCCTTCAGGTGCGTGCACCCCGGTAGACGGTGACATCGCCCGGGTAGATTGTGCTGGCCAGCGTCACGGTGAAAGGTTCACCTTCCGCTTTGCGGATGCCGAGCAGCCCCTTGCCACCCTGTTCCTGGAATTCCCAGTAGTAGAATTTGGCGATCTCCGCTTCGTCGCTGCGGCGAGCCTGCGCCTCGCGGCTCAGCCGGTACAGCCAGGTCTTGCCGTCGAATTCGAAAAAGTCGGCGGTGTTCTGGCGCTCGTCCATTTGCGCCAGGTCGTCTTCCGACAAGCCCAGGTCTTCGATGGTCAGCTTGCGCGGGTCGGTGTGGACGGCCGCTTCGACATCCTCGCCCGTGGCCACGCGCAGCGATACGCGCCGCTCCCGGTACCCGCCGCTCAGTTCAAACCAGCGGCGCGGCCCGGCTTCGAACCACGCGCAGCGGTCGGCCGTGAAATCCAGATCGGATAAGTCGTCGCCCGCGCCCGAGATCGAGATCATGTCCCCCACCCGGGCGTCCGTGACTTTGAGGTTAGCCAGATCAGGAGCCTTCGCCCGCGACGGGGAGCTCTTCGGTTCTGGTTCCTCGGATTTCTTCGCAAGTTGCATGAGGACGATCACCAGCAGCGCGCCCAGAATGGCCACCAGCGTAAGCGTAATCATGTGCCTCCGCTACGCCTTCGCGCCCGGTCCTGGCCCCAGCTCCTTGGGCAGTTCGGGAGGCGGCGGCTGCTTGGCCGCGAGACGTTCCTGCTTCAGCGCCGCCAACTCCGCGTCCACGCTGTGCCCGCCCAGTTGCGCGAACTGCGCCTCCAGGTCGTCATCCTTGCCCGCCGAGGCTAGCTGGTCGAACGCTTTGGCCGTGGCCTCTTCGCGCGCCACCTTTTCCTCAAACCGGCCCAGCGCCGAAAACGCGTTGTCGGCGCTTCCCACCCCCGCCATAGCTTCCGACACCTTGCGCTGCGCCACGGCCGCGTTCTTGCGCGCCACCAGGGTGGTCGCCGTGCGCTCGCCCTCGTCGATCTTGTGCTTCAGCTCCGTGACCTGCTGCTTCAGCTTCTCGCTGGTCTGTTGCGCGGCATCGACCGCCTGCTTCATCGAGGCCACCTGCTGATCGCTCTCGGCTTTCTTGGCCAGGGCCTTGCGCGCCAGGTCCTCGTTGCCGGCGTCCAGCGCCATCCCCGCGCGGTCCTTCCACTCCTGCGACTGGCGCACGTATTTCTGGTATTCGGCGTCCAGCCGGTTGTAATTGCTCATGGCCACCGCCGAAGCGCGGACCACGTTGTTCAAGTCGCTCTTCATGTCGGCCACGGTCTGGTTCACCGTCGCCTCGAATGTGGCGTCCTCGATGGCTCCCACTCCTTGATTGGCCTCGCCGCGCGCCACGCGCCCCATGCGGCCCAACAGATCGGATAGAAATGCCATGTTCTTCGTTCCTCTCCTTTACGATTGCAGGTCGGCCAACAGGCGCCGCGCCGTGATGACATCCACCAGCAGGAAATGCACGCAGGAGAGTATATCGTCCTCCTCCTCCGGCCCCATGTCCTGGAGTTTGCAGAAATTGTTCAACGTGACGGCCACCTTGCCGGCGCCGGCGTCATAAATCTGGAAGTGCGAAGTGGAGATGCCGTTGTCGGCCGCCAGCATGCGCTGCATGATCCCGGGCGTAACCGCCGCGCGCGGCACCACCGTGCACGCCAGCGAGAGGTACAGGATATCGCCTGCCAGGACCGCCTGCACGGCGACCCCGCTTTCCACCTCCGCGATTCTCAAAGTGTCGGGCGCCGTTTCGGAGACTGCGTAACCTCGCTCCGCCAGCAGCGCGTGGATGTGGCCCACTTGGGGGCTGTTTGTGATTGTCATAGGCATTGGGATTGGAGTCCTTTATCGATACGCGCGCTGGCGCGCCGAAGTTCCGTGATTTTTCGGACCGAGCCCTGTACCCTCGAACCTATTGTAGCGGGCCGGGGCGAAGCCGGATGTATCCTGACGGCGGTGCGTACGCTGAAGGGGGAGGGTCTTAGCGGCTCCCTGCGCGCCGCCGAAGCAGCGCCATCGCCGCAGCGCCCAAGGCGATCAACCCGACACTTCCCGGCTCCGGTACGCTTCCGACCTCTGTATACTCCACCTGGAAACTCCCGACATTATCGTCGTAGCCGTTGTTTGGATCGCCGTGATAACCGGAGGCATCCGCAAAACCGAGATACAGCGTTGTCGCGCCAGCCGGAACGTAGAACTGCTGCACCGATCCGGAATTGTCCCCGGTCAACCCGTCGCCAATGAAGAACGTCTGGTCGATCAAAGGCGAAAGCGAGGTGAACGCCGTCCCCAAGCCGCCGGACGTGAAATCCAGCGACGGCGGAGCGGTGCCGCTGGGCGTGCCGTTTTCGAAGACGCCGACGAGGAACCCGGCATTGTCGCCGCTGATTCCCGAGAGGCTGTTGTACGCGTTATCGCTCATGTTCGAGGCCGAGCCGATGCCATCCGCGTCGTTGTAGTTGTAGCCGGCATTCATCGTGACGCACCACGTGGAACCGCATGGGTTCGTACCGCCTGTGATGGAAAATGTCACGTACTGGTCGCCCGGAGCAAGCGTGATCTGCACGGGCATGGAGCCATCCGGCGCCGTTGCGAACCCGGCGCCGTAGATGTTGTCCGCCGCTGCCACGGTGACCGTTCCCGCAAACGCCGTCCCGCCAATCGCCCCCAACGCGATGCATGCAAAAAAGACTCGACTTCTGAGGCGCATTCCGCGACCGTCCATCTTCAACCTCTTTCCTCTCAATGATTTACCGTCCTCAGCGCGCCGGCTTGCTAACTAGGGTCGTCAATCGAGATCCCTGAGGTAGATTCTGCACGGTTCTAGCACCCATGTCAACATGTTATCGGGAGTTCCGGACCTGAAAAGTACCGTACTGTTGCGGATGTCTACAAAAGTGCCGCATGGCGGACGCCGGCGAAGCTCACCAAGACCAGGCTGAGCCACAATGCAAGAGCGATACAATCGAATCGGCGCATGTTTCGGTTTCTCTTGCCCGCGGTACTGGCAGCGGCGGCCTTCCCTGCCGAGCCGCTATTCGAGCTCTCCGGCCAGCTTCGGCCGCCGCGCCGCGCTTCCGTCTCTCTGTTCGGCACCAGGAATCCCTTCACCACCGCCGCCCTGAGCGACGCCGCCGGCCGCTTCAGCTTCAAGAAACTCCGCGCCGACGATTACACCGTTGCCGTGTTCCTCGCCGGCCGCGGAGAAGCGCGCCGCACGGTGGAAGTGGGTCCCGCCGCAGCCGGCTCCCACCACCGCGTGTCAATCACCTTCGATTTGAAGGATTCCGATTTCGAGTTCGCTGCCCCCGTACCCCAGTATTCCGTCTCCACCAGCCAATTGGCCATTCCCAAAGCGGCCCTGCGTGATTACCTGGAAGCCGAGAAGTCGCTCGAGAGGCACGATCCCGATGCCGCCGTAAAGCGCCTCGAAGCCGCCGTCGAGATGGCCCCTCAGTTCGCCGAGGCCTGGAACGAGCTGGGAACCATCGCCTACCAGACGCGCAAATTCGACCGCGCCGAGGAATGTTTCCGCCAGGCGCTCCGGCAGGATCCGGGCGCTTTCGATCCCCTCGTCAACCTGGGAGGCGTGCTGGTCACGCTGCACAAGCTCGACCAGGCCGTGGACTACAATCTGCGAGCCGTCCTCGCCCGCCCCAACGATGCCCTGGCCAACTCGCAGCTTGGCCTCACCTATTTTGAGCTCGGGCGCATGGACCTCGCTCAGAAGTACCTCGAGCGCGTGCGGCAGCTCGATCCCGCGCACTTCTCCCATCCCCAGCTTCTGCTGGCCGAGATTCACCTGCGCCGCGGCGAGCGCCGTGAAGCCGCCGCCGTCCTCGAGGAATTCCTCAAGTATCACCCCGACTGGCCGCAGGCCGCCAAAATGCGGCAAACCATCGCCGAATTGCGGCCATAATGGAATTGCTTGCGTCTCCCCATCGACCCCCTCATTCCCGAAATCCTCGACCACCTGCGCGCCGCTGAGAACCTGGTTCTGGAAGCTCCACCCGGGGCGGGGAAGACCACTCGCGTGCCGCCCGCTCTGCTCCAGCTTTTGGGTGGCGAAGTGCTGGTGCTCGAACCCCGCCGCCTGGCCGCTCGCCTGGCCGCGCGCTTCGTAGCCGCCGAACGCGGCGAAGCCGTGGGTGGCACCGTCGGCTACCAGGTCCGCTTCGAAGAAGTCGCCGGGCCTCGTACCAGGTTGCGTTTCCTCACCGAGGGCGTGCTCACCCGCCGCTTCCTCTCCGATCCCACTCTCCAGCGCGTCGCCGCCGTGGTGCTCGACGAATTTCACGAGCGCCATCTCGAGGGCGATCTCGCCCTGGCGCTCTTGCGCCGTCTCCAGCAAACCGAACGTCCCGACCTGCGCTTGGTGGTCATGTCCGCCACGCTCGACGCCGCTCCCGTGGCGCAGTATTTGGGCGACGCGCGCGTGCTACGCTCCGAGGGCCGTCACTATCCGCTCGACATCGAGTACACCCCACATTCCGCTGCGCCGCTCGAAGAGCAAGTAGCCGCGGCCTTGGAACGGTTGGCCGCGCGGGGGCTTGCCGGCCATGTACTGGTTTTCCTGCCCGGCGCCGCCGAGATCCGCCGCGCGCACACCGCCTGTGCGCCGTTCGCCCGCCGCAACGGCTGCTCGCTGCTGCCCTTGCATGGCGATCAAACGCCCGAGGAGCAGGACCGCGCTGTGGGGCCGTCCGATCGGCGCAAGATCATTCTCTCCACCAACGTGGCGGAAAGCTCCATCACCATTGAAGGCGTCGGCGCAGTAATCGATAGCGGCCTGGCGCGCATAGCCAGCCATTCGTCATGGTCCGGCTTGCCCACTCTTCAAGTGGCGCGCATCAGCCAGGCTTCCGCGAATCAGCGGGCCGGTCGCGCGGGACGCACCGGCCCCGGTCGCGTGGTGCGCCTTTATCCCGCCGAAGACTTTGCCCGCCGTCCGGCCCACAACACGCCCGAAATCACTCGCGCGGATCTTGCGCCGCCGGCTCTCCTGCTCCATGCCATGGGAGTGGATGGTCTCGGCGCCCTCGCGTGGCTCGACCCTCCGCCCGCTGCTGCCGTCGAGCACGCCGGGGAGTTGCTGCGCCAACTCGGCGCCTTTTCCCCCTTGGGCCAGGAGATGGCGCGCTACCCGCTGCATCCGCGGCTCGCACGCCTGATCGTTGAAGCCCGCCGGCGCGGCGTGGCCGAGCAGGGCTGCACCATCGCAGCACTGCTCAGCGCGGGCGAGAGGTTGCCCGCTGAATCCGGGCCCATGGGGCGCCCCGCCACGCGCTCGGATCTCCTGGTGCTCATGGAATCCCCGTGGGCGCCGAGCACCGCGCAGGTGGTCCGGCAAGTGCGCCGCATCGTCAATCCGCCGCGGCAGCAGCATCGAAACAATGAAGATGCGCTTTTGATTTCCGTGCTGGCGGCGTTTCCCGACCGCGTGGCGCGGCGACGCCAGTCGAGCGAGCTCCAACTGGCGGCCGGTGGCCCGGCGCTGCTGGCCCCTTCGAGCACCGTAACCGCCCACCAGTTCCTGGTGGCCGTCGAGGCCGAGGATCGCCCCGACCAGAAGATGCCCCTGGTGCGGATTGCCAGCGGAATCGAACCGGAATGGCTGCTGGACCTGTTTCCGGAGCGCGTCCGCGAGACCGCGCAAGTAGAATGGAACCGCGCCGCCGAGCGCGTCGAAAGCGTCAGCGCCTTGATGTTCGATCAGATTGCCATCGAATCCCACCGCGCCATGCCCGATCCTCAGGCCGCCCACGCGCTCCTCACCCAGAAGGCCCTGGAAGCCGGCCTCGCGCGCTTCGCGGACCTCCAGGAAATCGAAGCCTTCCTCGCGCGCGTCAGTTTCGCGTCTCAACACGGCCCGGTTCCGCCGCTGGGCCCGGATGGCGTCGAGCGCGCCTTGCACTCGCTCGCATCCGGCCTGAAGAGTTTCGCCGAGTTGGAATCTGCCGCGCGCGCTGGCGGACTCCTGGCCGCGCTGGAACGCCAACTGCCGCCGGTCGCGCGGCGCCTGCTCGATGAGATCGCCCCGGAGCGCATCCGCCTTTCTCGCGGCCGCCAGGCGCGCGTTCATTACGAAGCCGGCCAGCCGCCCTGGATCGCCTCCCGCTTGCAGGATTTCTTCGGCATGTCCGAAACGCCCGCTGTGGCTCGTGGCGCGGTCCCCGTAGTCGTGCGCTTGCTTGCGCCCAATCAACGCCCCGTGCAGACCACCACCGACCTGGCCGGCTTCTGGCAGCGCCTCTATCCCCAAGTGCGCAAGGAGCTGGCCAGGCGTTATCCCAAGCACGCTTGGCCCCAGGACCCGCTCGCATGACCTCGCGGTCTGCTATATGTAGTTTGTTCCCAAACCGTATGCCCCATTTTTGTGGAAGAATGCACAGCGTCCGCACCCGCCTTGACTCCGCCCAGCCGGACGCAGACGGCCGCGAGTGGCGTGGGCGCGCTCCCGCTCACGAGGAGATCGCGCGCCTTGCCTACTCTTACTGGGAAGCCCGCGGATGCCGGGGCGGCTCGCCCTGGGAAGACTGGTTTCGCGCCGAGCGTGAGTTGACGTTTCATGACTCCTGAAGAATTCCGCCTTTACGGCCACCGCGCGATCGATTGGATCGCCGAATATCTTGCGCATCCGGAGAGCTATCCCGTGCTGCCGCCCGTCAAGCCCGGCCAGCTCACCACCGCTCTGCCCGCCTGCGGCCCCGAGCGCGGCGAGCCTATGTCGGCCATCCTCGCCGATTTCGAGCGCCTGATTGTGCCCGCGATGACGCACTGGAACCATCCCGGCTTCCTCGCCTATTTCGCCAATTCCGCCACCCCCGAGGGCATCCTCGGCGAGCTGCTCGCCGCCGCGCTCAATGGCAACGGCATGTTATGGAAAACTTCGCCCGCCATCACCGAGCTCGAACAGGTGACCCTCCGCTGGCTGCGGCAGTGGAGCGGATTGCCCGAGGACTGGTTCGGCCTGATCTACGACACCGCCTCCACCAGCAGCATGCACGCCATCGCCGCCGCGCGCCAGGCCGCCGCCCCCGAATCGCGTTCCCAGGGCGTTTCTCCCGGCTTGGTGGTCTACACCTCCGAGCAGGCCCACTCTTCCATTGCCAAGGGCGCTATCGCCGTCGGCATCGGCCACGACAACGTTCGCCTGGTGCCCGTCGACGCCGAATTCCGCATGTTGCCGGAGGCGTTGCGCGAGATGATCGAGCGTGATCTCGCCGCTGGTCTGCGCCCCTGCTGCGTGGCTGCCACCGTCGGCACCACTTCCACCACCAGCGTCGACCCCGTCCCGGCCATCGCCGCCATTTGCGAGCGTCATAACCTGTGGCTCCACGTCGACGCCGCTTACGCCGGTTCGGCCGCCGTTGCGCCGGAATTCCGCTGGGCCCTCGAAGGGTGCGAGCGCGCGGATTCGTTGGTCACGAATCCGCACAAGTGGCTCCTCACCCCCATGGATTGCAGCGTTTTCTATACCCGCCGCCCGGACGTGTTGCGCCGTGCCTTCTCCCTGGTCCCGGAGTACCTGCGCACTGAGCAGGACCCGCTTGCCGTCAACCTCATGGACTACGGCGTGCCCCTCGGCCGCCGTTTCCGCGCCCTGAAGTTGTGGTTCATACTGCGCTCCTATGGGCGCGAGGGCCTCGCCGCCGTCATTCGCGAGCATGTGCGCCTGGCGCAAGAATTTGCCCGCCAGGTCGAGGCCCATCCGCGCTTCGAGCTGGCCGCGCCGGCGCCCTTTTCAGTGGTGAATTTCCGCTACCAAGGCACCGACGACGACAACCGCCGCATCCTCGATCGTGTGAACGCGGCGGGCGACGTCTTTATCTCCAGCACCGTTCTGAACTCTCGTTTCACCCTGCACCTGGCGATTGGCAACTACGCCACCACCAAGGCGCACATAGAGCGGGCGTGGCATTTGCTGTGCGAAGCCGCCGAGCGAGGGGACTAACGCCCGCCGCCCCTCCGTTCTCCGGTTATCCTATTAGATGATGCTCTCTCGCGCGATCAGAATTCTGCCCTTGCTGCCGCTGCTGCTCCTGGCGCAGCCGGCTCACGACCCCGCCGCTCTCGGCAGGAAGGCGCTGGACCTGCTGCTAGCCGGCAACTACCCCGAACTCTCGCAAATGTTCACTGCCGATATGAAGAAGGGGCTTCCCGAAGAATCCCTGGGGAAGCTCGGCGCTCAGATCAAGTCCTGGGGCGCCATGGACAACATCGGCAACCCATCCCCGCGCCAGGTCGGTCCCAACACCATCGTCGAGTTCCCGGCGAAATTCGCCGCGCAGAATATCATTTTCCGATTCATCATCAACCGCGACGGCCTGGTGGCCGGAATGTTCTTCCTTCCCGGCGAAGTGGCGTGGCAGCGCCCAGCCTACAGCAAGCCGGACTCCTTCCGCGAACGCGAAGTGACGGTGGGCGACGGCCAGTGGAAGCTTCCTGGCACCCTCACCGTGCCGGCCGGGCAAGGACCCTTCCCGGGGATCGTGCTGGTGCATGGCTCCGGACCCAACGACCGGGATGAAACCGTCGGTGGAACCAAAGTGTTCAAGGATCTGGCCGAAGGCCTGGCGTCCCGCGGCGTCGTGGTTTTGCGGTATGAGAAACGCACCAGGCAATATAGCTCCGCCATGGCCGGCTTGGCCAGCTTCACCGTCCAGCAGGAAACCGTCGAAGATGCCGTCAAGGCCGCGGCTCTGTTGCGCGCGCAGCCGGAAGTGAACCCCAAGCGCGTCTTCGTGCTCGGTCACAGCCTCGGCGGTTACGTGGCGCCGCGCATTGCGGAGCAGGATGGCAAGCTCGCCGGCCTCGTCGTTCTCGCCGGCAGTGTGCGGCCGATGGAAGACCTGGTCGTGGAACAAGCCGAGTATCTGGGCGTGACCGCCGACAACTTGAAATCGGCCAAAGCGGTGGCCGCCAAAGTCAAGAGTCTCGAACCCGGTGACGAGGATTCGCCCCCCGTAATGGGCGTGCCGGTCGCCTATTGGCTTGATCTCAAGGGATACGATCCCGCCGCCCTGGCGAAGAAACTGGCGCTCCCCATGCTGATTCTGCAAGGCGAGCGGGATTTTCAGGTCACTATGACGGACTTCGCTCTCTGGAAGGCGGCCGTGGGCGCGACGAAGGGTGTCACCATGCGCAGCTATCCCGCGCTCAACCACCTAGTCGTCGCCGGCGAAGGCAAAAGCACCGAGGCCGAGTATCGCAAGCCCGGCCACGTCGCTCCCGAAGTCGTCGACGATATCGCCAAATTCGTGGCCCCGTAACCTACCAGAGTGGGGCGGACGCCCACGTCCGCGCCGGACCCCCCTGGTCCGGCTCTTCCTATGTTCGAGCAGGTCGACCAGGGGGTCGACCGCGGGCCAGGGGGGCCCGCCCCACGAAACCACCCGGCCCTACCACTCCACGGTTTCGCCCGGCTCCAGCGCCCAGACGTCGGTTTCGAGGTCCGTCACCAGCTCGGCCAGCTCTTCCGGCCGCCCAGTGAGCGCCGGAAACGTGCCGAAATGCATCGGGATTACCTTTCGCGCGCGAAGCATTTTCGATGCCAGCGCGGCTTCCCGCGGGCTCATCGTGTACAGGTCGCCGATCGGCAGCATCGCCAGTTCCGGATGGTAGAGCTGTTCGATCAGGTGCATGTCCGAAAATACGTTGGTGTCGCCCGCGAAATACAGCGCGCGCCCATCCGCGAAGCGCAGCACATAGCCCGCTGCCTCGCCTCCGTAGATGATCTTGTCGTCATCCAGAATTCCGCAGCTATGCACCGCGTGGGTCATGGTCACCGTCACCTCGCCCACTTTCTGCGAGCCGCCCTTGTTCATCGGGCGGAGGCTGCTCACGCCCTTCGATTCCAGCCAGTTGCAGGTCTCGAAAATAGCCACCACTTCCGGCGAAAACCGCTTGGCCAGCGGTACGGCATCGTGAATGTGGTCAAAGTGGCCGTGCGTGATGCAAATCGTATCCACGCGCTTCATGTGGTACCCCTTCGGGTACGCCGGGTTGCCGTCGGTCCACGGGTCCATCAGGATGACTTCGCCCGAGGGAAGCCGAAATAGGAATGTGCCATGTCCAAGCCAGGTGATTTCCATACCTGCGATTATGCCACGCGCGCTATATTCGAGTATCAGCCAAGGAGTTGATCCACATGCGCGTCAATCACACCCGCGAGCGGCTGGCCAGGGGCGAGACGGTTCTCGGCTGCTCTATACAAGCTTACCGGTCACCGGAAATCGCCCGCACCTTCGCCGCCGCCGGCTTCGATTACGTCTTCATCGACATGGAGCACGGTTCCTTCAATCTCGAAACCGTGCACGACATGATCGCTGCCGCCAACTCAGCCGGCATTACTCCCATCGTCCGCGTGGCTGAGCTTCTCTATTCGTTAGTAGCCAGGCTCCTCGATGCGGGCGCGCAGGGCATCATTCTGCCGCGCGTCGAAGACCCCCGGCTCCTCGAAGAGGCCCTGAGCTGGTTGCGGTTCCCGCCCCAAGGCAAGCGCGGTTACGGCGTCAACGCCACCATGGTCGATTACGAAGCCCGCACCTTCCCCGAAATCATCGAGCATCTGAACCGCAACACTCTGGCCGTAGTGCAATTCGAAACCACTACCGCCATCGAGCGCGCCGACGAGCTGCTGTCCGTCAAGGGCATGGATATCGCCATGGTTGGTCCCGCCGACCTGTCGATTTCGCTCGGCATCCCCGGCCAGTTGGACCACCCGCTGCTCATCTCGACCGTGGAGCGCCTCATCGAGAAATGCAAGCGGCACGGCGTGGTCCCCGGCATCCAGACCCGCAGCGTGGCCATGGCCAAAGCGTGGGTCGAGCGCGGCATGCGCTTCGTGGGCGCCGGCGCCGAGCACGGCCTCCTGCTGGAGAAGGCGCGCGAAGCCGTCTCCCTGCTCCGCGCCGCCGCCCGCCCTGCGCCGTAGCCGCTGGTATAGAATATCAGTGGCTTCAATACATCACCCTTGAAGGAGACTATCGCCGTGAACCGATCTGTCGTGATGATTTTCGCGGCTGCCCTCGCCGGCGGCTGCGCGCTCCAGGCCCAGACCAATCCGCTGATCGCGGAGTCCAAGCGGAACTACACCGCCATCAAGACCAACCTCACCAAGGCCGCCGACAAAATGGCGGACGCGGATTACAGTTTCAAAGCGTCGCCCGACATTCGCACCTTCGGCGCGCTCATTGCGCACATCGCCGATACTCAAATGCGCATGTGCGCCCAGGTCAAGGGCGAGCAGAAGACGGTCGACGCCGCATCCAAGACCGCCAAGGCCGACCTCGTGGCCGCCCTCAAGGCGTCCTTCGATGAATGCGACGCCGCCTGGGACAGCATCACCGACGCCAATGCCGGGGAGATGCTGGGGGGCCGTGCCCCGCGTTCCAAGCTGGGCACACTGATCTACGCCACCACCCACGACAACGAGGAGTACGGCTACCTGGCCGTCTACATGCGCCTCAAGGGTGTCGTTCCGCCCTCCAGCGAAGCCCGCCCGCCCATGTAACCGCCGGGCGGCTTCCTACTTCGCGTACCAGTCGCGCAGACGCACTTCAATGCCCGTGCCCGCCAGGGCTTTGGCAAACGCATTGGTGTCCGACCCGCGGTAATGATACGGGTAAACAATGGCCGGATGAAACGCGCGCACCGCTTCCGCCGCGGCTTCGGGCGTCATGGTGAACGGCAGGTTCATGCACACGAACGCCACGTCGATGTTGCGCAGCGCCTTCATCTCGGGAGTGCCCTCGGTGTCGCCCGAGAAGTAAAAGCGCTTGCCGCCGTAAGTCAGAATGTATCCGTTCCCGCGCCCCTTCTCGTGGTAGATCACTCCATCGGCTGCGGGCTTCAGGTTGTACATGGGGATGGCGTCCACTTTGAAACTGCCCACGGTTTTCGTCTCGCCGTTGGAAATCACTGTCGAGCCCCTGACCTTTTCCGCCACCGCCTTGGGCGCCAGAATCACAGTGGAGGGCTTTCTCAGCTTATCCACCAGCGCCGGGTCCATGTGGTCGCTGTGGATATCGGTAATCAGGATGATATCCGCCTGCGGCAGCCCATCGTAGCTGCCCTGCGCCGGGTCCACGTACAACACCTTGCCTCCAGCCTGGATCATGAGGCTGGCGTGCTGGATCGGCGTGAGGCGAAGCGCTCCGGCAGAAGTGGAAAACTCTTCGGTCGCGGCCGCGAACACAATAGCGGCCGCCACAACAACAACCGTAGCCAATCGTTTCATAGAAGCGATTGTACCGTGACAATTCCTCAACCTGCGCGTCCAATCTTACAGGCAGGTGGTATGGCGGCCGGTGAGACGTTAGACTAGCCTGGTTTATGGCTCAGGATGCAGCCGGAGCGGTAGGCGCCCGATTGAGTCCCCCGATTGATTCGCTGATTCGGGCGGCACAGCGCGGCGACCAGGACGCCTTCGAGCAACTGGTCCGCGCTCACGACCAAAGTGTGCTTCGGCTCGCCATGAACTTGCTGCGGTCGCCGGAAGACGCGCGGGATGTCTACCAGG
>Ga0326728_10017256_pt1 | contig 14510 bp, 8 predicted proteins | sample MB3enrmetagenome_FD_207602 | JGI IMG/M metagenome (GOLD analysis project Ga0326728, IMG submission 207602) | Lab enriched peat soil microbial communities from McLean, Ithaca, NY, United States - MB31MN | ecosystem: Environmental > Terrestrial > Soil > Wetlands > Peat | place: USA: New York...
TGGTGGAGGATGCTCTCCGTATGTTCCAGATTGCGGTCCGCCAAAAGAACCTGGCGCTCCGCTTCGATTGTCCTGTCAATAGCCCGAAGTGGGTGCGCGGAGATCCCGCCCGGCTTCGGCAGGTGCTGGTCAATCTGGTGGGCAACGCCGTGAAATTCACCGCCCAAGGCGGCATTCGGGTGGAAATTCGCCGGGCTGCCGGGGACAATTTGCAGTTTGCCGTGGAAGACACGGGAATCGGTATCGCTCCGGGAAAACACGAGGCTATCTTCGACGCTTTCACCCAGGCCGACGGGTCTCACACGCGGCGTTTCGGCGGTTCGGGCCTCGGCTTGACTATCACCCGAAGGCTGGTGGAGCTGATGGGCGGCAAGCTGCAATTGGAGAGTGAACCGGGGAAGGGTAGCCGGTTTTTCTTTCAACTGCCGATGCCGTCCATCCCGGAGCCGGACTCGGCGGCCCCAGGCAACGGTCCGCTCGCCGGAGTCGCGCTCCCGCGGCTGCGGATTCTGGTGGCCGAGGACAATGCCATTAATCAAAGAGTGATCGATTCCCTGCTCCGGCGCCAGGGGTGGACCGTCCTCCTGGCGGGAAACGGCAGGCTCGCGTGCGAAGCGTGGGAGCGGGGAGCTTTCGACCTGGTCCTCATGGACATCCAAATGCCTGAAATGGACGGGCTGGAGGCGACGCGCTCGATCCGCCAGCGCGAACGGGACCTCAAGTGCGCGAGTCCGATCCCGGTGGTCGCGCTGACGGCGCACGCCAGCCAGGCCCAGCGCGATCAGTGTCTGGCGGCCGGGATGGATGGCGTCGTCACCAAACCCGTGAGCCTCTCCGCGCTGCTGAAGTGCATCGGAGAGGTGTTCGCCGAGCGCCGCGCCAACGTCTGACTCTTGACATCTTTTCCGGTTAGCACGATAATGACTTTCGTTATCGAAATCAGATTATGATGTTGGACTATCAAGATCCCGCGGTAGACCGCGGCCTCTACTCCGGGCTGATGCGACTCCATATCCTGCATCACGCCGTGGAGGGCCCCATTTTCGGGCTGGGGATGCTGGAAGAACTGGCCCGGCACGGGTATCGAATCAGCCCAGGCACCCTTTATCCCCTGCTGCACGGCCTGGAAAAGAAGGGGTATCTCAAAGCCAGGGAACTGCGCAAAGGGAAGTCTCTGCGAAAGGTCTATCGCGCTACTCCCCTGGGCCGCAGAGCTCTGGCGGCGGCCAAATTGAAGGTCCGCGAGTTCATCGGGGAACTTTTCGAGGGCAAGCCGCGATCATGAAACTCCTGACCACGATCTTCGCGGCTGCCATTCTCCTCACCGCCCAGCAGACCCCGCCCGCGGAAATGAACATCGCGCAAGCGGTGGAGACGGCCCTGCGAAATTATCCGTCGATTCGCGTGACGCAGGAACAGATGAACGCCGCCGCGGCCGCCATTCGGCTGGCACAGACCGCTTACCTGCCGCGCGTCGATGGCCTTGTGCAGGTGAATGTTGCCACGCGGAACACTTTTTACGGAATGCTGCTGCCGCAAAGCGTCATCCCCGGCGTGGATGGCGTCAAAGCGGACAACCTCGGCACGGTATTCGATAGCGGCGCCGGGGTGCTGGTCTCCTGGCAGCCGTTCGACTTCGGCCTGCGCCACGCCAATGTAGCCGTCGCGGAGGCGGCGCGCGGGCAGGCGCAGGCGGCGCTGGACAAGACACGCTACCAAATCTCGGTGGCCGCCGCCGACGCGTTTCTCACAGCGGTCGCCGCGCGTCAGACCGCCGACGCAGCGCGCGCGTCGGTGGATAGCTGGCAGATCTTACAGCGTAGTATCCACGCGCTGGTGAACGCACAACTGCGGCCGGGAGCCGACGAGTCGCGAGTCACCGCGGAATTAGCGGCAGCCCAGACGCAAGTCGCGCAAGCCGAGCAGGCCGTCGACATTGCGCGCGCCACCTTGAGCGAATTTGTGGGTCTCGACCCGCCGCAACTGAGTCTCAACCCCGGGAAACTGATGGAACCCGCCCCGGAGGCTCCCGAATCCCCGTTCCACGCGGCCGATAATCCCCTGGCGCGCGAGCAAACCGCGGCCATCGCCCAACAGCAAAAGCGGCTCGATGCCTTGGAGCGCATCTATCATCCGCAGTTTCTCGTCCAGGGCGTGGCCTCCGGCCGGGGCAGCGGCGTGGAAACCGACGGCGCACGGCTCGGGGGTCTGAACGGCCTCGTTCCGACGACGCCCAATTTCGGGCTCGGGCTGACAGTCACATTTTCGGCCATGGACCGCTTCGCGCTGCACGAGCAGGAGGCCATGCAATCGGCCAATGTACGGGCGCAGGAAGCGCAATATCAAGCGATCGCCACCAAACTGCGCGCGCAATTCAATACCGCGACGGCCGCGCTCGCGGGCGCGCGCCGGGTGGCGGCGAACACGCCCGTCGAGGTTGCCGCCGGGCGAACGGCCGTCGAACAGGCGACCGCCAGATACCAATCGGGGTTGGCGCCCATCGACGATGTCGCGCAGGCGCGGCGCCTCCTGGTACAAGCGCAAATCGACGACGCGCTGGCCCGCCTGAACGTCTGGCGCGCGCGGCTGCAGTTGGCGGCGGCGCGCGGCGACATCCAGCCGTTTCTCGACGAGGCAACTCGCTAGGTCTGAAAAGGTAGGAACATGCGTCTCGTCTTCGCCGCGCTTCGCAGACCGCTGACCGTGGTCGTCGCCCTGATCGCGATTTCCCTCTGCGCCATTCTGGCCATCCGGCGCATGCCCGTCGACATCTTCCCGCAGGTGGGCGATCCGGCCATCTACGTCGCGCAGCCCTACAGCGGCATGGACCCGGCCCAGATGGAGGGCTACCTTACCTACTATTACGAGTATCACTTCCTCTACATCACGGGTATCGACCATGTGGAGAGCAAGAGCATCCAGGGAGCGGCCCTCATGAAGCTGGTCTTCCACGAAGGCACCAACATGAGCCAGGCGATGTCGGAAACCGTGGGATACGTCAACCGCGCGCGCTCCTTCATGCCTCCCGGCACGGTCCCGCCCTTCATCACGCGCTTCGACGCCGGCAGCGTGGCGGTCGGCCTTCTGGTGTTCAACAGCGCGACCCACACGCAGGGAGAGCTGCAGGATTTCGCCATCAACCGCGTGCGGCCTCTGTTTGCGACCTTGCCGGGAGTTTCGGCGCCGCCGCCCTTCGGCGGCAATCAACGAACCATCGTGGTGACGCTCGATCCCGCCAAATTGCAGCAGTATCGCATCTCGCCCGAGGAGGCGATCCGGGCCGTCAGCAAATCGAGCGTAGTGATGCCGTCGGGAAACATGTGGACCGGCAAAATCGAGCGCATCGCCCGCACCAATTCGGCGTTGGGCGCCAATCTGGCGGAGCTGCTGGATACTCCGATCCGTCCCGCGACGGGCACGAGCGTCTATCTGCGCGACATCGGGACGGTGGAGAACGGCACCGATATCGTCACGGCGTACGCCCACGTGAATGGCAAACGCACGGTTTACATTCCCGTCACCAAGCGCGCCGACGCCTCGACTCTGGCGGTGATTAATGCGGTCAAACGGGCGATCCCGACGTTTAAGAAAGCGCTGCCGGAAGATGTGGACGTCAGTCTACAGTTCGATCAATCGCCCTACGTTACCAATTCGCTGCGCGGCCTGGTGACGGAGGGACTGCTCGGCGCGGCGCTCACCGGCCTGATGGTGCTGATCTTTCTTCGCGATTGGCGCAGCGCCGCCATCGTCATTCTGAATATCCCGTTCGCCCTGCTGAGCGCGGTGATCCTGCTCTGGTTGACCGGCCAGAGCATCAACATCATGACGCTGGGCGGCCTCGCGCTGGCGGTCGGCGTCCTCGTGGATGAGGCGACGGTCGAGATCGAGAACATCCATACCCAAATGGCCCCTGGAGTCTCTCGCGCGCGGGCCGTGGTGGAGGCATGCAGCCGCACGGCGATGGCCCGCTTGCTTTCCATGTTCTGCATTCTGGCCGTATTCGTGCCTTCGTTTTTCATGGTGGGGGTAGCTCGCCAGTTGTTTGTGCCTTTGTCGCTGGCGGTAGGTTTCTCGATGATCGCGTCCTACCTGCTTTCGAGCAGCCTCGTGCCGGTGTTCTCCACCTGGATGATGCGGGAACGGCGCCGTGGGGAGGAGCATGGCCGCCTGCGCTCGTTTTATGACCGCTACCTGCCCGCCGTTTTGCGATGGCGATGGCCGCTGGCGCTCGTCTATCTGGCCTCCGCCGCCGGCCTGATCTATTTTCTGGCGCCCCGCATGGGAACCGAGATCTTCCCCGACCCCAATGCTACGCTCTATCGCCTGCGCCTGCGCGCGCCTGCCGGTACGCGTCTCGAAGAGAACGAACGCATCGTGCTGCACGCTCTCGACATCATCGAGCGCGATGCCGGCAAGGACAACATTCAGATCACCAGCGACTTTCTTGGCCTGATTCCCTCCAGCTACCCCGTGGACCTGATCCATCTGTTCACCAGCGGTCCGCAAGACGCCATCGTCCAGATTTCGTTCCGCCCGGATGCTCCACGCGGCGAAGCCCTGCGCGAGCGCCTGCGAGCCAGTCTGCAGCACGAGCTGGCCGGAACGGAGGTCTCCTTCGAGGCCGGCGACATCGTCACGCAGGTGATGAGCTTCGGTTCGCCCACCCCCGTCGAGGTCGACGTGCAGGGAGTGAATCTGCAGGACGACTACGCATACGCGCAAAAGGTCCGGGCCTCGCTCGCGAAGCTGGGCTTCCTGCGCGATCTCAAATTCGCGCAGGAGATGAATTACCCCACGCTCGACATCAATATCGACCGCAACCGCAGCGGCCAGTTCGGATTGACCATGGCGGACGTGGTGCGTTCGGTGGTGCCGGCGACTTCTTCATCCCGGTTTACCGATCCGAACTATTGGCGCGATCCCAACTCCGGCAATGCCTTCCAGATTCAGGTGGAATTGCCGCAGAACCAGATGCAAAGCGTGGAGCAGGTGGGCGACGTTCCGGTGATGCTGGGAGGCAATGCGAAGCCGCTTCTCGACGATATCGCCAGCCTGAAGACCAGCACCATGCCTGGTGAGATCGACCGTTTCAACGGCCAGCGGGTCATCGGCATCACCGCCAATATTCACGAGATCACGCTCGGCGAAGCGGCGGGCAAGATCGCGCAGGCCGTGTCGGCGGCCGGTGCGCCTCCGCGCGGCGTTTCGGTGGTAACGCGCGGTGAAATCCCGCCTCTGCAGCAGACCATCTCCGGACTGCGGACGGGCTTGCTGCTGGCGGTCGTAGTGATCTTTCTTTTGCTGTCCGCCAATTTTCAATCCGTGCGGCTGGCGCTGGCTATCGTTCTGACCGTACCGGCGGTGATCTGCGGCGTGCTGCTGATGCTGCGCGTCACCGGGACCACACTCAACATTCAGTCGTTCATGGGCGCCATCATGGCGATCGGGATCGCGGTTGCCAATTCGATTCTGCTGGTGACGTTCGCCGAACGCGCACGCCACGAGAACCGGCCGGTCCTGGAGGCGACCCTCATCGGCGCCGGCAGCCGGCTGCGCGCCATCCTGATGACGGCGGCCGCGATGATCTTCGGCATGCTGCCGATGGCTCTCGGTTTCGGCGAGAGCGGCCAACAGACAAGTCCTCTGGCGCGCGCCGTGATCGGCGGTCTGCTGGTTTCCACGTTCGCTACGTTAACGATTTTGCCTTCGATCTATGCCATTCTGCAGGGCAGAAGTTCGGCCACTTCACCTTCTCTCGATCCCATGGATCCTACGAGCCGATATTATGATGCCAGATAAACGTTGTAAGGCAACCGTCCTCCTTTTTGCGCTCGCTCCCCTGGCGCTCGCGCAAACCATCGATCTGACGCCGGTGATCTCGCGGCCCGAGTCGCGAATCGTCAATCTTCCGGCGGAAGTTTTACCCTACCTCAGCGTCTCGTTGCATGCCAAGGTGCGAGGCTATGTCGAGCAGGTGACGGTCGACCGCGGCAGCGCTGTCAAACAGGGAGAACGGCTGATCACTTTGACGGCGCCCGAAATGGACGCGCAGATCGCCGAGGCGGAAGCTAAATTTCAAGCCACGGTGGCGGACGGAGCGCAGGGGGAAGCACAACTGGCCGCTGCTCAAAGCACCCTCGAGAGAATACGGGAGGCGGCCAAAACGCCGGGCGCGGTCGCCGGAAACGACGTAGTACAGGCGCAGAAGCAGGTCGATGCCGCGCAGGCGCTGGTGCAATCCCGGCAGCGGGCGAGTGGGGCCGCGCAAGCCGCTCTGGATGCCCTCAAAGCGATGCTCGCTTACCTCAGGATTACGGCGCCGTTCGATGGTGTGGTCACCGAACGCCTGGTGCATCCCGGCGCATTGGTGGGCCCGGGCGCCGACCCGGCTCTCCTCACGATTCAGCAGATTTCGCGATTGCGCGTGGTTGTCCCGGTGCCCGAGGAGTACGTCGGCGAAATCGCGCTCGGCACTAACGTCGAGTTCAGCGTTCCCGCCCATCCCGGGCGCACCTACGCCGGGAAAATCGCGCGTGTGGCCGGCGTGCTGGACGAAAAAACTCGCACCATGCCGGTAGAGCTGGATTCTACGAATCGCGACGGCGCGCTGGCTCCCGGAATGTACCCCAGCGTGAAATGGCCGGTGCATAGCCAGGCAGCCGTTCTGTGGGTGCCCAGGACCAGCATCGTGACCACCACCGAACGTACGTTCGTGATTCGCGACCGTGCCGGCCGCGCCGAGTGGGTCGATGTAAAAAAGGGCGCGGCGGAAGGCGATCTCGTATCGGTGATCGGGAATTTGAAGGCAGGCGACATGGTGGTAAGGCGAGCCACCGATGAAATCAGAGAGGGCAACCTGATTCAGACGGCGGCGAAATCCAGGTAGGTCTTTCCTTTCTCTGCGGCCTCTGCGTCTCTGCGAGAGATCTTCATTTTGACTTGACAAAGTCGAACATCTGCCCCATAGTTAGCCTATGGGATGGCTGGGCCAACTCTGGCGAAGACTCGCATTTCTCCTCCGCCGAAATCAGTTCGATTCCGACCTGGAAGAAGAAATGCGCTTCCATCTGGAGCGGAAAGCAGCCGATCTCGACCCGCTCGCGGCCCGGCGGCAATTCGGCAATGCCGCGCTGCTCCGCGATGAGAGCCGCGACGCCTGGGGCTGGGGACCGTTCGAGCGCGCCTGGCAGGACGTCCGCTTCGCCTTCCGTATGCTGCGCAAGAACGCGGCGTTCACCACCCTTGCGCTCGCCACGCTCGCCATCGGCATCGGCGCCAATACCCTGATCTTTACGGTGGTCCACGCCGTACTACTGTCGCCGCTCCCCTACCATCAGCCCGAGCGGCTGGTGCGCATTCTGGGGCAGAAAAAGGACTGGGTGGATTACATGTCAGGCCCAGACGTCGCCGACATCGCAGCCCAAAATACGGCCTTCGACGGCATCGCTATGTACACCCCGGAGGGCGCCGACCTCACCGATGGCGGGGAGCCGGAACTACTCCAGGGAAGCCAGGTGTCGGCGAATCTGTTCTCGGTGCTGGGCGTGAGCCCCATCGCAGGACGCGGCCTCGACGCCGGCGACGAAAAGCCGAATGCCCCGCCCGCGGTTGTCATCAGCTACGCGCTCTGGCAGCGGAAATTTGGGGGTGAGCGCTCGATCGTCGGGAAAACTGTCGCCTTGGGTAAAGATCCCCGAACGGTAGTCGGCGTGATGCCGCCGTCGTTTCGCATCCCCAATCCCGAGACGCAATACTGGGTGCCGATCACTCAGGTCCGCGCAGCGTTGCCTCGTGGCAAGCATCTGTTTTCGGTCCTGGGGCGCCTCAAGCCGGGCGCCACGGTCGAACAGGCACGCGCCGAAGTGAAGACCATCGCCGATCGGTTGCAACGCGCTTACCCGGAGACCAACCACGGTTGGAGCGGCGACGTGGTCTCATTGACCGAGAACATTGTCGGCGGCGTACGCTCCGTGCTCAGCGTTCTGCTGGGAGCGGTGGGCATGGTTTTGCTCGTGGCCTGCGCCAATGTGGCGAACCTCTCACTATCGCGGAGTTTGCAGCGGCGGCAGGAGATGGCCGTCCGCGCGGCGCTGGGCGCCGGCCGAAGACGGCTCGCGCGTCTGGTGTTCGTGGAGAATCTTCTGCTGGCGCTGGCAGGCGGCGCTTTGGGCGTTCTATTGGCGGTCTGGGGATTGCATGCTCTGGCGCCGTTCTATCCTCCGGGCCTTCCGCGCACGTCTGAAATTCGCGTCGATAACGCGGTGCTGGCGTTCACGACCCTCATCTCCCTGGGCACGGCCCTTCTGGTGGGCCTTTTGCCGGCCATGCGCCTCTCGCAGACCGATCTGAATGCCTCGCTGAAGTCCGGCATGCGATCGGGCGGAAGGCGCACCGCTCGCACGCGCTCCGTCCTGGTGGTGGCGCAAGTCGCCTTGGCCATGGTGCTGGTCACCTGCGCCGGCCTGTTGATCCTTAGTTTCCTGCTGCGCACGCGCATCAGCGGATTCAGCCCCGACAATGTCCTGATCGCGGAATTGCCCAGTTTGCCGGCCGGCCGCATCGACAGCATCGTCGAACGTGTCCATTCGCTGCCAGGAGTCGCCGCCGTGGCGGCCACCACTTCGTTCTCTTACGTACATATGATGACCATCGAAGTGCAAGTGGAAGGGAAGCCAGGAGTCTCTTCTGGCGCCGGGCCGATGTTCGAGGTCGTCACCGCGGACTATTTCCATGCCTTCGGGGTGCCTCTGCGCAAGGGCCGCGGCATCGAGAGCCGCGACACCGCCGCCGCTCCTCCTATCGCGGTGATCAACGAGACCATGGCACGGCAATATTTCCCCGCCGACGATCCCATCGGCAAACGGATTCGGTTCGACGCCAAATCGACCTGGCGGACCATCGTCGGGGTGACTGCCGACGCATTCACCTCTGAAGAAGGCCACAACGCCGCGCTATATGTCGCGTACCCGCAAATTGAAGATTTCGAGCCCAACACCATCGCCATCCGCACGACCGGACCTCCAAGGGCCGTCGCCTCCCAGGTTCGCGCCGTGATTCGCGAAGTAGCTCCCAAGGCGCCTATCGCGAAAATGCAAACCATGCGCGACGATCTCTTCGGCATGGTCGCCAAGGAGTGGTTCTACACCCTGATTCTGGGCTTGTTCGGCGCTATGGCGCTGGCGCTTGCCGCGCTCGGCGTCTATGGCGCGGTCAGCGTGGCGGTGAGCCTGCGGACCCACGAGATCGGCGTGCGGATGGCGCTGGGCGCGGCGCGCAGCGACGTACGGGCCACCGTCCTGCGGGAAGGACTGGTGCTGGCCGCCGTTGGCGCCACGATTGGCGCCGCGGCATCGTGGATGGCCACGCGCCTGCTGCTTTCCACAGGCCTGCTCTTCCAGGTGAAACCCCGCGATCCGCTCACCTTCGCGCTCGTTCCGGCCGTTTTGCTCGCGGCAGCCGTGGCCGCGTGCTGGGGACCCGCCCGGCGCGCGACCCGGGTCGATCCTGTAATCGCTTTGCGATACGAGTAGCAGCCCTCCCGTGGTATTTTGGGGCGATGCCTATCGAGAATCCGTTCCAAGATCCTCTGCGGTTTGAACGGCGTGTGCCCGAATGCGCAGTCGTCATTTTCGGCGCCAACGGCGACCTCACCAAACGCAAACTGCTCCCCGCCCTCTATCGACTGGCCTATGACCGCCGGCTCTCCGCCGGATTCGCGGTGGTCGGGATCTCGCGCACTCCCATGAGCGACGAGGCCTTCCGCGAAAAGATGCTGGAAGCCGTCAAACAATTCTCCGAAGACACCAACTTCGATGAAAACGTGTGGAACGCCTTCGCAGCCGGACTCTACTATGTTGCCGGCGATATCGGCGATGCGGCTCTCTATCGGAATCTGGCCACCAGGCTGGAGCAGATCGAGAGCGAGCGCCATACCGGCGGGAACGTCCTGTTCTACCTCTCCACTCAGCCCAGCCAATATGCGCGCGCCGCGCAGGGCTTGGGCGCCGCCGGAGTGAGTAAAGGAAAGGGATGGCGGCGCCTGGTGGTGGAGAAGCCGTTCGGCCACGACCTTGAGAGCGCGCGCGAGTTGAGCGACCGCCTGCACGAATCTTTTGACGAATCCGAGGTCTACCGCATCGATCACTATCTCGGTAAAGAGACCGTGCAGAACATCTTGGCGTTCCGCTTCGGCAACGGGATCTTCGAGCCGTTGTGGAATCGGCGATACGTCAATCACGTGCAGATCACCGGCGCCGAATCCATCGGGGTCGAAGGCCGCGGCGCGTATTATCAGGAAGCCGGCGCGCTCGACGACATGATTCAGAACCACCTTCTGCAGGTGATGGCCACCATCGCCATGGAGCCGAGCGCCACGTTCCGGGCGCCTTCGGTGCGCGACGAACGGTCGAAATTGCTGCGCTCCATCCGTCCTATGACTCCCGAAGAGGTGCGCGTCAATACCGTGCCTGGGCAATACGGGCCGGCAAGCATCGGCGGTAAGGACGTACCCGGTTTCCGCCAGGAGCCCGGCGTCGATCCGCAATCGCAGACCAACACCTACGCGGCCGTCACGCTGTTCGTGGAGAATTGGCGGTGGGCCGGCGTGCCGTTTTATATCCGCACGGGCAAACGGCTGGCGAAGCGCGTGACCGAGATTTCCATCCAGTACAACGAAGCTCCGCTGCACATCTTCGATCAGGACGGCGCTGAAAGCGAGCCCAATCTGCTGATCGTGCGCGTCCAGCCGGAGGAAGGCATTTCGCTGAAGTTCCGCTCCAAGCGGCCGGGATCGGGCATGATGTTGCGGCCCGTGTCGATGGATTTCAACTACGGTTCGAGTTTCGGCGAGCGGTCGCCTTCGGCATACGAAACGCTGCTGCTCGACGCCATCGTCGGCGACGCCACGCTCTATACGCGGCAGGATATGGTGGAGGCAAGCTGGAGCGTGGTCGAGCCGATCCAGAACTATTGGCGCGAGAATCCAGCCGAATTTCCGAATTACCCGGCGGGAAGCTGGGGGCCGGCGGCGGCCGACGCCATGCTGGCGCGCCGCGGCCACGTGTGGAGGAAACCGTAATGGGCACCACCGTCGCTCCCGAGAAAATCCTCAAGGAGCTGTCCGATCTGTGGGTGGATAGCGGCAAACAGGGGCAGGCCGAAGGCGGCGCGGGCGTATTGCGCGCCTGTTCCATGACCCTGCTGGTGCTGGCCGAGGCCGGCGAAGACACGCAAGATCTCGGAGAAACCATAGCGGCGCTGATGCCGGAGCATCCGGCGCGCGCGATTCTGGTGCGCTTGAGCGGCGCGGGCGACCGGTCGCTCGCCGAAAGGGTGTACTCGCAATGCTGGATGCCTTTCGGCCAGCGGCGGCAGATTTGTTGCGAACAGGTGGAAATCACGGCCTCGGACGCGGCGCTGGCCGATCTGCAATCGGTGGTTTTGCCGCTTACCGTGGCCGACCTTCCGCTGATCGTGTGGTGCCGCAGCCTGCGCTTGTTTGCGATGCCGGAATTTCGGGAGTTCGCGCAAATGGCGCACAAAGTGGTGATCGACAGCGCATCCGCGCCTGATGCTGTGGCGCTGCTGGAGCGCGCGCACCACGAGGTGGAACGGGGCATCATGCTCGGCGACCTGTCGTGGACGATCCTGACTCGCTGGCGCGAGATGTTGGCGCAGGTCTTCGAGAACCACCAGAACGCGGCGCACGTTGCCAGGTTGGCTCAGATCGACGTCGAATGGGGTGGATCGCGCTACGTTCCAGCGCTCTACCTCGGCGCGTGGATTCGCGACTCGCTGGCCGCCGCCGGTGTGAACGCCAAATTGCAGATCTCGCGCGCAGCGGACGACGAGCATTTGGACGTACAGCTCACTGGCGAGGGCATCGCCGTCAAATTGGCTCGCGAAGACGGTCGCATGGTGGTCACGCTCAACGGCGCGTCGCAGTGCACCAATCTGCCGCAGCCCACCGATTACATGCTGATGCGCGAGGAGCTGGGCATTGTACGGCACGATCCGGTTTTCGAGCGCACCCTGGCGTCTGCCGTGCAACTGGCGCATCCCATACAGCAATGAGCTTTCATCGAGTTAGGCCCGACCCGCAGACGGCCGCCGATGCTTGCGCGGAATATATTTTTGGCCTGCTGGAAACCGCGATCTCGGCGCGCGGCGGAGCGTCGCTCGCCGTCTCCGGCGGAAGCACGCCCAAACTGCTCTTTCAGAAAATGGCGAGTACACCGTTCGGGTGGGATCGCGTGCACCTGTTCTTCGTGGACGAGCGCTGCGTTCCGCCCACGGATTCGGCCAGCAATTATAAGCTCGCCCATGAAAATTTGATCGCACCGGCGAAGATCCCCGCCGCCAATGTGCATCGCATCGAGGGCGAGATGGCGCCCGCCAACGCGGCGGAGCGATATGCCAGCGAAATCCGCCAATTCTTCGGACTGAGCAGCGGCCGGATGCCGCAATTCGACATCGTCCATCGCGGCATGGGTCCGGACGCCCACACCGCCAGTCTTTTCCCCGGCGATCCGCTGATCGACGATCGCACCGGCATCGCCGCGGCGACGTTTGCCAAGAAGTTCAATCAGTGGCGGGTGACGCTGTTGCCGGGAGTCCTGTTGGCGGCGAGAAACACCATTTTCCTGGTGGCCGGGGAAGACAAGGTGGAGGCGCTCCACGCCGTATTCCACGGGGCATACGATCCCAAGAAGTATCCTTCGCAGCTTGGCAACGACGGCGCTTCGGTAGCCTGGTTCCTTGACGAAAGCGCCTCCAAAGGGCTGGAAGAATAACCGGCCCGGTCAGGTTGGCAGCCCGCCCAGGACAAGCTAAAGTATGTCCCACAATGCGCTGCGCGCAAGCTCTCAGCGGTCAGCTTTCAGCTTTTGAGCGGCATGAAATCGTCGCGGCGTGCAAAGAATATGGAGGGATAGTAATACAAAAAGGGCTCTCTGCGTTCCGATGTGGGGCATGCTTCAGCTTGCCCGTCTTACCCGATCACCGGGAATAAATCCTGAGTTTCGGACTCCGACACGGGCGTCAGCGCCTGGTCCGTGTATTGGCGCGCGGCGGGGTCCGTCCTGAGCCGGCGGCGCAGACGATACAAGTGAGCTGTCTCGCGCGCGAGGCGGAGGAACTTCCAGATCTGCTCCGCGACGTATTTCGGATAGAAAATGAGCGGATTTTCCCGCGGGAAAGTCGGCCGACGGCTGGTGCGTGACTTCAGCCGCAGATAACCACCCTGCAGCGGGTCGACTTTCTCCAGCACGATGCAGCCGTAGAACCACATCAACAGGAACAGCATGTTGCCGGCGCTCATGCCCGGCGTCGCGGCCGCGCGGCGCATGATGGTCTCCATGTGCTCGCGCGAAAAATAGGACAGCCACGAATCGCGGTACATCTTTTCCCATTCCGGCATCGACATGCGCGCATGCGTGGTGGTGACGTGCTCCAGATCGTATTTGTTCAGATCCGGATCGAGCCACGCGCCCGACCGGTAAAGCCTGAGATGATCCTCGGAGCCGGGAAGCGGCGTCAGGCAGTGCGGTTCCAGCAGATCGATGGGCAGCTCGCGCTGAATAACGGCGATGTCGCGGCGCACCGATTCCGGCGTGTCTTCGGGAAAGCCCACGATGTAGCCGGCGAAGATGGTGACGCCGGCGCGCTTCCACTCGAGCAGCATCTTGCGGTACTCGGCAATCTTGTTTTGCTTTTTGCGGCTGCCAAGCAGGCTGTCGGGATGGATGCTTTCGAGGCCGATGAACACCCGCCGTACGCCTGCGCGGGCCGCCTTTTCGATGAACCGCGGCAAGCGGTGGCACATGGTGTCCACCTGGATCACGAACTTGATGTTCAGCCGCTCGGTCTCGCGCATGACGATGAGGCGGTCGAAGATCGGCTCCCATTCCTTATTGCGCGCGAAGTTGTCATCGGTGATGAAGAAGCGATTGATGCCCTGGGCCAGATTCTGGCGGACGATTCGCTCCACATCATCGGCGCAGCGCGACCGGCTCTTCCTGCCCTGCACGTTGATAATCGTGCAAAAAGAGCAGAGGAACGGGCAGCCGCGGCCGGCATCGAAGCTGGTCATGCGGCCGGCGGTGCGGCGCACCCGCGCCTCCTGCAGAAAAGGGACGGGCGCGCTTTCCAGGGCGGGCAGGTCCGCCATGTAGTTGTACAGCGGTTTCAGCCGTCCGTGCCAGGCATCGCGCAGTACGTCGTCGAGCCGGCCCTCGGCTTCCCCGGCAAACAGGGAGATCCCAAGGTCCATGGCTTCCCGCAACTCGGGCGGCAGGGCGGGCAACATGGCCAGACAGCCGGAGACGTGGAAGCCGCCGATCACCACCGGGATGCCAGCCTCCCGCAGAGGGCGGGCGATGTCCATGGCTCGTGGGAATTGGTTTGACTGCACACCCACCAGGCCCACCATGCCGCGGCGCGCGCGCAGCTGTTTGGCGATGCGTTTCAGCGGCAGCAGGGTGTTGGCTTCATCATAGGCCTCGACCACGATC
>Ga0326728_10017257_pt1 | contig 14510 bp, 9 predicted proteins | sample MB3enrmetagenome_FD_207602 | JGI IMG/M metagenome (GOLD analysis project Ga0326728, IMG submission 207602) | Lab enriched peat soil microbial communities from McLean, Ithaca, NY, United States - MB31MN | ecosystem: Environmental > Terrestrial > Soil > Wetlands > Peat | place: USA: New York...
CGCCCATTCGGTCGCGCTGAAGAACATCGGCGCGCGCGTCGCCGGCTGCCGGCAGGCGCTGGAGGAGGTCGGCGCCGCCGACCGCGCCCGCATCTGCGTCGGCGGCCACAGCCTCGACGCCCTGCGCGGCGCGGTCGAGCAGGACCTGCACCGCGCCGATCCGCCGACCGCCATCTTCGCCTTGACCAACGTCTCGGCGCTGGCCGCGCTCAAGGCGGCGCGCGGGCTCAGCCTCGACATTCCCGGCGATGTCTCGATCGTCGGCTTCGACGACTTCGATTGGATGAGCGCGCTGAGGCCCTACCTGACGACGGTCGCCCAGCCGCTCGAAGAGTTCGCCGCCTGCTCCTGGCGCCTGCTGATGGAGCGCATGAGCGGCGAAGCCGGCCCGGACGGCCGGCGCATCGAACTGCCCTGCGCCCTCAAGGTGCGGGAATCGAGCGGGCCGGCCCGCGTCCGGCCGCGCGCCGTCGCCCGAGCAAGAAACTGAAGACCAACGGTTCGTGCAAGCGAAGTGGGAGGAAGCAATGTTGAAACGCATACTGGCCGGCGCTTCGATCGCGGCGCTGGCGCTTGGGTTGGCCGGTTCGGCGTTCGCCGCCGACAAGCCGCTTTACGGCGCGTTGATGAAGACGCTCGCCAACCCGTTCTGGGGAGCGATGGAGAAGGGCGTCGACGCCGGCGCGCAGAAGGCGGGCGTCGATCTGTTCATGCAAGCGGTCGAGTCCGACCAGGCGACGGAGCCGCAGCTCAACGCCTGCAACACCATGCTGGAGAAGAAGCCGGCGGTGATGATCACCGCGGCGATCAGCTCGACCAACCTGTTGCCGTGCCTCAAGCACGCCAATGAGCTGAAGATTCCGGTGGTCGACCTCGACGGCAACCTCGATCCGGAGGTCACCAAGAAGGCGGGCGTCGACGTCGCCTTCCACATCGGCTCCGACAACGAGGCCGCCGGCGCGAAGGGCGCCGACTATCTCGTCGGCGCGCTCGGCAAGGACGCCAAGGGCTCGGTGCTGCTGATCGAGGGCCTGTCGGGCAACATCACCGGCGCGAAGCGCATCCACGGCTTCGCCGCCGAGCTGAAGCAGGCGGCGCCCGGCCTCGCCATCGTCGCCTCGCTGCCAGGCGACTGGGACAGCCTCAAGGCCGCCAACATCACCAACGACACGCTGCAGCGCTATCCCGACCTCGCGGCGATCTTCTGCGCCAACGACGATATGGCGCTCGGCGCGGTCGAGGCGGCGCGCGCCGCTGGCAAGGACAAGCTGATCGTCATCGGCGTCGACGGCAACGTCAATGCGGTGAAGTCGATCCTCGCCGGACGGCTCAACGCCTCGGTGGCGCAGCTGCCCTATCTCGTCGGCATGCAGGCGGTCGAGACCGCCAAGAAAGTCCTGGCGGGCGACAAGGTCGCCGACTTCACCTACGTCCCGACCCTGGTCCTGACCAAGGACGTGATCGCGGCGAAGAAGGACCCGCTGCTCGAATTCGTCAAGTGAGCGGTTAGCTCCCGCGCCGCCCGTCCGGCTCCTCCTGGCCGCGACGGGCGGCGCTTTCGCTCCCGACCGATCGCGAGCCTTTCGATGTCCGCATCCGCCTCTCCCGCCGCCTCGCCGCAAGGCTGGCGCTCCCGTCTCGCCGTCAAAGCCGCGTTCCGCTTCGAGTCGCTCCTGGTGCTCGCCGCGCTGGTCGCGGTCATGGCGGCGCTGTCGCCGGTTTTCCTGTCGGTCTCCAATTTCCTCAACATCGTCCTGTCGACCTCGGTGATCGGCGTGCTGGCGATCGGCATGACCTTCGTCATCAGCTCGGCCGGCATCGACCTTTCGGTCGGCTCGCTCATCGGGCTGTCCGCGGTCGTCGGCGCGCTGGCGACCGCCAACTTCGACCTGCCCTGGCCGACCTGCATTCTCGCCTGTCTCGCCGCCGGCGCTTTCGCCGGCTGGGTCAACGGCTTTCTCATCACCAAGGGGGGGATCCCGCCGTTCATCGCCACCCTCGGCATGCTCGGCGTCGCGCGCGGCGTGGCGCTGGTGCTCAGCGACGGCGTGTCGATCTACGGCCTGCCGCCCGAGGTCGTCTACCTCGGCCAGGGACGGCCTTTCGGCGTGCCGACGCCGGTGTTCGTGCTGCTCGGCGTCGCCGTCGTCGCCCATGTGCTGCTGGTCCACACCCGCTTCGGCGTCTACGCGCAGGTGATCGGCGACAACGAGGCGGCGGCGCGCGCCATGGGCGTGCGCGTCGAGCGCCACAAGACGCTGCTCTATGCGCTCTGCGGCCTGCTCGCCGGCCTCGCCGGCCTGTTGTTCGCCGCGCGCATCAATTCCGGCGAGCCGACGGCGGGCCTCAGCTACGAGCTCACCGCCATCACCGCGACGGTCATCGGCGGCACCAACATGAACGGCGGCCACGGCACCGTGGTCGGCACGGTCATCGGCGCGCTGATCATGGGCGTGCTCCAGAACGGGCTCAACCTGCTCGCCGTGCGGCCGTTCTATCAGCAGATCGCCATCGGCGCGGTGCTGGTGCTGGTGGTGTGGTTCGACCGCATCAACAGCAGGGAGGGCTGGCGGCGATGAGCCTTCTCGAACTCAAGGACGTGCGCAAGTCCTTCGGCGCGATCGAGGCGCTGCGCGGCGCGACCTTCTCGGTCGACGCGGGAGCGGTCGTCGGCCTGGTGGGCGACAACGGCGCCGGCAAGTCGACCTTGATGAAGACCATCACCGGCGTCTATCGCCCCGACGGCGGCGAGATCCGGTTCGACGGCGCCTCGCTCGCCGGCAAGGACCCTGGCGACATCCGCAAGGCGGGCATCGAGATGATCTACCAGGATCTCGCGCTCGCCCGCATGCGCGACGTCGCCTCGAACATCTTTCTCGGCCGCGAGCTCACCCGCAGCGTGCTCGGCCTCAGGCTGATCGACGCAAAGCGCATGCGCAGCGAAGCCGAAGCGATGATCGCCAAGCTCGGCGCGCGGGTGAAGTCGGTGACGCAGCTGGCCGGCCAGCTCTCCGGCGGCCAGCAGCAGTCGGTGGCGATCGCCCGCGCGCTCACCTTCAACCCCAAGCTCGTCATCATGGACGAGCCGACCGCGGCGCTCGCGGTGCGCGAGGTCGAGCACGTGCTCGAGCTGATCCGCACCTTGAGCGCCCAGGGCATCGCGGTGATCCTGATCAGCCATCGCCTCACCGACGTCTTCGCCGTCTGCGACCGCATCGTCGTGCTGCGCCAGGGCGCGGTGATCGCCGACGACCCGACGAAAGGGACCAGCATGAACGCCGTCGTCGCCCACATCGTCGGCGCGACCGACCTCCCCCATCAAGCAGCCGCGAGATGATCCGTCGTCAGCAAGCACGACTTGAACTCGGCGGCCTACCTGGGCGAGCCGGGTCTCGTTAGAAAGCGACGATCGCGCATTTCGCCAACGTGGAGACGCAAATGAAATTCGGCATCTATTACTCGTACTGGGAACAGGAGTGGAGCGCCGATTGCCTGAAATACGTGGAGAAGGTCGCCAGGCTCGGATTCGACGTCATCGAGATCGCCGCCCATCACCTGAACAGCTATAGCCCGGCCCATATCGCCGAAGTCGCCCGCGCCGCCCGCGACAATGGAATCACCATCACCGCCGGGCTGGGTCCGTCCCCCGAAAAGAACCTGTCTTCCGCCGATCCGGCGATCAGAAGAGCGGGGCGGGCTTTTTTCGAAGAGACGCTCGCCAACCTGGCCAAACTCGATATTCACATCATCGGCGGCGCCCTCTACTCCTACTGGCCGATCGATTATTCCAAGCCTGTGGATAAGGCGGGAGACCGCGCCAGAGGCTTGGAGGGCATTTCCAGCCTTGCGAATTTCGCGGCCAATCTCGGCGTCGACCTCTGTCTGGAAGTGCTCAACCGGTTTGAGAATCACGTGTTGAACACCGCCGAGGAGGGCGTCGCCTTCGTTCGCGAGGTCGGCAAGCCCAATGTCAAGGTGATGCTCGACACATTCCATATGAACATCGAGGAGGACAGCTTCGGCAAAGCGATCCGCGCCGCCGGCCCGCTGCTCGGCCATTTCCATACCGGCGAGAACAACCGCCGCGTTCCCGGCAAGGGCAGGCTGCCTTGGCACGAAATCGGAACGGCGCTGCGCGAGATCGGTTACGGCGGGGCGGTGGTCATGGAGCCGTTCGTCAAGATGGGCGGGCGCGTCGGCAGCGACATCAAGGTTTGGCGCGATCTCAGCGAAAACGCCGACGAAGCCCAGATGGACGAAGCCGCGCGACAAGCCTTGGCGTTCTCGCGATACGTGCTCGGCTGAGATCGTCGCGGGCCGGTCGGCGCTGAGTTCTGTGGGCGGCTCGAACCTGGCGCGGCCTCTGACGGCCGCCCTCACCCGTTTGGCAAATGCCGCGCCAGCGCCTCGAGCACCGCCATGCGCACCGCGACGCCCATCTCGACCTGCTCGCGGATCAGCGACTGCTCGCCGTCGGCGACCAGCGAGGCGATCTCGACGCCGCGGTTCATCGGCCCCGGATGCATCACCAGCGCGCCCGGCTTGGCGTAGGCGAGCTTGTCGGCGTCGAGGCCGAAATAGCGGAAATATTCCTTGGTCGAGGGAATGAAGGCGCCGCTCATGCGCTCGCGCTGCAGGCGCAGCATCATCACGATGTCGGCGTCCTTCAGGCCCGCCTTCATGTCGCGAAAGACGGTCACGCCCATGTTCTCGATCCCCGCCGGCAGCAGCGTCGACGGGCCGACGACGCGCACGCTGGCGCCGAGCGTGGTGAGCGAAATGATGTTGGAGCGGGCGACGCGCGAGTGCAGGATGTCGCCGCAGATCGCCACCGTCAGGCCCTCGATGCGGCCGAGGTTGCGGCGAATGGTCAGCGCGTCGAGCAGCGCCTGCGTCGGGTGCTCGTGCGCGCCGTCGCCGGCGTTGATCACCGAGCAGTCGACCTTGCGCGCGAGCAGATGCGCCGCGCCGGCGCAATGGTGGCGCACGACGATGATGTCGGGGCGCATCGCGTTCAGCGTCACCGCGGTGTCGATCAGCGTTTCGCCCTTCTTCACGCTCGAGCTGCCGACCGCCATGTTCATCACGTCGGCGCCGAGCCGCTTGCCGGCGATCTCGAACGAGGACTGGGTGCGGGTCGAGGCCTCGAAGAACAGGTTGATCTGGGTGCGCCCGCGCAACGACGCGCGCTTCTTCTCCACCTGCCGCGAAATGCTGACCGCTTCCTCGGAAAGATCGAGCAGCGATTCGATCTCGGGGCGCGTCAGGCCCTCGACCCCGAGCAGGTGGCGGCGCGAGAAAGCGGCGTTTGGCGACGTTGACGTCATCGGGGGCCCAGCCTATATGCGCCGCGTCGCGATTGACAGGCGACGCGCCCTCAACCATTTTCCGCGGCCCGTTCGGCTCCGCCGGGCGGGCGCGCGCCACTCACCGACAGCCTTCTCTAAGAGGGCGCCGAAAGACGGATTCGCATGAAGGTCGTCATCGTCGAATCGCCGACCAAGGTCAAGACGATCGGCAAGTATCTCGGCAAGGACTACGACGTCTACGCCTCTTTCGGCCACGTGCGCGACCTCGCCGCCAAGGACGGTTCCGTCGATCCCGATCACGATTTCGCCATGCGCTGGGAGATCGACGCCAAGGCGGCCAAGCGCTTGAACGAGATCGCCGGCGCCGCCAAGACGGCCGAACGGGTCATTCTCGCCACCGACCCCGACCGCGAGGGCGAGGCGATCTCCTGGCACGTCTACGAGATCCTCAAGGCGAAAAAGGCGCTGAAAGACAAGCGGGTGGACCGGGTGGTGTTCAACGCCGTGACCAAGGACGCGGTCACCGAGGCGATGCGCCATCCCCGCGAGATCGACGAGGCGCTGGTCGACGCCTATCGGGCGCGCCGCGCGCTCGACTATCTCGTCGGCTTCACCCTGTCGCCGGTGCTGTGGCGCAAGCTGCCCGGCGCGCGCTCGGCCGGCCGGGTGCAGTCGGTGGCGCTGCGCATCGTCTGCGAGCGCGAGCTGGAGATCGAGCGCTTCGTTTCCCAGGAATATTGGTCGATCGTCGCCCACCTCCACACCGCCGCCGGCGCGCCGTTCGTCGCCCGTCTCACCGGCGCCGACGGGAAGAAGATCGGCCGCCTCGACGTCGGCTCGGCCGACCAAGCGGCGGCGTTCGAGCGCGCGCTGGAGGCGGCGCGGTTCGCCGTCGTCGACGTCGACTCGAAGCCGGTCAAGCGCCACCCCTACCCGCCTTTCACCACCTCGACGCTGCAGCAGGAGGCCTCGCGCAAGCTCGGCCTCGCGCCGGCGCGCACCATGCAGATCGCCCAGCGCCTCTACGAGGGCGTCGACGTCGGAACCGGGGCGGTCGGCCTCATCACCTACATGCGCACCGACGGCGTCGACCTCGCGCCCGAGGCGGTCGCCGCCGCGCGCAAGGTGATCGCCAAGCAGTTCGGCGACGCGTACGTGCCCGCCGCGCCGCGCAAGTACACGGTCAAGACCAAGAACGCGCAGGAAGCTCACGAAGCGATCCGCCCGACCGACCTGTGGCTGAGGCCCGACGAGGTCGCGCGACGGGTCGAGCCCGAGCAGGCCAAGCTCTACGAGCTGATCTGGAACCGCACCCTCGCCTGCCAGATGGAGAGCGCCGAGCTCGAGCGCACCAGCGTCGACATCCTCGCCGAGGCGGAAAAGCGCAAGCTCGACTTCCGCGCCACCGGCCAGGTGGTGCGCTTCCCCGGCTTCCTCGCCCTCTACCAGGAGGGCCGCGACGACGAGGCCGACGAGGATTCGGCGCGCCTGCCGCCGATGACGCCCGGCGAGAAGCTGGCCAAGGAGCGCATCGAGACGACGCGCCACTTCACCGAGCCGCCGCCGCGCTACACCGAAGCGACGCTGGTCAAGCGCATGGAGGAGCTCGGCATCGGCCGGCCCTCGACCTACGCCTCGACGCTGGCGCTGCTGCGCGACCGCGAGTACGTGCGGCTAGAGAAGAAGCGGCTGATCCCCGAGGACAAGGGCCGGCTCGTCACCGCCTTCCTCGAATCCTTTTTCGCCAAGTACGTCGGCTACGACTTCACCGCCGACCTCGAAGAGAAGCTCGACAAGGTCTCCAACAGCGAGATCGACTGGAAAGAGCTGTTGCGCGACTTCTGGGCCGACTTCTCCGAGGCGATCGGCGGCGCCACGGAGCTGCGCACCAGCCAGGTGCTCGACAGCCTCAACGAACTGCTCGGCCCGCACATCTTCCCCGCCCGCGCCGACGGCGCCGACCCGCGCCTGTGCCCGCTGTGCGGCAAGGGCCAGTTGTCGCTGAAGCTCGGCAAGTTCGGCGCCTTCATCGGCTGCTCGAACTACCCCGAATGCCGCTTTACCCGCGTGCTGGCGCCCAACGGCCAGGACGGCGCCGGCGGCGAGCGGGCCGGCGTTCGCGCGCTCGGGAGCGACCCCGAGAGTGGCGACGAGATCAGCCTGCGCAACGGCCGCTTCGGCGACTACGTGCAGCGCGGCGAAGGCGAGAAGCCGAAACGCTGCTCGCTGCCGCGCGGGCTCGCGCCCGACGACGTCACGCTGGAGAAGGCGGTGGCGCTGCTCGCGCTGCCGCGCGAGGCGGCGCGCCACCCGACGAGCGGCGAGCCGATCCTCGCCGGGATCGGCCGCTACGGCGCCTATGTGCAGCATGGCAAGACCTACGCCAACCTCGGCCGCGACGACGACGTGCTGACCATCGGCGCCAACCGCGCCATCGACCTCATCGCCGCCAAGGAGAACGGCGGCGGCCGCGGCCGCTTCGGCGCCGAGGCGCGCGCGCTCGGCGACCATCCGACCCTCGGCGGCGCGGTGACGGTCCGGCCCGGCCGCTATGGCGCCTACGTCAATCACGGCAAGGTCAACGCGACGCTGCCGCGCGGCGCCGACCCCGCGTCGGTGACGCTCGCGGACGCGGTCGCCCTGCTCGCCGCCAAGGCGTCGGGCGGCGCCGGCGGCCGCGCGCTCGGCGAGCGCCCCGACGGCGGCCCGGTGACGGTCCGCGCCGGCCGCTTCGGCGCCTACGTCAATTGGGGCAAGGTCAACGCCACCATCCCGAAGTCGATCCCGCCCGAGGCGATCACGCTCGCCGAGGCGCTCGCGCTGATCGCCGCGCGCGAAGGCGAGCCGGCGAGGAAGCCCAAGGCGCCGCTGCCGCGGAAAGCCGCCGCCAAGGCGCCGGAGAAGCCGGCCGCGCCGCCGAAGGCGGCGGCGGAGAAGCCGCCCGCCAAGGCCGCGGCGAAGAAGGCGGCGACGAAAAAGGCGACGGCGAAGAGAGCGGCGGCGAAAAAGACGGCGAAGAGAGCGGCGGCGAAAAAGGCGACGGCCAAGAGCAAGCGCCGCGCCTAGAGCGCGGTGCTTTGAGGTTGAAGCATGCCCTCACCCCAACCCTCTCCCGCAAGCGGGCTACCGCATTCACACATATGGCGAAGCCTGCGGCCAATCCCCCGGCCCCTCACCCCGCCTCTCCCCGTAAACGGGGAGAGGAGCGCCGAGGCGCCTTATCTTCTCCTCTCCCCGCTTGCGGGGAGAGGCAGGGTGAGGGGCCGGGCGGGTAGACGCGCGGGCGCCGAGATGTGTGAATGCCGTAGCCCGCAAGCGGGAGAGGGAGCGGAGGCGGCGCCGCTAATCCCTTCTCCCGCTTGCGGGAGAAGGTGGCGCGAAGCGCCGAATGAGAGGGCGTCGTTCGATTGCAGCAAACTGTGGAATGCTCTACAAGCGCCGCCTCTCCACCTTGGCGAGGAGCGTGAGGGCGTCCGCCGCGGGCCGACCCAGTGCGCCGATTCGATGCAATCGCCGAACGCTCCAGAAGCGCCGCTTCTCCCCGCGCGGGCGAGGAGCGCGCGGGTGGCGCGACGGGGGCGATTGGCGTAGGGTCGAAAGCAACGGCCGCGGAGGGGAGAGGGGCGAGAGGGTTCGGTTTTTCATGGCTCATTCGAACGCGGCGGGCTCGCAAGCCGCCGCCAAGCTGGTGACGGAAGCGGCCTATAGCCGTTGGGCGCCGGTCTACGACCTTCTCTTCGACCTGCCGTTCCATCCCGGCCGCCTCGCCGCGGCGCGCGCGGCGGGCGAAGCGGCGGGCGACCACGGCGCCATCCTGGTCATCGGCGTCGGCACCGGCCTCGAGCTCGAGCTCCTGCCCAAGAACGTCCGCGTCGTCGGCGTCGACATCAGCCGCGCCATGCTCGCGGTGGCGCGCGAGCGCGTCGCCCGCAAGGGCCTGAGACAGGTGAAAGGCCTGCACGTGATGGACGCGGGCGCGCTCGAATTCCGCGACGCGCAGTTCGACGTCGCGCTGGCGCCCTACGTGATGAGCGTCGTCCCCAACCCGGCGCGGGTGCTCGGCGAGATGTGGCGCGTCGTGCGGCCGGGCGGGCAGATGGTGGTGATGAACCACTTCGCCGCCCGCGGCGGCCCGCGCGCGCTGGTCGAAGCGGCGATGGAGAAGGCGTCCGGCTGGCTCGGGTGGCATCCGCAATTCTCCTATGCGGCGGTCGGCGACTGGATCGCGACGCGCCCCGACGCCGAACTCGTCGAGCGCCGCGCGCTCGCGCCGCTGAGCCTGTTCACGCTCATCAGCGTGCGCAAGGCGGGTCGTTGTTAAGGCGGGCGCTGTGAGGACCTGTCGGCAATCAAGCGCGCTATCCGTCGTTGCGACCCCGAGCGTAGCGAGGGGGAAGCAATCGAGATATCGAGCCGGTTGTGGGTTTGCATCGCGGCGGAAGCGCGCGCGCATCTGACGTCGCAATAAGGGGGTTAAGTGAGGCGTCGCCGTAATTCCGTAATTCGCGAATCCGTGAAGTCGCGGACCGTGTTGGCGAAAGCGCTGAATTCGTGATCGACCGCCTGAATGGCGATCACTATCGGTGCGACGAAGCCGGGACAAAATCATTTGCCGGAAGGAGGAGCTGTCCCAAGGGACATGAATACAAATGCCTCGGCGGCGTCACGACTAATCGTCTTGGCGAGGTCTCCCTCTTTGGAGCCCGGAACCGCTTCAGGGTCCGTCCGGCCATAAAAGACAACAACGCCCCTCGGTTGAAGCTCGTCTCTTGCCATGCCAGATTCATCCAATCTCTGGATCGGTGCCGCAAGCACCCACCTTTGAGACGGCTCAACCATAGTCTTTTCCCTAACCGGGTAGTTCTCGACGTGGTCGACGGGAAGTATCTCGTACATAGGTGCGCGTTCTCTAAATGAACGACAGTGGATAAAATCTGGATGGGTGACAGGGACGTATGTATACGCTGTCTCTTGTGGAAAATATTCGTTTTCTATAAACACATCTCTTACCTGATATAGGCGCACCTCACCTTCTTCATTACGTGCATCGAATATCCGTGCACTGACGTTACAGCCGAGCACACCTTTCAGAATCATACAATATGTTGACAGTATCCTTCTTTGTACAGACAGAGTGTGTTGCGCCTGGGTAATGCCAGTCACGCGATTCCACTCCCGTTCCTGGATATCCCAGCGACGCACTAAAGCAAGATTAGCAGCGATCAGAACGAGACCCGCACCGAGCGCAAAAGTCTGGTAGTTGAAAAACAAGGCCATCAATCCGACGTAACGGGTGGCTGTTATCAAATTAACCCAAATCCCAAGGGGTATCGCGATGATAAGCCCGAAGCCACTTGAAACGAGAGCCCGAAACGTTGGTGATGGAGGGGGCTTGAGTTGATCAGATTTCGCCATCGCTGACCTCTGTACGAATCGAATTTGCTCCTGCAAGAAGGCGGAAATTGTGCAGCTCAAATGTGCATTGCAAACTTTAGCATGGCCCCCCTCGGTCTGCCTACGCCTGACCCGAGCGTGCAATGCTGGGTGTCCCTTCTGCCAAGCACCGGACCTTCACGACGGGAAGGCGCTAACTGCCGAGGAGGTAACAAATATCGCTAAGCGCCTTGCTGCATCCGGGGTCCGGAGCGTGAAGCTGTCTGGAGGCGAACCGACCGTCCGCAATGATCTGCCCCAGCTTATTGAGTTGGTAGCCGCAGAAGGGCTTTCCGTTACTGTAATAACAAATGGCATCCGAATAAGAGACGATGTTATAACTGCACTTGCACAATGTGGCGGAAAACTTAAACTGAGTTTACACTATGGAGACTCACGAAACGATCTTGTTGTTGGGACTAAATGCTTCACGCGCATACAGCTGAACGCAAAACGTATCGTTCGGGCCGGAATTCCTTTTGGATTGAATAGTGTTGTCTACCGCGAGAATTTAGACGCGATGGAGTCCGTTGCGAGCGTTGCTAGAAATTGGGGTGCAAGGAAGGTAACCTATTTCCCTGTTGTTGCGCGCGGCTTAGCGAGCTATAATAACTATTCAATTGAATTAGGGACCGCTTTTAGATCTTTAGTTGTTGCCAAAACAGCAGTGATTGCCAACTTATTTAGCGACATACGAGTGCGATGCGTTGATATTGCTAATTATGACTATTGGATTATTGATAATGATGGAACTGTATTTATTTCTGCTGGTGTTGAGAGCCAAGACAAGGTTTTGTACCCCAACAAAGACTGGATAGACCATGACCTTAGGTGATTTTTCTTCGGCGCGCCTAGAGAGCTTCATGCGAGAAGCAATAGGGTTGGCGGAGGCTGCGGCTACTGGGGGCAATTACCCCATTGGAGCGGTTGTAATTGATGGCGATGGACCGATAGCCCGCGCTGCAAGTGGTCTGATTAAGGGATGCGATCCGAGCGCTCATCCAGAAATGGTTGCAATCCGCCAAGCGTGCGAGAAAAGACATTCGAGGTATCTCAAGGGAGCCTTTCTCGTTACGACTCTTGAGCCTTGCCCAATGTGTACGTCGGCTGCAATTTGGGCTCAAATGAACGGCATAATATATGCCACGACGCAAGACGACGCGGCGGAACTCGGCAGGCGCCTTATAGGAACGCAATTCACGTTTCGTCAGATTAAGCTTCGGTGTGAGGAGGTCGCAAGAGCGGGCGAGCCCGTGCTGGAGATAATTGAGGGCGTAGCTCGTCGTGAGATGCTTCGAGTTTACGATCGGTTCGCTTTATCCTTGGGAAGGTAAGGCGCGGTGGACGACGAGCGTCTCATGGCCGCCGCGCGGCAATCAAAGCGCATGGAGCAATTCATCTAATAAAATGTTTGGATTCCGGTGTATGAGAGCATCGTGGGGTCTGTGACCTTGGTCTTGCGATGAAATTCTGGTGTGCACCACATTGAACGTTGGACATCGTAGGCTTAGTCTTTGCGGGCTAGTCTCGCAACTATGTTCAGATTATCGTTGTCGGCGTAGTTGACGGCTAGCAGCTGCAATTCTCCGTGACCTGCGCCGAGACCTTGCGCTCGAGCAAGCGGCCGGGCTTTAGATTGCGCGCACTGGCGGCCCACTGAATGTCGAGAGCCGGATTTGCGGCCGGGCGCGTGTCAAAAGAAAGGCCCCGCGCGCGGCGGGGCTCAAAGCTCAAATCGAAGTGCGCGGTTCAACCCGCCATTCTATGAACGGAATTACGCTGGCGCCTCACTAAATGCACTTAATCCGCGCCGCCTCCGCGAGTGGCCTTGTCGGCTCCCCCGCCGACACACCGCGCCGTCGACCTCATGGAAGCGTCTTTTTACGAAGCCGAGAGGCTGTCAAGCGGAGCCCGCCTGTGGCGGCGCGCGGAACGCGCGCCCTTGACAGGCTCTCGGCTTCGGAAGATTTGGCCTCCATGAGGCAAGACGGCGCTCTCCGCCGAAGCGCGGCGCGGGTCGCCGCCCTTGCCGCATGCGCTGAAGCCATAATAGAGGCCCTTCGCCGGCGTGACGACGAACGCTCGGTCGCCGCCGGCCTTGCATAGGGGACAGGGGCGGCGCAGCTGCGCCCCGCTTTTCGTGAGCTTGACGCCGAGCATTTCGGCGGCCCGCTCGATGCCGACGCGCTGCTTCAATTCGCCAAAGTCGATCGCATGGGACAGGGAAGGCTCCTCTCTTTGCCTGAGCAAATTGTATGAGAGGGGAGCGAGGCGATCGGGGGTTACCCCGAGGGCGGTTATCGCTCGGTCATCGCCCCGCGCAGCTCATGCAGGGGGATGAGTGCGGCTTTGACACTGACGCCAAGTTCGATCGGCCTCGCTGCGCCAACAATTTCTGATTGACGATAGTAATAATCCCGATTATGCAAATTTATTCCCGACATGTTTTCAGTGTGTTACCGACAGAATACGCAATTCAACCCCTATCAAACTTAGTTTCGCCACTATTTTATTATGAGATAGGAAAGTGAGTTCCTATTTGAGTTCACGAAATTCAATGTGAATCAGAGATTTGTATGACCAATACGAGAATTCAAACCTACGACATCCTCGCCAAATGGTCCAAGCTCAATCAAGCAGACCTGGCGAACGTGAGAAGCCACGAGGCGCTCTCGGCGCTGGTCGTGAAGGCGTACAGCCTGGACAAGGCGAGGGCGGACGCCGACGTGACCGCCTGGATGGCTGGCCGCAGCTTCTGATCCACTGACGACGCGCCGCCCCCGGCAGCAACCTTGTCGGGGGCGAAGCTGCGCCCTCGGTTCGGGCGACCTCGGTCCAACGGCATTCGACAGATAGATACGAGTTTCGGCGTCCACTCCAGCTCGTTCAGCCCGATGACGGGCTGTCGGGCTTGTTGGTCAACGTCGTTCAGCGTCGATTCGCCAATCCTCACGCCCATTACGGCCCCATTACGCCATTACGCCATTACGGTGACACGCGCCGATTTCCCTTTTTGCATAACGCCAGGATGCTCAACCCCTTGATGGGCCAGCGTCGGCTGGCGAGCGAAGCCTGCGCGGCGCGACCAGGCGGCGGAACATCTTCACGCAAGCCATTGAAAACAAACAATAATTACGGCGACGCCTTGCTAAATGCATTTAATCCGCGCCGCCTCTCCGAGTGGTCTTGTCGGCCCCCCGCCGACCCGCCGCGCCGTCGACCTCATGGAAGCGTCTTTTTCCGAAGCCGAGAGGCTGTCAAGGGGCGAAGCCCACCCGCGGCGACGCGCCCATAGGGCGTTCGAAGAACGCCCGTTCTTTCGAACGGGCTATGGGCGCGCCCTTGACAGCCTCTCGGCTTCGGAAGATTTGGCCTCCATGAGGCAAGACGGCGCTCTCCGCCGAAGCGCGGCGCACGTCGCCGCTGCGCAATGAGGCGGAAGAAAAGCGCCTCGCAAGCCGTTGAAAGCAAACCATCGCCGGAAATTGGCGCCACCCTCGGTCGGTTCGGCCGTCGCCGCCGCCGCTGCGCGCCGCGACGTCGCCGCGCAAGCCTCCCGCCGCCTCGAGCGCTGCATTGCTTCGCTCTGTTCGCAATGACGGCGCGGGTCCGGCGCGATCGCGGCGCGCCTCAGCTCACCCTGACCGGCATGATCTCGACGGTGAGGCGCACCTCGTCGCCGAGGCCGTAGGCGAAATAAGCCGGCTGCGAGACCTCGCGCGGCGGCGCGGGCGGGCGCTTGTAAGGCCGCCGCGGCGACCTTAAGTA
>Ga0326728_10017258_pt1 | contig 14509 bp, 13 predicted proteins | sample MB3enrmetagenome_FD_207602 | JGI IMG/M metagenome (GOLD analysis project Ga0326728, IMG submission 207602) | Lab enriched peat soil microbial communities from McLean, Ithaca, NY, United States - MB31MN | ecosystem: Environmental > Terrestrial > Soil > Wetlands > Peat | place: USA: New York...
CGTTGACCGCGCCACTGCCGCGTATCGCCAGATACGCCATGTTGAAGGGTTCCTGGTCGTTGTCGGGATTTTGCCGTCCCAGGGCCATCAGGTCCCGGAACGAGATGCCCAGGTGACTGTCGGCGTAATTGCCGAGATGCTGCCGCACCAGATCCGGCGGGAAGCGATCGAAACCCGCGGCCACGGGGGTATGCGTGGTGAAGAGATTCCCAGCCCGGGTCACCTGGAGCGCCACCTCAAAGTTTTGCCCCGTTTCCCGCATGAAATCCAAGGCTCGTTCCAGTATGGCGAAGGCCGCGTGCCCTTCGTTCAGATGGCACACTTCGGGATTCAATCCCAGCGTTCGCAAGAGCCGCCAGCCGCCAATGCCCAGCACAATCTCCTGGGCGATGCGGATCTCCATCCCGTCACCATAGAGTTCGTTGGTGAGTCCACGCACGATGGGCGGATTTTCCGGGTCGTTCAGGTCCAGCAGATATAATTTCACCCGGCCTACCTGCGCCTGCCAGACACGTATCCAGATAGTGTAGCCCAGGAAATGCATCTGGAGACGCACCCATTCGCCGCTGGCATCGCGTGCCGGCGTGATTTGCAGCTGCCCCGGATCGTTAATGGGATAAAGGGCCAACTGGGAGCCGTCGGCCGCGAGGGCCTGACGAAAGTATCCCTCCTGATACAACAACCCGACGCCTACAACTGGCACCCCGAGATCACTGGCTGCTTTGAGCTGATCGCCGGCCACGTTGCCCAGTCCGCCCGAGTAAATGGGTAGGGCCTCGCCCAGCATGAACTCCATGCTGAAGTAAGCTACCATGGTCAACGGCGCCTGAGCCTGCGCCCTTTGAAACCAGGCGGCCGCGCCGCGGGAAGTGCTCATCTCCTGGGCTAAGGTTTTCACCCGGGTCCGGAACTTGGCATCGGCGGCCAAATGTTTCAGCTTACCCGGCGCCATGGTTTGGAGAATGACCCACGGATTGCGGGTGAGGTCCCACAATTCCGGGGCCAGAGGCCGCCAGAGGTCGTCACCGCCATGATTCCATGACCACCGTAAGTCGAGCGCCAGCTCGATGAGTTCGTCCATGCCGGCAAAACTGCGCATTTCATGTGGAAAGATGGGCTCGGTCATTTAACCCCTCCGGTTATAGCTTTTATCACTCCGTTATCCAGTGAGCAGATCCCGGGTGTGCCTGGCAATCATCAGTTCTTCGTTGGTCTTCATGACCCGGACGGTGACCGGACTACCTTTCTTGGAAATGATCGGAGCATTTTCGTTATTCAAGTCCAGGTCCAGATGAATACCTAGAAATTCCAGGTTGGCACAGGTCCGGGCTCGGATGGTGGCCGAGTTCTCGCCGATGCCGCCGGTGAAGACGAAGGTATCCAGCCCACCCAGGACCGTAGCCAGGGCTCCGATAAATTTCCTGGCCTGGTAACAGAAGATCCCCACGGCCAGGGCCGCGCCGGTGGCGGTGTCCTCGCGGGCCAGGAGGTCACGCATATCCTCACTGATTCCCGATATCCCCAGCAGGCCCGCTTGATGATTGACCAGATGATTTGCCGCTGCCCGGGACATTCCTTTCTCCTGAAGCAAATAAAGAATCACCCCGGGGTCCAGGTCGCCCACCCGCGTACCCATCACCAGGCCCCCGGCCGGTGTCAGTCCCATGGTGGTATCCAGGCTCCGGCCATCCTTGATGGCCGCCATGCTGGCGCCGTTTCCCAGATGGGCTATAATGAGCTTCCCGTATGCCTCTTGCGACTCCGCCTCCCGCTCCAACTCCTGGGTAAGGTATTCGTAAGAGAGCCCATGGAAGCCATAACGCTGCAAACCTGCCCGAAAGAGAGGTTCGGGCAAGGCATATCTTTGGGCCACTTCCGGCATCCGCCGGTGGAACGCCGTGTCGAAACAGACCACCTGCGGCAGGCGCGGATAATGCCGGTGCACCGCCTCCAGCCCCTTAATTTCATGGGGCAGGTGATCAGGGGCCAGCGGCATCAGGAGTTTTAAGTCTGCGATCAAGGCGGGGAAGGCTATTTGCGGCTTGACATGGGCCGTCCCGCCCTGCACCAGACGGTGTCCTGCGGCATGCAGGTCCTTGCCGATTTCATGGCCTTGCAGCCAGTCAAATAGAGTTTTCCAGGCGGCATCATGATCCGGCAGCTCGATTTTTCGGGCGGTCAGTTGATGGCCTCCTTGATCTTCTGCCTGAAAATAGCCGTGTTCCACCCCGATCCCGGCCAATTCCCCTTTCAAGATAAGCACTTCGGTTTCCCCTAAGCCATAAAGGGAGAATTTAATGCTGGAGGAACCGCTATTAATGGTCAGAATGTGGCTGTCTCTCCCCATAACACTCCTTTTTCAACGGGTGGCAGTGCTCATTTTTCTTCCAGGGAATTCGGGCCGAATTGGGCCAGACGGTTATGGGCCTCATCACTGGAAAGTCCCTGGGATGAAGCAGCGAGGATAGCCCAGAGCTCTTCAGCGCTTTGTTGCTGGGCCATGTCACTGGTGATCTCTTGGATAATCATGGACCATCCTACTCCCATGCAAATAACAACTTATCAAGACCGCCGGACTCTGTTTTTAGATCACAGGGTAAAGAAATGTCAGTCATGATAGGGAAAGCAATCCCTTACGTGCCCGGTCTGAGGCGCAGACTTTGACGCAAATGTGTGCGGTCCCCCAGCACCCGCAGTAATGGCCCTTGTTGGGTCATTTCCACGATGCTTAACGCGGCCACCGGCATGCTGAGGCGGTCGCGGTAGCGGCCCACATCGATGCCCAACAAGGAGCACAGCATGATGCGCCCCGTGGCTTTGTGGGATACCACCAGGACATTCCCCGAGGGCTGCGTCCGTTCAATCTCCTCCAGCACCGTGGAACTGCGGCGGGCTACGTCCACCCCTCGTTCGCCGCCGGTGGGCGCGTTCCAACCCGGATCAGACAGCCAGCGGACGTATTCATCATGGAACTCGCGGTTCACTTCCTCCGGGGTCTTGTCCTCCCACTGGCCGTAAGCGATCTCTTTGAGCCCCTCCCTCAGGTGCGGGTTTAGTCCCTCGGCTTCGCACAAAGGTTGGGCCGTGGCCACGGCGCGTTTCAAGGGACTGCAAAAGACGGCCTCCCAGGCAAGGTCTCTATAGGCAGTGGCAAAATCCCGGGCCATTTCATACCCTGCCGGGGTCAAGTCCGGATTATGGGTGCCGCAATAGCCGCCTGTCTGGCTGGCGGTGGTTTCCCCATGTCGAAGAAAGTAGAGAATAAGGCCCATGGGCATTTGTTTCCTTGGCGCGGAGCTGTTGGGACACCCCGACACCGATCTGCTTTTTTAGGTTCAGCTAAAAAGTCAGTTAGATGATACTATAAGTAAATTCATACAGACTTCACCATTTGATTTGGGGGGGAACCCCCCTTTAAATGGGGTCAAGGGTCAGATAGACGCCTTATTGTTTTCAGATAACCATTTTGTACGCCCTGTCAATTCGAAACTTTTTTTTACCACAATCCCAGCAGGTCCAGACTGGCCCACTTTCTAGCTTGAAGGAGGCCGAGGGAAGCAATGATTAAATTTCATTTCAATCCGGCTAAGCCAGTGCTAAGGTTAACTGATTAGAATTACGTATATTAGTAGCTATCTTCTCTGGCGGCTGGAAGAGTTCCTGCCAGGTGCAGGTCCTGAAAAGATTGAGTTGTAGTATCCTGATTCAGTTTTGCAATGTAATGCTCAAGTTGCACATCAACTTGAGACAACCAAGCAAGGGATGGACGGTAAAATGAAATGAAGGTGCCCAGTGCGCACCCTACATTTACTATTCTTATCCTCAAAGATTTTTTTTATTTTCCAAGAGAATCTCATTAATCCCCACTCTCGGCCGCGGTTCCCACTCGTGCTCCCTATAGGCTAACCATCAGTAATTTCAGGATTTCTTTTCCTGGCCCACCTTGGCATGATTTTTGGATCAATACCTGCCAAAGCCTTTGCCGCCGCTATTCCCGGCCAACCCTAGGAAAGGAGACACGGATGCGAGGCTCGGTCGAAGCGTTATCGTCCCCGGACCCTGGAATGGAGTTGCTTTATACCCCCAATAGCCGCCCGGATGGCGCCCCCTAGCCGGATGTCTTGCCGTTCGTCCTGGTCGTCGATGACGATGACCAGTGCCGTAGAGTTCTCCTGAACTATCTGGAGCTAATCCGCTAATAAATAAATATTAAGAATTCGACAAGAAAAAAGTCTACTCGGATGGAATATGGCAATCATGCGAAACTCGAAAGAAATTCAGCAAGATATCTGGTTAAGCAGGTTAAAGGGGCATTTTAACGCTCGCCTGGCCATTATTGAGGTACGGCCGGGAGAAACTCTGGAAGACTCCTGGAAACGGCATTTAACTGATAATCCGGAAGCTAACTATGCCAACATTAAGGTTTTCAACCGGACGAATTATGACCAGTAAAATAAATTTCTAATCCTCCTAAAGCCAAAGGTAAACAAGGGCGAGAGACAATGCCTGGCAGAGGCTCAAGGTTAAGAAGGTGGTTTTTCAAAAGGGAGACATCATGAATCATACAGACTATGTGGTTGAGGCGGCCGAGGCGCTGGATGCTCCCGGGGAGATTTGGCTCTTCCGCGACAAGATCTTCTACGATCCCGCCAGCCGGGAATGGTGTTTTATCGCCTCTCATTTAAAGGGACGGAAGTTTATCGGAGAAACCAGGTATTGGATTCGTAAAATTTGCCGCTGGCTCCAATTCAATTATCCAGAAGGGCCTATCTGTTCCATCTGACAGCCATCCCCATCGGGCGACCAGCTATTTTTTGCGAAGGAAGGTAAAGGACCATGAATACTACCATGGAGGAATCAGCCTCTCGGGAAAAGCAGCAGGCCATAGAGAATCTTCGCAATGAATTGCACAAGGTATATCGGGACCAGGTTGGCAAAGAGCCTGACCCCGAAATAGTATACGCCGAGGCTGCAGATCTTATTGCTAAGCACGGGCCAAATTTTGAGCTAAAGGATTTTTTTTAAATATTTCCCGCCCCCAAACATCACTCTGGCCATGCTCTAGGGCATCGTCGCCCACCGCATGGGTCCGCCCAAGGCCGCAGGTTCGCGACTAAGACCATGGAGTCGGTAGGAATTGCATCGAGTGGGGCGAATGCCTGGAGTGTTGCCCTTATGGGCTGCTGCCCATCCCGGACCGCTTCCAGGAATTTCTAGCCCTTTCCGACCTTCACCGCCAGGAGAGTCCGGAGAAAGCTGGTTAAACAGAGTTAAGGCTCTTTTTCAACAGGCGAGAGGTTCGACGGCGAGGAGTCATTGTGGCTGTTTGAGCTCACACAGCTAGCAGCCCGTTCCCTGACCGCTTTAATGATCTGGGGCATGGTGCTGCAAGTACCCTGCTTGACAAGGAACCCGGGAAGGGCGCCGCCGGGATCGGTATTAATCCTATAAATGGCCTTGGTTTTAGCAGTGCCAAATGGCGCCAAAATCCATTCGCCGGAATTTTCTCGCAGGTTGCCAATTACGAGCGACCAAGAACTGTGATAATGATGCTGGGCCGCGCTGGTCTCATCATACAACCCTTTAATGATGTACCATCGGTTGCTGCAAGGCCAGGGGAATTGCAGATTAGTAAAATGATATGCAGAATATTTTCCGCCAGGGATACGATAGCTGGCCGGGTCCGCGGGGATGGGGCCCAGTAAGGCCTCCACTTCCTCAGCCCGGCTCGGCCGCCTTTGCAATATCAAGGGAATCTTCTCCGCCGGCACCGCCATACTATTCAATGTCCGGGGCATGAAATACTTAAAATTATTAATGTCATCAATCACCTGCCAGACGATTTCCGGGGGAGCGTCTATAACCCCGGTCATCTCGGCGCGTATAATGGAGGTTCCAGGATTTTCTTTCGCAGTGACAATGATCTCTCCCGCGGCTAATCGGCGGAGATCATCCGGCGCGCCGGCGCAGAGTGCAAAGCCTGGGAAAAAGATTATCCCCGTAGACCACAAGAAAATCCAGGCTCCCAGACACCGTTTCATTAGGGATTTCATCCCGAGTCTCATGGCGCCACACCCCGTTGCGGATAAAAGGTGAGGCAGGTCCAGCCCGTTTTCAGCATCTCGGTCAAGGGAAGCCCATGTAAATGACTTCGATGCCCAGCGACTTGAGCTTATCGGTTACTCCGTAAAGATCCGCGCAGGCTTTGCACGCTTGCAGTTCGACTCCCATTGCCTTCAAATCTTCCAGTTCCTCTTGGAGATCCAGGTCCATGCTCCAGTAGCTGGGCCGAGGGGCCCCAGACCACTAGCCTGACGCGACCCCACCAGCCCTTGAGCCTGAAGTTTTCAGATTACATAAAAACCATTTTTTTGGCAACTTCCCGATCTCCCGAAGGCCATATTACCATTATACCTTCGGACCTTCCAGTTCCTCGAGGGGATGGTAGTGACGCATTTTGAATTTTTTCCGTCTTGACCCGCCCCCCGATCTCTGTCATACTGAATACATGAGGCGTTCAAGCAAGAAGCTTCCCAAAGACCCAAATAAGTTGGCGTATGAGATCGTCCGTATGTCAACAGAGGAACCTACCGAGGAAGAACCTAAGCCGGAGAGATCGATCATATCAAAATATTTGGCTGAGATTGGGCGGAAGGGCGGGTTGAAGGGCGGCAAGGCCAGGGCTGAGAAGCTCACTCCGGAGCAACGAAAGGAAATTGCTACAAAGGCGGCAAACGCCAGGTGGAAAACGAAAAAAGAAGGTTAAACTATGAACAAACCATCAGACTCTGAACGTGAGAAGGGTTTGGCCCGCTTGAAGGAGCTTCTCAAAGAGAAATACAGGTTGAAGCGGCTGCTGGCCGACATTGAGGAAGTAGAGAAAAGAGAAGGGTCTCAGGACACACCCCAAACAACCAAGAAAAGCGAAGATTAATTATGTCGAAGAATTTCCTATATTATGGCGATAATTTAGATATTATGCGCCGATATATTAAAGATGAATCGGTTGACCTAATCTATTTAGACCCTCCTTTTAAAAGCAACCAAGATTACAATATTCTTTTTGCTGAAAAAAATGGCTCCAAATCAAAGGCTCAGTTAAAAGCCTTTGAAGATACATGGGAATGGACAGATGAATCCGCCGTAGCTTTTCACGATATTATTGAAAACGGGCCAGCAAGAGTATCAAAAACAATGCAGGGATTTGATAAAATATTAAATCAAAATGATATGCTTGCTTATTTATCAATGATGGCACCAAGATTGATTGAGCTAAAAAGGGTATTGAAATCTACCGGAAGCATTTTTCTCCATTGTGACCCTACTGCAAGCCATTATTTAAAAATACTCATGGATGCGGTAATGGGACCAGGAAACTTTAGAAATGAAATAATTTGGACATATCGTAAATTTGGCCGCAGCGGGTTTTATTATCCACGAAGTCATGATGTGATATTGTTTTATGCAAAAACCAAAGACAACAAGTTTAATGTCCAATATGTCCAACCCTCTGAAAGCACTTTAAAGAGGTGGGGAACCAAAAAGCGGGGCGGGAAAGACCCATATAATCGCTATGCCACGGAAGAAGAATCGCCAGGGGCGATAATGCCGGATTATTGGGATATCAATTTAATTATTGGCGCAAACCCCCAGAGACTAGGATACCCAACACAAAAACCAGAAGACCTATTGGAGCGCATCATAAGGGGGAGTAGCTCTGAGGGGGATTTGGTGCTTGACCCCTTCTGTGGCTGTGGAACGGCTGTCGCGGTGGCCCAAAAGCTCAAAAGGAAATGGATTGGCATAGACATTACTCACTTAGCCATTGCCCTTATCAAAGATCGGTTGCAGAGGGCTTTTCGCCACCATGTTTCCTATTCTGTCATAGGGGAACCAGTTTCTTTGACAGAGGCCAAAACCTTAGCCGAGTCAGACCCCTATCAATTCCAATGGTGGGCCTTAGGTCTGGTAGGTGCAAGAAAGACGGAACAGAAGAAAGGGGCAGACAAGGGAATTGACGGGAACCTTCTTTTTCATGTCGACCCCAAAACCAGGGATACCCAACAAATTATAATTTCTGTAAAAGGTGGCAAACTCAAGGCGGGAGACCTTCGGGATTTACGTGGGGTAGTGGAACGGGAAAAGGCAGCCATCGGGGTTTTGATCTGTATGGAAGAGCCGACTAAACCTATGCGACATGAGGCTGCAACCGGGGTTTTTTTCATATCGCCTTGGGGAAAACATCCTAAAATCCAGATATTGACAGTCGCCGACCTTTTGAATGGAAATAAAATTGATTACCCACCTTCACAACAAGTTAATATAACTTATAAAAAAGCTCCTATAGCGGGAATTGCTGCAACCCCTCAAAAACTTCCCTACCAAGAAGATTAACTTTCCCCCATTGTCCCACCTGGGTAGCAAAATATTGCTCCTCGATAATCTGGCAATTGTCCCCTTAATTATCCTTGACATGTTCTAGGGATATATGCTATCTAGAAAAACATGAGGGGCGGCTGTCACCGCCCCCCAGAAAATGTCCGGGTAGCTTAATTGGAAAAAGCACCCGTCCGTCGAATGGGCCAATGCAAGTTCGAATTTTGCCCCGGACATCTGTTTTTATAACACGAAGTTATTAATAAATCAAGGGATTTTTGCGAAGGTGCTCAAAAAAATCAAAATGGAGGGGATTTCCAATGGTTAACAACCCAGAAATTCAAAAGATTATCAAAACGATCACTGATACTTATCAGGAATTGGCTGAAATCAATGAGGGATTAGGGGCCTATTTCCAGCTTATCAAGCGCAGAAAGGAGTTAGAAGAAAAGATCATGAAGTTGAAGGAGATTTTGGGAATTGACCGCCTGCTAAAAGAAGATTCCCCACCTTTGACTCAATCCAGCTTTCCATTGTCTCCTGCCGCCCGACGACATACCAAGAAAAGACGGTACAAGAAGATTGTGAGGGAGAAAAAGCTTTGGCAGCTTGCCGAAGACCTTTTAAAGGAGGTCGGGAGAGATATGAGTTTTGAGGATATTCAACTAGAATCCCAGGTAAGGGGCTGGGGGACAAACGGCAAAGAGGGTGCGAAAATTTTCCTCCGTGCCATACAGGCCAGAGAGGGTACGGTATTTGTAAAAACCGACAGGGGAACCTGGGATTTGAAGGAGCGGGTTGAGCAGAAAGAACAATATCACCCTTACAAATAAAATGGCCCGTCTGCTACTGACATAGCCGACGGGCCGAAAGGGGAAAAAGAGTGTCCATCCTCCTTCTTGAAGTAACGGCGCGATGCCGTTCACCACCCCTTTGTCTTTATCATATTAGCGCAATCTATCTAATATGTCAAGACAAAAGTTATGGGCCGGTATTTCAATGGACAGATAAGGGGTCGTGGAAACCCTAGGCTGGCGGTTCGAATCCGCCCCGGCCCACCTCTTTTACCCAAAGTAAACTTTTTTTGGGGTAAAGTCAATTTTTTCCTTGACAGCTTGAGCGGCTCATGCATATAATATAGATATGAACAGATTGAGTAGAGAAAAACAGGCTCAAATGCTTTCCGTCCTGGTGGAGGGCAATTCCCTTCGCGCCACGGCGAGAATATGCGATGTAGCCTTTAATACCGTTCTCAAGTTTGTGCCGGAGATCGGAAAGGCTTGCGCTGAGTACCAAAGCCGGGTGTTCCGCAACCTGACTTGTAAACGGATTCAATGCGACGAAATCTGGTCTTTCTGCTACGCCAAGGAGAAAAATGTCCCGGATGAGAAGAAAGGGCAATTTGGTTACGGTGATATCTGGACCTGGGTTGCGATAGATGCCGATACCAAGCTTGTCCCCTCTTGGCTGGTAGGCAACCGAGACGCAGAAACGGCCAAGATTTTTATGGAGGATTTAGCTTCAAGGTTTAGCCACAGAGTTCAGTTAACCACTGATGGCCTAAAAACTTATTTGGAAGCTGTAGAAGGAGCTTTTGGGGCGGATATTGATTATGTCATGTTAATCAAGCTCTATGGAGAGATCATAGAGGGACAGAAGCGCTATAGCCCACCAGAGTGTATCGGCATTAAGACTCGGGTAATTTCTGGAAATCCTGAGCGCAAACATATTTCCACCAGCTATGTGGAGCGCCAAAACCTCACCATGAGAATGAGCATGAGAAGATTCACCAGGCTGACCAATGGTTTTTCAAAGAAGGTGGAAAACCACGCCTACCATGTAGCCCTTCACTATATGCATTATAATTTTTGCCGGATTCATAAGACCCTGAGAGTGACCCCGGCGATGGAGGCGGGAGTGACTGATCATGTGTGGAGTCTGGAGGAAATTACGGCGTTGGCTGATTAATTTAAAATTGACATTCAGCAAAATGCCTGTCTAGACTAAGTGTATTCTGGAAACGAGGTGAAGAAAAATGCCAACAGTATATGTCTCTTTTTCTGCCGATATTACGCCACAAACGACCGAGACACTTATTGCGGTTTTGGGAGAGCAAGTCAATAAGGGGGTCACTGAAGTATATTTAATGTTTTCAACGGCTGGGGGGTCTGTGATGCATGGGTTTAATCTTTATAACGTAATGAGGGCGCTTCCCCTCAAACTAATTACTCATAATGTGGGTAGCGTAAATTCTATTGGCAATGTAACTTTCTTAGCCGGTCAAGAAAGATATGCTTGTCCGCAATCCACCTTTATGTTTCATGGCGTTGGGTTTGATACGGTGCCTGGGTTGAGATTGGAAGAAAAATTTCTGCGTGAAAGATTAGATGCAATGAAGCAGGAGCAACGGCGAATTGAGTCAATTATCGTAAACAATACTAACCTTCACGCATGGCAGGTTCGTAATTTCTTCAGAGAAGCCCGGACCAAAGACGCGGACTATGCCCTCAGCGTTGGGATTGTTCATCAAATCAAAGATGTTCAAATTCCGGCGGGCAGTCCCGTAGTCTCGCTTGTATTCCAGAGATAAGGCATCTAGTTCCCATTTATACATAGCCTTTTCCTCTTTTAAGGGGCTTTTAATATAAGCTCCCAATTCCCGATTGTCAACCCATTTAAAGCACTTTTTCTGCCATATATCCTATTCTAATCCTATTGATTCTCAAATGCAAGAGGAAAATGAGTCACTACCGAGGGGATAGGAATTCCCCAGGGGACCGCGCACCCCCATGATTTCCCCTTCCTTCATATTGTGGAGGAGCGTGGTCACCGCGCCCACCTTGTTGACGGTGAACAGGAGATAGCCCTTTTGCGTGGGCGAGGAAGCGATCCCTAGGGGATCTCGCCCGCGCCGGCTATGGAAAGCTCGGCGAACTGGCCCAGGGATGCAGATCAGGCCTGTTCATCTTCGGGGAGGAGTAAAACGAGTTTATAGGAAAAGAGTAATTCAGCGCCCAGGCGCACCCTGCCGCCACTCTCCAAGGCAAGCCAGGTATGGCCCCGGTGGAGGTAGCGGGAAGGCGGCCCCTTAATACCGCAGGCTTCCTCAAGTGGCTAGGCCAACTTTTCTAATTTGACTGCACACCCATGATATGCCGGCATGGCGGCGATGGGGTCCAGAGGCGAATTGACCAGGCGGTTAACCACGTCCTCCAGGAAGTGCCTCGGCACGAAGGCCATGCCCGGCTTGAGCCGATCAGTTAACCGGGCGATGGCCGTGATCGCGCCCTGGCGGCTGTTAATCTTTATTGGTTCTCCCAACTGTATTCCCAAGTCCCGGGCATCCTGGGCATGAATTTCGATGCAAACCTCCCGGCTTTCATCGTGGAGAACGGGCTGACTCTTGGCGCCGCTGAAATGCTGGGTAAAGCTGGCCCCGGTAGTCAGCCAGAAAGGATAATCGGCGTCCGTTTCCGCGGCCGCGAGGCTGAGGTTGGCCATCACCTGGTCCACCGCGTCGATCAAGTCTCGGGGGCTGTTGGCGGCCAGGGAACGGAACAGGAGCCGGCCGGGATCAATGCCGGCTTCAGCCAGGAGCCCCTGGACCTGCTCCACCGCCCACTCGGCGCACAGGTTGCCATGGGTGGATTTGCAGTTGTCCTGGAGACAGGAGAGGACCAGCACGCCGTCGGCCCCGGAGGTAAAGGCCCGCAGCAAATAATCAGGGTCAACCTTGCCGGCGCAAGGCACTTTGATGGGAGTGAAGCCCAGCGGCAGAGAGGCATGATGGAACTTCACCGCGGTTTGATAGGCCTCCCAGGCGGAGTTGCGGCACATGAAGGCCACAATCCGGGGACTCAATTGGGGATCCAAGGGTGCCAATTGCGTCGCCACTTGGTCATCGGTGAAATTCCAGAGCTGAATAGCCTCGTTGGGGCACTGGCTGGCACAAGTGCCGCAGCCCTGGCAGGCCAGTTCATTGATGATGGCCCGATTGTCCCAGGTGATGGCGCCGTGAGGGCAGAGCCGGTAGCAGGTCAGGCAGATGACACACAGGCCCCGGTCCACTACGGCCCGTCCCTGGGGCGCGAAGGCTTCGCCCTGGGCCAAGAGGCTCTGAATCTCATTAACCGCGACACTGATATCGGTGTCGGTCTCTTTCCGGTCCATGATCCCCCGGCCTGGTCCGATGACATAAATGCCCCGCCGGCTGGTGGCCACCGGGGTGTGGTGGACATTGCCGGACTGGAGAAAGCCCCCGGCGCCTAAAGGCAGGTGGAGAAGTTCGGCCACCCCGGCGTTTCCCCCGGCGGCTTGGTATTGTTCATCATAAACTACCAGGTCAACTGCCAGACTCAGGTTCTCGCGTATGGCCGGCTCAAAGAAGGCCACCACCAGACCCTCGTCCACGACGCTAACAGTGGGGCATGCTCTCAGCTTGATGAGCTGCAAACCGGCCTCCTGGTTGGCCTGCAGGGCCAGCTGCAGGCCCGGGTCCGCCACCTTGGCGTTGCCCACCAACAGGTAGACCCGGCTGCCGACCGCCAGCAGGCGGGATGCCGCCCTCAGGGCCCGCCCCAGGGCCAGGGGATGGCTCTCCCCGGCCAGACCCACCAGGATGGCGACAGTTTCTGGCAGATCCTCTTCGAAAGTCAGCAGCACGTCCAGCTGGGTCTGGGAGATCACCCAGGGATGTTCGGGAGCGTGGTAACGGTCCAGGGCTTCTTGTAGCTCCAACTCAGGGGCCAAAACCACCGCGCCCACCTGCTCGGTTAGGCGTCCTTGCGACGTCTCCAGATGCAGGGTGAAATTGCCGGTGACCCCGCCGCAATCTTTGATCCGGGCGCCATAAACCGTCCTGATAAGGGGATGTTCCTGGACCTGCCGGGCCAGCGAGTCAAGCTCAGCCGTGTCCTCGACATACTCCAAGGATAAGGGTTTGAGCTCCGGGTTGGGGGTCGCCAGGATAATCGGATACCCCAACTCTGCTAAATCCCAGGCGGCTTTCAAACCGGCAATGGAATCGCCCCAAACCAGAACTTGACGGCTGACAGGGATTGCCTGTTGGATAAAGGGCCTGGTCATGCTGGCTTGCGAGGCCGCCAGGCGAATCATTTCCAGCGCTTTAGCGGTCCGGGCGCTTTGGTCCGGGAATTCCAGGGCTGCGGCCAGGTCCACCGTCATGAGGCATTCCGGGTTCAACCCCAGCTCTTCCCGCAACAGGCGGGCTACCCCGGCCCCCCGATGCTCTGGATCTTTGGCCACCAGGATAACCGGATTGACCTCCTGATCCTGGCTGAGGAAGCCGCGCACTTTCTCCTCTTGCTCTGCAGCCGGCCAGGCCGGATCCACTGGCAACACCCGGCAATTCGGTAAGCTCGCCACTGCCTGGCAAAAGTCCTGGGGATCGAGTCCAGCCGCGACCAGCTCCGGGCCATGCATTAACAAAACATTCACCGGTTTCAGGGAATCGGGATTATTCACGTCCTTGCCTCCAGATATTGACGCACCTGCCGGACCGCCCGGTTCCCCTGGGCGATGCATTCCAGGATGCTTTGGGGACCGGTGGCGGTCCCGGCCAGGAAAACCCCTAGAGCTTCGGCCCGGGTGCCATCCAGACCATCCTTAAAAAAGCCGTCCGGATTCAGTTGCAGGTGCAGCATTTCTGCCAGTTTGACGTTGTCTGGCCCGGGAGCGATACCCACTGCCAGGACCAGGAGGTCCACCTCCCGAAACAGCACCTGGCCGCTCGCTTCATCAAAAAAGGGCAGTTGCAAGGTCCCATCGGGCGTGGCGACCACGTCTCCGGGGAGGGCCCGGATCAATTCCAATTCCCGCCTGGCGGCAGCCTCGAAATTCTCGGGGTCCTCGCCGACATTTTGCAGATCCATGTAAAAAGTGGTCACCTGGCACTCCGGCCAACGATGGCGGATCAGCCGAGCCAGGCGCAACCCATAGGCGCAGCAGACCCGGGAGCAATACGAACGCTCCTGGTCCCGGCTGCCGGCGCACTGGACGAAGGCCAGACGCCGCACCGGCCGGTCGTCGCCGGGCCTGAGCAGAGGCCCGCCCTGCCGCATCAATTCCTCCAATTCCTGGCCGGTGATGATGTTGGGCCAGCGGTAATTGGTAT
>Ga0326728_10017259_pt1 | contig 14509 bp, 10 predicted proteins | sample MB3enrmetagenome_FD_207602 | JGI IMG/M metagenome (GOLD analysis project Ga0326728, IMG submission 207602) | Lab enriched peat soil microbial communities from McLean, Ithaca, NY, United States - MB31MN | ecosystem: Environmental > Terrestrial > Soil > Wetlands > Peat | place: USA: New York...
CGCTTGGATTCACCTCCTAAGCTTGGACGCTTCTCAAAAAATACGAGCCCCCACCTCAAACATAAACGTTAACGTATTTTAGGGACAAACCAGCGCGCTGTCGTTCCACGCGTCAAGTCGGCTCCTTGTCAACTCTGGCTGCACGGTGGAAGTAGGGTTTTTTTGCGTTTTCGGAATACTCGAGGACACTGTTAACTTATCGACTCCTAAACAAATTTGCAAGGTAAGATTTTGTGCGAAAAGCCGAAAGTTCACAGCGCTTAATATAGTTAACCGTACAGCGATACTATCAAGTAAAGGTACCCCACGTAAGAAGCCCACGAAGAATCACGCAATTTGTCAGATTCTGCTGAATTTGACCGTTACGGTTCCGCCCTTTTTTCCCAAGATTTGTTTCCATAAAAAATCTTATATCTAAGTGATGGCTCTTTTGTGAGTAGAAGTTGTGATTATTTATGGCTGTTAAAACAACCCCCGATTATATAGACTTACTAAACAAAGCAGTTGAACGCGAAATTGGTGTTTCAATCCAGTATATACTTCAACATGGAAAAATGGAAAAGCTCGTGCGCAGAACCATCCCAGAAAACATCCTTCTTGATAAAACCACCTATGACGCCGTTGGAAAGTTCCTAAGAGAAATTGCAATCCAAGAAATGAAACATGCCGCAAGCATAATGGAACGCATTTACTATCTTGGTGGGCAAGCAACAACTAAATCAGGCAAACCTGTCGTTGGCGACAGCATAAGCGAATTTGCTAAACTAGGCGTGAAAGCTGAAGAAGAAGCCCTAACACTTTACCGCCAAATCATCGAGACCGCCGGGAAAATGGGCGATTGGGAAACACGCGAGCTCTTCGAGAAAATCTACGGTGAAGAAGAAGGACACCTCTTCAAGTTCCAAGAATACACAAAGTTCCAAGACGAGAAAGAAGAGCCGAGCAAAATGCCAATTGATGAATGGCGCAAAATATACACAGACGATTACTTTGGGCTCTTAAACAAGGCTGTCTCAGGAGAAATCACTGGAATCATCCAATACACAAATCAGCATGAGAAAATGGCCTTTATGGAACTCCGAATGAAAAATACATCGCTGGAAACTGTCACTGAAACTAATTACGCCGCTGTTGCTAGCAAAATACTCAAAGGAGTTTTCATGCAAGAAATGGATCATCTGGAAAAAATCAGTGAACGTATTTATTTGCTTGAAGGTGAAGCAGTGTGCAAGCCAGATCCACTGCCAGTTATCGGCGAAACACCTTTGGATTTCATGAAATTAGATCACGAATTAGAAAGCATCACAATATCCCTATACCGTCAAATCATCGCTGAAGCACTCAAACGCGCCGACACAACAACAAGACGCATGTTCGAAGACATAATAATCCAAGAAGAAGACCACTACTGGACATTCGACGACTTCGTAAAATAAAACAAAATCCTCTCCTTTTTTATTACTAAAATTTAGAAACAGGGCATCCGAAACCTTAATTCCGAAGGTTCACCAGACATAAATAGGGCAGAGGCGAAGTGAATGACAGAAAAAAATAAGCCTCGTTGCATGCACTGCGGAAATTTTATCGACGACTGTATTTGCGTATGCCCATACTGCGGAGAAACCGTAAAATGCACTTGCTGTATAGGCACCGATAAAGCATCAGGCGGCGGGTAAACCGTCTACTTAGTTAGTATAAAATTATTCAACGGTGGGGTAAAATGGTAATTGAAAGTATAAATTGGATAGCAGGTGGACCACAAGGAAGCGGCGTTGACACAGCTTCCACTATATTTGGCAGAGCTTGCGGTTATGGCGGATTGTACGTTTTCGGCAGAAGAGAATACCACTCAAACATTAAAACAATGCATAGCTACTTCCACCAACGAGTATCCAAACAGCCAACTTTAGCCAATATTAGCGATGTGGATTTGTTAGCAGCTTTCGACGCTGAAACCGTTGTGAGACATATCGACGAAGTCGTGAGTGAAGGCGGCGTAATAGTTGACTCCCGCGACCTAAACGTCAATGCTTTGAATGGAATACCAACGTTCTCAGAGGAATATAAAGATCAAATTCGAGCTTTTATGAAAGAAAATAGTATTGGCGAAACAGTCAGCGATTTTCTAAATTACGCTAAAAAGAAAAACATTCAGGTCTATCCTGTTCCATACATGGACTTGCTTGAGCAAATTGGCAAAACAATCAAAATAGAAAAAATCAGCATGCTCTCAAAAATGATAAATGTTCTCACAATAGGAATATCATTTGCGCTCCTAAAATATGACAAAAAACTTGTTGAAGACGCAATCAAAGCCACCTTCAACGAAAAAATCGTCGACATGAACGTTACAGCCGTAGACTACGCTTACGACTACACTGAAAAAACTTTTAACGTAAACAATTTCAAGCACAAACTTGAAAAATTAGATATCAGTGAACCACGAATTTTCCTGACTGGAAACCAAGCTGTTGCCATGGGCAAAGTATTAGGCGGCTGCAGAGTACAAACATACTACCCTATCACGCCGGCAGCGGACGAAAGCGAATACTTGGAGTCACATCAAATCCTTAAAACCAAAAAAGGCGAAGAAGCAATAGTCGTAATTCAAACTGAAGACGAAATTGCAGCCGTAAATTCTGCTTCAGGCGCTTGCTTAGCAGGTGCAAGAGCAGCAACAAGCACATCAGGACCAGGATTTTCTCTTATGGCTGAAGGCTTAGGATGGGCAGGAAATAACGAAGTACCCCTGGTAATAACATACTACCAGCGAGGTGGCCCTGCAACGGGCCAGCCAACTCGGCATTGCCAGCAAGATTTACGCTTTGCCATGCATGCAGCACACGGAGAGTTTGCAAGAATAATCCTTGCATCGGGGGACATTAAGGAGTGTTTCTTTGACGCTGCAGAGGTGTTTAACTTAGCAGAGAAATACCAAGTACCCGTTATCCATTTGCTTGATAAAGCCATGGCTAACTGCTCACAAACATACCCAGTTTTTGACTATGCTAGTGTCAAGATTGACCGCGGCGAAATAGTTGGCGAGAAGGAGCTTGAAGGCAAAGAGTACAAGCGCTTCAAATTTACAGAAACAGGAGTTTCTCCCAGAGCTTTTTTGGGAACCAAAAACGCCGTTCAATGGTACACTGGCGATGAGCATAATGAGAGTGGCAACATAAACGAGGAATCCATTATTCGAAGAAAAATGATGGAAAAAAGAGTGGGCAAGCTAGATTTAGTTGATAAGGAAGTGCCATTGGAAATGAAGGCTAACTTTTTTGGAGATAAAGACTCAGAGAACATAGTGGTCAGTTGGGGTTCACCTAAAGGCGCCATAATCGAAGCGTTAAACCAGCTAAAAGATGAAGGCTTAAGCTTAGGCTACCTTCAAGTGCGAATGATCCATCCGCTTCCCTCTGCCTACATAAAACAAATGCTTCAAGGCAAAAAACGCATAATAGACGTGGAAGACAACATGACTGCTCAGCTTGGGGGTATAATTACTCAGTACACAAGCATCAAACCCAACTTTTACGTCCTCAAATACACCGGCAGACCAATGATGACAACCGAAGTATATCAAGCAATCAAATCCATATTGACAGGTAAAGCGCCACCAGAAAGGCAGGTGTTAATGCTTGGCAATTAAACCCTCAGACTACAAAACCAACGTCTACGTCGACTGGTGCCCAGGCTGCGGAGATTTTGGCATTTTGAGTGCATTGCAGATGGCGCTGGCTGAGCTTGGACTGGAGCCACATAAAGTGGTGTTGGTTTCAGGCATAGGCAATTCGGGAAAAACCCCTCACTTCATTAAAGCTAACGGTGTTCACACGCTGCATGGACGCCTTTTGCCGTTTGCGATGGGGATAAAGATTGCAAACCCAGACTTGGAGGTAATCGGGGTAGGCGGGGACGGCGATGGCCTGGGTATAGGCGCAGGACATTTTGTTAACGCTGGACGCAGAAACATTGACATGACCTACCTAATATACAATAATGGAGTTTACGGCTTAACTAAAGGGCAGGCTTCTCCGACGCTTCAGCTGGGGTTGCAAACGAAGTCGCTTCCTAAACCCAACATTAATCAAGCAATTAACCCGGTTGCATTGGCAATTACTTCAGGCTACACGTTCGTGGCTCGATCATACACTTTTGATGTCATGCATTTGAAGAACATCATAAAGCAGGGAATCCAGCATAAGGGATTAGCATTAATCGATTGCTTGCAGCCTTGCCCCACGTACAACGACATTAACACTAAAGAATGGTACGGCGGAGAAGACAGAAAAGACCCCACAACAGGCAAGCCACAATCCAGACTCTATAAACTTGAAGATGTGGGTTTTGACCCTGTTGTGCATGAATGCAGCGAAGACTTCAAAAAGAAAGTTGCGGGCATGGAAAAGGCGCAGGAGTGGGGTGACAAAATCCCTATTGGCGTCTTCTACAAGAACGAGTTAGAACCAACTTTTCAAGACCGCTTAACCGAGCGAATACCGTTTTACACGCAAAACCCGCCTGCTAAGCAACAGCTTAAAGACGAAAACAGCATGGCTACGGTTGATTTAAGCGAGTTTCTGAATGACTTGAAAACAAGCTGAAAAAAGTAGTTGCCTCATAAAAGAGGCGAAAAAAAGCCTTCTCCTTTCTCATTTCCTTAAGTGTTATTTACTGCATATAAAGCGCTACTTCTACAATCGATATATGTCCAACAAAAAAGTGTTTTACTACGGTTTTCTTTCTGTTTCGTCGGAACAGTAGCATTTGGCCCCCCGTATTTTGCACCTTATTTTTTGGAGCCAGCCAAGCTGGATTCGAAATAAATAGGGATGAGCGTTTATTTTAATTGTGTCTTTGCACAAGCCTTAACCAAACTATTATATACGCTAAAACGGGTTTTTTGGAGGAAAAAAGGCTTTTCTGAATTATTTTATTTTATCTTTTTTGTTTATTTTTTATGGGAACTATTGTTATCTCTATATGCTATATTTCCAATTTAATGTGGAAATACCTTATATATGCGCTAAATGTAGTGTGTAGAATGGCTTGTTGAACACTACAGATATAACAAAGCATGAGTATGTTAACCTATGAGATGCCCATACTGCAACTCTGAAAATTCCAAAACCTTGGAAACGCGCGATTCGCCAGAGAATACTACGCGCAGGCGCAGAGAATGCATCAGTTGCGGAAGACGCTTCACGACCTACGAGTACGTGGAAACCGTGGAGCTTATGGTGAGAAAAAAAGACGGCAGGCTTGAACGCTTCGACGTTAACAAGATGATTCGTGGTTTGCAGAAAGCATGCGAGAAAAGGCCTGTAACCATGAGCCAAATCAACGAGTTAGCAGACCGAGTGAGGCAGGACCTTATGCTTAAAGGCACTGAGGAAGTCTCATCCCAAGAAATCGGGGATCTAATCATGAAGCACCTAAAAACCGTCGACCGCATAGCGTACATTCGGTTTGCGTCTGTTTACAAGAAGTTTGAAGAGCCTGAGGATTTCAGGCGGTTGCTCCTTGAGGTGAAAAAATGAAGTTTGTATTAAAACGTGATAGTAAATTAGAAGCCTTCGACCAAGAGCGTATAACTAACGCTATTTGGAAAGCCGCAAAAGCATGCGGCGGAACAGACAAAGAGCTAGCAAAACGCTTAAGCGACGAAGTAGTGGCTGAACTGCAAAAAACTTACGGCGACGACGGAGTCCCAACAGTTGAGGAAATCCAAGATGTCGTTGAAAAACGCTTGATTGAAAATGGGCATGCACAGACGGCGAAAGCGTACATTCTCTATAGGAAACAGCATACTGACATGCGTGAGTTAGCGGCATTGCTGAGCTCCTCAGACATGGTGGACCAGTACCTTGAGGTTGAGGACTGGCGGGTTAAAGAAAACAGCAACATGAGCTATTCCCTGCAGGGATTGAACAATTATCTATCATCCACTGTGATAGCTAAGTACTGGATATCAAGGATTTACCCCCAAAATATTGCTGATGCACACTTTTCAGGCGACATGCATATTCACGATTTAGGCGTATTAGGAGCATACTGTGTCGGCTGGGACGTAAGCGAGCTACTGCTTGCAGGATTCGGCGGTGTACCAGGTAAAATTGAGAGCAAACCAGCAAAACATTTCCGGACAGCATTGGGTCAGGTTGTGAACTTTTTCTATACGTTGCAGGGTGAAGCAGCAGGAGCGCAAGCGTTTAGCAACTTTGACACTTACCTTGCTCCATTCATAAGATATGATAAACTGACACAGAAGGATGTTGAGCAGGCGCTTCAGGAATTTTTCTTCAACATGAACGTGCCGACCCGTGTGGGTTTCCAGACACCGTTTACCAATTTAACTCTAGATTTGACTGTGCCAGACTTCATGAAGAACGAGGCGGTTCTTTTCAATGGAAAAGTAACCCAAGACACATACGGCGACATGACTAAGGAAATGGAAATGTTCAATTTAGCCTTCGCAGAAGTCATGCGGCAAGGCGATTCGAAAGGCAGAGTTTTCACTTTCCCAATTCCCACGTACAACATAACTAAAGATTTCAATTGGGATTCACCTGTAGCTCAAGCCCTCTTTGAAGTCACAGCCAAGTATGGTGTGCCGTACTTCTCGAACTTTGTTAACAGCGACATGAAACCTGAAGATGTGCGCAGTATGTGCTGCCGCCTAAGAATAGACAACCGCGAGTTACGCAAGCGGGGCGGCGGATTCTTCGGCGCCAACCCATTAACAGGCAGCATAGGCGTTGTTACCTTGAACATTCCAAGAATCGGCTACTTATCCAAGGATGAGGACGAATTCTTTGAGCGTTTAGAAAAACTGATGGAAGTTGCAAAATCAAGTTTGGAAATTAAGCGTAAGGTGCTTGAAGCGTTTACAGATAACGGTTTGTACCCGTATTCGAGGCGTTACCTGCGTCATGTGAAAGAAGGCTATGGCAAGTATTGGAAGAATCACTTTTCCACAATAGGCATTGTAGGCGTGAATGAAGCAATCATAAACTTGCTAGGGCAAAATATTGCGTCACGCGATGGACAAGCTTTCGCCGTTAAAATGTTAGGTTTCATGCGGAACCGTTTAGCAGATTATCAAGAGGAAACGGGCAGCATCTACAATCTTGAAGCAACCCCTGCTGAAGGTACATCTTACAGGCTTGCCCGCATAGACAAACGCCGATACAAAGACATCATATTCGCTAACCAAAAACAAGTAATCGCAGACCATGCAGAACCATTCTACACGAATTCTTCCCAGTTACCTGTTGACTTTGCCGGCGACCTCTTCGAAGCGCTGGAGCATCAGGAAACTCTGCAGACGCTCTACACTGGAGGCACGGTGTTTCACATTTTCCTTGGTGAGAGGCTTAACTCTTGGAAAGCTGCCGCTGAATTAATCAAAAAAGTAGCTTGGAACTCAAAGCTGCCCTATTTCACGTTGACGCCGACTTTCAGCGTTTGCCCAACCCACGGCTACACAAGCGGCGAACACAAGCAATGCCCAAACTGCGGAGCAAACTGCGAAGTCTACTCACGAGTAGTCGGCTACCTAAGACCAGTTGACCAATGGAACGATGGAAAACAAGCAGAATTCGCAATACGAAAAACCTTCGATCGATCAACCATAACGACTCCAGCACCCTTAACAGCTTAAGAGGAAACGTAAAAATGAAATTTAGTGGATTACAAAAAACAAGCCTTCTCGACTACCCCGATAAAGTAGCCAGCGTGCTCTTCACTCCAGGCTGCAACCTGCGTTGCCCGTTCTGCCATAACTGGCGCATAGCAGTAAATCCGCAACCGCCGTTTCTGCAGGAAACCGCTGCATTAGAAATCTTGGAAAGCCGCAAAAAATACGTTGACGCTGTTGTGGTGACTGGCGGAGAACCATGCATGCATAAGGAGTTGCCGAAATTCCTCGCTAAACTTAAGGAACACGGCTTTATGGTTAAATTGGACACGAACGGTTTCTATCCAGAAGTGCTTGAGGAATGCCTTGGCAGCGTAGATTACGTAGCTATGGACGTAAAAACCTGCAGGGAAAAATACAAGTTACTCGGCGCTGAAGATACAGCGGGGCTTATGCGAACCATGGAAATCCTAAAAACGGGCAAGGTGCCCTACGAGTTCAGGACAACCGTGGTGCCAGAAATAGTCACTGCCCAAGACGCCACATGCATTGGCGAACTCGTAAAAGGCTCAAAAAACCATGCGCTCCAACAATTTATTCCAGAGGATACGCTGGATAAGAGATTCCAAACTCTCAAGCCTTACACGCCAGAAACAATCAACGACTTCGCAGAAATAATACGCAGATACACAGAAAACGTTTTGCTTCGAATCTAAATTTAAGAAACTATCTTATAAAAATTATGTGAGTCTGAATGACAGCCCGGGCGTAATAGCTATCGATTGTTTAACTAATAAAAAAAGAAAAAGGTATTTGTCTAACAAATTCAGCCATTTAAGCTCTGTACATTTAGGCTATATTTAGACTATTCTTGTTTTCTTTTACTCGTTTATGTACGCTATGACGCTAAGTCCTAGAGTTATGAGTATGAGGATGAAGTATAGGGTTCCGCTTATCATCAGCGAATTTCTGTAAAACGGTTCTGCTATGAGAATATGAGTTGAAGGGATTGGAATGTCATAAGCAGCTGAAAAAATAATGTAGAAGATCGCTCCTAACGCTTGGGTCAAGTATAGAACAAAGTTTACTTGTCTATTGGTCAATGTATAGCGTTTCTTGGAGATTTTATTTGCATCTTTATTTTGTGGCGACGCGGTGAAGAGGAAGCATAAGCCAACGAATGGAAGGGTCACACCCCACAGGTCTAGGTAACCATGGCCTAGGAACCAAGCATACCAAACGCCCCATCCTCCGACGGATCCAAAGTAAAGCCACAAAAGAAAAATAAAGGTCAGGTACATTCCTAACGCTGTGATGATTAGGCCTGCCTTTTTCAGGTCAATTTTGCCCAGAGAGAAGTCTGCTGCATGGATGGATTTTCTCGAAAAATAGCCAGCGTATAGAGTGAGCAAAAATAGCCCCACTGTTGTTAAGACGAAGCTTAACATGTTTATTGGGTACTGGATGATGTAGTTTAGTCCTTTTCCCACTACTGCGGCTATCCATTCGCCCGCGTTGTTGAGCCAGAAAACCAAAAGGTAAACGGTGCCCGAGATCAACCCCCATTTTATCTGGTTTGAAACAGGTTTGTTCGGGTTTAATTCAAAAAATAATTTGGCCAGCACAACTGGAAGCACTGTTGCCTCAACCAATAAAGGAAAGGTTACTTGGACCACACTCACGACCGTAAGGGGAGGACTTCCAGGGAGGGCGCGTGCAATAAGTGAGGACCAGAAGGACAAGAAATAACCTATTTCGAAGATTAAGATAATTCTGAGGGTCATGTATGCTTCTGGTTTTGAAAGGTCTCTTCTTGCGACGTAGAAGAGAATAGCGATTACTGCAATGAGGCTTGCTGCAACTAAGAGCCCGCTTCCCATAACTGCCGGCACATCCTCTAATCCCCCATGACTTGTGAGGTGGCGATTAAAAATGCCTAAGAGGTTGTTGTAAACCATGTAGCCAAACCATGAGAGGGCAACAAGCAAAAGTCCAATTCTAAAGGGCATATACATAGTCTTGGCTTGTGTCATTTTAGTCCACCTGCTAAGAATATGGAGCTATTCTCTCTATTATTTCAGTATATAAGATTTGGTTCTCTTAGGAACGATATCTGGCGGGAAAATCTTCCGCAAACGAAAATAAGGTGTTTGCCATGAATGTATCGGAATAAAACAAAGAATAGGCGAAAACGCGCAAAAGCGGCCGAAGTCACGGAAAAGCATGGAAACGTGGCCGAGGTGAGGTAGCTTGGTAGCCTAGAGGCCTGTGGAGCCTTTTGCCAGGGTTCAAATCCCTGCCTCGGCCCTCCTCAAATTTGATCCACACAAGTGCAGGGGTCGCCGAGCATGGTCAAAGGCGTAGAACCGCTCTCCCACAAGAGGGCGGTGTGTCAGCTTCAGGAGCCTATCCTGTAGAGGTTCGTGGGTTCAAATCCCACCCCCTGCACCTATACAAGTAATTTTGGCTGCCAGTTCTGGATGTTTTAGTTCTTTGCTAAGTTGGAGTAGAGAAGACTTAAGTCTAAGGGTCTTTAATAAGCAAACGTGGAATTGGAGAAGGTGTAGTTAACCCAAAATACTAATACAGAAAGAAACATAAATGCTCGATCAGTATGTCAACTAAAAAAAAACAGGCATTAAAGGTTAAAGCGCTTTTATGGGAAAAGGGACAGAGAGCCTTAGAATTGGCTAAACAAACGGTCAAACAAGAAAAAATTCCAAGCGAACCCATCCAACAGGCATTAGAGTATTTTATAGACTCTTGGAAGGATGTTGTGCATCCTGCTTCGCTTGCACTTTCATGTGAGGCTGTTGGAGGAAAAGCTGAGGAAACCACACAAATAGGCGTTGCCTTCGTGCTACTTGCAGGAGGAGCAGATATCCATGATGATATTATTGATGAATCCACATTTAAGTATTCAAAGAAAACAGTCTTGGGCAAATTCGGCAAGGACATCGCTATTCTGGCTGGTGATGCCCTGTTGTTTAAGGGCCTTTATGTTCTTCATGAGGCATGTGAAGCTTTACCGATGAACCAGAAGCGATTAGTGCTGGAATCAACAATGCAAGCGTTTTTTGGAATTAGCAGTGCAGAAGCAATGGAAAGCAATCTAAAAGCATCTGGTTCAATTGTGGCGGAAGAATACCTTAGCATGATTAAGACAAAAGCAGCTGTGGCTGAAGCCACCATGCGTATCGGGGCAATTATAGGCGGGGGTTCACTGGAAGAAATTGAGGCATTAGCGAGTTTTGGTAAAACGTTCGGTACCTTGCTCACTATAAGAGATGAATTCATAGATGTTTTTGAATTAAATGAGATTAAGAACAGGGCCAAAAGGGAATGGCTGCCTTTGCCAATTTTATACACATTTAAAGATACAGCTAAGAAAGAAGAAATCTTAAGCCTGCTTAAAGGTGATCCGATAACGAAGAAGGCCGTTGAACGTACGCTTGAAATAGTCATTGCTTCTAAAGAAACTCAGGAATTGAAATGCGAAATGTATTCAATGATAGAAGAAGAAAACCAGCGGTTATCGTTAATTAAAAAGAATCAAGACAAATTCAAATTAATGCTAAAAGCTATAGTTGAAGATTTTTAGAATTAATCATAAGAAAATGGATAGATAAATATAAAAAGAAATAAGGGTTATAGTTGTTTTAATCCCAACCTAATCGTATTGGTCTAAGTGGTTTTTTTGCCTTCATCTTTTCTCCCTGTATCTGTGTTGTACAGTTCTACTTAAGAATCTTGCGGTAAAAAATGGAGTATAAAGGTTAAGGTTGTACTTTTGCCACGCAAAAAATGATTTTTATAGTTCTACTTAAGAATCTTGCGGTAAAAAATGGAGTATAAAGGTTAAGGTTGTTTTAATCCCAACCTAATCGTATTGGTCTAAGTGGTTTTTTTGCCTTCATCTTTTCTCCCTGTATCTGTGTTGTACAGTTCTACTTAAGAATCTTGCGGTAAAAAATGGAGTTTAGATTTAGTTTTAGAATGCAGAAAATTTATCTTCCAACTTACGACAGGAGAATAGAAAATACTAATGGTAAATAAGACGTTAGAGGATCAATTCAATTTCCTAAATGCCAGTTCGTTAGTGAACATAATTTTGGTATGTAACGCTTTTGTATGGTATTTCTTTGCTATTACTATCTTGAAGGGTGCTACAGCAAATTTTCAATCAAATTCTACAGTATTGCAAATTTGGATTGTACATTTTTCTTCAATAGGCATTTCTGCAATAATAGGTGCCGCTTTAACAAGTAGGCTGCATAATAGGGTAAAATTTCTTATTTTCTGGATGATTTTAGGAATTTTATCATCATCTGTCACAATTTTATTAGATTTGGCTTATCTCCCAAATGTCCTGCTGATTGCTTCCCTGCTGGGTTTTTCACTTGGAATAGGTATGCCTTGCTGCATGGGTTATTTCACTGAGAGCATAAAAATCGAAAGCCGAGGACGCGTGGGAGGAGTTATAATGTTACTTAGCGGGCTTGGGATAGTTATTCTTGGGATGGTTCCTGAAGGAAATTCTAGCTTTCAAGGGTTAATCCTCACCGTTTGGAGAATAATCGGTTTACTATTTTTCTTATTACTGCAAAGCAATGTAAAAAATTTGGCAAAAGGTGTTGCGCCATCTTATAGGTCACTATCTAATTCGCCTTTTTTGCTTTATCTTATTCCATGGATTATGTTTTCACTAATAGCCTACCTAACTATACCAATACAATCAAAATACATTGGAAATGCAGAAATTAATTATTTAACGATGTTGAATAACGTTTTTATCGGCATTTTTGCTATTGTAGGAGGTTTCTTAATAGATGCTGTAGGACGTAAACGCATGTCTATTATTGGATTTTCGTTAATGGGCACAGCCTATGCTATTTTAGGGCTATTTTACGAAACGAGTTCGAGCTGGTATTTTTACACAATTATTAATGGCATAGCATGGGGTATTTTTTACGTAATATTCGTTGTCACTATATGGGGCGATCTTAGTCCGGGTAAATCTAGCGATATGTATTATGCTGTTGGTGTTCTGCCCTTTTTTGTTTCTAATTTTATCCAATTGACCATCGGAAATAATTTAGGTGATCTTATCCCGACTGCAGATATTTTTACGTTTAGCGCTTTCTTCTTGTTCTTGGCTGTTTTGCCTTTGGTTTATGCGCCTGAGACTTTGCCTGAGAAAATCATGAAAGAAAGGGAATTGAAGAGTTATGTCGAGAAAGCCCTTAAGAAGGTGCAGAAGGAGACTGGCAAAAGCCAGAGAAAAGATTCAGGCGAAGCTGAAAAAGAAAACAAGGATGGAGAAGAAGCTGAAGAGATCCCTGAATATGAGGAAGCTCGGAAGTTAGCGGAAAAATACTATTAAGCCAGCAAAGTACACAATTAAGACATGTTCTTCCACGTGATCCTTACCACTGAATGCAACTTGCAGTGCAGGTACTGCTTCGGTGAATCTTTGGATGATTTTGACGAGGATTTCGGCGACATCGAAGTTGATTATGATTTACCCAGAAAAATTAACTATAACGTGGAGTCGCTGGATAAGTTCTGCCGGAAAGACCCTGATTGTGTCTTAACCTTTTACGGTGGTGAACCCTTGCTTTGCGCCGATAAAATCAAGCAGGTAATGGACGGGGTGAAGGCTAAGCTTTTTATGATTCAGACAAACGGGCTGCTGCTTGATAAGTTGGAGCCAGAATACGTTAACCGTTTCCACACTATTCTTGTCTCCATAGATGGTGAAGAAGCCTTAACGGATTATTACAGGGGAAACGGCACCTTCCGCCAAGTCGTAAATAATCTCAAATTAATCAAGCAAAACGGTTTTAGAGGAGAATTAATTGCTAGGATGACAATCATGGAGCAAACGGACATCTACAAGCAAGTCCGATGGCTCTTAGAGAACGATGAATTTTCTTTTTCCTCGGTACATTGGCAGTTGAACGCTGGTTTTTGGGGAAACGATTACAAAAGGCGCAACTTTGAACAGTGGACAGAGACAAGCTATATTCCCGGGGTAAAAAAGCTTACAAGGTTCTGGGTAGACCAGATGGAGGAGAAGGGCGTTGTTTTGAAGCTTTACCCTTTGCTAGGCATCGCCGATTCGCTTTTGCATGAAGAGAAAAATTGCCGTATGCGCTGCGGTGGAGGCTGGATGAACTATGCCGTTCAGACTGACGGCTACATTATTCCTTGCCCGACAATGTGGGGGATGAAAAAGTACTATTTAGAACACATAAGCAATGCTGACCCCCGCAAAATAAAGCAAATTCTTGTTGACCAGCCGCCGTGTGCAAACTGCTCGATTCTGAATGTTTGCGGCGGAAGATGCTTATACGCAAATGTGACTAAACGCTGGAGTGATGAAGCTTACGGTAAAGTCTGCCACACGGTTGCAGAACTCGTGGAGGCTGTAAAAACTGAGGCCCCACGGATTCAGCGATTAGTCAGCGAACGGAAGATAAGCTTGAAAGATTTCGATTTCATGAAGTACAACGGCTGCGAAATCATCCCGTAGCTTGCTTTATATACTATTTTGTAATTCTTCGCTCTCTTTTCACGGTTGCGGATTTTCCAGCATTCGTTTATTTCAGGTGAATTTCTGAACGGTTTAGCCTTGTCTGCGACTAAGCGTTTAGCGAGTTAGCTTAAAAATAGCTATAATTATAATAGAGAAGTGTGCACAATTCATTTTTTATAGTTTCTGAGCTAATGTTATTGTGAGCGAGGCTGGGCTGGAACCCGCGGGAACCATTGGTTTGCGTCTGTGAACGCTACGAGCCATTGAGTTATGGGTCAAGCCCAGTACTTGCTCACTGTTCTTAGACTCTCTTCGCCCTCAACTAAAGCGTC
>Ga0326728_10017260_pt1 | contig 14509 bp, 10 predicted proteins | sample MB3enrmetagenome_FD_207602 | JGI IMG/M metagenome (GOLD analysis project Ga0326728, IMG submission 207602) | Lab enriched peat soil microbial communities from McLean, Ithaca, NY, United States - MB31MN | ecosystem: Environmental > Terrestrial > Soil > Wetlands > Peat | place: USA: New York...
AGGAGAATGCGTCGTCGCGGCGGATCCGGCTTTCCGGCATGAACACGGAAAGGCCGAGCACCGTCAGGGCGCCGAACGGCACGTTGACGTAGAACACCCAGCGCCAGGTGTAATTGTCGGTGAGCCAGCCGCCGAGCGTCGGGCCCAGGATCGGCCCGAGCATGATGCCCATGCCCCACACCGCCATCGCCGCGGCGCGCTGGGAGAGGGGATAGGCGTCGAGCATCACCGCCTGCGCGAGCGGCACCAACGCCGCGCCGAACATGCCCTGCGTCAGGCGAAAAAGCACCATCTGCTCAATGTTCTGGGAAATTCCGCACAGCATCGAGGCGATGGTGAAGCCGGCGGTGCAGACGATGTACAGCCGTTTGCGGCCGAAGCGCGCCGACATCCAGCCGACCGGCGAGGTCATGATCGCGGCGGCGATGAGGTAGGAGGTCAACACCCAGTTGATCTGATCCTGGGTAGTCGACAGCGAGCCCTGCATGTAGGGCAAGGCGACGTTGGCGACGGTGGTGTCGAGCACCTGCATGACCGTCGCGGTCATCACGAAGATGCTGACCATCGCCCGGGTGAAGGGCGGCATTTCGCCGTCGTGGTCGGCGTGGGCGCTCATCGGGTCGGCGCGCGCTCCGGCGGGGGCGGCGGGTCGAACCAGGAGGCGGCCCAGGCGACGACGTCGTGCGCCAGCCCGGCGATGCTGCGCGTGCGCCCGGTGTCGATCGACACGACGGCGCTCATGCCGGCGCGCAGGTTGGCGACGTCCTCGCCGGGGTCGAAGGCGAAACGCAACGGCACCCGCTGCACCACCTTGACCCAGTTGCCGCTGGCGTTCTGCGGCGGCAGGATGGCGAACTGGGCGCCGGTGCCGGGGGCGATCGAGGAGATGCGGCCCCGCCACCGCACCCCGGGGAAGGTGTCGATCGTCACCGTGGCGCGCTGGCCGACGCGCACGTAGGTGAGGTCGCCTTCCTTGGGATTGGCGTCGACCCACAGGCCGGTGGTGGCGACGATGGCGAACACCGGCTGGCCGGCCGCCGCGACGCGGCCGAGCTCGATCTGGTCGACCTGGGTCGCCTCGCCCGCGATTGGCGCGACGATGTGGGTGTTGCGCAGGTTGCGCTCGGCGTCGTCGACCTGAGCCTTGGCCTGGACGTAGTCGGGGAACGCGTCGATCGACGCCTGGGGACCGCCGCCGAGCTTGGTCGTCGTCGAATCCTGCATGAACTTGGTGAAGGCGAGAATCTGTTGGTACATGACGAGGGAGGCGCGCGAGGTGTCGAGATCGGCGGCCGTGCCGGCGCCGGTTTTCAGCAGATTGAGCTTGCGGTCGTAGTCCTTCTGGCGCAGTTCGACCGCCTCGTCGCCCATCCGGATCTGCTCCTCGTTGCTGGCGTAGGAGGCCTTCAGATTGGCGAACTCCACCTTCGCCGCCGCGAGGCGGCCTTGCGCGAGCGACAGGGCGATCTGGTAGGGCTCCGGGTCGATGTCGAAGAGGGGATCGCCGACGGCGACGCGCTGGCCCTCGACGACGCGCACGGCGACGATCGGACCGGTCACCTGCGGAGTGATCAGCACCTTGTCCGCGCCGACGTAGGCGTTGTCGGTCGAGACGTAGCGGCCGGTCGACAGCCACCACAGGAGGCCGAGCGCCAGCGCCGCAGCGGGGATGACGTAGATGAGGAGGAAGCGCTTGAGGCCGCCGCCCCGGCGCGGCGGCGTCTCGGCCGGCGACCCCTCGGGGCGCGAGGCCTCGGGCGCTTCCGGCGCCGCGGGCGCCCGCGGGGCGGGCGCGGTCGGCGCCTCCGGCGTCACGGTGCGACCGACCGGCGCCGCTTCGAGCGAGCGGTCGAGAGAACTCGAAGACGCGTGCGCCACGATCCTAAACTCCGCGGGACAATTCGTGCTTGAGATTGGCCTTGATGCGCTGCAGCCCGGCGATGAGGCCGGCGAGCTCTGCGGCGTCGAGGCCGTCGAGAGCGCGCGCCGACACCGCCTCGGCGAGCTCGTCGAGGCGCTCGAGGGTCGGCGCCGCCTTGTCGGTGAGGTAGAGCCGGTTGGCGCGGCGGTCGGCCGCGTCCTCGCGCCGCTCGATCAGCCCGCAGGCGGCGAGCTTGTCGACCAGCCGCGCCAGGCTGATCGGCGCAAGCTCGAGCAGGTCGGCGAGCTCGCGCTGCTTGACGCCCTCGGAACGTCGCAGCCGGGTCAGCACGACCCATTTCGCGCGTGTCATCTGGACTTCGCGCGCGCGCTGGTCGGCGTAAGTGCGCATGAGGCGCGCGACGTCGTGGATCGCGAAAAACAGCTCGCGAGGCGGAGAAAGGGCGAACAATGTATGCACTCGCTTATTGTATACAGGCTTATAATAAGCGCAGGGCGGATTCGCAACCGGGGCGCTCGCCTACGCGCGTCACGTTTTCTTGAGGAGCAGATTAACGGGCGGTCGCGCGGCGGCGTTTAGCAGCTGAGGTAGGTGGAATAGCGCCACGGCGTGACGATGAGCGGCGCATGGCGTTGCGCCGTCCGGTCGGCTCGGCGCGTAGCTTATTCGCCGCAGTTTGGGTAGAGCGCGACGCTGGCGTCGGCGCTTCCTCATGCAGGCGGCTCATCGATGCGCGGCCCGCGTCGACGTTGCCAATGGACAGGCGCCATGCGAGATAAATAGCGGGCGTCCGGGCGGAGTTGGAATAAGGAAAGGGAGGCTCGATGAGCGACGATCGCAAGGACGATGTCGCGGAGACTCGCGAGTGGCTGGACGCGCTCGATTCGGTCGAGGCGTTCGAGGGCTTGGAGCGGGTCGACGAGCTGCTCGACGCGGTGGTCGTGTCGGCGCGGCGCAAGGGCGCGAAGCTGCCCTTCGCCGCCAACACCGCCTACGTCAACACCATCCACGTCGACCAACAGCCGCCTTATCCCGGCGTGCGCGATCTCGAGCAGAAGATTCGCCGCTACGTGCGCTGGAACGCGGCGGCGATCGTGCTGCGCGCCAACAAGGAATCTTCCGAGCTCGGCGGCCACATCGCCAGCTTCCAGTCGGCGGCGACGCTGTACGACACAGGATTTATGTATTTTTGGCGCGCCGCCAACGAGAACCGCGACGGCGACCTCATCTATTTTCAGGGCCACAGCTCGCCAGGCATTTACGCGCGCGCCTTTCTCGAAGGGCGGCTGACCGAGGAGCAGCTCGTCAATTTCCGCCAGGAGGTCGGCGGCAAGGGGCTCTCGTCCTATCCGCATCCCTGGCTAATGCCGGATTTCTGGCAGTTTCCCACGGTTTCGATGGGCCTCGGGCCGCTGATGGCGGTCTACCAGGCGCGCTTTCTGCGCTATCTCCACGGGCGCGGCCTCGCCGACGCTTCCGACCGCAAGGTCTGGGCGTTCTGCGGCGACGGCGAGATGGACGAGCCGGAATCGCTCGGCGCGATCGAGCTGGCCGGCCGCGAGAAGCTCGACAACCTCATTTTCGTCGTCAACTGCAACCTGCAACGCCTCGATGGGCCCGTGCGCGGCAATGGCAAGATCATCCAGGAGCTTGAAGGCGATTTCCGCGGCGCCGGCTGGAACGTCATCAAGTGCATCTGGGGCTCCAACTGGGATCCGCTGCTCGCCCAGGACCATTCCGGCCGGCTGCGCCAGCTGATGGAGGAGTGCGTCGACGGCGAATACCAGGACTTCAAGTCGAAGAACGGCGCCTATGTGCGCAAGAACTTCTTCGACCGCTATCCCGAGACGTCGGCGATGGTCGCCGACTGGACCGACGACCAGATCTGGGCGCTAAGACGCGGCGGCCACGATCCGGTCAAGGTCTACGCCGCCTACAAGGCCGCCGTCGAGCACAAGGGCCAGCCGACCGTCGTCCTCGCCAAGACCATCAAGGGCTACGGCATGGGCGAGGCGGGCGAGGGGCAGATGATCGCCCACCAGGCCAAGAAGATCGGCGAGAACGCGCTGAAGGCGTTCCGCGACCGCTGCCGCATCCCGGTCTCCGACGAGGACCTGCCCAAATATCCGTTCGTGCGGCTGGCGGACGACAGCCCGGAGATGAAACACCTGCGCGCGCGGCGGGCGGCGCTCGGCGGCTCGTTGCCGGCGCGCCGGCGCGCGAGCGCGCCGCTCGAGATTCCGCCGCTCTCGGCCTTCGAATCGGTGCTCAGGCCGACCGCCGAAGGGCGCGAGATCTCCACGACCATGGCCTTCGTGCGCGTGCTGACGGCGCTGCTGCGCGACAAGGCGATCGGCCCGCGCGTCGTTCCGATCGTGCCCGACGAGAGCCGCACCTTCGGCATGGAGGGGCTGTTCCGTCAGATCGGCATCTTCAGCCAGGTCGGACAGCTCTACCGGCCGCAGGACGCCGACCAACTGATGTACTACCGCGAGGACACCAAGGGGCAGATCCTCCAGGAAGGCATCAACGAGGCGGGCGCGATGGCCTCGTTCATCGCCGCGGGAACCTCGTACTCGACCTCGAACACGCCGATGATCCCGTTCTTCATCTTCTATTCGATGTTCGGCTTCCAGCGCGTCGGCGACCTCGCCTGGGCGGCGGGGGATTCGCGCGCGCGCGGCTTCATGATCGGCGGCACCTCGGGGCGCACCACCCTCAACGGCGAGGGGCTGCAGCACGAGGACGGCCAGAGCCATCTCTTCGCTTCGGTCATCCCCAATTGCGTCGCCTATGACCCGACCTACGCCTACGAGCTGGCGGTGATCGTCCACGCCGGCCTGAAGCGCATGTACGCCGACAACGAGGACGTCTACTACTACATCACCACGCTCAACGAGAACTACCCCCATCCCGGCCTGCCCGAGGGCGCGGAGGAGGGGATTCTCAAGGGTATGTACAAGCTCAAGACGGTCGAGGCGGAAAAGACCGGCCCGCGCGCGCGGCTGCTCGGCGCCGGGGCGATCCTGCGCGAGGTCGAGGCGGGGGCCGAGCTGCTCGCCAAGGACTTCGGCGTCTCCAGCGAGGTGTGGAGCGTCACCAGCTTCAACGAGCTGCGCCGCGACGGCCTCGAGGCGGAGCGCTGGTCGATGCTGCACCCCGAAGCGCCGCGCCGGCTCTCCTATGTCGAGCAGGCGCTCGGCAAGGGCGTCGGGCCGGTGATCGCCGCCACCGACTACGTCAAGGCGGTCGCCGACGGCGTCCGCGCCTACGTCCCCGCGCGCTACAAGGTGTTGGGAACCGACGGCTTCGGCCGCTCGGACTATCGCCGGCGGCTGCGCGCGTTCTTCGAGGTCGACCGATTCCATGTCGCCGTCGCCGCGCTGAAGGCGCTGGCCGACGACCAGATGCTGCCGGCCAAACGCGTCGCGGAGGCGATCGCGCGCTACAATATCGACCCGGAGCGACCCAGTCCCGCGCGGAGCTGACTGGCCCCGCGCTCGTCTCCCGCTGACGATGGATAGGCCGCGCGAAGGAGAAGCGTCCGTGGCGAAGATGGAAGTGAAAGTTCCCGACATCGGCGATTTCAAGGACGTGCCGATTATCGAGATCTTGGTGAAGCCGGGCGACGCGGTGACGGCCGAGCAGCCGCTGCTGACGCTTGAAAGCGACAAGGCGACGCTCGACGTGCCCGCGCCGGCGCTGGGCGTGGTCGGCGAGATCGTCGCCAAGGTCGGCGACAAGGTGTCGAAAGGTTCGTCGCTGCTCTTCCTCGAGCAGGGGGAGGCGGCGGCCCCGCCGCCGGCCGCCGCGCCGAAGCCGGCGGCGGCGCCCGCGCCGGCCGCCCCCGCTCCGACGCCCGCGCCGGCCGCCAAGCCGGCCCCGGCGCCGGTGGATTTTTCCGGCGCCTTCGCCGGCCCGGCGGCGCGCCGTCTCGCGCGCGAGCTCGGCGTCGACCTCAACGCGGTCAGCGGCACAGGCGAGAAAGGCCGCATCACCGTCGAGGACGTGAAGGCCGCCTTCGCCGGCGAGGCGCGCGGAGGCGGCGGCGCGGCGCCGCCCGAGATCCCGGAAGTGGACTTCGCCAAGTACGGCCCGATCGAGACCGAGCCGCTGTCGCGCATCAAGAAGATCTCCGGCCCGCGGTTGCACGCCTCCTGGCTCAACATCCCCCACGTCACCCACTTTGACGAAGCGGACGTCACCGAGCTCGACGCGTTCCGCAAGACGCTCGACGAGCAGGCCAAGGCGGACAAGACGGCGCCTTACCGAGTCTCGCTGCTGCCGCTGCTGATGAAGGCCTCGGTCGCTTCGCTGAAGGTCTTCCCTACGTTCAACTCCGCTTTAGCGCCGGCCAAGGACTCCTTGATCTTAAGACGTTATTGGCACATCGGGGTCGCCGTCGACACGGCTGACGGGCTGGTCGTCGCGGTGGTTCGCGACGTCGACCGCAAGGGCGTGGTCGAGCTCGCGCGCGAGCTGGCGGCGCTGTCGGCCAAGGCGCGCGCGGGCAAGCTCGCGCCGAGCGAGACGCAGGGGGCGACCTTCACCATCTCCTCCCTCGGCGGAATCGGCGGCGCGGCCTTCACCCCCATCGTCAACGCGCCGGAAGTGGCGATCCTCGGCGTCGCGCGCGCGCGCATGACGCCGGTCTGGGACGGCGAAGCGTTCCGGCCGCGGCTGATGCTGCCGTTGTGCCTCTCCTACGACCATCGGGTCATCGACGGCGCCGCGGCGGCGCGCTTCATGCGCCACCTCGCCGGATTGATCGAGGACATGCGGCGCGTGCTGCTTTAGCGGCCGCGGCGTCCTCCGGGGACTGGCGCGTGGGCGCGCGGCGCGCTAGTTGAACATTTATCTTATTCTCGGAGCGTAGGTTCATGGCCAAGGAAATCAGGCTCCCTGACATCGGCGATTTCAAAGACGTGCCGATCGTGGAGATTCACGTGAAGCCCGGGCAGGCGGTCGCGAAGGAGGAGGTCATCCTGACGCTCGAAAGCGACAAGGCGACCCTCGAAGTGCCGGCGCCCGACGACGGGATCATCGAAGCGCTCAAGGTCAAGGTCGGCGACAAGGTCTCCAAGGGCTCGCTGCTCGCTCTCTACGCCGGGGACGGCGCGGCCGCCGCGCCGGCGCCGGCCGAAGCGACGGCGCCCCGCGCGGCGGCGCCGGCCGCCCCGGCCGCCACGCCCGAGCCGGCGGAGCGGGCCGACCTCGAATGCGACGTCCTCGTGCTCGGCGCGGGGCCGGGCGGCTACGCCGCGGCGTTCCGCGCCGCCGATCTCGGCAAGACGGTCGCGCTGATCGACAAGCGGCAGACGCTCGGCGGCGTCTGCCTCAACGTCGGCTGCATTCCCTCGAAGGCGCTGCTGCATGCGGCCAAGGTGATCGACGAAGCGCAGGAGATGGCGGCGCATGGCGTCGTCTTCGGCGCGCCGACGGTCGATCTCGGCGCGCTGCGCGGCTGGAAAGACTCGGTGGTCAAGCGGCTGACCGGCGGCCTGGCCGCGCTCGCCCGGCAGCGCAAGGTGACCGTGGCGACCGGCGAGGGCAAGTTCACCTCGCCGCACACGCTCGCGGTTTCGACCGCCGAGGGCCGGCGGCTGATCCGCTTCACCAGCGCGATTATCGCCGCGGGCTCGGAGCCGGCCGCGCCGGGCTTCATTCCGCGCGATCCGCGCGTCTGGGATTCGACCGACGCGCTCGCGCTGAACTCGATCCCCAAGCGGCTCCTGGTGCTCGGCGGCGGCGTGATCGGCCTCGAGATGGCGACGGTTTACAGCGCCCTCGGCGCGAAGATCAGCGTCATCGAGATGATGGACCAGCTGATGCCGGGCGCCGACCCTGACATCGTCGCGCCCTTCGCCAAGCGGGCGCAGAAGCGCTACGAGAAGACCCTGCTCGAAACTAAGGCGACGTGGGTCGAGACGCTTCCCGAGGGCGTGAAGGTCGCGTGGGAGGGCAAGAGCGGCTCGGGCGAGGACGTCTTCGACGCCATGCTGGTCGCCGTCGGGCGCCGCCCGAACGGCGCGACGATCGGCGCCGAGGCGGCCGGCGTCGCGGTCGACGCGCGCGGCTTCATCGCGGTCGACAAGCAGATGCGCACCAATGTCGCGCACATCTTCGCCATCGGCGACATCGTCGGCCAGCCGATGCTCGCCCACAAGGCGAGCCACGAAGGCAAGGTCGCCGCCGAGGCGGCCTCCGGCCTCCGCTCATTCTTCGACGCCAAGGCGATCCCCGCCGTCGCCTACACCGATCCGGAGGTGGCGTGGGTCGGCGTCACCGAGACCGAGGCGAAGGCGAAAGGGATCGCCTTCGACAAGGCGGTCTTCCCCTGGGCGGCGAGCGGGCGATCGCTGTCGCTCGGCCGCGACGAGGGCCTGACCAAGACGTTGTGGGACGAGGCGAGCGGCCGGCTGATCGGCTGCGGCATCGTCGGGCCGAACGCTGGCGACCTCATCGCCGAAGCGGCGCTGGCGATCGAGATGGGCTGCCAGGCCGAGGACGTCGGCCTCACCATCCACCCGCACCCGACGCTTTCGGAAACCTTCGCGATGTCGGCGGAGGCCGAGGCGGGGACGCTGATCGACCTCTACCTGCCGAAGAAGAAATAGCTCGGGCGCTCCGAGGGCGTCGCGAGGCGCCCCCGGCGAGGCCGCGGCGCGGCGGTCAGGGCGAACGCGGCCTGTCGGTCCGCGAGGGCGACGGAGCGCGCGCCTTCTCCCGCCAGTCTTCGACGCGCCGCCCGTCGCCCGCGCGTTCGCCGAGCACGATCGGCCGCGAGAAATAGAAGCCTTGGGCGACGCGGACGCGGCTGTGGTCGCGCAGATAGGCGAGCTCCTCGGCGGTCTCCACCCCTTCGACGATCACCTTGGCGCGCAGCGCCTCGCCGATCGATTCGATCGCCCGCAGCAGCGCCTGGCTGCGCGGCCGTTGGTCGATGGCGGTGATGAACGACCGGTCGACCTTGATCTCGTCGGCGGTGATCTCGGAAAGCGTCGACAGCGAGGAATAGCCGACGCCGAAATCGTCGATCGAGATCCGCGCGCCGACCTCGCGCAGCATCGGCGCCACCTTGAGCTGGAACCGGTCGGCGCGCAGGAACGCCTCCTCGGTGAGCTCGATCATGAAGCGCCGGGCATGGCCGCTGGCGGCGAGCCGGTCGACGAAGGCGCGCATGAAGCGAACGTCGCCCGCCTGTTGCGCGGCGATGTTGAAGCCGAGCCGCAGATCGGGGCCGAAGGTCGCGTCGATGGCGTCGAGCGAGGCGATCGTCTCGTCGAACAGCAGGTTGGTCATCTCGTTCATCAGGCCGACGCTGAGCGCGAAGGCGATCGTGTCGCCGGGCGAGCGCGCCTCGCCGTTCTCGTCGCGCCAGCGCATCAGCACTTCGAGGCCGTCGAGCGCGCCGGAGCGGAAATCGACCTTCGGCTGCAGCGCGCAGAGGAAGCGCCGATCGCGCACCGCCAGGCGGACGCTCTGCTCGAGCCGCGCGCGCTCCTGAGCGCGAACCGCCAGCGCCGGGTCGTAGACCCGCGCTTCGCCGCGGTAGCGCCGCTTCGCCTGCGCCAGCGCGGCTTCGGCCTTGAAGATCAGCGGCTCGGGCTCGGCGTCGTGCAGCGGGAACAGGCTCGCGCCCGCCGAGGCGGCGATGAGGATCTCCATGCCGTGGACATAGAAGGGGTCCTTGAGCCGGGCGAGCAGCGCCTCGACCTTCGCCTTGACCGCGCCGGCGTCGCTTCCGTCGGCGATCAGCAGCGAGAATTCGTCGCCGCCGGTCCTGGCCGCGAGGTCGGCCGGGCCGAGCAGGGCGCCGATCCGCCGCGCCGCTTCGGCGAGCAGCGCGTCGCCGACCGCGCGGCCGTAGAATTCGTTGACCGCGTCGAACTGGTCGAGGCCGATCGCCGCGACCGCGAAGGTCGGCCTGGCCGAGGCCTCGCGCGCCGCCTGGGCGACCGCCTGCTCGAAGAAGCCGCGGGTGGGCAGGCCGGTCAGCGGGTCGAAATAGGCGCGCTGGAACAGCTCGTCCTGAAGCTTGCGCTGGTCGTCGACGTCGATCGTCGCGCGCGCCCGGTAGGCGCGCCCTTCGGCCGCGAACGCCCGGCGCTCGATCCGCGTGGCGCGGCCGTCGAGGACGAGCGTCTCGCTTTCCGCTCCGTCGTCGGGGAGCGCGTCGAGACGGCGCTCCGCCGTCGGATTGGCGAACACGCGCCGGCCGTCGGGCGAGAGGATTTCGACGCCGATCGGCAGCGCCGCCAAGGCGCCGCGCAACACCGCCTCGGACGCTTCGCCCGAAGGGTCGCGGCCTTCGTCTCCGTTCGGCATCGCCGTCGTCTACTCCCGCGCCCGGTTAAGGGCGCCGTTCAACGCTTGAGCAGTTGCGCGCGGATCTGCTCGATCCGGCTGGCGACCGGCGTTCCGATCGGCATGCTCGCCGACAGGCCGATGGCGGCGGGCGGCGCGCTCGCCGGCGACGCGACGGCGGCGGCGGCGGCCCTCGGCGCGCCGTCGCCCTCGGCGGCGGCGGTTTCGTTGGTCTGGCTCTTCGGACCCATCGCGCCGCGCCAGCGCTCGACCACCGCCTTGACCAAGGCGAGCTCGTCGCTGGACTCGATCGGCGCGACGCCGCGCGAAAAGGTCTCGCTGCGCGGAATGCGGTCGGCGGGAAGCGAATGGAAGGTCAACCGCGTCGGCAGCGGAAAGCCTTCGCCGAAGCCGATCAGCTCCTGGGTTCCCAGCGAGGGAACGAAGGCGAGGAGGTTGGCGGCGGCGTCGGTCACCGCCGAGCGCAACAGCGCCTGATCGCGGTCGTTGGCCATCCGCATCGCGAACAGCGTCGAGCACTGGGAGATGATGGTCGGATCGAGCTCGGCGGGGCGTTGGGTGACGAGGCCGAGGCAGACGCCGTACTTGCGGCCCTCCTTGGCGATGCGCAGTAAGGCGCGCCGAGTCGGGCCGAAGCCGGCCGCGCGATCGGCGGGCGCGTAGCGATGCGCCTCCTCGCAGACGAACAGCATCGGCGCCGCGCCGTCGCTCCACAGGCCGAAGTCGAAGGCGAGGCGGCAGAGCACGCTGACCACCGCGTCGACCGCCTCGACCGGCAGGCCGGCGAGTTGCAGCACAGTCATCGGCTGTCCGATCGGAGCGAGGCGGAAGAGGTAGCTGAGGATTTCCGCCATCGTGTCGCCGCCGACGTTGGCGTTCTCGAACATGAAGGCGTAGCGGGCGTCGTTGCGCAACCCCTCGATGCGCATGAGCAGCCGATTGTGATGCATCCGCGAGGCGCGGTTCTCCAGCTTGCCCATGCGCTCGTCGATCAAGGCGACGAGATCCTGGACCATGTAGGGGACGGGCGTGTCGACGGTGCAGCCGGCGATTCGCGGATCGATCCGGCGCACGGTGGCGCGATCGGCCGAGGCGCGGTGGGTCTGGTAGAGGCTCTTGGCGATCGGGATCTGCTCGGCGAGAATGTCGACCTCCTCGTCGACCGCCGGGCGCCCGTAGTAGAGCGCGTCGACGAGCTCCTCGAAGTTGAACAGCCAGAATGGCAGCTTCAAGTTGGCGGCGCTGACGATGTTGGCGCGCGGGCCGAAGCAGCGCCCGTATTCGTTGTGGCCGTCGAGCAGGAAGATGCGCAGCTCGGGCCGGACGTCGAGGATCTCGTTGAGGATAACCGCCACTCCGCTCGACTTGCCGACCCCGGTCGAGCCGAGCACGGCGAAGTGCTTGCTCAGCAGGTTGTCGGAATCGACGCAGGCGGCGATCGTGTCGTCGCTGTGCAGGGCGCCGATGTTGATCGCCCGCGCGCCCGAGGCGCAATAGGCGAGCCTGAGCTCGTCGCGCCCGATGATGCGGGCGGGATCGCCGATCGCCGGATAAGCGGAGACGCCGCGCGAGAAACGCTCGACGCCTTGGGCGTCGATCTTGATCTCGCCCATCAGGTCGACGCGCGCCACCGCGCCGCTTTCCCTGCGCTCGTCGCTCGCTTCATTGCTCGCCACTTCGGTCACCACGGCGATCAAGCGGCGGCGCCCGGCGGCGATGGCGAGGAAGGAGCCGACGGTCGGGCGCAATTGATCGCTGAGCGCCGGCGCCGGCAGGCTGACGCAGGCTTCCGAGCCGCGCACGCTCAGAACGGCGCCGAGGGTCATCGTCTCCGGCGGGGCGGCCGCGGCGGAACCGTAGGTAAGATCGCTCACGATCGTGGCCTCTTTCGTGCGGGCTCGGACCCGAAATCGCCAGGAAACTAGCCGAAAGAGTCTTTCGTCTGGGTTAAGTCATTCAATCTTGCGGGCCAAGTCCTTTGCGCGCCAAGCCTCTTTCGCGCCAAGCCTCTTTCGCGCCAAGCCTTTTGCGGGCCAAGCCATTTGCGGGCCAAGTCGGCGCGGCGGCGATTGCTGCCGGGCGGCCGGGCTTGAATTCGCTGCAATTCGCTGACTACTTGCCGCCTCTGCGGAAGGCCGAGGCGCGGTGGAGGCGACGATGAAGCGCGCGAGCGGCGCGACGCGGCTTTTCTGTTTCGGCCTCGGCTATTGCGCGCGCCGGCTGATCGCCGCCTCGGGTCTTGAGGCGAGCGGCGCGACGCGCGCCGCCGAGGCGGCGGCCGCCTGGCGGCGCGAAGGGGTCGCGGCCTTCTCCGTCGAGGCGCCCGACGACCGGGAAGGACTCGCCGCCGCCCTTGCCGAGGCCGAGACGCTGCTCGTCTCCGCGCCGCCCGACGACCATGGCGACCCGGCGCTGGCCGGTTTCGCGCGCGAAATCGCTGCGGCGCGCGGCTTGAAGCGCGTCGTCTATCTCTCCAGCGTCGGCGTCTACGGCGACCGCGGCGGCGCTTGGGTCGACGAGACGAGCGCGCCGTCGCCTGCTTCGCCGCGCGCGCGCCGGCGCCTCGCCGCGGAGGAGCAGTGGCGCGCCTTCGCCGCGGCGCGCCGCGTTCCGCTCGACGTTCTGCGCCTCGCGGGAATCTACGGACCCGGCCGCAACGCGCTGGTCACGCTCGCCCTCGGCGCGGCGCGGCGCGTTGTCAAGCCGGGGCTGGCGCTGAGCCGCGTCCATGTCGACGACGTCGCTCGGGTCGCGCGCCGCCTGATCGAGGCCGACGGGCCGGGCGGGGCGTGGAACGTCGCCGACGAGGCGCCGGCGCCGCCGCAGGACGTGGTCGCCTTCGCCGCCGCGCTCCTCGGAGTCGCGCCGCCGCCGGAGGAGGATTTCGCCGCCGCCGCGCTGTCGCCGTTGGCGCGGGGCTTCTACGCCGACGATCGCCGCGTCTCGGTCGAGAAACTGCGGCGCGAGCTCGGCTTCCGCTGGCTCTACCCCACCTATCGCGAGGGGCTCGCCGCACTGGCCGCGGCGGGCGAGGGCCGCCGGGCGACGGGAACGCTCGCCCGCGCGACCGAAAGGGAGTAAACTCTCGACATCGGCGGCTGTCGCTTCAGCGCCTCGCTGGGAAGACAAATCCGGTGATCGCCAGTGACTTGATGACCACGCGGGTGGTCACCATCGCGGCAGACGCGAGCGTTCAGACCGCTGCGCGGCTGATGCGGGAGAACGGCATCGGCGCAGCGCCGCTGGTCGACGCCACCGGGGCGCCGATCGGCATGGTCAGCGACGGCGGCCTGCTCGGCCGCCGGCCGGAGGAGAGCCATCGCGCCTGGTGGCTGCAAACGCTCGCCGAAGCCGCCGCGCCAAGCAAGGAAACCGAAGCCGCCTATCAGCGCCCAGTGCGCGAGGTGATGAGCTGGCCGTCGATCTTCGTCGCCCCGACACGCCCGTCGAGGAGATCGCCGCGATTTTGCAGGAGCGGCGCATCAAGCGGCTCCCCGTGATCTACAATGGCGAGCTGGTCGGCATCGTCAGCCGCACCGATCTGCTCGCCGTCGTCGACGAGCTCCGCCGCATGTCGGAGGCGCGGGGCGGGCCGGCGAAAGGGATTCTGCGCTTCATCGCTTCGCTGGTCGGCGGCGCCGAGCTCTTCGGCGTCGGTCTTGGCGTGGCGATCGGCGCCGCGCCGCCGCGACTGGCGCCGATCGCCACGCCGGCGGGCGAAGCGCGCGCTCTCTCCGCCGACGCGTTTCGCGACGAGGCGAGGGCGTTCGCGCAGGAGGCGGTCCGCCGCGCCGCCGAGGAGAAACAGGCCGCGCGCGAGGAGCGGCGCCGCCAGGCGCGGGCGATCCTGAACAACTATCTCAGCGACACGGCGTGGCGCGCGCTGATCAATCGCGCTGAGGCCTCCGCCAAACACGGCGAGAAAGAGTTCCTGCTGCATCGCTTTCCCAGCGACCTGCGCTCGGACGGCGGCCGCATGATCGACGTGGCGGAGCTGGGCCGGGAAAGGACGCTGCGCGGCGCGCCCGCGGAGGTCGTCGAGCGGTGGCGGCGGGAGCTGAAGCCGATGGGCTTCGGCTTGTCGGCGCGGATCGTCAGCTACGAGGACGGCGAGCTCGGCGACGTCGGCCTGTTCCTCACCTGGGGGGCGTGAAGGGCGGGCCCGGCTCAGGCGAGCCGGTCCTAGCGTAAGCGGGAGACCCCCCGGCTCTGCCGGGGTGGCAGTAGCAGTTTGACGTTTCCGGCAGTCCACCAGCGGAGTTCCAACGTGAGCAGCCACGCACACGAAAGGACCTCCGC
>Ga0326728_10017261_pt1 | contig 14507 bp, 10 predicted proteins | sample MB3enrmetagenome_FD_207602 | JGI IMG/M metagenome (GOLD analysis project Ga0326728, IMG submission 207602) | Lab enriched peat soil microbial communities from McLean, Ithaca, NY, United States - MB31MN | ecosystem: Environmental > Terrestrial > Soil > Wetlands > Peat | place: USA: New York...
CTGGATGAGTTGCGCTTCCCGTGCGTGGTCGTCGCAGCGTCCACAGGAGAGATTTTCGTTCACGACTCCACCACGCTCGCCAGTTCCGACATGCGCGACCACCCGCTATTGATCAGATCGGCAAAGCCCTGGTGCAACGTTAGCGAGAATTCAGCCCCAGAGGGGCGACCAAACTTAGCCCCGCGCTTCAGCGCCGGGAAAGTGGAACAAACGACTCAACTCCCGGAGGGACGACCCAGTTCTCATGCGCACTCTTCAGCGCTGCGGAGAGACCCAACCCTCTCTACAAACACGAAGGGCACGGCTTCAGAGGCTGCTGAAAAACTCCGCGCTGCACTCGATTTTGGGTGGCACAGCGGTTTACCGCTGCGATAGCTGCAACGTTTTGAATGCGGCTTCAGCCGCTGAGGTCACAGTTCTTGGTTGGAAAGGACCTTTTCCGCAGCCTCTTCAGTCGTGATAGCCATGACTTGACCTCGCACATCCAAGCTGTCGGACGGGGTCGCCGCCATCGGACCATAGCAGGGGTTTTGAGCGTAATGGCTAAAGGGCGAACCGACGGCGCAAAGTTGCGCTAATGACCTGTTTTCGTAATCTGTCCTGATATATTTGTGCAGTCTCAATGTTCTGCTTTTTCGTTGCTACCCACTTGAGCGTGCAGGCGCACGGGGACCAATGAGTTTTGATCTTGGTGTGTGGTATCCACAAAAGCGAATCGGCAAAGAACAGGCAAGGGAATTATATGTCCGTCTCTGTGACAGTGATATTAGCGGCGTCGTACCACATCCCGCTATCGATGCATTTTATGCGGAGTTGACCGCCAAGCACCCTGAGATCGGCACAATTCCCGAAGAGAGAATCGACGATCACGATTACTGCCCATGGAGTTGCAAACTGGACCGTTCACCCGGTCACGTAATCGTGTCTTGCGTGTGGTCCAAGGCAACATATATACATCAAGTAGTTCAAGATTTAGCCCGCAAACACGGCCTCGCAGTCTATGACCCACAGTCCGAGGTGGTGACTTACCCGGACGGCTCCACGGGCGCAAGGGCCAGTCGTGGTGCTCTATGGGTTTTGGGTTCCTTCGCCCTGCTTTTTGCTGCGATGTTCTTCTATTCGGGACAGATTGCACCTTCAGGAGCGCCGCTGGTGTTCTATGTCTTGGCTGGGTTATGTGGGCTCATGGCCGTGGCTTGCTTTAGGCAGGCGCTTAGGAATACGGCTCGCGATGGACCTAAGTCTTCGAGATTCCCAGATGGAAACACACGTTGAATTTCGTTCCGACAAGTTCCCGCCATTCGAGGGGGAGGAAAAACTCGTGAATCCTGACTTGTGGGGCAAGCGATTGGCTGATTTTCTTCGGGAAGGCTTGCGCAAGCAGGGATTTGAAACGAATGAACCCATCGCGGAGGATTGGGGCTGGGTCGTTCCTGTGGTCAACAAGTCATTTCGTCTATGGATCGGCTGCGGTCACTACCAGGAATACGACGACGGATTTCTTTGCTTCATCGAGCCGCACAAACCTCACGTCTGGAGATTCTTCAAGAGGGTTGATGCACGGGAGCGTATTGACGCGCTCCGAAAGGCGATGGATCAAGTCCTCGCAGAAGCCGAAGGTATCCGATCCAAACGCTGGTGGACGCACGACGCTTTCAACAGCCAGTACGTGCAGAAGCGCGGCTAGGTGTTGCGAAATCGCCATAACGCTCATTCAGCGGTTTTGAGTTCTAAGTCTCGATTACACTCAAAATCCCCAAATTGGATACCGGGCCGCGCCCGATTGCGTGGAGTCTTGCCCTGCCCGCAAGGTCGACTTCACACCAACACACTTCAGTCGTGCCATACCTCCGCGTTTTTTTTCATCACCAATTTTATGTACGCCCATCACAGACACCCGCCCGCAAAGCCTGCAATCATCCTCCGAGAGTGCACCATTCCGAAACTCCGCCCGTCTCCAGAGACGGCTCCGCAAACTGCCGCAAAATCGCTTTTCGGCACTCTTTGACAACCTGAGGCGTCAACGGGCGTGAGCAGCGCGGACCGCCCGAAAAAGTGGATCAATCCCCTAATTTTGTACTTAAGTCCCATATTTTGAAATCTTTACCCATAAGTGCTTTATTTAGAAATCTTTACAGCCTCTCCCCGCCAACCGAAACATTCTAATAGGCTTAAGAGGGGGGTGGGGGGTAGGGGGGGTACCCCTCCCAGCTAATATCTGATTTCAGGAGCCATCATAATGTCATCATCTTCCGACTCATCTTCCGATTCATTTTCCAATAAATATGCCGATAGATATTCCGACGAAGCCTGCCAACAAATAAAACTCGACGGCGAGCCCTGCCGGGCTGCCGCCCTTCGCGGCAAAAAGTTCTGCTACTACCACCTGCACTGCGGGCCGCCGCCGAAAGATGTCAGCAACCCCTTAGTTATCCCTCAGGTCCAGTTCCACCTGCCCCTCTTGGATGACGCCACCTCGATCCAGGCGACCATCTCCGTGGTTTGCGAACACTTGCTGCACCGCCGCCTTGAGCCGAAAAAAGCCGGAATGCTGCTCTACGCCCTGCAGGTCGCGTCCTCGAATCTAAGTCACTTGAATGAAGAGAGAAATCAGAAGAAAAATGGAAAAAGCAATTCGGCGAATCTCCCACAGGCGTCTTCCTCCGGCCCAGCATCCTCAGATACTCCTCCAACTGGCCAGGACGATTCCGCCGCCACGTCGTCAGATGACCCTGATCGTCTGCCGCCCGGAACCATCCAAGCCTGCCAGCAGCGAAGGCGATCTGTGGTCTGAACTGCGGCGCCAGCAACACAAGGGGTGCCCCACCCTTCGCGCACTTTGCGAAGGGTGGGATTCCACGAACGCCGCGAGTTTAGGTTTTTTCTGAAGGTTGCACGGCCGGCTGATTTGACGAGGTCGAAAAATTGGGCCACCCGCTGGGAAAGCAGCTCCTTCGCTCCGCTCAGAATGACAATTTAGAGTTTGATTTACGCCCCTTCCACCAACTCCGCGCCGATTTCCGGAGTTACTTCCGCCCGCGTTCGCAGACGATACCAGACCACAATCGCAATCAGCGAAAACACAAAAATGATGGTCGAGATGGCATTGATCTCCGGAGTAATTCCGCGCCGCAACCTTCCCCAGATTTCGAGCGGCAGCGTGTTGTCGCGGCCAATCAGGAAAAAGCTGACAGCGATTTCGTCCATGGAAAGGGTGAAGATCAAGAGCGCCGCTCCGATGATGGAGAGCTTGAGATTGGGAACGGTGATGCGCCAGAAGGTCTGCCAGTAGTTAGCGCCAAGATCGAGCGAGGCTTCCTCCTGCGCGCGGTTGAGTTTCTGCAGTCCGGCAAAGACTTCGGTGGTGGCTACGGAGATTAGCGCGGTGCCGTGTCCTAAGACAATGGTTAGCAGGCTTAGTTTTACGTCAGCTACTCGGAACAGCATCAGCAGCGAGAGGCCGGTGATGATGCCGGGCAGAATCAGCGGCAAAAGCACCAGACGGCGGAACAGAGCTTTGCCGGGAAATTCAGCGCGATCTAACGCTAACGCGGCGGGGATTCCGAAGAGTAGGGCAATGACCATGGCCGAGGCGGCCACGAGCAGGCTGTTGAGGACCGAATCCCAGATAGGGCCGTCGTTGAATAGAATGCGATACCAGTTGAGCGTAAGGTCGCGCGGCGGAAAACCGCCTACTCCCTGTCCGTTGAAGGAATAGAGGATGAGGATGGCAATCGGCAGATAGAGGAAGGCGAAGACGGCCAGGGCGTGAGCAGTCAGCCAGCGCGGACCTTTGACTAGCGAGCCTTGGCCTGAAGAAGACGCGCTCATGAAAAACTCCACTTCTTCTCCAGCCGCTCGGAGAAAAAAAGCAGGCCGAGCACCAGCGCCAACATGCAGAGCGAGATGGCGGAGCCGAGCGGCCAGTTATAGGCGGCTCCGAAGAGACTTACTACTATGTTTGAAATCATGATGCCGCTGGGACCGCCCAGTAAGAGCGGTGCCAGAAAGTCGCCCAGGCTAAGGACAAAAGCGAAGGTCGCACCAGCTAGCACTCCGGGAATGGAGAGCGGAAAGATCACGCGCCAGAAAGTTTGCGCGGGCGTGGCTCCTAAATCGTGCGAGGCCTCGACTAAGTTGCGCGGAATATGTTCTAGCGATGCGTAGATCGGCAGGAATGTGAAGGGCGTATAGATATGCGTCAATGTAAGCACGACGGCAAATGGGCTGTAGAGCAGGAAATCCAGCGGATGACGGGTGAGATGCACATATTGCAGCAGCGTGTTCAGAACGCCGTCAGTACCGAGAATCGTCTTCCAGGCGTAGGCGCGGACTAAGTAACTCACCCACAGCGGGATGATGACTAACTGATAGTAGAGATCTTTTCTGCCTCCGGCGTGAAACGAGAGGAAGTAAGCGAGCGGATAGCCTAGCAACATGGAGAAGAACATGACGCGGGCGGCGATCCACATGGAACGCAGCAGCGTCTGCCAGTAAACCGGCTTGGTCAGGAGTTCATGGTAGTTATCGAGGCTCCAGGAATGAACGATGGTGCCCGACTCGGAAACCGACCAGAAGCTGTAGCAAAACATCAGCAGGTAGGGCACGAGCAGAAACACGGCGACCCACACCAGCGGCGGGACGGTGACGGCGGTGCGGTAGGCGCGGGAAAACATCAGACGCCGTCCTCGAAATTGGAATTGGAGGCGCGGACAGGGATGGCATCGGCGGCAGAGAATTCGAACTCCAGCGGGGCTTCGGAATTAGGCAGGTCGCGGCTGGCGGTGCGGATGGTGAGAATCAGTCCGCCATCGGATTCGACGCGTAGAAGATCGGTGGCGCCGTGGAAAGCCTGGTCGCGAAGTTTGGCGGTGAAACGAACCGTCGCGTTGCTTGAGAGAGGCGCGTTGCTCGCCGAAGAAGCAATCGTCGCCGGTCGAATGCACTCTGGACGCAGCGAGAACAGAACCGCGCCATCGGGCAGCGTGGTGGGCCACTTCAACGTGTCGCACGTGGCCGTACCGTGGCGAATGCCGGCGCGCAGCAAATTTGTGTGTCCGATGAACTGCGCGGTGTACGAGGTTGCGGGGCGGTTGTAAATTTCGCGCGGGCTGGCGACCTGTTCGAGTTCTCCAGCGCGCAACAACGCGATGCGATCGGACATCACCATCGCTTCTTCCTGGTCGTGGGTGACAAAAATAAAAGTGATGCCCACTTCGCGCTGCAGCGCTTTGAGTTCGACCTGCATCTGGCGGCGCAGGTTGGCGTCGAGCGCAGAGAGCGGCTCATCGAGCAGCAGCAGGCGCGGCCGATTCACTAGTGCGCGGGCGAGCGCGATGCGCTGCTGCTGTCCGCCGCTGATCTTCGAGGGCTTTGACTTGGCGTAGGCAGACATCTTGACCTTGGCCAGCGCTTCCGCCACGCGTGACTGAATTTCCGCGGCGGGACGTTTGGCGATGGACAAACCGTAGCCAACGTTTTGTTCGACGGTCATGTGCGGGAAAAGCGCGTAACTCTGGAAGACAGTGTTCACGCGGCGGCGATAGGGAGCTTCTGTGTCGAGGCGCTCGCCCGACATCCAGACTTCTCCGGAAGTGGATTGCTCGAAGCCGGCGAGAATTCGGAGCAGCGTGGTTTTGCCCGAGCCGCTTTCGCCGAGGATCGTCAGGAATTCGCCTTCGGCGATTTCGAGCGAGACGTCGCGCAGCACGACGTTCTTGCCGAAGTGCTTGGCTACGGAACGGATGGAAAGCAGCGAGGCGGAACTTGGCTGACTGCTGCTCGTAACTCCGGGTTCTAATGTCGTTGCCATGGTTGCCGTTTTGACGCTGCTTACATTTTCGCGGGCGAGGTCGCCCGCGACCACACAGGCTACTGCGTGGCTTTTACTTCGTTCCAGATCTCGTTGTACTTGGCGCGGCGCGGAACATTCTGCCAGAAATAAAGACGCTTCTGGTAATTATCCACGTCGTCGAGGTGCAGGTTCTTTACCTCTTCGGGCGTCATGTATTGTGCGGCCCTTGGGTTCGCTGGCGTGTAACCCGTAACGTCGGTGACTTTCTTCTGCGTTTGCGCCTGGATCATGAACTCGAGAAACTTGTAGGCTAGATCTTGGTTCTCGCTGCCGGCGGTGATCATGAGGTGATCGATCCATCCGGTGGTGTTTTCGATGGGAATAGTTTCGCCCACCGGGAAATTGCTTTTGCGCAACTGATTGGTCATCAACGGCCAGCCCATGGCAATCACCACTTCGTGATTCTGAAAAAGGTTGGTGAGTTCTCCGCCCGTGGACCACATCTTGCGAATGTTCGGCTTCAGCTCCACTAACTTCCTTCTAACTGCGTCCAGTTCCTGGTCGCTCAAGTTATAAAGATGACCGGAATCGGGCTTATCGTAGCCGAGCACCTGCGCCGCCATGTAGACGGTGGAAAGATCGTCCCAAACGGAAACTTTGCCTTTGAGTTTCGGATCCCACATGACGTTCCAGCTTTCGGGAGGCTGCGGGAACGCGGTGGTGTCGTAAATCATGGGATCGGGCCCCCACATGAAGGGCACGCCGTAGACGTCGCCCTTTACGCGGACCAGCGACAGCGCGGTGAGTTGCGGCGAAAGCTGGTTGTAGCTGGGCAGTTTGCCGAGATCGAGCGGCGCCGCGAGACCGGAGGTCGCAATCATGGTCGCCACATCGCTCGAGGGAGAAATCACGTCGTAGTTACCCGCGCTGCCACCGCGCAGTTTGGCGACGAGTTCGTCGCTCGATCCCATGTAGGAAGCCGACACTTTGCAGTGGTTCTGCTCTTCGAAAGCCTTGACGTAAGACGGATCGGCATAGCCTTCCCACACCAGCAGGTTCAGCGTGGGAGTTTTTCTGGCGCAGGATCCGGCGAATACGACGACTAGCAAGGCGAACAGGGCGAACGTCGATTTGCGCAACATTACTTACTCTCCCTCGTGAATCGGAAACGAAGACGCTACGGACGATTTGTCCCACCTCGACCTTCCCGCATAAGGGTCTGGGTGAGGACTCGGTCGTCCCTCCGGGACTTGGTTCCTATCATCTACTTTTCCCAGCGCTGAAGCGCTGGGCTAAGTCGGGTCGCCCCTCCGGGGCTTCAGAATGTCGGTGGAGTGTTGACCCACAACAACCAGGCCTCGCCCCGTCCGGGATTTTTCCAGTGATGCGGCGTAGCGCTCTCGAAATAAAAGCTGTCGCCGCGCTTCAGATGGTACTCCTCGCCGTCAAGAGCGATCTTCAGTTCTCCGCGCAGCACGAACAGGAACTCCTCGCCTTCGTGAGCGTACGACTCGCCGCTGCCAGCCTTGGGCGCGATGCGAAACAGATGGGGTTCCATGACTTTGTCACCCCAGGCGAGCAACTCCATGCGCACACCGGGACCGGCCTCCAGCACCTTGCGTTTGGGCGGGCGCACCAATCGGGTATTCAATTCCGTCGCATCGAAAAAATCAAGGATGTTGATGCGATAGTAGCGTGCTAGCCTGCGCAGTGTGCCGATGGAAGCGCTCATCTGCATGCGTTCGAGTGCGCTCAGGAAGCCCACCGAGATTCCCACCGCGGAGGCGACCTCGGCCAGGCCGAGGCTGCGCTGGGTGCGCAAGCGGCGCAAGCGGGGGCCAATGGCCGCGGCGCCATTGCTGGCCGCGGGTTTGATGGCGCCCTCGCGTTTCAGCATCTGCACGATGGCGGCCGCGTTGAGTCCGCGGACCTGGCGCAGATAGCGCGCTTTTTTCAGCAGGCGCACGTCGTCGTTGGTGTAAAGACGATACCGGCCCTGGCTGCGATGGGGGCGCGTAAGTCCCACGGTTTCCCATCCGCGGATTGCCGATGGAGAAATTCCGACGAGACGGGCCACGTCGCCGATTTTGAGATAGACTTTGCCGTCGCTCGACATGATTTCCGAATGTGCCTGCTGGCCGCGCCGTGGGGGTGTATTTTTTCCGCTTGACAGAAAGCTGCGGAATCTCTAACCTTACGCGATTATAGCAAGGTTTGGATCGCAAGCAAGCCGAATCGGGTCTCATCAAAAAAATGTCCCCAACATCTGGAGGATCTGTTCCATGCGGTCGTTAAACCCGTCCCGGTTGTGTTGCCGACTTGTTGTCCTGAGCCTGTGCCTGATCTGTTCCACGCTCCTGTCCGCGCAGGGCACGGGCGGCCGGATCCTCGGCCGCGTCTCCGATTCGAGCGGCGCCGTGCTTTCTAACGTGCAGGTCACGCTCACCAACGAAGCCACGGGCGTGAGCAGCGAAAGCACGACCAACGCTAGCGGCGAATACGGCTTTCCCCAGGTTCCGGTTGGCACCTATCGCCTGGAGTTCGACCTTGCCGGCTTCAAGAAGAACGTGCAGCGCGGCGTGAACGTCGATCTCAACCAGGTCGTGACCGTCAACTCAGTCTTGCAGATCGGCGGAACGAAAGAGATCGTCGAAGTGACCTCCGAAGCGCCGCTCGTCGATACCACCAGCACGCAACTGGGCGCCGTCATGGACGCGCGGCAAGTCTCGAACTTGCCGCTCAACACTCGCGACACTTATCAGCTTCTGCAACTGCAGCCCGGAGTGATGTCCACCGTCGGCTCCAGCAACACGCTCATTTATGGAAGCGACAACAGTGGTGCGGTGTCGGTGAATGGTGGCCGCGGACGCTCCAACAATTTCAGCGTCAATGGCGGCGACGCCAACGATCTCTTCGCTAATCTCCCGACGGTTCAACCTTCGCCCGACAGCATTGAGGAGTTCCGCGTTCTCACAAATACTTTCGACGCGGAATATGGGCGCAACTCGGGTTCGGTCATCAATGTGGTCACTAAGTCGGGGACCAACCAACTGCATGGTAATGTCTACGAGTTCTTCCGCAATAAGGTGCTCAATGCCAATAATTACTGTCTTACGGCCGCAGAGGGACTAACTTGCGATAAGCCCCAGTTCAATCAAAACCAGTTTGGCGGTACTTTGGGCGGACCCATTAAGAAGGATCAGACGTTCTTCTTTGCGTCCTACGAAGGGCGCCGCATCCGTCAAGGGCTGCAATCGCCGGCTGTCACCGTGCCCAGTGCTCAGGAAACCCCATCTCCGACCAACCTGGTGAACGGGCAGATTGTCGCCAATTTCACCGATGTTAACCCGAGTCTACCCACGCCGTTCACCGGGTCGCTGGCTAACTCCGCGCTCCTGACGAACCGTTCTGGCTGCCAGGCGGCCACGACCGCGATCGGTGGCGGAACGATTTCGGATGGTGCAGCATACTCCGGCATTTTCCCCAACGGCCAGATTCCGCTCGCTTGCATGGATCCTACCGCGGTTGATCTGCTGCAGTTTATTCCCAGTGCTCCTGCCGGCTTTAATCTGATCAGCACCGTCCCCACCGAGGCCATTCGCGGCGACCAGTTCACGGTTAAAATTGACCATCGGATCAATGACAAGCAAAACCTGAGCATCTATTACTACTTCAATGACGACCATACGCATCAGCCCTTCTCCAATTTCGAACTGGCGGGCTCCAACGTCCCCGGCTTTGGCAGCATTCTGGCGGAACGCTTCCAGCAGTGGAACATTACTCACACCTGGACCCTCAGCAGCAGCACGGTGAATGAGTTCCGTTTCAATTACAACCGCGAGGGCCAGGAGACGTTTCAGCATCCCGCAAGTACTGCACTGGTGCAACAGTCCTGCCCCACAGCTCCCACTTGGCTTAGCACAGTTACCGGCGCCGTGCCTTGTTTTTATGGCGACGGTTCCAGTGATCCGAACGGCAGTCTCTACGGCATACATCCGTCTCTTGGCGCAGGTCGCGAGGGCCTTCCCTTCATCTCCGTTTCGGGGGGATTCTCCATGGGCAACGATTCGGAAGGCGAACTTCCTCAGGTGGGGAATTCTTTTCAGTGGTCGGATGACCTGACCAAGGTTTCGGGCAACCATACCTTCAAGTTTGGCGCGGACTTTCGGCGCCAGCAGTTTAACCAATTCTATTACTACAACGTGAACGGAACCTTCGATTTTTACGGCGGTGGGCCCAACGACCCTGGGGCCTACGCGGCGGACGGCGTCACTGAGAATCTTTATCCCATCTATCTTCTTGGCCTGCCCGATTCATTCAATGAAGGTTCGGCTCAAGTCGAATACGTCCGCAACAACGGTCTCTACCTGTTTGCGCAGGATAGCTGGAAGATAAAGCCTAATCTAACTTTGAACTACGGGATCCGATGGGAGTTAAACACTCCGCTGGCGGATAAGGCCCAGCACGTCGAGACTTTTCGCCCCGGCCAATCCTCTACGGTCTACCCTTGTGATACAACCGTTCTGGACCAGAATAGTAACCCGATGTGCGACTCGCAAAATGCGGTTGGGTTAGTCGTTCCGGGCGACTCGGGCGTTCCCGCGGGCATGACACAAACCTATTACAAGGCGTTTGCTCCGCGCATCGGCATTGCCTGGAGCCCGGGCAGTTCCGGCAAGACCAGCATTCGCGCTGGCTGGGGGCTCTTCTATAACCCCATCGAACAGCTTGTGCTGGCACAATTCGGCGCTGAGCCGCCGTTTGGCGGGAGCACCACTGTCAATGAGACACAGCTCAACCTGCCTTTCTTGGGCCAGGACGGTGCGACCACTTATCTGAATCCCTTTAATGGAGTCATCAGTCCCAAACGAGGGACGGCTCAGAATTGGGCACAGTTCGAACCTATCGATCTGTTCGGCGATTTCCAGCCGCACATGCGAACCCAGTATTCCGCTCAGTACAACTTGACCATCCAGCGCGAGTTGGCCAAAGACATGAAGTTGGAGGTCGGCTACGTGGGATCGCAAGGGCACCGCCTGCTGGCAACGCATGACATCAATTACTCGAACCCGCAGACTTGCGTGGATATCACTGCCATCGCAACGGCGAATCCTAACAACGTTACAGATGGCATCGGCGATCTGGTCAGTTGCGGCCAATTCGGAGAAGACGCACCGTACGTGGTCACAGTCCCGAGCGGATTCACCAGTTCCGCAGGCGGGGGCTTCCATATGCCAAATGGCACGGTTGTCGCGGGATCAGGCCAAACGTTGAACTTTGTGGGGCTGCGTCCATACTCCTCGCCCCAGTGCAATCCCGTGACCGGCGCCGGCTGTCCTGCCAGCGGCATTCCGGTGTTTACCAGCATCTTCGCTCAGGACACGATTGCCAGTTCAGCCTATAACTCTTTGCAGGTATCGTTGGAGAAACGGTTTGCGCGCGGGCTTCAATTTACCGCAGCCTATACCTGGAGTAAGTCCATCGACGAAGCCTCTAGCTTCGAAGGAATATTGGATCCGCTGCCGGGCGCTCATAATTATGGGCCGTCGCTCTTCGACGCGCGTCACCGCTTTGTCATTAGTTATTACTGGGAACCGCCGATTAGAAAGTACAGCGGCGTTGCCGGGAAACTGCTCGATAGCTGGGCGGTGTCGGGGGTCACGACTTACCAGACGGGATTTCCGATCCGCATCACGTCATCCTCCGATAATGAACTGATGAACAGCGCGGACTTTGAGTATCCGGGCGAGCCTAACCAGATCGCAGCGTTCTCGTGGCAAAGGCCACAAAGCAACAGCAATTACTATTTCAATAACAGCTCGATTTTCAGTAATTCCGTGACCCTCGGCACCGTCGGCAACGCGCCGCGCACGATCTGCTGCGGGCCGGGCATCAGCGAAACTGATTTTGCCGTTATGAAGAACATTCCGGTCAACGAGCGGACCCGCTTCGAATTTCGAGCCGAGCTGTTCAATGTCTTCAATCACACGCAGTTCTATAACCCGGACGGCAACATCACCGACGGTTCTCAGTTTGGCCAGGTCACTCAGGTCAAAGACCCGCGTCTGGCGCAGTTTGCATTGAAATTTTACTTCTAGTTCGAAAGAACAGTACAAGAAACGAATCCGTGGGCGGTTTCGGCCGCCCTGGTCTAATCTAATGGCCGGTCCGGCCTGAGTCTTATTGGAGATCACGATGTACCCCGCATTGCAAAAAGAGCTCGACACGTTCGAGCGCCGCACTCCGAAGTCTGCCGAAGCGCATAAGAAGAACTTGAAGCGTCTGCCCTTGGGCGTGGCTAGTAACTACCGCGCTTATGACCCGTATCCGATTTTTGTGTCTGAGGCATCGGGCAGCAAGTTCCGCGATCTCGATGGCAACGAATATATCGATCACAATCTATGTTTTGGAACGCTCATGGCGGGGCATTCGCATCCGGCGGTGATCAAAGCGGTGGAAGGGCGACTGCACAAGGGCACCGCTTACGGGATGCCACACAACATGGAATGGGAACTGGCGGAAGAAATCTGCACGCGTTTTCCGGTGGAGATGTGCCGCTTCGGCAACAGCGGCACGGAAGCCACCATGCACACCATTCGTCTCGCCCGCGCCGCTACTGGGCGCGACAAGATCATCAAGTTTGAAGGCGGCTATCACGGACTGCACGATGCCGCGCTGGTGAGCGTGAAGCCCCATCCGCCGGCCGACGATTTCGGCGATATCAAAAATCCGAAACCCGTACCCGGCGGGGCGGGCGTGCCGAAGGCGAGCATCGCGAACGTGCTGATTGCTACGTTCAACGATCTGGAGACAGTGGATCGCCGATTCCGCGAAAATCCCAATGAAGTGGCAGCGATCATTCTGGAGCCGATCATGATGAACGTTGGCCTCTGCATGCCGGAGAAAGGATTTTTGGAAGGACTGCGGGCGCTCTGCGATAAGTATGGAGCGCTGCTGATCTTCGACGAAGTCAAGACGGGCGCGAAGCTCTGCTGGGGCGGCGCTTCGGAATACTTTGGCGTGGCGCCGGATATGATTTGCCTGGCGAAATCGATTGGCGGGGGATTTCCGCTGGCGGCGTTCGGTGCGCACAAGCGGGTCATGAGTTTGATCTCCGAGCACAGAGTTTTCCACGGCGGCACTTATAACACGAACCCGATTTCGATGGCGGCGGGCATTGCGACTTTCCGCGAAGTGCTTACCCGTGATAACTACGCGCTCATCGGGAAGCTTAGCAGCAAGCTCGTCGATGGATATAAGAAGGCGATCGCGAAAGTCGGCTTGCAGGGTTACATTGCGAGCGCGGGTGCGAACGGCGCGCTGATGTTATATCCGAAGGAGATTCGCAACTACCGCGACTGGCTGCCGATCGATGTAGACCTGTGGCGGCATTACTGGTTCGGCATGGTGAATCGCGGCGTAATGGCGCAGCCTTATTGGTGGGACGAGCAGTGGACGATCTCGGTGCAGCACACCGAAGCCGATATCGACCAGCACCTGGCGGCATTTGCCGATGTCGCCGAATCGTTGGCAGCGGCGCAACACGAGCGCCTCGGGGAGTTGACAACGCACTAAATGGGATCGGGTTATCTCACCATCGGGTCATCGGGTGATTGAAAACCCGAGATCCAGGCGGGGTAGATGGCCCGATCACCCGATGACCCGATCATCCGATGACTTCTGATCCTAACCAGCCACACTTAAAGCGCGTCCTCGGACGCTTTGACTTAGTGTTGCTGTTTGTCGTTGCGGTCTTTAATCTCAACGTTGTTCCGAGCATCGCTGCCAACGGGGGCGTGACCGTCTGGCTTTGGATCATCTCGCTGCTTTTGTTCTTCTGGCCGCAGGGGATTGCGGTGATCGAACTCGCGCATCGCTACCCGGGTGAAGGCGGCGTGTATTTGTGGGCGAAAGAAGTGTTTGGCGACTTTCACGGATTTCTCTCGGGTTGGTGTTACTGGACCAATAACATGCTGTATGTGCCGACGGTGATGTTGTATTTCGTCGGAGTGACCGTGTTTGCGATGGGCGCGGGGCACGCGGGGCTCGCAGACAATAAGACCTTCGCAATGGCCGCTTCCGTGTCGCTGCTGGTGCTGCTGACGCTCGTGAACATTGTTGGACTGGGAGTGGGAAAGTGGCTCAACAATCTGGGAGCCATTGGAACGTTTATCGCGGCGGCGGTTCTGATCGGTTTGGGCTTAACGGTGTGGTCGCGTTTTGGCACGACCGTAACCTCCGCTGATTTTCGGATACCGCCGGATCCCCGGTTCGTTCTGAATTCATTCGGTGTGATTTGCTTCGGCCTGGTGGGCCTTGAACTGGCTTCGGTGATGGGCGATGAAATCAAGGATCCGCAGAAAACATTGCCGGGCGCGGTCGCCTGGGGCGGCGTGATTTCCGGGTTGCTTTATATCGGAGCGACGCTGACTCTGCTGGTTGCGGTCGGCAAGAATGACATCAGCGTGCTGCAGGGCATTGTGCAGGCAGTAAGCCATATGGCCGGCAAAGTGGGCGTGGCGTGGATCGTTACGCCCTTTGCGTTGTTACTAAGTTTGTCGATCGCGGGGATTGGTTCGGCCTGGATGGGTGGATCGGCGCGAATCCCCTTTGTTGCCGGACTTGATTCCTACATGCCGTCGTGGCTCGGCAGAGTTCACCCCAAATATAGAACGCCCTACGCAGCACTGATCGTGCAGGCGATTGTATCGCT
>Ga0326728_10017262_pt1 | contig 14507 bp, 13 predicted proteins | sample MB3enrmetagenome_FD_207602 | JGI IMG/M metagenome (GOLD analysis project Ga0326728, IMG submission 207602) | Lab enriched peat soil microbial communities from McLean, Ithaca, NY, United States - MB31MN | ecosystem: Environmental > Terrestrial > Soil > Wetlands > Peat | place: USA: New York...
GCACCGGCAGAGGTTCGTTGCATCTTCATAGCCACAGCCCAAGCCGTAGATGCGCTGCCGCATCAAGTCGGTCAGAGGATGATCCACCTTGCCCTGCTGGCGAGCATCCTGAAGACCACGGCTCAGCGACTCAATCAAACCATGGCTAAAGCGCCGGTTGGCGGCAGAGAGCAGAATCGCGCCACCATCACTGCTGCCATGTAACTGATCAAACGCCAATACAACCGGACGCTTTTCAAGATCGGTAAATAATACACGCTGTGTCGCGGTAAAATCGGTCAAGCGAAAGTCATTTTGTGCTGTAAGCCGTCTCTAGTCAACATGTTTGTAGCACATAAGGCTTTCGCTGCATACCGCTCCATGCATGATTCAGGCTAGTGCAGATCGCGCAATGCGGCAGCGAGGGTAACTACACCTCGACGAATTTCGTTCTTGCTGCTCCCGGCAAATCCGAGTATCAGGGCGGGATTTTGTCGATGCTTTACAGTGAATACTGACAGGGCAGCCACCTCAAGGCCTCGCTGCGTGGCACCTTTAGCGGCATCCATGTCCGAGCCGCGTCCTGTCAACCACGCAACACTGCGCATTCCCGCAACGGCCTCGGTAACATTAAGCATTCCTCCTAAGTGTTCCTTTGAAACCTGCATCAACACCTCCATACGCTCCGCATAGGTTTGTCGCATCCTTCTAACGTGATGTCCAAAATGGCCCTCAGAGATAAACTCAGCAAGGATCGCCTGGTCCAAGGTTGGCGGATGGCGATCAATGTAACTTCGACCAACTTCAAAGGGATGGATCAGACGCTCTGGTACAACCAGAAAGCCGAGCCGGAGGGCATTGAAAAGCATCTTTGTGAACGTTCCAACGTAAACCACACACCCGGAGTGGTCCAGACTTTGTAAAGCGGCAACCGGCCGCCCACGATATCTGTATTCCGCGTCATACTCGTCTTCAATGATCCACGCGTGAGCCTTAGCGGCCCAATTCAGGAGTTCGACACGCCGGGAGACAGACATCGTCACACCAAGCGGAAACTGGTTCGCGGGGGTCACATAGGCCATACGGGCCCGCGGAGATAATTGCACGCCTTTGTCGACACAAATGCCCTCGCCGTCGATTGGAACCGGAACAGGGGCTGCACTGGCAGCGCGGAAGGCCTGAAGCGCGCCCGGATACCCCGGGTCTTCCATCCAAACCTCGTCTTCAGGGTCTAGGAGAAATCGGGCAACGAGATCAAGCCCTTGTTGAGCGCCGGAGGTAATAATTACCTGCTCTGGGGTGCACCGTACCCCGCGTGAAGCTCCTACATATTCCGAGATTGCCTTACGGAGTGGCATATACCCACAGGCGCTTCCCTGACCGTACAGCGCACGTGGCGCGTGCCTCAGCACTCGCGACGAAATACGTGCCCAAAGCTCGACCGGAAAAAGGTCGATAGCTGGTTCATAACTCCTGAACGCCTTGCCCACCGAATGCCCAATCGGCAAGAGGTAGGCCCCCTTCAGGGCTTGTCGAGTACGCCTAGAAAGCGAAGCTCTTGATGGCGTTTCCAACGCCACGCGCGACCGCTTTGTTTCTGCAGAACCATTTGGCAATTCGAGAGCAACGCGGGTACCGGATCCAGATTCGGTAACGACGTAGCCCTCTGCTTTTAGCTGGTTCAACGCTGTCACAACCGTTCCACGAGCAACACCGTGCTGCACGGAAAGGCTGCGCGAAGAGGGAACGCGCGCACCTGAGCGAAGACGCCCTTCCAGGATGGCGCTCCGCAGTTCAGCGTAGAGCCAGCGCCATCGCTCCAGCTTGCCATCACTTGGACCTATAACCAAATCCTGAAAGCTCTCTACCTTCGCCATGTCACCCGCACCACACAGTAGTGGACTAGTCCAAAGTGTCAATATGGACTATTTCTATGGTCCAGTCTACCCTATCATCATCTTTGTATGCTTATCAGGAAGACTCAAGATCAGGAGTGTGAACTATGAAGATTTTTGTCGCCGGAGCAAGTGGCGCGATTGGCAAGCCGCTCATCTCTCGCATCGTCGCGGAGGGTCATCAAGTGACTGGCTTAACAACGTCGGAGGCCGGAGCAACCACATTGCGCGCTCAGGGTGCCGAGGCAATTCTCGCTAATGCACTTGATTCGGAGTCTTTGGATGACGCCGTTCGAACGTCAATGGCGGAAGCCGTGATCGACCAGCTTACCTCTCTTCCGAAGAATCCCGCAGACATGCCAAAGAGAGCGACTGGTGACGCAAAATTGCGACTAGAGGGTGGTGGCAACCTCCTGCGTGCGGCTCAGAAGTTTGGGGTTAAGCGCTACATCCAACAATCGAGTGCCTTTTTTCTTACCGCAGATCATGGACTTGCCGATGAGCAGTCGCCCCTTGCTGTTCATGCAAGTCCAGGTGTCGCCGGTAGCGCCAAAATGTTCACGGAATTGGAACGGCGGCTTACCACTGCACCTATCGATTCAGTGATTCTGCGCTATGGGTTTTTCTATGGTCCCGGCACTTGGTACGCCTCCGATGGTGGATATGCCGAGATCATCAGGCAAAACCAATATCCGATCATCGGACAAGGAATGGCGATTTGGTCGTGGATTCACATCGGCGACGCCGTCGAAGCGACGGTCGCCGCTCTGGCGCTCCCCTCGGGTGTCTATAACATCGTGGATGATGACCCAACTGCGGTCAAAGTATGGCTGCCCGCGTTTGCTGCCTCGCTTGGTGCGCCGCCGCCCACCACCGTTACGGAGGAAGAAGCGCGCAGGGTTTCAGGAGACGATGCTGTGTTCTATGGAACTAAGCTCGTGGGAGCCTCCAACGCAAAAGCGAAACGCGTCTTCGGCTTCGCTCCGCGCCGCTTGGAATGGCTCAGGTGAGAAGTCGTTCATGAGCGCTGAACAGACAGTGAGACCTTTCGAAGATCACTTCGAGATCGACACCCGCGAACTGCATTATCCCAACATCATCCGCATGACGCTGCACAATAACAATAAGATCACTGGGACTTGGCCACCGGCAGTGGGTTCCGACAGCCCTTTCAACCACTACTTCTACAGCCAGTATCATGATGTCGGCGTGCTATGGACATCATCTGACATTGTTTATGAAGTCGACGGTGAACCGGTGGCGGCAATTCACACCAATAATTCGATTCAGAGCAAGACCGATATTCGATTTTCCACGGCTCTGATGGATTATGTGGGAACGATTCCCGAGCATCCAGAACACCACCACATGTATGTGCGATCGCTAAGAGTCTATCCGTTGCAATAATGCAAGGTTGCGACAGCACAACAGCTCTGATGGTGAGAGTTTGTGATTCATTGAAAATCTTATTGGGGTTAACCTTTTTCAGAGATGAAGTCCTATCTCTTCGATGATTGACTCCGTAACAGAAGGCCCCTCGATGCTAAGATTCGTCGCGTCGATAGTAGATTTCGATAGCGTTTCGGCTGCCACGGGACTCTGCGCAAGGTCTACCTGGAGCGACTGAGATGCATCGGATATGTAAACGGACAGCTCGCGGATGCCGGAATTCAAGCGGGCCAGATCGTTTTCGAGACCGGCAAGCTGTGTGACCTCACCAGTGAGAATTACTCGATCAGCGGCAATGTTTCTGGCCGACTCGACAGCGTAGCCGTAGTCGATATGGCGGCCCGCTACGGCGTCAAGTTCGACGGCCTTGCCGTTGTCAAGCCGAACGGAAAGATCGGGTTCGATCCGCTCTACAGTGGCGAAATCACCGGTACGGATGTGATTCTCTTTCTCTGACGCGGTAAACCGAATGCGCTCCCCCTCCGCCACCACCCGAGACTCCTCCCGGTAGACCGTGCTCTGGCGAGTCTGGCTCCGAAGCTGAGCGGGATTGTAGGTGACCTGTTCGCCTTCGGCAGTCTCGATGGTGAGCGTGTTTCTGCCCGTATCGACTTCGAGAACTCGGGCCACGCTGTTATGCGGAATGCCTTCGAGCGCAGGGCTGCCGGTACGAAAGTGAATTTCGTCGCCGGGTTTGTAGTTCCCCGCGAAGCGCGGATTTGGGAACTTCTGTTCCACCAATACCGAAACAGAATGCTCGTCGGAGCTAAGCCGTCCATTGCTGCGAAGGTCAGCGCGAATCAATTGCGTCAGCTCCCGGCGCTCGGCCGCATCGGGAGCGACGACAACTGTTCTATCAGAATGCGCCGCGTAATCCAGAGCAACCGCCGCAAGGCGATGGTCCGTGCTCTGGTACTCATGAATACGACCCTGCTGCTGAAGCCGTTCGGTAGCCGTACCGGGCTGATGCTCGCGGAAAAGCTGAACTGCTTCCTGCGTCTGTTCGGTCGTACTGGGCGGACGAAAGTCCACTGCGGCGGTCTTTGAGATATCGGCGGCGAGCCGTTGGCCCAGAGTTTCAGCATTGTTGGTGTAGATCCGCACGTCGTCGGAGGCGCGGGAGACAGCGACGTAAGCGAGCCGAGTATTGATGAGCAACCGGCTCGATTCGGTGTCGATGTTGGCGAGTACGCGCCCCGCCGTCAATCCCTGAGAACTGTGTGAGGTGACCGCATAGCCGTGATCGAACTGACGAAATTGGGCAGTATCGAAAGTGATCTCGCGCGGCTGCTTGCCATCCAGGCGAACCGTCATCTGCCCATTGTCGATTTCCTTGATCGTGCCCAGATCTCGGTTGGCGACGCCAAGCGCCTTATTGGGTTCGGTGAATTGAATGCGGTCGTCGGTAGAGAATTCGCGCGTCACTTCGGTGAAGACATTCACACCGCGCAGCCTACGTGGATCGTAGGTGACGGAGGCTCCATTTTCAAGCTCGACGGTGAGCGTATTGACGCGAGCATCGACCTCACGGACGCGGGCGAAGCTGTTGCGCTCGATGCCTTCAGTTTTGCTACCGGTGTGGTAATGCAGCACATCGCCCACGTTGTACCGCGCTGCCCAGGTCCGGTCGGCTCCGGTCATGTCGGAGCGATGGTCGAGCACGCGCAACTCGTGTCCATCGGCTTCCAGCGTTCCATTGCGCCGCAATTCGGCGCGCACCGCTTCGTTAATCTGGCGGCGGCTGCGATTGTCGGGCGAGACGATGATGGTGTTTTCGGGCCGTGCGGTGTAGTCTTTGGCAATCGCGGCGATGCGCTCATTGGCGCCCGCGATTTCTGTCACCCGCCCCTGTTCGGAGAGCAGTGCCACGCCTTTTTCGGTTTCGTTATTGGCAAGTAACTCCACCGCGCGCCGCAACTCCGGGTCTTTCTGACGCATGATTTGCTCGAGTTGCGAGGTGCGCATCCCGGCCTGCTGCATCTGCTCGAAAGGCCGACCGGCATCGACCGCCTGATGCTGGCTGGTATCGCCGATGACGAGCACCCGGTCCTGGGGTTTCAGCTTTTCGAGGAAAGACCGCATCTGCCGGGTGCTGGCCAGACTGGATTCGTCCAATATATAAAGGTGGCGCAGCTCCGCGCTCGCGCTGGGATGGTTTTCGCCGCGTGCGAGAAAACTTTGCAGCGTGGCGGCGTCGATGCCGGCCTCGCGAAGTTGGGCAGCGGCGCGGGAGGTAGGCGCAAAACCTTCGACGGTGTACCCGCTTTTCTCCGCACCCTCGCGGATACTTTGGAGCACGGTCGTTTTACCGGTCCCAGCCCTCCCTTGCAGACCGTGCACGCGGTCGGTCGAATTGAGAGTTTCCTCAATGACGCGCCGCTGCGCCTCGTTCAGAAAGTCGCGGGAACGCGCCTGCTCCTGTGCCTGCTCCGCACTCAGGATTGGCTCAACGGCATTGCGGCCACGGAGCATGAATTCAACGTTGGCGCGCTCGGCAGCAATGGTTTCAGGCGTGGTGAATCTGCGGCCAGAACTATATGTTGGAGTTTCTACAGCCTTGAAATCACCCACTGTGCTCCGTGCATCGAACTCCGAACGAATCTCTCGGTACGTTGTCTCTCCCATCCCCCGACGCATGGCGTCGCGCAGGATTTTTCTTTCGTCGGCGACCGCTTCTCGCTCGAAAACACTGTCCCGTGCAAAGGTCACAGCCTCTTTGGCTTTGACGCTTGTTTCCGGTTGGACCTGTTGCTGCCGAGCGCGCTCGCGCGCGGCGGCAACGACCTGTTCGGGCTGATTGCCGAACTCGATGGCCATCTTCCTGTGGGCGTCGAGAGCCTGTTGGGCGGAGAGATTCTGTTTGCGGTCACGGGTTGAGTGCGCCGCAATTTCGGCAGCTTCCGCCCCGGCCCGGCCGGTCTTTTCGAGCTGTTCTCGTATCTGCCGGGAGCGCGGACTCGAAGCATCGAGATACTCCTCCGAGTAACCTTTGATCTCGGGCGCACCGCTCTTGCCTCGCTCGATCTCGTAGCCGAGATTGCGAATCCGGTACATCAATTCCGATTGATAGACAGCGGTTGCGTACTGCTGGCTCTCAAAAAGCGAATGCGGTTGCAGGGCGCGTGTCGTACCGTCCGCGCGCTCGGTTACGTTGAAGATGACGGCGTGGGTATGAAGCTGCGGCGCGGCGTAGCCCGCGACGGGCCGCGCCGTGTCGTGCTCGAACTTGGCGGTGATGAATTTGCCAGTCGTCTCGGCCGGATGATTACCGCCGATCCGCGCCTGGGTGTACCGCTCCAATTCACTCAGTGCTTCGGTGACAGCGGCGCGATGCGCCTCCCGGACCCGGTCATCACCACCAACGAGCGCGGTCAGTGAAACTGACTTCGGGGCCGAAAAGGTTGCATCCCATCCTGCTCGGTGCTCGACGCTCTTGATTGTTTTGCCATCGGCATTCTTGTACTCGAAGGCGGCGCGCGAGCTGACCATGGGTTGCTCCGTTGCAGGGTGCAACCCTTCCGAGAGCCGCTGAAATTCGAGCGGGGCAACCGCGCCTGAGAGACCGAACCGTGCGGCGAGTTGGCCCTGCCACTCGCCTTGCACGGTGTCGCCTTGCCGGTAATAACTCTGCGTTTCAGAGGCGAAGTCCTGCTTGTGGTACGTTTGCGCCTGGCTGGCACTAAGCGATTTGGAGATAGTCAGCATGGCTACAATGACCTCAGATCAAAAGAAATCTGTTCGTCTTCCGAATGTTCCTGCGCGTCGGGAGAATCTGGAATAGCAGGTGTATTAGCGACTTCCTGAATAGGCGCAGACGGATTTTCAGGAACGATCTCGGTCTGTTCCATTGCTTGCTGCACCGGCCAGGGGATCGGGCGCGGCGACTTTTCCTGGACAATTGGAGCATCCCCGGAGACCGTCGCCACGGGGTCAACATCAGCTTTTTCCTGCGTCTCCTCGTCTTCTGATGGAATCGGTTTGAGCGTGTCGGGATCGAATGCCAATCCGCCGTCAGCCATCTTCCGCGGAATGAAATCGACCGTCGGCGTGGGCAGGTCAAGGTAATCGAAGGCGAAGCGGGCAACGTTGTTTCCAAGCTTCAAGTAGGCGTGCCGGTCATCGAGTCCAGAAATCTCCGACCCCATGACCAACGGTTCGATCTGCCGCTCTACGGTAAAGTTTTTGCCTGAGCGTGTGCCGTCGAACTTTGTTTCCTTCAGCCGCTCGATCTCAACCTTGCCAATCATCTCGGAGATCCATTCCGCCGCCTTCGGTTCGGAGGTCTTCATGAAGATTTTGGTGGCCGGCTGCGAGAGCATTACCTCGGCCAGATGACCATAGGTGACTTCAAGTTGAGCCTTGCCCTGGAAGCCGAGCACGAGAGGGTTCAACGACTTTCTGCTCTCGCAGACCGCCGTGTGAAGCTGCGGTAATTTCTGCAAGCTCGCCAACTCGTCGATCACAAACCATACGGGCTGCTGCCCCGGCTGCGGCGTGGTCAAGAGCCGCATAACGAGGAGGTCGATCCAGAGGGACTGCAAGGGGCGCAGAGCATCTCGCACCTCTGTCTGCGAGGTGATGAAGATCCACCCCTGGCGTGTTTTTGCCCATGTGCGAGCCGTCCAGAGAGGCCGGTTTTCATCCTTTTCCGGCAGCAGCCGGAAGCCTTTGGCGACAAGGCCGAGAGAGGATAAAACGCCTGCCCGCTGCGGCCCGGCCTTTCTATCTATATAGAAGGCCATCTCGGTTCCTTGCACGCGCTTCAGAAGTTCCGTATCGCTTGCCATCCATGTGGCAAGCTGGTGTGGCGTCGGCCCCAACTTCAGCAGGTGTGCAAAAATCTGGGCAGGCGTGTCGTGAAAGAACTCGTCGATCACGTCCGTTTTGCGTTGGTAAAGTGAGGCGGCGATAGCGTCGGCCTCGGCGTTCGATTCCATCTCCTGGGCCGGTCCCCAGTACGGGCAGCGGTCGTCGAGCGGGTTGAGAACAATGTCGCCACGCTCTTTGTCGAAGAATCGCTGGATATATTCGCAGGCCGGATCGTAAACAATAGCTGACTCTCTCCGGTCCCTGATCTGGCGCAAGATCTGCATGATGAGTTGGGACTTACCAACCCCGGTGTCGCCCATGATCTGGAAGTGCTGCGCCTCTTTGCGTCGAGGAATCCGCATCATCCGCCGCGATTCGGTGGTCACGAAACCGACGCCCTCGCCCCTGGCGACACGGTTGAACTGCCGTGGAGTGAGCATCACCGGACCGCGTAGAACGCGGCCGTATTTCATTTGCCGGAAGCGCTTGATGTCCGCCGGGATGGCCCATGCGAGCAGAGCAACAAGGATGACGCCACCGCCGATGAGACGCGCGGCGAATACCGCCAGCAGGCTTTTACCGCCGAAGACAACATCGTGCAACCAGCGGTACATGGAGGCGTCTATATACTTTCTGGCCGGCGCGCGGAGCGGGAACTCGTACCCCTGTGACCGTGCCAACTCCGCTAGTGCGAAGGATGCGTTCTTGCCGCTCTGAAGCGTCATGTGACCCCGTGTAAAGTCGAACGGGAAAGCCAGCCGAGGTTTGGCTTTTCCGCCACCCAGATAGACAAGCTGGTAGTTGCCGTTCAGGTGAAATGTGGCCCCGGCGCGGGCGCGAACATAATCTCCGATGTATGCCTGTTCGAGTGGCGGCATGGCAAAGCGAACCTGCTGCCAGAACAGAAGGCAGGTGAACAAGAGCGCTCCCGCGATAGCTGAATAGCTCATCAACGGAACATGCGGTGGCCAGATGATTGTCTCTTTACGTCCCCAGTGTGTAGCCATTATCGATCTCCCTTCGTGTCGTCCGCGTACTGTTGCAGAACCTCCTGTGCCGCCCGGCGCTTCTCACGGCGCACGGCGGTCATGGCTTCGGTGATCCACTGCGACGTGACTGGTTTGCCCAAAATGAGTGGCTTGATGAGGTTGACCAACAGCATCCGCGTGGCAACGATCTCGGTAAAGACAGCATCGCCATCAGAGCGACGTGCCTCACGCAAAAGAACGTCCCGTGCCCATTCGCTGAGGGCTTTGCCTTCTCTCCGCGCTGCTTCTTCCAAATCATGATGTTCAGATTGCGTGACACGCGCCTGGGCGACATGGATTCGTGGAAGGCGGCTTCTGGAGCGGGATAAACGTGCTTCTAAGTTGTCCGTGACTTGTTCTCGAAGACGGTTCATAACACATCCTCCTACCGCGTATGCAATTGCATACGTCATGTATGCAGTTGCATACGTTCTCCTGCTAAGTGATTACAGGATGACGAGTAGACAACTGCATACGGTGACGCTGCGACACACCACCCTTTGAGGGATGGAGTGTCTAAAATCTTCCGGTGCGCAGCACCGCAGTGGCTTTGCCACCCTTGTAGGTGCGGGATCATGCTTTCGATCCCACCGCGATTGTTGCTGTTTGGGAGGTCGGTTGCTTCACCGAAACCGGCTTTCTTCGAGACGGTTCGGCTGGCTCATTGGCGAGTGGCCGACGCACGCGCAATGTCGGCGTAATGCGCTGGGCTTCAGAAGTGCGAAGGAACTCCTGGAAGTCGCGGTCTTTGGAGAAGACATAGACAAGAGCCTGGTCGATCACTTCATCGGCGGCTGCATGGATGAAAGCGGCATATTGATCAAGTTGGCTTGCGGTCGTATCCGTCAATCGAACGGACGCACTGACGTAGCGGGTTTGGACGACTTCAAGCAGTGGCATAAGGTTCTCCTTGGCGTGTGGAATCAGGCCGTCTTGCGACGGGCAATCATGCGCTGGGCAGTGGCCGCAATCTCCCGCGCACGAGCAGAGTTTAGTGCAGCGGCAATTTCGAAGCGGCGACGAACTTCGAGCATGGTGATAACGTCGTCGACGGGGATGCCCTCGGCGAGCCAAAGACAGGCTGAGGCAACATCGACAGTGCGCTGGGCGTAGTAGAGCGGATCGGGTTTATCGGAGCGACGAGCGATCAGTTCGTGCGTCAACTTTCTGGCGTCCTGGCCGTGGGTAAGCCGCGTGCAAACCCATGCCCAATCGTCTTCGGAATGCGAGTGCTTTACGGAGGGCGATTTCCGTGCGTTCCCGCGTAGCGGCAGCACGGAAGAATCGACAACAGCATCAAGCCGGAAGTCGGTCGGACCGTAAGTCGCGTCAGCCGGGTATTCGACCGCGACACGATGTGCGGGAGAATACTTCCGGTTGTAGAAACCGGGGACGCGCAGCACCCGGTTCCGGTCTGTGCAAGCTGGATCGCCGCCGAAGGCTTGGGCGATCAGCTTGAGGGTTTGTTCCTGATGCTCGAAGTCGAAACCGGCGACCCGCCAGAGCGCCTGATATTTGCCCGGCGAAGTCGAGACGATTGCGGTCGGGGCAGGAACAGCATTCGACGCCCGCAGTGCAGCAAGCCGGGCGTCGCCGTCCTCGTCAATATCTATATAGATGTGGCGGACGGAAGCGATGCATTCCTTGGTCCGCTTGCGGCTGCCTGGACGGAGGGGATTGGCAGATACATAAACATTCGCTCCTTGATCGTTCTCAAAGGTGAGCCAGGCCATATAGCGTGGCGCGAGAACTTGTTCGAGCGTGACCACGCGCTGCTGTGGCCGGGGCGCATCTTCACGGCGCAGCAGCAGCGCAATCGTTTCGCTGGAAGCGAAACAACGGTTGAGAAAGTTGGCGGCAATCTGGTTCACGGTGTACCTCGTTTGAATTCAATTCCACGGGACGTTTCCAGTGAGAAAGCCCGGCGTTTGCCGGGCTTTCACCTGAAGGGAAACAGCCTATTCGGCTGCTTCTTCGGAGGGAATCTCCTGCTCGACTTCCTGCTCTTCCACGGCGGCCTTTTCCGCGCGGTCGAGCTTGAGGATGGAGTTGACACGAATGCTGTCGGTGCGTACCGGCTTCTTGGCCTTCTTGGGCGTGTATTCGGTGTGGCGAATCTCGCCCTCGACCTGAACGTGCGCGCCTTTCTTGAGCGTGGCCGCGAACTCGCCGAACTTGCCGAAGACGATGCAGCGATGCCATTCGGTGTGTGAGACGTATTCGCCGGACTCTTTGTCCTTGTAAGAGGTCTTGGTGGCGATGGAGAAGGTGGTGAACTTCTGGTTGTTCTTGCCGGTACGAACTTCGGCGTCGTTGCCTAGGTAGCCAATGAGGGTTGCACGGTTCAAAAACATTTTCGAGTCTCCTGATTTTGAATTCCCGATCTGCTCGGGTCACACCTGGCGAAGCTATGCGAGTGGGCGCGACTCCCAAGGCCGAAGCTCTGCATTTACGGAGGGTCCATCGCAGATGGAAACCGTAACCCGTAGGGCGATGAAATCCGGGGGCCCCGGCACGCGATTGTTGTGTGACGGGGTGGTGGAATCGAAGCAGAAGAGCGAGCCTGCCGCCGGGCGTCGCAAAAGCCCCGAAGCAGTGACCGAGCAAGTGAGGAATTGAACCGGGGAGACTCGCATCTGAACGATGCAAACTCTCTGCTTCCTGACGATGCCATCGGTCCAATGACCGGCAACACCAGAGCCACGTTTCTCCTCGCCTGACCTCTGGACAAAGAGCCGCATCTCGCGCTTGCATTCGCGCGTCTGCCGTTCGGCGTGGCCATGCTCAAGAGCGCACAACAAGGACGAGATTTCGTTTGCTTCACCGTGCCCAAGAAGGCTTGTCATAGCCGTGCCTCCGATTCGCGTATCCATTCGCTCGATCACGCTGCCGCTGTGGAGGAAGCCCGGTAGATTTCCTCCGTCTCGAAGGACTGCTCCGCGTGGCTGTATCCCAACACACGAATCAGCTCGCGCACCCGGCGCAGGCCCGTGGAATTGCGTTCGCAATAGAGGACATAGTCCACTGCTTTGCCGGTCTGAGACCGGATAAATTGCTGGTTCAAATTCGTTCTGGCGCTGAGCGCCATATCCGCCAGTCTGTCCAGCGCATCGAGAGCGGAATCGGCATGCAAGGTTGAGAGTGTTCCGCCGTGGCCGGTATTCATTGCTTGCAGCAGGTCATAACCGCATTCATCGCGGATTTCGCCCATGATGATGCGGTCGGGACGATGCCGGAGAGCCGCTGCCACCAATTGACTCGGAGTCACTGCAACTTGACCAGGAATCGCCGCGACCGCCTCCCAGCGAACGGCGTTGGGATGGGCGATCTTCAACTCGGCCGGCTGCTCGATGACAATCAGCCGTTCTCGCATGGGAACGTGGTCGAGCAGCGCTTTCATCAAAGTCGTTTTGCCTGATCCGGTTCCACCGGCAATAATGCCGTTCTTCCGTGCTCCAATCAGGCGCACAACAGTATCCCGAACGTTGGCTGGAAGGCTGCCCGATGCGACCAGCTCATCCGAAGTGAACCAGCGGTTGAATTTGCGCACGGTGAAGGTCGGACCGTTGATCGACGATGGCGGACCGACGACTGCCACGCGCGAGCCGTCCGGCAAGCGCGTATTGAGAATCGGATTCTGCCCTGTAAGATCTTGGCCGAGTATGCGCGCCACGCGCTCAATTGCTGCCTGCAAGCGTTCATTGGTGTACGGCTGCTTCAGCTCAATCCGCTCGACGACGCCGTTCCGGTCGGCGAACACACCTGTCGTTCCGTTAATCATCAGATCGGAGATTGACGGGTCGAGCAAAAGCTCGCGCAGTTCCTCGGGAAAGAACGGCAATATCAGCTCGTAGCTCATCGTGCCGCCCCATTAGTTGTAGCCGCTGATGTCTCCGGTTTAATGACATCGACAGAGATGCGGTTTTCATGGAACTCGGTGATGGTGAGTCCCAGCGGATTGATGAACTCGTATTGCGGATAGATGCGGGACTGATCGCTGACCTGTTTCGGGTTCAGGTAGTAGGTGATGCTGAGCATCCAATGCTCCGTGCGCGGCTCGCGCGAACTTTGCGCGGAGTAGAACCGATCCACGGTCATCAGGGCTGTGCCGCGGGCAATACGAGTTCCCTGAACCATCTCCTCGGACATGGAGGTGATGGTCACATTCTGCACCTGCACATCGCTCGATTCGATCTGTCCAGCCGCAACCTGGGAGACGAGGTGATTCTGGTTGTCGTCGGTCATCAACTTGGAGGCAAGCGCCTGTGAGAGAAAGTAGTAGTTCAGCGGATATTTCTTGGCGATGACGTCGCGATTGACGGTGTAGCGGTAGTTCGCCCAGTCGGTCAGATAGGTGCGAACTTCGCCCTCGCGCGGGCTGTAGTTGAGGTCGCTGTACTGGATGGCCTGAGCGCGCCCCATCTCGTCGATGCGGATATAGCGATTGGCAATCGGTCGGCGTGCCAGCGAGAGATTCATCCCGAGCGAACCGAGCAGGACAATCGTGCCGCAAACCAGGATGATCCGGTAGGCTTTCCGCTCAGCATAATGCGCGGAATAGACCTCGTTACCGATGCGGTCAACGAGCAGCGATTGCGCTGGCGTCAAAGAAGTTTCGTGCGTAGACATGAGTTGGATTCGTCCTTTCCTCAAGGGTGAGAAACAGGCCCAGCGCGTAGATGAGTGCCGCGACAATAAGGCCGATCATGAGCACGGTGAGCAAGCAACGGATTGGCTTAGAGATTCCAAGCTTGCGTAGGAATAGAAAGCTGAAAAGAAAGGTCCACATAACGCTCCTTTCATCCGGCCATCATGGCCAGCGATGCGACCGCTCCGCCGACCTTGGAGACACTGTCGGCCATTCCAGCCGTGCCGCCGAAGATCGCCTGCGTCATACTCGGGATAAAGAGCAGGTTAATGATGAAGGCGATAAAGACCATCGTGCAGGGGATCAGATTCGCCAGCCACATTTCCATCGAATAGGTTCCGTTGAATGTCTGCTGAATGAAAGTGTTCAGAAAACCGGACCAAACAAAGATGAATGCGGCGGCCACTGCGCGGATCATGGCAAAGCTCAGAAGCACATCAAGGAAGTGGAAGAATTTCCCTCGGAATGTCCTGGTCATCAGCAACGGAATGAAGACCGGACCAAACAGGGCCGTCACGCCATAGAGGATGAACGAAGAGCAGTTGATCAGGAAGAGAATTGCTGAGGCCAGCCCGAGCAATGCCTGCACAAAGAAGTAGCAAAGGATCTGCACAGGCGCGGTCAGCGAAGGCATCGACGTATTGTCTCCGGCAGTCTTCAGAAGCTGGAGCAAAGTGTCGAGCGAACTCTGATCGAATG
>Ga0326728_10017263_pt1 | contig 14506 bp, 15 predicted proteins | sample MB3enrmetagenome_FD_207602 | JGI IMG/M metagenome (GOLD analysis project Ga0326728, IMG submission 207602) | Lab enriched peat soil microbial communities from McLean, Ithaca, NY, United States - MB31MN | ecosystem: Environmental > Terrestrial > Soil > Wetlands > Peat | place: USA: New York...
GGCGAAACCGCACTCAGCCCCTTCGCCTTAGCCGTCCCCGGTCCCCTTTTTTCCTTCTTGTAACCCAGCCAACTCATGCAGATTCACCTCTACTAAAACAACCAGAACTTGCGCTTGGGCTCGGCGATGGCGCTCACCGCGGCCTGTTCCATCTCCGCCGGCATCTCCAGCTTCACCTGTACGGCCAGGGCCTTCAGGTCGCGCCACAGCTTGGAGCGCGGCCCGCTGACCCCTAAAGGCGCTCCCCGGTTCAAGGCCTCCATCATTAATGGGGAATCGCTGGACAGGGTGGCGAACACCGGCTGCTGCACTACCTGTTCCACATCCCGCAGCACCAAACCGTTGCTCCGATCAAAACGGTTTATCACCAGCTTGATTTTTCGCCGCTCCAGCTGACCTTCCAGAAGCGCCGGCCACAATCGCTTCAGGTTGCGCAAATCCGGAACGGTGAGACCGGTGAGCATCAGCACCAGGTCGGCCTCCAGGATCACCTGAAAAAAGAACTCATCCAGCCAGTGGCTCAGATCGACTATGGTGTATTTGTAAAGATGGCGCAAGACCGGGAAGATTTTCCCCAGGGACTCGATCTCGATGTTTTCCTGCTCCCGAAAATCCTGACAACCATGGAGCACGAACAGGTTATCCCCATAAGGCTGCATCGCCCGTTGGATGAAAGACTGATCCAGTTCATTCAGATTCTGACACAAATCCAGAATGGTATAGGAGGGATCCAGGTCCAGGAAATTCGCCACGTCCGGGAAGGGCCGGCCCAGGTCCACCAGGGCCAGAGGCTCCGGAGTCAGCTCGGCCATGGCCACCGCCAGGTTGACGGCCACCGTGGTGGCCCCCACCCCGCCCTTGTGCCCGGTGACCACGATCACTTGCCCCAGGCGGCGATCCCCGGAGCTTTGCCGCTTTTTGGTTTGCCACACCCGACTGATCGCGGCTTCCAGATCGTCGGGGGTCAGGGGCAGCGGCAGAAACTCCCTGATCCCTACCTGCATGATACGGATCAGAAATTCCGGTTCCAGGGTATGGGAACACAACAACACCGGGGTCTGCGGCATCTCCTGAGGCAGGCGCTCCAGCCAAGGCGGCACTTGACTCTGTCCATCCATCTCCACCAGCACCACATCCGGTCTGGCGTTGCCGTTGAGCTGGCGGCAATAACTCTCCGGGTCGCAAGTCTGATCCAACAATTTCAGTTGGGGAAGGCTTCCCACAGCCTCCTGGATTTCCGGATGCTGGACTCCGTTCCCGAACAGCACTGAAATGGTCAAGCTATCAGACTTCACCGGTCACTCCCACGGCGTTGGCCGCCGCGCTTTGCCATGTAGGGTGGGCACTGCCCACCAATTCCTTCATTGCCGCGTCTTAACCGACATTCAGCTAGAGGGTGGCCTTGCTGCGCTGACACCCCTTGATCACCTCCACGCACCTCTCCGGTTTCGTATCCTTCAGATCCTTGGGCGCCGGCGGCGGTTTCATCATGCCGGCGAACAGATTCGAGATGGCCACCCCGCTGGTTTCCACGGTGGCCTTATTGCCGCCGCCTCGCAGGGCCAGACGAATCTTCCCTTCGTTGCTGGCCAGATTCAGGATCTCGGTCTGCTCCGGGGTCAATTCCAGGGTGACGGCATTCACCACCGTGGGCTTGTCATCCCCCGTTTGCTGCCAGATCTGGCCGATGCTCAAGACCATGATGTCTTGCAGGATGACCTTGGAATAGTTCTCATCCACGCCGCCTTTTATCTTCATATCCGCCAGGACGTCCACCCGGTCCCGGGGATGGAGGAAGCCGGCAACTCCGGTGACGTCATCGACCCGGACCGTCAGGGCCCTCTTACTCTTGTCCAGCAGGCCGCTCAAGCCGGCGGCGGTGCCCACCGGGGCCAGCTTGCTGAACATGATGGGCTCCCCGCTGGAAATGGGAAAGGTGACCACCCGGCCCTCCACCTGGTTTAGGGACGCGGCGCACTGGGGCGGAATCAGCTCCTTGGGCCAGGAAACCAGCTTGAGGGAACCGCCGGCCAGGGCGGTTCCTGGAGCGATGTCGCCGGTGGCTACCACCACCATCCCGGTGGGCGCCGGGGCGACCTGGGTCTTATTAACCACATAACGATGGATGCCAAAGGTGGCCAACAGACCGGCCACCACCGCGACGGCCATATAAGTCATTCCCTTGGGTAGGTTTGCCATAACGCTCACTCACTGTTCATGGTTGATGTGATTGCGAACTCCACCACGGCTACCCCTTCGCTTCCAAGCCCTGTGCGGCTCTCACCTCAGGGTTCGGTTCAGGCCCCCTCAATGCAAGCGAACCATCCTCAGGCGGCTCGCAGGCCGGCCCCGGCCTCATTATGGCTCAGTGCCCGGTTCTTGCCGCCTCCTGCAAGAATTGGGGGGCCCAGGGCCCCCCGTCAGGTGAGTTCGGGCCCAACCGGCCTCAGGCGCCGATCAGGGTGACAGCGTTATTGAACTTGCTGCTCAGGTTGGTCCACAAAGTACCTCTCCATGAGCAGCCCCCCTTACAGGGTGTAGTCCCCTGTTAAGTCTAGATTAAGAAGCGGCGGAAATATCGCCGGCTACCGTGGTGAACTTGGTGGACAGGTTGGTGCCAATAAGGGTCACCGCGGCGATGCACACCACGGCGATCAGGGCCACCATCAGGCCGTACTCCACCATGGTGGCTCCGCATTCGTCCTCGAAGAAATTTCTCAGCTTTTCCATGGTTCTCTCCTTTTTGCTGTTTTACAGTGACTGAAAGGTTAGCATGCGAAATTCAATTCCCGTTTCCATCCCGATCAGACCTCCTTACAGGGTGACTCCTGGAGGTCTATGATGCGGCAAAGGTGGTGGCGACCGTCCGGAACATGCCCGTCAGGGTATTGCCCAGGGAGGTCACCGAGGCGATGATCGCCAGGGCGATCAGGCCCACTATCAGGCCGTACTCCACCATGGTGGCGCCGGATTCGTCCCTGAAGAAATTTCCGGGCTTTCCCACGGTTCTCTCCTTCTTGGTGTCTCGCCGTGGCTGAAAGGTTAGCATGGCAAATTCAGTTCCGGTCTCTGGCCTCGACTTCCGTTAGCGAATTGTTTGATCAGGCCCTCCCTTTCTGATGAATTGGCAGATGCTCCTTGGTTCTTGATGGTAATATGGGTCATCGCAGGAAAAAGATAAATCGGGGTTTCCCTGGTATTGGCCCTCGATAAACATGAATTTGGTACAGGGGAAATGGAGGGGGTCTTGCCCGCGTAGGGTGGGCCGTGTAGGGTGCGCACTGCGCACCAATTCCTTAAAATCCTATTCATTTTCGGGCTGGGGGAAAAGAAAAATAGGGTGGTAGAGCTAAATTACTGGTCGTCATTGATAACAAATTGGAAAAGGCCACTGCCCGGTGCTTTCAAGAACCCATGAAAACATGAAAGCTCTTAACTAGAGGCTATTGCAAAACCCCAGTCTGCCCAAAAATGTCATTCTGAGCGAAGCGAAGAATCTCGTATTTTTAGTGACTTGAGATCCTTCACTTCGTTCAGGATGACAGTGAAATCAGGTTTTGTAATGGCTTCCAGGAAATGGTTTTAATAGCAGACCTATCATGCTAGCAGGATGGCAAAATGCTTAAACTTTTTCTTACATTTGCAGGTCTAAAGTGGCATCCCCAGGGAGGCAACCGCGATCAGAGTTTTTCTTGGATGGGCTTATATAAACCGAGATTATGCGCCCGTACTGTTAGTTGGACATGGGGTTTGTTCCCGCCCTCGCCCTGGCTATGGAATTGCCCATTTACCGGAGATAGCTGCTGCGCACCGTGAATCCCGCCGGCCCGAGTGAGCAAGTAAATCATAACAGAGGCGATAATTATCGGCATCAGGTGAATTTTGCCGATTCCCGCCGATATCATGTTCAAGAAGGGACCCAACCAGACGATTACCAGAACGAAGATATTCTTTCTCCCCCAATGGTGATTAAGACCTTCCCAGGCCATCCAGGCAATGGGGAGCAACAAGAGGACCAGGTCATAATCGAGGGCATGGGGGGTGACCAGCAATGTTCCCAAAACCAAAGCAGACCCCCGGATAGGGAGCGAGGCGTGGTTGCGCCATACCCAATACACGCTGATCACGGCGCCAAGCGCCGTGAGAATCTGTAGGGTCCAGGCCAGATGGTCTCCACCCCCCAGAAGGCGGACGGCGCCGAACACCGTCGGCATCCGGTCCCAGAGGTTTCCCGCCTTGGCCAGTTGCATCCTCATCAGAGGTAAATCATTCCAGTAAGCCAGCCAACAGTTCAGCCCCAAAACCCAGGCGCTGACCAGAACCAGGGCGGCGCTGGCACCGGCTAAGGCGCCCAAGGCCTTCCATTTTTTTCCGGCCAGAAGGGCCACGGGGATTAATAATCCCAAATGTGGCTTGAAGTTAATAATCAAACCAAAAAAAATCCCTCCCAGGATAGGGTGGCTATCCAGCAGAAGCAGGCCGCCGCCCATGAGAAAGGTGATAAGAAAGGCCCCTTGTCCAAAATAGAGATTGTTGGCGGTGGCGATGGAGGCCAGGGCCAACCAGATGGTGAGACGATCGGGAAAGATCCTATATAAAATAGCCAGGAGACCGCCTAAAGGAATGAATAACCAGGCGGCCAAGGAGGCAAAATAATTTAAGGAAGATACTGGCAGGATCAGCAATAGAAAAGAGGGAGGATAATGCCAGGGTAAATTTCCGGAAAAATTGCCTCCGGTGAGAGCGGTTTCAGCCTTCTTCAATTCGGCAACATCATAAACCGAGGCAGGATTGCCCCGGGAGGCCAGCGAGGACGCCGCCCCGATTTGCAGAAAATCGGCTCCTAACGGAACCCCGCTCCTATAAAAACGTCCCGGTCGGGTTAATCCGCTTAATAAATAGAGAGCCATCAGGAGATATAACCCGACCAGAAGATAACAGGCGATAGACATGTGCCGCCTGACGTCAATCTGCCGATCTCTCACATTGATTCCTTAAAACGAGATTATGCCGCATCCATAGCTATTTCTGCCCAACGAGGTTTTGGAGCCTTTTTGCCTGAGTAAAATCTCCCCAACGGTCCTCTTCTCGAAGCCAAATTTTCCCGTCGAGGGCATGATAGCGCAAATTTGGGCGGAAAGCCAATTTTCCCCAGAGTTCGGGCAGACAAATCCCTCGGCGACCAGATGCTATCTGGCTGATAAGCCTAAGGACCCCAGGCCAGCACTGATCGGTAGTGGTGGGCCAGAGGAAAAGCTGAGGCCACCTGGACATACCATCTCCGGGCATGATAAGAAACCCTGGCACTCACTTTGATTAATCGCTTGATCAGCTACTCCATGGACCTTTTCACTTCTTCACCCCAAACATAGAACTGCCGGACCATATGCAGAAGGTTGTAGGCCAGAACCCCCATCTTTAGCCTGGCCTGGTTGGCCTCGAACCATTGGCAACTGGTTTTGTCCCACCGAAGAGTGTTCTTCCCTTCCTTGATCCGGTTTTCTATCTCGGCCCGGTCATTATAGACCTTGATCACCTTGCCGGCAGGTAGCCTGGAGTTGGTGATCACAAGGCTGATCCTGGGGAAAAGCTCGCCCCGATGCCACTCGATCTTGGCCGCTACCCGGCGGGACTTGCTCCAGCTCTTCGCCTGCTACTGCAAATCAACCATCTTGACTTGCACCCCGGACTTAGGGGGACGGCCACGGGCCGGTTAAGGTGGGGCTCGATCAAAACCATCAGGATTCTATTGGCCAGTAATCGAATGAAGTACGTGATCCGCTTATCTACGCTATAATCGTAAATCTGCGGGTTGGCAAAGGCAGCATCGCCACGCAGCCAAAAGAGCTTGAACCAAGGGCGGTAACGCTCCACCATGCGGGTGATAAAATCCAGAGCGCCATCGGCTGAGTGAACATGGCCCGGTCTCTGCTTTGCCCCAAGACAATCTCCATCACTGGTAAAGCAAAATAGGGGGTAAAAGCAATTCTTGCCAAAATAACCGTTGTAGGCCACGCACTCTTGCTTGCCATGCACAGGGTCTTCGGTTGAATCCGGGTCAATAATCAGGCGCCGCTTATTTTTTCTTCTCAATAGGGCATCAGTAGACCGCGTCAGAGCGCCGTCAAGAGCCTCCAGCCCAGCGCCCTGACCCAGAACCTCGTTCTCCAACCGGGAGAGCATGGACTAGCTGGCCCCGGACCGATGATCTTTGCCGATGGCCAGCCTGAGGGCTGGATCAATACGCAGAAAATCGGCGTCGTTACAATCTTCATACCCGGCAGCTATCTGGTAAACTCTCTGCTGCACCATCTGCATTAGCGAATGCTTGGTATGGGTTGATGATCTCAGGTCCTCCAGGCATTCCTCCATGGGGGCGATGATCCTGAAGCGGTCATCAATCTCTCGCAGCAGGAGAAAACCGGTGTCTGAAGTGATTTGAGTAGCCTAAAAATCGATCCTGATTGCCTGGTTAAAATCCAGACGAACCACCTCTTTCCGGCTTTCACCACTAGCGAGCATCTTGGAGACCCCGATTTGCTAATTTATCCTCCTTATATAAAATAGTTATGCTGTTTTTTATTTTTTTCTGCGGCATAATTCAGGATAAAGTGAGCGGCTGTGTGCCGCATCTTAATGACTGTGTAAACATGCGGGTTACAGGTGAGTTAATCGGCCCCAGTTTGAACGAAAGCCGCCGACTAATGGTTTAAGTGCAACTCATGAACAACAAATGATAATCTGCCCTATGGTCATATGAATTTCCCCCAGAATCCCATTCGTAACGATTTTTGGGAGGGAATGTAATTTAATAAAGTAAATTCAGTAGCAACTGCGGCAATGGGCTCTCCCACCTGGACAATATCGGCCTCATTAATCGTACCGAGGACAAATTCAGCCCTCTTGAGATAACCGACTCTATAAGGGTTGATCTTCATGACCCGCGCACAAGTGGCGTCCACCGCCGGGAGATTGCGGCCCATGACTAGCACCCCCGCGGGTTTAGGGTCTCCCATAATGGGACCATCTCCCTCCATGCCCACGATCCCGTCCACGATAGCCAGGTGCGGGCGTAAAGTCGCCGTGATATCCAAGATGGCCTCCTCGATACCGGCATAATGGAGAACATTTTTGGGCCACCCATAATAAATTCCGGGCATGAAACCAAATAAATTTTTCATAGACAGGGTAATACCCGCCCAATGATGGGTTTTGAGTTTGGCCAGGGAGACGATCAAGTCCACTTGACGGAGAATTGCCGGGAAAGTGAGACTGGTCAAACTGCTAAACTTTCCTACATTCGGCATGCTATAAGCATCCTGGTAATTTAGATCAATAAAGGGAATCCGGTCTTCCCATAGCACTTCACCTAAACCGGACTCCTCCAAAACGCGTAAGGTATCTCGGCAATGTCCCGGGCCCTCGGCGACCATGACCCGGGAGGCGCCGAACTTAAGGAAGGCTTCGACGGCGCCGCGGACCACCAGGGGATGGGTATTGATCTGGATGCTGGCGGGGTTGGACTCTACGAGATTCGGTTTCAATAAAATCCGTTTGCCCTTGATTTCCTGAGGAGAGATCCCCAGGTGGCGTAATCCTTCGCAAATTACTGTGGCAATGTCAGCCTGATAGCCTGGGACTTTGGCAATAAAGGTCTGAGCCTGCCATGTGCTTCTTAAAAACTTTCTCCAAAGAAAAAGACCGGAAGCCGCCAGAATGGCGCCCCCGACACAAGCTCCCAGGAATTCGCGGCGAGTAAAACCCATGAGTTTTCTATTCTCTGCGAGGCAACCCTTTATGGGGCCAGCCTGGATAAACTTTCAATTCCCCCAGATAAACGGCAAGCCAGGATAAATAAAGAGAGGGAAGCTGTGTCATAAACCCCAAACCGCGCTTGCCACCCCCAGCATTCGGAAAGCCAGGTGGTGGCGGCCGCCGGGCGCTCGCCCCAGGCGCCCAAACCCAAGATTCCCCACGACAAGGCAATGGGAGTCCGCAAATTTCTCACCACAACTTTGAGATAATCTAAACTCAGTTCCAGGTTCGATCTGGCAGTCAAACCCTTAAGGGCATCGAGCGCCATCCCGGTATTCTCCGGCATCGGTCGTAATTCCTTATTGAACACGATGATATTACCATAATTCCATCCCCCATGCGGCAGTTGTCGGTTCAGAAGCAGGCGCGTGGCCTCCCCGATGCGTGGATGGTTACTATGGCCGGTAACCTTTAGGGCGATAATCCCCAGCGCCGTGGGGTCAATCCAGGAATAGGTATCCGCTACCCAAGGCCAACCCTTAAGAGTGCTGTCGCTGGCGTCAGGTGAACTCTCTTGTTTCTGCAGACCCATACCGTAGTGACCCAGCAGAAAATCCACCGCCCGGGCCAAACTGTCTTGATTAGGTGGTGATTGGGACCAGGCGAGGATGGCCAACGGCGTCGGCCAGTAGACTGCCGGATGGTAGGGAGAGATACAGACTCGCCCATCCGGTAGTTGACCGGTAGCTAAACGGGAGCGCGCCCGACTGATAATTTCCGGGTCTAAACCGCAAGCACTCAGAGCTAGTATTGCCCAGGCCGTGGCATCAGTTCGATAATCGCCGTTATCGGTATTCGCAAAGCCACCTTCGGCCAAGGATCGCTTCCGCAAAATGTTAATACTGTCGGAAACCCATGGATCGATCATAAAAAGTTAAATATAATAAACCGTGATTATGCAGCAGCCTTGGCCACCGCACTCCAAAAAAGGTTTTGGGGACCTCTTGCCTGGAAAAAATCCCCCAAAGTTTCTGCTCTTGAAGCCGAATCCTCTGCTTGTCACTATGTTAGCACAAATTTTCTTGAAAAAATACTCCCAGACATATAACTTTATTATATCAATGGGTTATGCCGGCAGTGAGATGAAATTCTGCGGGTCACTTTTCCTGACCAGATCCAGGACTGCAAAGCGCTGCTCCTGCCCAACGTATACCGGCTTGATCCAGCCGGTGTAGTGCTGCTGGAAGTTATTTTATCATATAACATATTGATAATTCTATATATTATTAACATGACTAGTCTTTAAATTTCTTAATATTTAATTGGTTGAAATTCATAAATGATAAAACGTTTATCCTTACCCACATATGATGGCTTCAGCCTGCCAGGATATTTCGTTATAAATTCACTTAATAGTTTAGAAAAAGGCTTTTCTTCGCTGAAAATGGGCATGGGGGTCTCGATTAAATATTTGGGCTGATAATCCCTTAAAACATTAATAAAATTATCCATAGTCAAAGGGGGTGTATCTTGAAAGTAAAATAGGCCCATGGGGTTCATCGCAAATGGGCGAAAGGCGCGCCGCCCAGTATAAAGATAAACCATGCTATCGAGACCGGAGGCTAGGATATCATCAGGCTGAGTATTATTTTTAATCCATTGGAAAATTGCTTCATATGATGACCAAGAGATGGGCTCCTTTAATGATGATGGGTAAGGGTAGCCCATAGCACGACTTGTTTTCCCTGCTTGATAAACTAACGTCAGATTACCGCCCAACAAAACAATCAAACTGATTGTAACTAACCATTTTCTATATGATAAAAAACAATATTTTTGGCCCATTTGCCAGATCTCCCTAAATAAGAAGCTCAGCAAAAAAGGTAATATCGGTATAATAAATCGTTGGGGTGGCCATGGCCATACAAAGGTAACGCATAAATAACCGATTATGTAGTAAGGTAATATTTGTCGCTCCTTAAAACTCCTAATTATTCCAATTAGTGTTAGTAAGAGAACAAATATACATGGAACAATAAATAATATACCAAAGTGCTGCACCATTTCATCCAATATAGCTAAGCTAATACTAGCAAAACTTCGGGTCATATAAAGTAAATTAAACAGAAAAAGCTTGGTCAGACTTAATAATCCAAAGGAAGACCACCAACCCACATAATTAGTGTAATATGTGTTGACTTGATTCTGGGCCCATTTTGGCCCGACCAGCATCCACAGAATCCACGGCAGTACAATAAATGCAGCCCCGAGACTAACCCAACGGATCCGGCGTCCCGACAGATAAATGGTCAACAACCCGGCTGGTACTAAAATAAGACCGATAACGCGCGTCAGGAAAGGTAGCGCCAGGAGAAGCCCTATGACGATTTGCGAGCCGGGCTTTCCCTCGGATAGGCGCAGCTTTCGTTCAAAGGCCCACAAGGCCACAATGGAGATCAAGCTGTAAGGGGTTTCGGAAAGAGTGATGGTGCTAAAATAAAGAAAAAATGCTGAGGAGGCGCAAAACAAACCAGAAACCAGCGCGACTTTGCGGGAGGCATAGCCGAAGCGGACCAAGTAAAGGTAGGCAATTGCGACCGTGCCCGCCCCGGCAAGAAGTGACAGCCCTTGCATGGCCAGCAGGTTCTCAGGAAAAGAGGGCCAGATTTTCCAGATAATCGACAGCAACGCGGGATATAAAATCGGGTATTTGGTCTGGAAGGGAGAGCCTGGCAGGTTGATCAATCTGTAACCATATCCTTGGGCCAGGGCTTTGCCGGTGATCACATAAATCGCATCATCATGATAGACCCCGCAAACTCCCACGACCATCTGCCATGCGCCTAAGATGAGGACCATCATGGCTAAGCCAAAAGCAACCCAAATATCTTGCCTGGAAAGTGAAAAAATAGGGTTTTCAGAGGGGCAGGGATGGCAGTTAGCTAGTAGAAATTTCGACGACATTTTTGACAAAAATTCGTCTCCGCTACAATATTAGGCCACGTTGCGCGGCATGCCTGTATAGAGCCGTGACAGGAACGGTTTTTCCTGAGTTTAACTACAAAAATCCACTTATCGTCCTCTTAAGTAGAATCTATTGTAAAATTGCAAGGCTGGGGCCCACCTCTGGGGGGGATCTCCCAGACCCTTGCACAAAAAGGCTCCCCAGTCTAGGTGCGAAAAAACCCAGACCAGCAGAATCAGACTGATTAAGAATCCAGCAATTACCAAGGCGAAATTTAAATTTTAATATTAATAGCGAGTTATCAGTCAATTCTTTTTAACATTTTCATCCCAAATCTATCATTTTTGAGTGGTTCATTTAGCAGTTGCCAAACGCATGTATAGTGGCTTTCTATCCAGTCCATGATCCGCTTTCCATTCCTTATATTCGAACCCAAAAAACCTTCGCCGAATTCTTTACTTTCTCTATGAATTAGTAATATAAATTTTGGATGAGCATTTCTGAGAGAATCAAACATGGCGGTTTCACCAAAAAGAGAGGTCAATGCTCCGGCAGTGATTGCATCATATCTGAAAGGGGAAGGTCGGCGCATCAGGTAATTGATGATCAACCCCTCCGGGATTGGGGTAAAATTGTCATTAGAAGAAGTAGTCTCCTTAATACGCTTAATCGCCATATTGACTGCCCAACCTTTTGGTTCATAGTTAGGACCATATGATAGAAGAGTGTCTGCACCTTCACCGACTGAATAATCTTTCTTGGTATAATAATAATTAGACATTATTAAAGCATAGAGTGAGATTAGCGAAAAACCTAATATCGCTAGTTTGCGGAATAAATTTCCCCTGGCATACTCCTTGCGTAATAATAGAGGTATCAGCCATATAAAAAAACCAACATCTATCAGCATTGCAGTCATTGCCAACGCAAATCCATAATCATAAACTCTAGAATTTAATATCATTTTGCCTAGTGTCAACATACCAAACACATTCAACATAATAAATGGAGCCATCTTCTCAAATATAATATATTCTTTTTTCTTAAAAATTAAATACGCAACTATAACTAAAGATAAAATAGTAATTAATAAGATAGGACGATACACTACATTAAACAATAATAATAATATAATATGTAATGTAATTGCGTTATAATGTAAGATCGGCAGTACAAAAAATAATACTAGGATACCCAATAATATCAAATTGTTGTAATGCTTCTTAAAATCACATCTGTCTAATATTGATGCTCCCCATGTTATAATTGATATTATAATCAATGATAATAAAATAAGAGCAACATTAAAAAAAGGCCGGTCAGTTCCCATTTTCTTCTTATAAAAATATATATTGGTGATATCTGTGTTGTACATATAGGCCCAATTCCCTAAAATCCCCTTCACTGCTTGACTAAACGGCATTTCCGAAGAAAAATATGCAAGAAATAAAGCAATTGGAATTGTCATCGAAACGATTAATATCCAAAATATTTTATAAGCATTCCAGCCAGTAGTCTTATTCCTATGATTAATTAGCATCAGGCCAACGAACGCGGTAATCGCCAGTGGTCCAAAAATCTCTGCCTTTGTAAGAAAAACCAGACCACAGGAGAACCCGCCAAAAACAAGCATTACATAGCGGGGCGTACGTAAATAAGATGATAAACAATAAATTAGTATAAATGAAAATAAAATAGCATGGGTTACTGAGTGATCATATGGACACACAAAATTAAAACTCCCCATTTCAATAAATTGGGCAAATGCCGCCGTACATAAAAAGACAATACATGCCATTACAGCTGTAGTTGTGTCGCATGATCTCTTAATTTGGGAGAATATAATGCTAAATATCGTAATAATAATTACAAGGTTGCAATAAATTAAAGTAGTGAAGGAAACTCCAAAGATGTAGAACCAAAGAGCATTCAAGTATGGTGCAAGAGGTCCATTCCAATATGCAATATCTTTATAAAGTACTTTACCTGAATTGATCTGCCATGGCATATAAAGTTCCCGTCCGAAGTCTATCAGAAGGTCCGGCCACTTTCGCCATGTCCAAAAGGTCAGTAACAGAAATACTATTGTGATAACCAAAGGGCCAATGCACTTGTTAATTACAGGGGATTCTTTACATGCAAAAGCCAAGGACGGCAGGGGGTAAAGCTTAGCGGGCGGTGATGGAAGTTTGGGGTCGGGCTTCTTGCGGCTCATTTCTTGGATTACTCTGTAAGTCTAACAGGATACCCTTATCTAATTAGCAGAGATTATGACGCAGTCTAAGCTGCTTCCGTCGCAAAATGATATTTGAGACCTCTATGCCAAGGCAAATTCCAGAACCATCCTATTCTCGAAGCCCAGCGGCTCATCGGAGGCATGATAGCACAAGTTTCCTTGAAAAGGTAATTTTTTCAGAAATATTCGCATACCATACTCCCAGAACCAAGATACTTCATTGGTGGGGAGCTTAAGGAGCCCAGGCCAGCATCGCTCGATAATGGTGCGATAAAGGAAAAGCCGAGGCTACTGCGGTGGAACTGAATACCGCGAATCCGGTGGGCAATATCCCTCCCCTGGGGTTCAAAAGAACCAGACAAGAAGCAATCCCCTGATCCTGAGCGGCCCCTGCTCCGGGCGGCCCCATGGCAATTAATACCAACCCTTGGGCGCCTCGGGACCCGGGCCCATAATTGTAATGGGCTTGAATAATTTCCCGGCTAGGTTACTTTAAGGGAAGTGAGCGCTGATGGGTTTCCCCCGCATATCTGTGATGGGGAATCTTTTTGCCAGGTCTGACCGCAGGTACAGGGAATATCCGTCATCCTGATAGACGCGGGTCCATCTGAATGAGTTACCGTTGCTTATGTAAACATCGTTCTTGCCCACAACTTGATCGAGCTGGCGCCAGCGGGGGACCAATATCGCGTCAGTCTTATATTTAGTAAGAGTCTTCTGCCAACCTTCTTCAGCAGCGTAAAACCTTATGTTTTCACCCACAGCTTGAACAGGATATGCAACCTCAAACCTGCTATCCATGCTTATCTTGACTTCCGGATATAGTTTCCAGGAGACGTACGCCCCCGCATCAAAAGGAACCATGAGGTTCCCGGAAAATTTATTGTCTTTGAGATAGCTAACGGCTCCTGCAGGATAAACAGGCACTCCTTCCTTGCTTTCCTCTGCCGTGGTAGGGATACGGAGCTGCCAAAATTGGTTCCGCACCGCATAGAGGGTTCCCGATACCCCAATAATAACAAAAATAACAGTCAACAACCTGGACCTTTGCTTGCAAACCTTATTTATTAAGTTGCCAAAAGAAGTTTTCTCTAAATAGGATGGAGTGTAGCACATCCAAGCGACAGCATATATCGATAAATGCCGATAATGCCACAAGGAAACCCAGGCGGTTGCCGCGATTATGAAGAGCCCCGGCATTTGTCTCAGGTCTTTTTGAGTCTTGCAATAGAGGACCACACCGAGTGAAGAAATCCACGCCAACAGATCAGCCCAGGATATTTTCCAAAGGGGGCGCCATTCGGGAATAAAAGGCGTGCGGTCCAAAGTGACTGCGTTCCAGATGTAAGGTAAATAATTAGATCCATATGGATTGATCAGGGTTAATAAACACGTTGCCATCAAGAACAATATCCGACGTTTCATCATCTTCAGCGATTTTAGGAAGTTTTTTCCAGCAAGGAAGTTCAGGACAAACCGTTCGCTTATATAAACAGCCAGCAATCCAACGCCAACCAGGAAGCCGCCGTGCAGGTTGAGCCAGAGCAGGT
>Ga0326728_10017265_pt1 | contig 14505 bp, 12 predicted proteins | sample MB3enrmetagenome_FD_207602 | JGI IMG/M metagenome (GOLD analysis project Ga0326728, IMG submission 207602) | Lab enriched peat soil microbial communities from McLean, Ithaca, NY, United States - MB31MN | ecosystem: Environmental > Terrestrial > Soil > Wetlands > Peat | place: USA: New York...
AATGATGGTTCCCGCGCCAAGAGTGCGCGTTCTGGCGGCATGCGCAATCAGATCGTAGAACGAGAAACCCATCTGATCGGTGGCCAGGTTGCCCAACCGATGGCCATTGATGCCAACCTCCATGCGAAGATGCACTCGCCCGTCACGCCAGGCGTCGCCTAATTCGTCGGGCGTTACGGCAACGGGAGAGAAGACGCAGGTGGGTTTGCATTGGATCATGCCGAAACCCAGCGTCATTTCCCCAAAGAGCAGACGGCGCAGACTCACATCGTCAAAGAGAACCAGCAGGCGCACGTGGGCAGCAGCCTGCGCGCTGGTCACGCCCATGGGCACAGCATCAGTGACGATGCCCAACTCCGCTTCGATGTCGATACCGTGTTCCTCGCTGGGCAGGGGCATGGCCGCGCGGGCGCCAAGAAATGCGTCTGAGGCGCCCTGGTACATGAGCGGGTGTTTGACCTCAAGCGAAGCTGTGGAGAGGTTGAATGCGCGCACCATGCGTTTTCCGTGGGAGAGGAAGGAAGATCCGTCGAGAAATTGCGGGGCGCGGGGAAGGGGCGCAGCCGCGGCGGCTGGGTCGAATGTGAAAGTGTCCGGGGCACGGCCTGCCTCAAGCAGGTCTGATCGCTCTTTCAGCCTTTTCTCCAAATGCGGCCAGGATTCGAGCGCCGTGCGCAGATTGGGCGCGATATCTGCGGCAGGTACGGCGCGGCTCAAGTCGCGCGACACCACAACCAGTTTTCCGTCGGGAGTTCCATCCTGAAGTGTTGCCAGCTTCATACTTCGAACCTCCTTGGACCGGTCCGGTCCGGTAGAGTTTGTTGCGCCGATAAACAGATGGCAGGTTATTGCGCAGTCCAGCCACCATCCACGGCGAGGCTTTCGCCGGTGATCAGCGAAGCGGCAGGCGAAACGAGAAAGAGGATGGTGCCGGCCACCTCTTCCACCGTTCCCAGCCGCCCCAAAGGAATCCGTTGTAAAACCCAGTCGGAAAAAGCCGGATCGCGAGCGAAGAAGGGCGCGGTCATGGCCGTCTTGAGAAATGTGGGCGCGACCGAGTTGGAGCGGATGCCGTGCGGCGCCAACTCGACAGCCATGGCTTTGTTCAGTCCCTCCAGCGCATGCTTCACCATGCAATAAACGGTGCGTCTGGGCGAACCGACACGGCCCATTTGCGAGGTGACGTGCACTACAGAAGACCCGCCGGCGATCCGTTGATCGGGCGGCGTCTCCAGCATCTTGCGCACGGCCGCTTGCGCCACCAGAAATCCGGCGCGAACCGTCAACGAGAGCATGCGATCCAGGTCTTCTTCCTTTACATCGACGAACTCAGCGGGAATGTTGGTCCCGGCATTGTTCACCAGGATGTCCAATCGCGGAAGTTGCCCGATCGCGGCGCGGACGGCGTTGCCGTCGCACACATCGCAAATGCAGGGCGTGGCTTTGCCGCCTTCGGCGCGAATCCGTTCGGCAACCACGTCGAGCTCGGCGGCCGTCCGGCTCATCAGAACCACATCGGCGCCCGCGCGGGCCAGCAATTCTGCCGTTGCCGCGCCCAAGCCTCTGCCGGAGCCCGTCACGAGTGCGACTGCGTTTCGGAGCACTGGAGCAATGGTTTCTCCTTTGCGATCGGGCATGGCTTATCGCGGCTCCACAAGAGCCGGTTCATTGGCAGTTTTGCCCGGTTGACTGTATCGCCGTACGCGCAGATCGGCTTGTTCCTTGTGCCCCCAGAATCGTTCGATGGCGCAGAGCCGCGAGCCGTACTCGCCGATCAAAGCGCTGGCCTCAGGCGTGAGCTGCTGATAGCTGCAGGTCTTGATGAACTTGCCCACCCACAGGCCGCCGGTATAGCGCGCCGCCCTGCGCGTGGGCAGGGTATGGTTGGTTCCCACCACCTTGTCGCCGTACGCGACGTTGGTCTCGGGCCCGAGGAACAGCGCCCCGTAGTTGGTGAGATTCTGCAGGAACCAGCGCGGCTCGCGGGTAAGCACTTCAACGTGCTCGCTGGCGATGGCATCGGCTTCGCGCTTCATCTCTTCGCGATCCTCGACCAGGCGAATCTCGCCCAGGTTCTCCCATGCCGCGCGCGCCACCTCGGCGGTGGCAAGCCTGCCGAGCTGGCGTTCGATCTCCGCGGGCAAAGCCTCGGCCAGTGAGCGCGAACTGGTCACGAGCACCGCAGGCGAAGTGGGTCCGTGCTCTGCCTGACCGAGAAGATCGGTGGCTACCATCTCCACGTCGGCGGAGTCGTCGGCAAGCACCAGCACTTCCGTGGGTCCCGCCAGCAGGTCAATGCCCACCCGGCCAAAAAGCTGACGCTTGGCCTCGGCGACGTACGCATTGCCCGGTCCCACGAGCATGTCGACCGGCGCAATGGTCTCCGTTCCCAGGGCCATGGCGGCAATGGCTTGTACGCCGCCGAGGAGATAGATTTCGTCGGCGCCGCCGAGCACCATGGCGGCGATGGTTTCAGGGTGGGCCTTGCCGGCAGTGGGAGGCGTACATGCGATGACGCGCCGCACGCCTGCCACTTTGGCCGTAACAATGCTCATGTGCGCGGAAGCGACCATGGGATAGCGTCCGCCGGGCACGTAGCAGCCCACGTTGGCTACGGGAATGTTCTTATGCCCCAGCCGCACACCGGGGAGCGTTTCCACTTCGATCTCGCGCAACGCGGATTTCTGGTGTTCGGCGAAGTTCCGCACCTGCTGCTGTGCGAAACGAATGTCGTCAAGCGTCTTTTCCGGCACCGAAGCCACCAGCGCATCCAGCTCTTCCTGGCTCAGGCGGAAACTTGCGGGAGACCAGTGGTCGAGCTTTTCTGAGTACTCCCGGACCGCCGCGTCGCCTCGCGCGCGCACCTGTGCGATCATCGCCTCGACGGTTCTGCGTACCTGCTCTTCCGCCGCTTCGGTTTCTTCGGGTGAAGCACCGTGTTTCAAGAATTCGGTCATGATACCTCCACTGTTTCGATTTCCCGCGCCAGCGCGCGGCGAACGAGCACATCGACCGTCCCGTCGTGATGAAAGCCACGGGCTTCGGAGCGCTCGAATCTGGCTTCGGGCAGCCGTCCAAAGCGTTCCTCGATCTGCGGCTGCGGGGCGTAGCTGACCAACGCGCGCGCGGGCACGCCATAGACCCGTTCGAGGCCGCCGACCACCTGCTCCATTGAGGCACGCAAGGGCGGCAGCATCCAAACCCGATCTGAGCCAAGGCTCGCGGCGGAGAGTGTTGCAGCGTGAAGCACATTGTCAACGCAGCAGCCAACCGACATCCACCACGAAAAGGCGCCTGGGGAAACGGGCAATACAAATGGTCTTCCTTGCGAGACATCGCGAATCAGATCGCTGAGGAAGGCCGACAGAGCGCCGACTGGGTCAGGCGGCCTGGCGACGATGCCGGGAAAGCGCAGGACCCGCGCATCAACCCAGCCTTTGCGCGTGTAGTCGGTCATCAGCAGCTCGCAGACAAGTTTATGCGTACCGTAAGTCCAGTTGGGTTTAGCCGGAGTGTCGTCAGTGACAAGCGCAGGCAGCTCTCCATAGACGCCGATCGAGCTGCTATAGACAACGATGGGCGGCGCAGATTGAGCGCGGCACAGCTCAAGAAGCCGCATGGTGCTATCGAGATTCACCTGCTTGCTCAAATCGAAGTTCTCTTCGGCAGCCCCGCCGGCAATGCAGGCGAGGTGGAAGATCAGATCGAACGGCTGACAGAAGATCTCGTCGAGCGCCGCGGGATCGGCGAGGCTGGCTTCGACATAGCGAAGACGCGGGTCGCGCGCGCGCCTGGCAAAACGCAAATCGAGGAGCACCAGCTCGCGAAAGCCCGCGATCGCCGCGGGCGGCTCCGCGAGCAGCCTGGCTGCTAACTGCCTGCCGATGAAACCGTTCGCGCCCGTAATCAGGATTCTCATCGTAGATGTCTCTTTCAGTGCAGATCGCCGCGCCGGACAAGCGATTCTCGGACTTCGTCGGAGTATTTGCCATTGAGGAGCACAAAAGCGATGCGGCAGGGTTTGTCGCCGCGATTGCTCCAGGCGTGATTGGTGCCGCGCTGGACAACGACGTCGCCGGGGGAAAGCTGGACCTCGGAGTCGTCAAGGATCAGCGTCAGTTCGCCGTCGATGAGGATTCCGAAATCGACTGTTTCGGTCCTGTGCATCAACGGATGCGGAGCGTTCAGCCGGCTGGTTGCGGCCTCGGGAGAGCCCGTCTCGCGAAAGTGTTGTTCCATCTCTTCTAAAGTGCTGGGAAGCTTTACGTCCTTCTCGGGAGCGATCTGCACCACGCGCACCGCGCACCCGTTGGGCGCCGGGCCCATGCGCCGCGGACCCAGCGTTGGATCCGGACCGTTATCGACCGGCGCGGGCGTGGCAGACGTCTTCCAAATCTCAAAAAAGTAGGTCCCCGGCACCGAGGGAAAACTGATGATATGCGGCGGTTCGCCCTGCATCGCAACCACAGCTTTGCCGTCCGGGTCATGGCCCGTCACGATGCGCCGGATGGGCAGCTTGTCGGTAGATTTCATATTGACTGGCATTCTCCGTTTCGTACTGCTGGCCGTGGCGCCGCGATCAGATCGGTTGCGCGGTAACACGAAACATCTCTTCGACCATGAATTTCTCGTCCACGTCTTCCACTTCATTCATCTGGTACCTGCCGATCAGCTCGGAGCTTTCCGCGATGAACTTGCAGCGATCGTATCTGCGCTCCATATAGCACTTCAACTGTTTCTCAATGGGATCGCCGCTGCATAGCTCCTCCGCCAGGACGACCGCGTCTTCAATGGCCATGCCTGCTCCCTGGCCGAGGTGGGGCGTGGTGGCATGAGCCGCGTCGCCGAGGAGCACCACGCGCCCGCTGAACCACGGCGGCGGCACCATAACCGCCTCCATCGGCTTGTAGACGACTTTCGCGGGATCGTCGATCTGCGCCTTCAATTCGCCGATCAGACCGCCAAATCCTTCCATGCGCGATTTCATCAGCATGTGGAGCTGGCTGGGCTCCATCCATGGATTGCCGGGCTCGATGGAAGTCACGTACATGTACATCAAATCCTGCGCCAGCGGCACCAGTCCGGCGCTGGCATGGCGGCCGTTGAACGCCGCAAGATGATCGATCTCCGGGCGTCTCGGGAAGTTGTGCCGCCAAACAGACTGCCCGGTAAAGCGCGGCTTGGGAGCATTGGGAAAGACTAAAGTGCGAATAAGCGAGAAAAGCCCGTCGGCGCCAACCACAAGGTCATAGCTTCCTGAGGTTCCATCGGTGAATTGCACTTCGACCGAGCCTGGATGCTGATCCAGCCGATCCACCGTCAACCCCAGCCGCACGTTCGCTCCCTTTTCAATCGCCGCAGATATCAGTACGTTGTGCAGGGCAAGACGGGAGACCCCGAGCTGTGCCGGGTAATGATGGCCCGCAAGCCGGCCCCCAGGCAGCTTGGCGATCCGCTCTCCGTTGGGTTTATAAATCCCGACAAAATCGAAGGGAAAGGCTGCGGATAAGTAACGGTCCACGATGCCTAACTGCGCCACGGCCCGCACCACGTTGGCCTGCTGAATAATGCCGACACCGTAAACGGTCCAGACCTTCTTGATCTCGATCACATCCACGGTGAAGCCCCGATCGCGAAGAGCGATCGCCAGACACAACCCGCCGATGCCGCCACCGACGATAAGAACCTTTGAGGTGCTTGCCATTTGTATTAACCTTCGAGGCGGATTCAAGACCGCCGTTTAGCCGCTGTTGGAGTTAGGGAAGTTTCTTTTGGGGGCAAGAGAAACGGTATGTACTGGGGATCCGTTTTCCGCCACCGATGAATCGCTACCGAGAATTACTCTACACAGCGAATTCACCCTCTGTACAACGCTTTGTCGAAATCCGTGCTATCCATAAAGCGGATGCCCGGCCGGCGGCGCGGATGGCCTGGCTATTTAGCCATTGCAGATGACTTGGCAAGCGGCGCAACGTGGCCGCCCAGCACCTCTGCCACCCAGTCCGCGATGTAGTCCACTGCCAGCGGCGTGTTATCGGAGCCACAATGCTCCGCCGCGCCCTCCTCCGCGGTGTGGATCTTCAACTCGCGCCGCGGACTGTTCACACAGTCGTCGTAAGTCATCTGCGCGTACTTGAGCGGAATCTGGCGGTCATTTTCGCCGTGTGTGATGAGGATGGGGCAGGTGATGCGATCCAGGATGCCGCGAAGCGTGATCTGATCGGCAAACTTGAGCCCCTCTTCGACGGTGTCCACGCCCAGAGCCCACTTGAAGTGCTCCCAGAAGTGCGGAATCGGCCGGCTCGCCTGGCTATTCTCGTAGCGCATGCGCTGTACGGCGCCCCAGTCGTAGTTGCCGCCCCAGCAGACACAGGCCTTGATGCGCGGCTCGAAGGCAGTGGCACGCGGAGCATAGTAGCCGCCCATTGACATGGCCAGCATGCCGATACGGTTGGAATCCACTTCAGGCAGAGTTTCGAGGTAGTCGATGGCCGCGCCGGCCGCCCGCTCCGTTTTCAAATCGACAGTCAGCCCCTGCAGCCGCAACGCTTCACCAACGCCCGGATGATCGACGATCAGCGTCGAAACGCCGCGCCGCGTGAGGGCCTCCGGCATCCCGCAGGTGAAGATGATCTCCTTCTGAACATCGAATCCGTCGAACTCCACCACGCAGGGAGCCGGGTGATCCGGCGAGGCATTGTCAGCCTTGGCATAGAGCGCGGAAAGATACGTGCTTCCGAAAGGAAACTCCACACGCACACAGGCGCCTGTGCACTCCATGAAGCGGCGAAAGCTGCCGAGAACCTTTTGGTAGAGAGCGGCGCGCGCTTCGGTGCGGGCGCCGTACATGCGCTCGGCGCTCGAGTAATAGACTGAGGCGCGGCGGAACTTGGCGCCGGCGCTGATCAGTTTGCCTTGGGAACGCTCTGTCTCCGCCTGCGCGTTGACGCGATCCGCCACCTTAATCCAGGAGTCGACAAGGATGCGGACTTTTTCATCGTCCCCGTAAGCAGCTGCTTCCCGGGCAGGACGGCAGGCCTCGTCGATTTCGCCCATAAGCCCGCCGTTGCCCAGGGCAATGTTTACAGCGGTGCTCCAAACATAGTTTCCGGGGAAGTACTCAAACATCGTGCAACCTCCAAACGCCGCGGGAAAGGAAGGGAATCTGGAGCTGCAGCGGCGATCCGGCGCGAGATCGGCGTGCGTCTTTATTGAAGGGGCTCGCAGGGCAGAGCGTCTCCAGTTTCGTGGAGAGCGCAAGGATATGCGCCTCTTGAGTTTGACAAATGGCAGTGGGTTTTGCCAAATCGGCATTTTGGATGCGAGGCATTGGCGCTGTGGATTCCCGGCGAGATGGCCGGCTTACCGGGTAGGGAAATCGAAGCCGGCCCGCGCTATCGTTCCAGGAAATAGCAGAAATCTTCACAAAGCATTTCACAACCTGGGCCGAAACCGATATTGTAACTTTATTACAGGCTCCGCCCCGGATTTCGAGGAGCCGGTGAAAAGAAGAGGTCAAGCAATGTCAAAAGTTTTGCTCGCGCATCTTGCGCACGTTGAACTCATCACGCCCCAGGTAAACGAGTCCGCAAACTTCTTTGTGGATGTCATGGGACTCACAGAGGTAAAGCGCACGGCAGAGTCGGTCTACCTGCGGTGCTGGGGAGACTACTACCAGTACAGCCTGATGCTGACGCAGGGCAAAGAGAGCGCGCTCGGACACGCGTGCTGGCGCACGGTTGGCCCCGAGGAACTCGACGAAGCCGTGGCCCGGCTCAAGGCCGCCGGCGTGCCGGGCGAATGGGTCGACAACTCCTATGGCCACGGCCGCAGCTATCGTTTTCAGGCGCCCGGAGGCCATTCCATGGAACTGGTTTGGGACGTCAAGCGCTATCAGGCCGAGGGCGATCTCAAGTCGACATATCCCGAGCGTCCGCAAAAGCTCACCAACCACGGAATCGCGCCCCGGCAACTGGATCACGTAACCATTGCCACCAAAGACGTGGTGGCGGCGGCCGAATGGTTCAAGAAGCTCCTGGGCTTTCGTTTTACGGCCGTGACCTACAGGCACGACAAACCGGACCAGGCCGTTTTTGCCACCGTGACGACCAATGAGAAGTCGCACGACCTGGGCCTGGGCGTGGATTTTTCCGATATTCCCGGCCGCCTTCACCATCTCGCCTTCTGGGTCGATTCGGCTGACGAGCACCTGCGCTGCGCCGATTTGCTCATGGAATCAGGGACCGGCATCGAGTACGGACCCGGCCGGCATGGGATCGGGGAGCAGTACTATCTTTACTTCCGCGAGCCCGGCGGGAGGATCCGGATCGAAGTAAACACCGGCGGCTACCGCAACTACGTCCCCGATTGGGAGGCGGTCCAGTGGGGCGTCGCCCAGGGTTCCAACACCATGTACCGCAACATCGGCATGCCCGATTCAATGATGGAGGCGTTTCCGCCCGCTCCGCAGCCGGCGGTTCCAGACATCGATCTGCAGCCGGAGTTGGCGGGCGTGGACAACCCCTGGAAGAAGCACGGGTGAGACCGCTATAGCATTTTCGGAAAATCTGTAGACCAAAAGCACATATTCAAGTCGACGCGACCACAAGGAGCGGCGACATTTGATGAACCCGCAAAGGATTACATTATTTCCGAAAATGCCGCCAGAACGAAGAATCCGACTTTACGAACACCGGGGCGGCGTTTCCTTTAGGAAGACGCCGCCCTGTGCATCAGTGAGGTGGGAAAGTTAATAACAGCCTCTAGGCCGCCGCTCGCCGCTTCTTCAGCGCCATGAGCACAAAGGTCAGAACGAAGCCGAGCAACGCCACCAGCGATTGCAAAAAGAGGGTAGTGTGGTAACTGCCTTGGCTCTTGACCGTCAGGCCGGCGATGTAGAGTCCCAGCACGCCGCCGAAGCTGCCGATACCGCCCCACAGTCCTGACATCTTGCCTACGATCTGCGGCGGATACGAGCTGGCGATCATGTAGAAGATCATCGGGAAGGCAAACATCACGCCATACCCGGCCAGAATCAAATCCAGTTCCAGCAAACCAGCGCGGCCCGTCACAGCCGGAGAAATCAGCGCGTAAACAAAGACGCACATCAGCAAATAGCCGGTCAACATCACCGGTTTGGCGTTCCCGCGGAAGGTCTTGTCCAGCAGGAAGCCGCTGAAGATCGGTCCCGTGACTCCGGCCAGCAGGGTCACGCCGAGCATCAGTTGTCCTGCGGTCACCCCGCCGTAGCCAACGCCCAGCGGACTGGGAGCTGCCAGGTAGGCTCCGGTCAGGCTATAGAGGCTCTGCATGCCCCAGGCGGTGAGAAAGAACATCGCAATGCCGACGATTGTAAACGGCGACAGGAGCGCCTGCTTAAAGGCCGATCCCTTTCCTTCATCGGCCGCCGGGGCTCCCCCTTTGGGCAACTTGGCATTATAGGCGACGAACAGAATGATTCCCAGAACCAGGCACGCCCAGACAAAGATGGATAAGGTGGCTGACATGGCCTTCCATTCGCCCACGGCCTTCAGCACCATGGGGCCCAGAAATACCCCGGCAGAGCTACCCACGGCCACCGACGAATTCAGCAGGCCGTTGGCTATGCCCTTCTGGTGGGGCGGAAACAATGCATTCACAATTGCGGGCATGGCTGGGAACATGAATCCCGACGAGAGGCCTTCGACCATGCGAGCCCAGAAGATGCCCGTCGTGCTGGCGCCGATCAGCGGCATCAGCGCCGCCGGCACCGCCAGGCATAGGAAGCCCAGAATCAGGGTGACAAAAACACCGAAGCGGTCGCAAACATAGCCGCCCCCCACAATCCACATCAAACAGCCCGAAAACAGAAACGAGGTCATCAGCAGATTGGTGGCCGTCCCCGGATCTGTGTTCAGGCTGGCGGCGATCACCGGCACCAGCGGCGCCACCGACAGGTTGACCATTTGCATGGAAATGAACCCTAGCGCTGCCAGGACCAGCACCAGCCATCGGAAGCTGGGGTACCCTTCAGCGGCCGAAGCAGTTGGGCCGGTCAATGCACTTTTTGTAGCCATCGGAAATATCCCTTCCGCGTCTTTACGCACCAATGCCGTTTGAAGACGCGGTTCTTCAATTGTTTAAATGCGTATCAACCATAGTTGCTTCGCAAGGGAATGGGAAACGGTTTGTTGAGATTTCCGATATTGGTGGTGGCGATAGACTTTGCGGTGCCTGGTGCCGACAGAAGGTGCGCTGGGGAGAATGCCGGGCATCCTCTGCGCTTTCAGTGGGATGCCAATGCCTTGCTTGCCCCGGTTGCGCCCGATTCGTCTGAACCAGCGGGCGCAAGGGCTTGGGCGGTCTCTCGCAGGCACTTTAGCATCCACGCAATGCCCGGATCCGCAGCCCGGAAATTATGCCATTGAATTCTTTCCGCGACCTGTGGCATTTCAAGCGGTGGTTCAACCATTCGAATCGGCAAATACTTCGCGTACACCTGCGCTAACTTAAGATGCACGGTCGCAATGCGCGTGGTGTTGACAATTAAGTGCGGGATCAGGCTGTAGGAACGCGTGGTCACGTCAATGTTGCGCGTCCGGCCGGTCCGGTGGAAAATCCACCCCTCAAGGCTGTCCGGCTGCTGTGTGGTGAAACGAATTGCGACGTGGGGCTTGATAAAGTACTCCTCGAGCGTCAGCGACTTGCCAATTTCCTTATTGCCTTTCCAGGCGATGCATGTGTAGGTGTCGCGAAACAACTCCTCAGAGGGATGGTCCGCAGTAAGATACGGCTCCGGCAGTATGACCATGTCGACCTCGAGCCGCTCGATCACCTCTTCGGGCGGCGTGTCTTCAAAGGGCAGGATATCGACGCCGACGGACGGCCCCTGGCTCTTGATACGCGGCAAGGCATGAATCATCAGCACCGTGGCAGCATAATCGGTCATCATGATGCGGAAGCGGCGCGTGGAAGTTGCGGGATCGAAATCCGGGCGCTGATCGATGATGGCTTGGGCCACGGTTAGCAACTCGCGAACGGGCTCTACAAGGCTCTCCGCCAGCGGAGTCAGAACCATTTTGTGTCCGACCTGGACCAGCAATTCATTCTCGAAGAACTCGCGCAGCCGGGCGAGGGCGCCGCTGGTTGCCGATTGGCTGAGGTAGATGCGCCGGGCGGTGCGGGTAATGTTTTTCTCTTCCAGCAGCGTGTTCAGCACCACAAGCAGATTGAGATCCAAGCCTCGCAAATGCATTGCCTCGACTCCTCCTGTTATCGGTGGCACCGATTATACAGATTAGCAAAACGCGTTGTACAGGCAAGAGTAGAACTCCTTAGAATGGCTTTGTTTGTCATCATGAAAGCAGGTAGATATGAGTGAAATGCCCATCAGATTGCACCATGGAGCCGTGAGCGTCCCGAATCTCGACCAGTCGATCGCCTGGTACCAGAAGATGCTGGGTTTTGAAGTTGAGCAGCGGGTTCGCATCCCAGGCCAGCCGGTGGAGTTTGCCATGCTGAAGCGCGGCGATTTGCGCGTGGAGCTGTTCGCGGCGGAAAACAGCAAGCCGATGGAGGCGAACCGCAGGGAACCCAATACGGCCTTTCTGTCGCAGGGCAGCCTGCACTTCGCCTTTGCCGTGCCAGACGCTCGTGCATTGGCGGAATCGCTGCGCGAGCGCGGCGCCGATATTGTGTGGATACAGGATTTCCCGTGGGGCTCCAATGCGTTTATTCGCGACAATGCCGGCAATCTCATTGAATTCGTGCAGCAAAAAGATATGGCGTAAAAGGGAGAGGAAGATCCAATTGGTCAAGAGTCATCTACCAGCGGAAGCAGCAAACAAACAGCAGCGGCTGGCAGGAAAAGTCGCGGTGGTTACCGGGAGCGGGGCCGGTATCGGCAAAGCGTGTGCGCTGATGTTTGCCCGCCAAGGGGCAACGGTGGTGGGCGCCGACATCGACCCCGCCACCATCGAAGCAACCGTAGCGGATGCCAAAGCGCTGGGACTGATGATGCTTGGCCATGCGCCCTGCGACATGACCAAACCTGACGACGTTAAGAAGCTGTTCGACTTTGTGGTAGAGCGTTGCGGGGGCGTCGATATCGTGCTCAATGCGGCCGCCACGGCGGTCTTCAAGCCGATTGAAGAATTGACCTACGAGGACTGGCGAGCGACGCTGGCCGGTGAACTGGACTCTGTATTCCTGGCCTGCAAGGCGGCATGGCCGCACCTGATTGCGCGCGGCGGCGGATCGATCGTCAACTTTGCCTCTGCCAACGCCTATCTCGCGCTGGAGGGGTCGCCTGCCCTCGCGCACTGCGCCGGCAAAGGCGGCATCCTGGCCATGACGCGCCAGCTTGCCCTGGAAGGCGGTCCGCACAATATTCGGGCCAACACCATTTCGCCGGGCATGACCGTAACCGCGGCAACCTCTCCGGTCATCGAGATCCCTGGTTTTCTTGACAACGTGTTTGCGCACGCAATTCTCAAGCGTGTGGGACAGCCCGAAGACATTGCATGGGCTGCGACATTTCTCGCCTCGGACGAATCGAGCTGGATTACGGCGGCCGATTTTTCGGTCGACGGCGGAGCAACGGCGTTGTAACGAAAATGCAGCAAGAGTCGCCGTGAAGCGCCCGTTTTCCGGACGCTTCATTTTTTCGATCATTGCTCGACCCTATAGCATTTTCGGAATTACTGTAGACCGAAAGCACGCCTTGGGCTCAAACTTCAAGTGACTTTTTCTCCAAGAAAAAGCCACTTTACACGCTTCTTGAAAAGTCTACGTTGATTCCGAAAATGCCGTAGAGCACGATGCCCCGCTATGGGACCGCCGCCGCCTCAGCCGCGAGTTCTTGCGCCTGCTCTTCATGACGCAAAACGCGCAGTGCACCCTCGGCCATGGCCTGCAATTCGTCTTCGCCCGGATAGACAACAATGGGCGCGATCCATTCGACATACGGACGGATGGCATCGACCAGTTTCTTGCTGTGGGCCATTCCTCCGGTAAGCAGAATGGCGTCCACGTGCCCGCGCAGAGCGGTGGCCATGGTTCCAATGTCCTTGGCGATCTGGTAGGCCATCGCGTCGAAGATGAGCGCGGCCCTGGCGTCGCCGGCTTCGATTCGGCGCTCCACTTCGCGCAGATCGCGCGTGCCCAGATAGGCGTAAAGTCCGCCCTCCCGGTTGAGGGCCTGCCACAGGGTTTGCAGGGTGTACTTGCCGCTGAAGCAAAGCTGGACCACTTTGAGCAATGGCAGGCCCCCGCTGCGCTCGGTGGAGAAGGCCCCTTCGTGGCCGGGTTCCTGACTTTCGACCATCCTGCCCTTTTCGTGAGCCGAAGTGGTGATGCCGCTGCCCATGTGCGCCACAACCAACCGCAGGTCTGTGTATTTTCTCCCCTGCTCGCGCGCATAGCGCTTGGCCACGGCCTTGGTATTCAGCATGTGCCCGCCGCAATGGCGTTCGATCAACGCCGTTCCCGAGATGCGCGCCTTGTCGGGCCACTCGTCCACGCTGACCGGATCGACGACAAAGGCCTCGGCCCCGCCTTCGCGCGCGATTTGCTGGGCCAGAAACGCCCCCAGGTTTGAAGCGTGATCGCCATAGCGCGTCAGGCGCAGGTCGCCTAGCATCTCCTCGTTCACGCGGTAGGTGCCGCTGGGCAAACCGCGCATCAGGCCTCCACGCCCGACCACCGCATCGAATTGACCGATGTCATAGTTGTCGGCGGCCAGTTCGCGCTCAATCGCGGCCAAACGGAAATCGAGCTGGTCGAGGATACGCCGGCCCGTGAATTGCCTCATCTCTTCGTCCGAGTGGCTCAGGTTGCGCACCAACTCGGGATTTTCATTGGCGTACACCCCGATCTTGGTCGAAGTCGACCCGGGATTGATGGTCAGGATCACGAACTCACCGGCTCGCATAGAGCACCCCTAGGGCCATGGCGTTGATCTTGTCCTGCGCTCTTTCCACTCGGGAGGGGATAAGGATGGGTACTTTAGCACCCACCACTACGTGGCCGAATTCGCAGCCGACCAGAAAATTGATCGACTTGGCCAGCATATTGCCCGCCTCGATCGAAGGAACAATCAGACAATCGGCATGGCCGGCGACCGGGCTCGTGATGCCCTTGATCTTGGCGGCCCACTCAAGCAACGCATTATCCAGAGCCAGCGGGCCGAAGACCTCAGCCTCGCCAAACTCGCCCGCTGCGCACATATCGGTCAGCGCTTTGGCGTCCACCGTGGATGGCAGTGCATCACTCACGACTTCCACCGCGCTCATCACTGCGATCTTGGGGCGGCGGATTCCCATCGCACTCAGCAGATCAATGGCGCTGAGCACGATCTGCTTCTTCTGTGCCAGCGTGGGAAGCGGGTTAAGCCCGCCATCGCCGATGCCCACCAGCCTGGTCCCGGCCGGGTCGCGGTGCTCGAAGAAAGCGATATCGCATAACAGCCGGCCGGTGCGCAATCCCTTCTCTTTGTCGAGAACCGGGTGCAGCAACTGGTCGGTGCGC
>Ga0326728_10017266_pt1 | contig 14503 bp, 11 predicted proteins | sample MB3enrmetagenome_FD_207602 | JGI IMG/M metagenome (GOLD analysis project Ga0326728, IMG submission 207602) | Lab enriched peat soil microbial communities from McLean, Ithaca, NY, United States - MB31MN | ecosystem: Environmental > Terrestrial > Soil > Wetlands > Peat | place: USA: New York...
CAGCGGCCCTGCCCTCCACCTCTTAAGCGGGAGTAAGATGGGCCAGACATTTCTCTTAAAAAAAGACCACGTGGCTGTGGGCCGGGCAGATCCCGATAACCCCGGGAAATCAGGTGAGACCGATATCGTCCTTCCCGAGGAGTACTCGATGGTCACACGTATCACCAAACCACACGCGATCCTCTCCCGTTCAGCGGAAGGCTGGCAGATCGAGGACCGCGGGAGCTCGGGGGGCACTTTTGTGAATTCTGAGATTTCTGCCCCCCAGCGCCGGACCCCCCTCCGGGACGGGGATGTCATTGACTGTGCGCTCGGGGAGAGCGCGGCCCGGTTCCTGTTCATCGCAGAGAAGTAATTTCGCATTTCATCACAAGGTCTTCCCGTTCGGGAAAGAGGAACACCGATGAGTATATCCGCTTCCGGGGCACAAATTGCCGCCTTTTTTTACCGTATACTTCCTGTACTGCTCCTTTTTGCCGTCCTTGTCCCCTGCCCGGTGGCGGCAAAGATCATGACTTTCAACGGGACCGGTGCTCCCGGGGAGGTCCAGGCATTAATCGAAAACGCCAGCAACGGGGATAGCATCTTTTTAGCCGGGGGCACATACCCGGGCAACATCGTCATCGACCGCTCCCTGATCTTCGGTGCGATTGATTCGGCAGATCCGCCACGTATTGTCACCAGCGGGACCGGCGCCGGCCTCACACTCTCTGCTGACGATATTACGATCAGCGGAATTTCCGTGCTGGGAAATGCCTCTACCGGGATTCTTGTAGATTCCAATAACAACCGGATTACCGGGAGCACGGTATCGGGGCATGCCACCGGGATAGATTTCAAATCGGGTACCCATAATGTCCTTTCGGGGAATATCCTTGCGAGGAACGACGCAGGCATTGAACTCGACAGCAGTTCGGATTCCAACCTCATTTATTTCAATGACTTCAACAACACGCTCGATGCCGTCAGCCAGTCCATGAACAATATCTGGTTCTCGGCCGGCCAGGAGTACCAGTACCAGGGAAAGAACTTCACCGGCCCGCTCGGGAACCACTGGCAGACAGCCGGGACCGTTGACAACAATGGCGACGGTGTAGGAGACTCTTCGTTCTCGCTTGTGCCGGGAGGTCAGGCATATCCCGGTGCGGTTACGATAACCGATTCGGCACCGCTGGTTGCCTCCATTTCGGCCTATACGATCACAAAAGCGGTGCCGTTTGTCGATATTTCCGGTGCCGGCCTCCGGCAGCAGGCAGGATTCTCCGCATCCCAGCAGTCAGAGGGTATCCAGCCTGTACCCTCATCCGGCGGGGCAGGCCCGTCACTGCTTTCCGGGAGTCCCTCCTCCGGCAGCCTTCCCTTGGATCTTAACCAGCAGGGCCGGCCTCCCGACAACCCGGTGATCGGGTTTCTTATCAATTTCTGGTATCTTATCCCGGCAGGACTGGTTGTTTCCGCTGCCTGCGGCATCTGGTTTGAGCGCGTCCGCAGGAAAAAGCGGGATCATCCCCCTGAATTGAACCTGTCCCGGGACAACCGGAATGCGACCGTTGTACAAAAAACTGAGGGCCCTGCCCCCCAGGTACCTCCCGGGCACGAGTACGCGATCCGCCTGCCCGCGGCTCTCGAGAGGAAGTATCCCGGCGCGGAATACCTTGCCGAGGGCGGGGTCTCCCGGGTATTTAAAGCCCGCGACGAGAAGAACAACCGGGACATCGCAGTCAAGGTTCCGATCCGGTTTGATGAGGTGACCGGGACCCAGTTTACCAAGGAGCTCTCCGTCTGGGAAGGGCTCCACCATGAAAATATCGTCGAACTATACGCTGCAAATATCTTTCCCCTGCCCTTTATCGAGATGGAGTACGTTCCCCGGTCTCTTGCGGAGATAAAATTCCCTCTCGATGAGGAAAAGGCGGTGGGAATCCTTACCGGGATCGCAGAAGGGCTCCAGTACGCCCATACGCAGGGCATCGTCCACCGGGACATTAAACCGGCAAATATCCTTATGACCTCCGAGGGGATCCCGAAGATCACGGACTGGGGCCTCTCCAAGGCTCAGGGAACAAAACAGTCCGGGATCATTGGATTTTCCCTGGAATATGCGGCACCGGAACAACTGGCCCCTAACCTGTTTGGGGAGCCAGGCCCCTGGACCGACATTTACCAGCTGGGCGTCCTCTTCTACGAGATTCTCTCCGGGCATATGCCATTCTCGGGCGCCGGGGTGGGCGAGGTCTCGCATGCTATCCTGCATGATGTGCCGGCTCCGTTGGATATCGGAGGAAAGAACGCGGACGCCATCAATGCTATCGTTGCAAAATGTATGAGCAAACGCCCGCAGGACCGGTATGCCTCGGTTGAGGATCTCCTTGCCGACCTCCACCATCTCGGCCCGGCGGGATAAAGGAATAATAGGGTAATAGGGATCCGGTCCCCTCGAAAAGGCCCGGATCCTGTTTTCTTATGGTGTAGCCGGGGGGGTGCCGGAGGGTGCCGATCCACCTGATGGCGGGTTACCCGATGGTGCCGTGCCGTTTCCCATGCCACCCATTCCGCCCGGCCCTGAGCCACCGGAGGGTGCTGTGCCGTTCATCATCCCTGCCGGGGGAGTGCCGGAGGGTGCTGTACCATTTATCCCGGCCATGGCCGTGCTGTTCATTGTCGCCATGGAAGTAACGGAGGGTGTTCCGGCTGCTGCCTGTTCATTTCCCTTCACTGATGCGTACGGGGTGCCTGATGATGACGATGTGGTTGTCGAACTCTGCGTACAACCTGCAATCAGGATCCCCGCGATGAGGAGTGCTGATCCGATCAGCATAAGTATACTGTTTTTCTTCATGGAATGTATCACCTGGACAGTGAGGTCTCATAGGAGACCTTTTTCCTCTGCCCCGCCACCATGATTGACCGGCAGGGCCATCCTGTCTTTTCCCGGTGCAGTTCCCGGGTTTTTTGGGAACATGCACCGGGAGGGCGGCAACTGGCCGCGGCCTCAATGATGAGGGGTGAGGTTTTCATCGTTGATCCCTCTTGCACGGGGGGGTCAATCTCTCCTTTCCTTGCTATGGCTCCTCATATATTTACTGCATGGCCAAAGTGATGGCTTATCCCCGGGAGGGATTAATTAAACCATCCCGTTTATCTTATTCCGCAGGCGCTCCACGGTCAGACAGGCGTCCTGCAGGGAAAGCTTCTGAATTTTTGTGAGAAAACAATGAATAGCGGGCCGTTACGGCAAAGGGAGGTCAGGGATTACCTGATGAGTGGAGTGCTCGTTCACGGAAAATGAGATATGGTAAAGCAAGGTACTCACAGCTCCCGTCCGCCATAGTGGCGGGGACCCCGCGGAGGCCTTCTCAAAAAGAGCCAGACCACGACCCCGATCACCGCGAGCACCAGTACCCCGGCAACTGGAAGAAGTTCAGATGACCTTGATGCGGAAGGCGCACTGGTTGGTGCGACGGAGGCGGTGGCAGCAGGCTGGGCGGGCGTAATTGTAGCGACCGGTACCGGGGTAGCTGCCTGGACGGGAGTCCGGGGTGTTGTGACCTCTGCTCCCGTGACAGTAATGTACCCGCTTCGTATCACGCTGTTGCTGCCCGCGCTGTTTGCCGCGGTGAATTGAACCGTGTAGGTGCCACCTGCGGCATAGGTGTGGGACGGGTTTTCCAAGGTCGATGACCCGCCGTCCCCAAAGGACCAAAGCCACGACGTAGGAGAATTATCCGAGGTATCGGTGAACTGGACGATCAGGGGGGCGGGCCCCTCAGAGACATCAGCAGAAAACGAGACCGCCGGCGCAATCACGCCCGAGGTTACCGTGATGTAATCCGATTCGCTTGTCTCGTTGCTCCCCTCGGAATTCGAAGCGGTCAGGGTCACTGTGTAAGTACCGATGGCGGTGTACGTGTGGGTTATGTTCTGGGAGGATGACGTGTACCCATCGCCAAAGGTCCAGTACCAGGATGTCGGGGAATTGGAGGACGTGTCCGTGAAGCTGACGGCAAGGGGCTGTGCCCCGCTCGTGACATTTGCCGAGAACGAGGCAAGGGGAGCTGCGGCGGTCACGGTAATATAATCTGTCTCGGTGACCGTGTTGCTGCCGGCAGTATTGGTTGCGGTCAGAGTCACTGTGTACGTGCCGATGCTTGTATAGGAATGGGTGGGGCTCTCATCCGAGGATGAACTCCCGTCGCCAAACGACCAGGCCCAGGTGATCGGGGAATTGGATGATGTATCCACGAACTGGACGGAAAATGGGACGGTTCCCGAAGTCTCCACAGCAGTAAACGAGGCAGCGGGCACCGAGGCCACCTTTGTCACCGTGATCTCGCCGGATTCAGAAAGGGTGTTGCTGCCCGCGGCATTGGTTGCGGTGAGGGTCACCGTATAGGTGCCCACACTCGTATAAGTATGCGTGGGGTTCTGTGCCGTTGAGGTGCCCCCGTCACCAAACGACCAGGCCCACGATATCGGAGTGTTGGTGGAAGAGTCCACGAACTGGACCGAGAGCGGGACGTTCCCGCCTGTTACATTGGCAACAAACGCTGCAACCGGGGCAGACCCCGTTTTGCTGACGGTGATATAATCGCTCTTCGTAACGGTATTGCTACCGGCGGCATTGGTTGCAGTGAGGGTAACCGTATAGGTACCTGCGCTCGTATAGGTATGAGTAGGGGTCTGGACGGTCGATGTGCTTCCGTCGCCAAAGGACCACAGCCATGATGTCGGGGTGTTGGTGGATTCATCGATAAAGAGGACACCAAACGGGGCAGTCCCGGAGGTTGCGTTCGATACGAAGGCGGCTACCGGGGTTGAGGCCGCAGATGCCGGCAGGATTAGTATAATGCTGGCAAAGAGGATAAAAAGACCCGCCGCAAGGGAAGACGATTTCATGGGATCTCCCCCGGGAAGTGCAGCCGGTTGTGTACATGAAAGAACAGGGGTTGCATGGGTTACACCTTTCACGGTAGTCCAATCCCCGTTAGAGGTATTTATTTTAAGAACATGATAACGGTGAAATATTCCCCGGGATGGTGCAGTATCATACTGTGCGGTTATGGATATCCCGCCCGTGTATCTCACACGGACCCCGGGACCTGGGAGATCTGCGATCCTTTGTCCAAGAAAAAGAGAGGAGACCGGATGCCAGCCGGTCTCCGGTACGATCCGGTACCCGGTGGGCACTGTCGGGAGGTTCCCCCGCCGGGTCCGGATCCGGTTATGGGATCTACTCCATCTGCCGGACGGTCATCGGGTAAAACCGTTTCCGGGCTGTGGAGGGTATCGCCGTTGTGCTGGTGGGCACCACTCGGGTGCCCGGGTTATTCCTGCATTTTCCTGATTGCATGCTCGTGCTCTTGCTTCTTTTTTGAAGAGAGAGGGTAATCTCCCTTATCATCCCCGGTGCTCCGTGCAGTGCCGGGCGTGGAAAACATTCCCCTTTGGGTTCTTTCCGGGAGCTTTTTTATAACGAGGATCCCCGCGCCGGGGATCACTATGCCGGGGTTTCCTGCCTGCCTTTTGAGGGATCTCTCGCCTTCACCTCCTTTGCATGTGAGCGCTTTTTTGGCACTCACCTGGCAAGGGAAGGTTCCGGTGGCTCATATAATCCCTGCATGGACAGGGTAAAAATATGTACCCTGACACGCGATTGGTTCAACTGCCGGGTAAAAGATATCCCCCGAATGGGATTCGTGACTGGGGAAAAATGAAAAAAAAATGATTGATCAGGTCTGGCGGGACTGGTGCTCCTTTCGCATCTGTCCCCGGGGTACCCGGCCCGGTTTTGGCACCACGATCTTTCTCATGACCCTTCTGAGGTATTAACTCATCAGTGCCGAGGGGGTTTTCTCTTCCATCACACACTCCTCAGCGCATCGAACGGATCCATCTTCGACGCCCTCCCGGCAGGGTAGATGCCGGAGATGACACAAACCACCACACCGATGAACATGGCTGCCGGGACATACACGATACTTGCCGGCTGGAAGAAAAACGCCGTAGTACCGATCATCACGTCCACCACGGAATACCCGATGATCAGGCTGCTTGCTCCCCCGATCCCGGCCCCAAGAAGTCCCAGGATGAATACCTCCTACCTGAACATCCGGCGCACCTCGCCTTTTTCCGTGCCTATGGAAAGCAGGATGCCAATTTCCTGGATCCGTTCGGATACTGACATCATCATCGTCACGTTGAAGATGCTCACCGGGCAGGTGACATTCTCTGGCGCAGGAGTGGGTGAGGTCTCGCATGCGATCCTGCATGATGTGCCGGCACCCTTCGTGACCGGGGATAAAAACGAGGCGGCAATTCCACGCCATTATTGTACGGTGTCTCCGCAAGCGCCCGGAGGACTACTCGGTAACGGATCTCATCGCCGATCTCAGATCTCTTGGCGAGGCAGGTCCGGGAAAATAGAAGGAGGATGGGGTCACAGGCCACATCAGGCCAGGATCTGATTGTCTTACTGTGTTGCCGTTCCACGCGTGGGTATAGTATCATCGAGCGGGGTTCCCGAAGGTGCTGTGGTGTTCCCATTTCCCCTCGGACCTGTACTGTAGGCGGGAGCTGTGCCGTTCATCATCCCTGCCGGGGGAGTACCGGAGGGTGGTGTACCATTCATCCCAACCATGGCCGTGTTGTTCATTGCCGCCATTGGAGTCCCGGAGGGTGTCCCGGCCGCAGCCTGATCATTTCCCGTGACTGATGAGGACGGGATACTCGAGGATGACGATGTGGTTGATGAACTCTGTGTACAACCTGTAATTAGGATCGCCGCAATAAGGAGTGCTGATCCGATCAGGATAAGAATACTGCTTTTCTTCATTGATTTTTCACCTTGAACTACGGGAAACTCCCTCGATTATGAGGTATCCCGTTCAGTTACCCCTGCTTTAGGAAAGGCCGGGAAATCCTGTCTCACTGACGCGATCCCGGTTTTATTACGGGATATCCTCCCACGGGATCGTGTGCGCCAGGTTTACAGGGTCATTATTGATTTTCATTCGTGATCCTCTCCTTTGTGGGGAAGGTCAACCCTATCTTTTTTCGTTCGGATCTTTTTATATATTCTGTATTGCGTTAGTGATATACAGCCCGGGAATAAGATTATTTTAACTTATGAGTTACTACAATACTCATCGTTCACTCCGACGGGCAATATCTGTGTCCTTCTGGCAATAGGAAATTCCAGGCTGGCCATTGTATTCTCATACAAGGGTAAAAAATCTGGTTATCCGCAACCTTCTATTACCTGCTGTACTAAAGGAGGGGAGACCGGATGCCAGCCGGTCTCCGGTACGATCAGGTACCCGGTGGGCACTGTCAGGAGATTCCCCCGCCGGATCGGGTTATGGGATCTGCCCCATCTGCCGGACGATCATCGGGTAAAACCGTTTCCGGGCTCTGGAAGGTATCGCCGTTGTGATGGCGGGCACCACACGGGTGCCCGGGTTATTCCTGCCTTTTCCTGATTGCATGATCGTGCTCTTGCTTCTTTTTTAAAAAGAGAGGTTAATCTCCCTTATCATCCCCGGTGCTCCTTTCGCGCCTGTGCCCGGGGTACCCGGCCCGGTTTGGGCACCACGATCTTCCTCATGACCCGTCTGAGGTAATAGCTCATCAGTGCCGAGGAGATTTTTTCTTCCATCACTCACTCCTCAGCGCATCGATCGGGTCCATGTTCGACGCCCGCCAGGCGGGGTACACCCCGGAGATGACACAGACCACCACGCCGATGAGCATTGCTGCCGGGACATACACGATACTTGCCGGCTGGAAGAAGTAGGCCGTAGAACCAATCATCGCATCCACGACGGAGTACCCGATGATCAGGCTGCTTGCTCCCCCGATCCCCGCCCCAAGAAGTCCCAGGATGAATGACTCATACATGAACATCCGGCGCACCTCGCCTTTTTCCGTACCTATGGAGAGCAGGATACCAATTTCCTGGATCCGTTCGGAGACTGACATCATCATCACGTTGAAGATGCTCACGGCAGCAACGAGGAGCGAGATCCCCCCGATGGCCATGATGAACGTGGTCACCGTACTTAAGGTGGAGGTCTCAGTCGCAAGCTGCGATGACGCATCCGTGATCCTCACCGAAGGGGTCTTCGCGTTGGTGTTAACCTTACTGTCGATGGCACTCTCGATGTCGCTGATGTTGTCCACATCCTTGACAATCACGTTTACCTGGGTCCACTCGTTTTTCCCGCCGTACTGGTCGGTATACCAGTTGCTGTTCACCACGACCGCATTGTCCGTTGAAACCCCGTCAGCCACGGTTCCCCGGGGCTCAAGAACACCTGCTATGCGGAGTTCCGGCCGTGACGAGGATGAGAACGATCCGATCCTGATGCGTGTCCCGACCTTGAGGTTGAACTCCTCTGCGAGTGTTGACCCGACAAGGACCTCACCTGTCCCGATCTCCGTTGTCCCGTTGCCATAGGTCTGGTTTAAGGTAAGGAATTTTCCGATATCGCCGGGATCAATACCATAGATTGACCCCCGACCGGCAACGGAATTGATCGTAAATTCACCGTTTGTGGAATAGATGGGGATCACCGTCCCGTTCGATCCCACAACCGAAGTGATCTTCGTCAGCTCGGTCTTGGTTATACCGGAAGAGGATGATGATGTCGGGGTGAACCCCGGGGGACCCATCCTAATGGTATCTGACGATATGACAATGGTGTTTGCCGTTGCCGACAGCTGCTCTTTGACTTCCAGCTGCATGTTGGTGCCGAGCATCCCCATCGATGAAATCGCAACCACGCCGATAACGATGCCGATCGCAGCAAGCATCGAGCGCAGGAAGTTCAGGCGCACACTCCGGACAGCGAGGTTAAAGAAGATGTCCCCTTTTATCATGATTCTGCAATCCTCCCGTCTACCAGCCGGATTGTGCGCTGTGCGTATTCCGCGATCTTGGGATCATGGGTCACGATGATCACGGTCTTTCCCTCACGGTGCAGGCCGCAGAGGATGTCCATGATCTGGTACCCGGTCTTGCTATCCAGATTCCCGGTCGGCTCGTCACAGAGGAGGATCTTCGGGTCGTTCACCAGCGCCCGCGCAATGGCCACCCGCTGCTGCTGACCTCCTGAGAGCTGGGTAGGCCGGTGTGCGCTCATATCCTTGTCAATACCCACCTGTTCGAGCAGGATGGCGGCTTTTCCGGTTGTATCCCTTTTTTTGTATTTCAGGATGAGCGGGTACTCCACGTTTTCGTATGCCGAGAGGAGAGGGATCAGGTAGAATTTCTGGAAGATATACCCGATGGTGTCCCTGCGCATGTGTGTCCGCTCAAGATTTGACATTTCAGCCACATCCCTCCCCGAGATACACAATTTTCCCGAGGTAGGGACATCGAGGATCCCCAGCTGGTTCATCATGGTTGATTTGCCGGATCCTGACGGCCCCATGATGGCGACAAAGTCGTTCTCCCGGATCTCAAGGGAGACATGATTGAGAGCGGTAAAGTCTCCGCTCTCCAGATGGTAGGTCTTTGTCACGTCAACAAGCTGGATTACAGGGGTATCGGTCATGTCCGATCCCTCACTGCTTCTTGTTCAGTTTAAGAAGGATCCATTTCCGCTTTTTCCACAGGACAATACCGGCAATGAGAATGATCACTGCTCCTATGACCGGGTAGAACGAACTTATCCCGCCGCCTTTGCTCCCCGAGAAAAGCGATGTGACGCTACTGCTGCTACTGCCTCCCGGGCCGCCCATTCCTCCCGGGCCGCCGCTCATATCGCCGCCAGGTCCTCCTGTCATGGAACTCGAAGAGCTGGAGGAGGAAGTCTTTGTGGTACTGCTGCTTGTGGTGCTGTCGGTCCCGGCGCCGGAGCTGAGATCGAGCGTCTTTGTGATGTTGTAATCATTCCCAGACACGTCTTTCCAGCTGACGATCAACGGGACCGCCGAGAGATCGTTTGTGGTAAAGGTGAGATCGAAACTTCCGGAATCATCAGATGCAATGCTGCCGATCGCATACACGGGATAGGTCCCGGTTGCAACCGCCGGTGATCCAACCGTAACCGTTACCCCATACGCATCCGTGATCCCGGCATTGGTTACGTCACCGGTGATCTCCTGGGTCGATCCTGATGACGTAAGTTCAACATCGTTGACAATTGGCACGGCAGCGGTTTTGTCCTGTCCTATGTTAATGGGCAGGTCGACATTGGTGTAATGGGTATTGTCACCGACCTGATAACTGATATTGAAGATGAGATCAGATGCCTGGTGGGGCGTGATGCCGAAGTTCACGGCCGTGGAACTGCCGGCAGATATGGTTGGGATAAGATCAACAGAGGGAACGGCATCGATCCCTGACCCCTCGGGTGTAATAACGACATTGCTGATGTCCCCGCTGCGGGTGTTCATCAGCGTGAGTGTCACGTTCTGCTCTGCTTCAGGTGCAAACGAGGTCGGTTTTGAGGTGATCGCGCCCGTGAGGGTATTGGAACTTATCTTGATCTTCACCGGGTAATGGATGGCATTGCCGTTCTGTGTCCCGATGGTAAAGAGCGCATAATAGGTGCCGCATGGAGGTTTTACCGTAAACGGGATCGAGTACGTGAGCGAGGACCCTGCACCTACAAAACTCATGCCTTCCCAATCCGTGGTCTGGGTTGTGATATGGGAGCTGATCAGGGTCGGATTCTCCAGCCCGATCGCTGATGTGCCTCCATTGGTGAGGGTGACGGTCAGCGTGCCTTCATCGCCGGGAAAATACTCTCCGGTATCCAGGCTTACGTTCGAGACATAGACAAGGGCAGCTTGGTCAACCAATGAACTCGAACTCGTGGTAGATGAACTGCTGGTAGTGCTGCTTGACGTACTTGATGTTGTGGAGGATGAGCTGTCATCCGCGTATACCGCTGATACCATCAGAAGTACCAGCAGGCAACTCAAAATACCTAGTTTCCATTTCATGTTTTTTCCTTCGTATCCGGTTTCCGGTACTATGCATTCGAGGGAGTTTTCCCGGTTTTTGGGACGACCCTTTTCGAAAATCCCTATTCTGAGGATTTTTTCTTTCCCTCTCCATCCCCGGCAGAAGGGATATATTGGCAACATATCCTTCGGCCAATTATGACCCAAAAAGAGGATATCCTTAACCGCCCGGTTAACTATATCACGGCACCGCTTCCCGCAGATATGCATATTTTTTCCTTAAGAATGGCGGCCATGATCGGCGGGAGGGGGGACCGGCCCGGACAAAGGAGATTCCGGAGACACCCGGTCCTGCTGGGAAGGGGAGCTGCCCTCTTCCACAGGGAGGAAAATTCGCCGGTTCAGGATGAAATACAGGAGTCGATACGATCCCTGAGGTGCCTGCCGTGCGATCCGTTCCAGTACAGTTTCCCGCACCGTTCGCACCAGAAGAAGGAGTACCCGGCCCGGTCCCGCGGGGCGTACCGGGCTGAGGCGATCTCATCGTGCGTGGCTGCACGGAGCTCGGTGTTGCAGAGCGAGCACCGGCTCATGGGGAGGCGCTGCTCGATGAGGCCAAGATCGGAGAGCTGTTGCACCTGAGCGAGCACGTCGCCGGCTACCACGAGCACTGCCAGGTCCCCGCCCCGCCGGGCCAGCTCGTGGTCACGGGTCAGGAGGATCCGGCGATCCTTTCCGGCCAGATCCAGGAGACGGGTGTCCTCATCGGGGTTCCCGGCCGCAAAACCGTTTGCGCTGACCGTGTCGTAACCCATGAACCGCAGGTACCGGGTAAGAGTGCCCAGCATCCGGTCAGACAGGAACCGGTTCTCGATACGTTCAGGCATGGCGCACGATCTCGATCTTCTCGCCACACCTTGTGCACTTTTGGTCGTCAAGGCCGGCAATCCGGCTGGCAAAACCCCGGCGTTCTACCAGAAGTGCACCGCAGGATGGGCAGGTGGTATCCTCGAACCGGCTGCGGGCCACGTTTCCCGCGTAGGGGAACCGGAGCCCCAGTTCCTTTGCCCGGGCACAGATCTTCTCGATCAGGGCTGCAGGGGTTGCCCCCCGGTCCGTCATCTTGTAGTCCGGGTGGAACGCGGAGAAGTGCATCGGAGTACCCGGCCCCAGGTGGTCGATCACCCAGCGGATGAGGGCCTCAATCTCTTCCATATGATCATTGAGGCCGGGGATGACAAGCGTCACGGTCTCAATATGCATCCCCTGTTCTTTTGCCACAACGGCCGAGTCCAGCACCGGCTGGAGGTGCCCCCCGCAGATCTTCCGGTAGAAATCGTCGGTGAATGCCTTGAGGTCCACGCGATATGCGGCAAGCATGGGCGAGAGCTCCCGCAGGGCATCCTCCGTGATGTAGCCGTTGGTGACATAACAGGTCCCGAGGCCCTTTGACCGTGCAAGCATACCCATATCAAGGGTGTACTCGTGCCAGATAGTGGGCTCGTTGTAGGTCCACGAGATGCTCGCACAGCTGCTGGCAAGAGCACGGAAAACGCCCTCCTCCGGGGAGAGAGAAAAGAGCCGGGCTTGCGCACGATCTGCCTGCGAGATATGCCAGTTCTGGCAGTGCTCGCACCGGAAATTGCACCCGATACCGCCCAGGGAATAGGAGAGAGTGCCGGGCAGGTAATGGTAGAGCGGTTTTTTTTCTATGGGGTCCACGGATTCCGCGCTCACGAGGCCGTAGGTGGTGGCATAGAGTATCCCCCCGCGGTTCTCCCGCACCCCGCAGATCCCGTGCTTCCCGTCAGCGATCGTGCAGCGGTGGTTGCAGAGCGAGCATTGTACCGCCTTATTCCCAATATCCGTGTACCGGAGGGCTTCGTGCATGGGGGGTATCTCCTGATGGAGGATCGCCGTTCCTGAACATGAAGATATGGGTGCCGCCGGTCGATCTGTTCCGTGTCGTCCTGCAGGGTTCCGGATGCCAACCGCGGTCCAGGTTCTCGCCCGCCGGACCTGACCGGAGATGAGGCGGAAGGCGTTCGTACGGCGAAAGGCTGCCTGTGAAAGAAAACCTTTTCTCCCTCACTGCAAGAATAGCAGTATGATGCGTAAGCGGGAAGGCAGGACACCATGAGCTGGCAGTACTCGCCACTCGCCATCATCCTCGTTATTGCCACGGTTTTTCTCTGCGCATTTACGTTTTTTGCATGGAAACGCCATCATATGCCGGGAATGTTCCCGATTCTTGTCTTTTTCACCGGCGCAACCCTCTGGTCGGGTGCATCCGCGTTCTCTCTGATGCAAACCGATCTCGCGACTTCCATCGTCATGGGCTGGCTTGCGTCTCCTGCAATCGTCACGATCCCGGTCGCCTACCTCCTCTTCGCACTCTGGTATACGGAGCATGACATCAGGCCTTCCCGCCTCTTTCTGGCATTGCTCTTCGTTATCCCGGTTCTTTCCGTTACCCTTCTCCTCACCAACAACATTCACCACCTCTTTTACACGGGCTTTGTCCCCCTCGACGGGCCGAGGGGCTCGCTCCTGTGGACCGTCAGCCGCGGCCCGCTCTTCTGGATCACATCGTCCTACTCTTTTGTCCTGATCCTGACGGCATTCCTCCTCTTTGTCCTCCGCTACCGGACCGTGGGCACGCTCTTCCGGACCCAGATATACCTGGTCCTTGCCGCTGGTGTCGTCCCCTTCCTGGCAACCCTGATATTTCTCTTCGACCTCGGCCCGGTAGCTGGTTTTGACTGGACCCCGGCTACCTTTGTGATCTCAGGTTTTGCATTTGTCGGCGCTACGGTCTACTTTGAGCTCTTCTCCCTACAGCCCCTGGCGTACTCGCTCCTGATCAGGACCATGAAGGACGGCGTCGTTGCGACAAACACGGAGGGACGCATCACCCTCATCAACCCTGCCGCGTCATCCCTGCTTGGGGTAACAGAAGATGAAGGGACGGGGAGATCACTGGCAGATTTTGCTCCGGGGCTTGCTCCCTTCCTGAATTCTGCCACGCCTGCGTCCGACCCGGAAGGGAGCGAGATTATCCTCCCGCTCTCCGGTTCGCCCCGCACCTACGACGTTCAGCGGGTCCCTATTCCTTCCGGGAGAGATCATGATGGCGGCACTATCATTACCCTCCGCGACATCACCGACCGGAAGAGCGCGGAGACCGGTTTTAAAAAGGCGAACCGGAAACTCAACCTGCTCTCGGGAATCGTCCGGCACGATGTGAAGAACAAATTGACCTCCCTTTTCATCTATCTCGATCTCGCCTCTGAACGAGGTTGTGGAGACGTGCAGCGGGAAGAGCTCGCAAGAGTCCGCAATTCGGCAGAAGGGATCCTGACTCTTGTCGATTTTACCCAGGAATACCAGGATCTTGGTGTCTCCGCCCCGTCATGGCAGAACGTTGGGGAGACCCTGAAGGATGCGGCTGGCAGTCTCGACTGCTCCGGAGTTCGGATCGTTGATGGTACCGGCGGGCTTGAGGTGCTCGCAGACAATCTCTTCGAGCGGGTGATCTACAACCTGCTCGATAACGCCCTCAGGTATGCACGAGGGATGCAGACATTTACGG
>Ga0326728_10017267_pt1 | contig 14503 bp, 11 predicted proteins | sample MB3enrmetagenome_FD_207602 | JGI IMG/M metagenome (GOLD analysis project Ga0326728, IMG submission 207602) | Lab enriched peat soil microbial communities from McLean, Ithaca, NY, United States - MB31MN | ecosystem: Environmental > Terrestrial > Soil > Wetlands > Peat | place: USA: New York...
GCGTCGTGATAGATCGCATTCGGTCCGACGAGAATGATCGCGCCGAAGCCGATGATGAAGGTCAGGATGTAGAAATAGCCGATGAAGGTGGTCGCCCAGAACACCGACTTGCGCGCTTCCTTGGCGTCGCGGACGGTGAAGAAGCGCATCAGGATGTGGGGCAGCCCGGCGGTGCCGAACATCAGCGCCATGCCCAGCGAGATCGCCGAGATCGGGTTGGCCACCGCCGCGCCCGGCAGCATGATCTTGTCATGGCTGGGGTGGACTTCGATCGCCTTGGCGATCAGCGCGTTGAAGTCGAAGCCGAACTGCGCCAGCACCAGCAGCGCCATCAGCGTCGCGCCGAACAGCAGCAGGCCGGCCTTGATGATCTGCACCCAGGTGGTGGCGATCATGCCGCCGAAAGTGACATAGATGACCATCATGACGCCGACGAAGACGACCGCGTAGAGGTAAGGCAGGCCGAACAGCAACTCGATCAATTGTCCGGCGCCGACCATTTGCGCGATCAGGTAGAAGGCCACGGTCGCCAGGGTGCCGGTGGCGGCCATCGCGCGGATCGGCGTCGCCTGCAGGCGATAGGAGGCGACGTCGGCGAAGGTGAAACGGCCGAGATTGCGCAGCGGCTCGGCCATCAGGAACATGATGATCGGCCATCCCACGAGAAAGCCGATCGAATAGATCAGGCCGTAATAGCCGGTGCTGAACACCAGCGCCGCAATGCCGAGAAACGAGGCCGCCGACATGTAGTCGCCGGCGATGGCCAGACCATTCTGCAGGCCGGTGACGCCGCCGCCCGCGGCGTAGAAATCCTTTGCCGTGCGGGTGCGCTGGGCCGCCCAGTAGGTGATGCCCAGGGTCAGAATGACGAAGGCGGCGAAGATGATGAGCGCGTTCCAGTCCAGCGGCGGAGCCGCGCCCGTGTCGGCGGCGAGCGCCGCGCCGGCGAGCAACGTCAGCGCGGTCCCGAGGGCGCTCGACTTGATGAGACGGATCATTTCTTGCCTCCTACGGCGTTGGCGTTGACGATCGCCTTGGTCAGGTCGTCGTATTGCGCGTTCGCGCGCAGGACGTAGACGCCGGTCAGGATGATCGCCGCCAGGATGATGGCGACGCCCAGCGTCAGGCCGATGGTGATGGAGCCGAAGAGCTTGACCGCGATGGCGCTCGGCGCGAAGGCGACGAGGGCGATGAACCCGTAATAGATCACCAACATGATGATCGACAGCGTCCAGCCGAAGGTCTTTCGCTCGGCGACGAGTTTTAGGTAATTCGGATCGCGTTGAATCCGCTTGATGACGGCGTCATCCATTTCGCTTCCTCCAGTGTGCAGCTTATTGGCCTCGCGTCCGCCTGGTTACGGCGAACATCCCCCGTATTGCTCCTCCCCTTCTCGACTCCGCCGTTCGGGGACGTTTCGGCGCCGCCGCGTCGACGCCGCTCGCATCGGCGCCCCATTCGGCTTCGCCGCGACCTCGGCGAGCGCCCCGCAGCGGCGATCGCCGACCCCCGTCGGCTCGTTCGAGGGCGCATACTGCTTGCATTTGACCGCGGCGTCGAGCCCGGCGCCGCTACAACCTTCGTCTAGAGCGCGGTTCGCGGCGCGACGCGCGCTCGGGCCCCCCGCGGAGGCGGGAGTTTGTGCCGAGCGCGACGATCGGCTAAGTTCGCGGGGGACTGGCCCCCGGTCCGGATGAGGGGTATCACACTTGGCTCACACGGCCCGAAACCCCATATCCTCGCCCGGCGCATCGCGCGAACGGCGAGATAGCCGCCAGAAAAGGCCGATTCCATGGATTTCCTCAAGCCACGGTTGCACCGCATGAACCGCCGCCGACGCATCTATGAAGGCAAAGCCAAGGTCCTCTACGAGGGCCCGGAGCCCGGAACTCTGATCCAGTACTTCAAGGACGACGCGACCGCTTTCAACGCCAAGAAGCACGAAATCATTGACGGCAAAGGCGTTCTGAACAATCGCATTTCCGAATATCTGTTCCAGCGGCTCAACGAGATCGGCGTCCCCACGCATTTCGTGCGTCGCATCAGCATGCGCGAGCAACTGATTCGCGAGGTCGAAATCGTTCCCCTCGAGGTCGTCGTGCGCAACGTCGCGGCCGGCTCGCTGGCCAAGCGTCTCGGCATCGAGGAGGGCACGCAATTGCCGCGCTCGATCATCGAGTTCTATTACAAGAACGACGCGCTCGACGATCCCATGGTCTCCGAGGAGCACATCACCGCCTTCGGCTGGGCCTCGCCGCAGGAAATCGACGACATCATGGCGCTGGCGATCCGCGTCAACGACTTCCTGACCGGGCTGTTCCTCGGCGTCGGCATTCGTCTGGTCGACTTCAAGATCGAATGCGGCCGGCTGTGGGAAGGCGACAACATGCGCATCGTCGTCGCCGACGAAATCAGCCCCGATTCGTGTCGCCTGTGGGACGTCAAATCCAACGAGAAGATGGACAAGGACCGCTTCCGCAAAGACCTCGGCGGCATGATGGAGGCCTATACGGAAGTCGCGCGCCGGCTCGGCGTCGTCCAGGAAAACGAGAAGATGGGCGCCGCGGGTCCGCGGCTGGTGACGTAAGGGCGCCGACGCCTCGCCCCCAAAGCGCGTTCGGAAGAACGCCCGTCTCTCGACGGGCTATGCCCTCTCCCGCAAGGGGAGAAGGGGCGAGTTCGGCTACCCCAGATGCTCGGCGAAGAACGCCAGCGTGCGCGATTTGGCGAGGGCGGCGCTCGGCGCGTGATAGCCCGCGCCGACGTCGCGGTTGAACGCGTGGCCGGCGGGATAGAAATAGACCGGCGTATCCGGATGCGCGGCGGCGACCTCGCGCACGCCGGCGACCGGGATGTGCTCGTCCTTCTCGCCGAAATGCAGCATCGTCGGGACGCGCGGCTTCAGGTCCTTGAGGCCGACGATTCCCCCGCCGTAGTAGCCGACCGCCGCCGAGAGGCCGTCGAGCTCGGCCGCCGCGAGCCAGGCGAGCGTGCCGCCCAGGCAATAGCCGACGACGCCGACCTTGCCGCCGCTCTCGGCCGCTTCGATCGCCGCGCCGATGTCGAGCAGCATCGCCGCGCGCGGGATTTTTTCGACGACCGCGCGGCCGCGCGCGAGCCCATCGGGGCCGTAGGGGAAATCGGCGTCGCGTTCGCCGCGATCGAACATCGCCGGCGCGACGGCGAGGTAGCCGTCGGCGGCGTAGCCCTCGGCGACGGAGCGGATGTGCGCGTTGACGCCGAAGATTTCCTGCACGACGACCATGCCGCCGCGCGGCGCGCCTTTGGGCTCGGCGCGCCAGGCGGCGAGTTCAAAGCCGTCGCTCGCTTTCAGTCTGATCCATTCGCCCATGGCCGACGCTCCCTCTCGCCGCTCGACTTCGACGCCCGCCTCATGCCGGCGCTCGAGGGCTTGAAGCGGGCGTTTACGTCGCTTGGCGGGCGAAAGCAACGCGCGCCGTCCCGAGGCAAGAAAAGAGCGGCGTCGACGGGGCCGACGCCGCTCTTTTCGCGTTCGCCGCAAGGCGAGTTCGGTCAGTATTTGCGCACCAGCGGCGCCGGGGGCGGAGCGTAGGGCTGCTCTTCGCCGATCATCCAGCGCAAGCCGATGCGGAAGTCGTTGAAGGCGACGTCGTTCTTCGACGCGATCGGCGATTCGCTGCAGCCGAATCCGCTACCCACCCCGGTTCCGTTCAGGCAGCTCGGCTTGCCCGAGCCGAACTTGCCGAGATCGAGATAGCGATAGCCGAGCTCGAGCTTGAGATTCTGCGTCACGTTGAAATCGAGGCCCGTCATCAGCGCCCAGGCGAAATTCCACCTCGACGAATCCTTGGCGTAGCCGCCCGCCGGCCCGGACGTGACGGCGCCCGTCGAAGAATTCGTATAGGAGATCTGCGCCTCGTCGGTGAGGCCGGACAAGGTGTTCCGGGCGACGCCGACGCCTGCGCCGACATAAGGCGTGACGCCATACCAAGTGCCCAAGTCGGCGTAGCCGTTGATCAGGCCGACCAGCGACGAGAAGTCGCCGCGATAGAAGTCCGCCAATTGGGTCGGGTTGACGGGTGGGTTGGCTGCGTTGCCCGGCGCGTTGATCACGAACAGCGACTGAAAGTTCGATCCGCCGCGGTATTCGCCGGTGACGTCGAAGCGGAGCCAATTGTTGACCTGATAGCCGACGCCGAGATCAAACATCCCCGATGCGGAAAGCGAGTTATTGTGGGAGCCGTCGGTCGGCGTTCCGAGGAAGTAGCCCGCAGCGGCGGTCGCAATCGGATCCGGCGTTTGGACGATGTTCGGCGCATTTGCGCTGGCGCCGATGCCGACGTCGCCGCGCAGATACCAGCCGCTGAATTCGGCCGCGGCGAGGGGCGGCGGTTCGAGCGCGGGCGGGGGCGGCAACAGATCGGCGGCGGCGGCCGAGCGGACGAGGGCGAGGACCGCGCCGCTGGCGAGAACAAGGACCTTCAAGTTGGCCATGACGTAATCCCTTCGTTCGACGCGGGCCGATGGGGCTCGCGCATCCATGCGTCGAAGGGAAAAGTGCCACGAACACCTTAATGCCGGCTTAACCCTAATAATTGACCTTAATGAACCGTGAGCCGCGGATTTCCCAGGCGAATCCGCGATCGACGGGATGAACCCGGCCCCGCCTCCGAGCGCGTCCGGCCGGTCGTTTCGCGCCTACGCCGCCGGCCCCCGATTGAGGCTCGTCAACGAGACCTTCTGGCGGCCCGCGGCGTCGAAATTATCCGGCGCGAGCCACCGCTCGAACGCCGCGCGCCGCGCGGGCCATTCCGCATCGAGCATCGCGAACCAGGCGGTGTCGCGGCTGCGGCCCTTGACGATCATGTGCTGGCGGAACACGCCTTCGAAGACGAAGCCGAGGCGGGCGGCCGCGCGCTTCGAGGGCGCGTTGAGGTCGTTGCACTTCCACTCGTAGCGGCGAAAGCCGAGCTCGTCGAAAACGTAAGCCGCGAACAGATATTGCGCCTCGGTGGCGCCGATCGTGCGCTGCAGCGCCGGCGTGTAGAGGACGTTGCCGACCTCGATCGCGCGATGCGTCGCGTCGATTCGCATCAACGTCTGGTAGCCGACGGCCAGGCCGGAGGCGTTGTCGAGGACGGCGAAAAACAGCGGATCGGCCGATTGCGCCTTGGCCGCGATGGCGGCCTTGAACGCGGCCGCGTCCGCATAGGGGCCGTCGGCGAGATAGGTCCAGAGGCGATCTTTTTCGCCGCCGTTGGCGGCTTGAAAGAGCGCGGCGGCGTGCTCGTCCGCGTCGAGCGGAACAAGAGTGACCGCGCGTCCGCGCAACGTCGCCCGCTCGGGCCCCCTGGCGGGGCGGGCGTCGACGGGCGGGCCGACGGGCTGCCCGAACCGGTTCGTCGCCATGACTTAGTGATTGTCGCGCGGCGCGCCCATCGTCTGGGCGAGGCGCTGATAGTTCACCGCCGGCTTCAGCACCATGCCCTCGTCGAATTGGGCGACCATTTCGCGCTGGATCTGCTGCCAAGGCGTCTGGCTCTCGGGGTAGGCGTAGCCCTGCTCCGCCAGCGCCGCGCGGCGCGTCGCCAGCTCCTCTTCGGAAATGAGAATATTGGCGGCGCGCTTCTTGAGGTCGATGCGGACGCGGTCGCCGGTGCGCAGCAGCGCCAGCCCGCCGCCGGCGGCCGCCTCGGGCGAAGCGTTGAGGATCGAGGGCGAGCCCGAGGTGCCCGACTGCCGGCCGTCGCCGACGCAAGGGAGAGACCCGACGCCCTTCTTGATGAGAGCGCCCGGCGGCAGCATGTTCACCACTTCCGCGCCGCCGGGAAAGCCGATCGGCCCCGCGCCGCGCATGAACAGGATGCAGCCTTCGTCGATGGCGAGCTGCGGATCGTCGATGTGGGCGTGATAGTCCTCCGGCCCGTCGAACACGATCGCGCGGCCCTCGAAGGCGTTCGGGTCGTCGGGATTGGAGAGATAGCGCCGGCGAAACTCCGCGTCGATCACGCTCGTCTTCATGATCGCGTCGTCGAACAGGTTGCCGCGCAGCACGATGAACCCGGCGTCCGGCTTCAGCGGCGCATTGAACGGGAAAATGACGTCCGCGTCGTCCGATTCGCGGCCCCGGCAATTCTCGCCGATGGTTTTGCCGTTGGCGGTCGGCGCGTCCTCATGGATGAGCTTCGCCTTCATCAGCTCGTTGACGACCGCGGGCACCCCGCCGGCGCGATGGAACTCCTCGCCGAGATACTTGCCGGCCGGCTGCATGTTGACCAGCAGCGGCACGCGATGGCCGATTCGCTCCCAGTCGTCGATGCCGAGCTTGACCCCGATGTGGCGCGCGATGGCGTTGAGGTGGATCGGCGCGTTGGTAGAGCCGCCGATCGCGCTGTTGACGACGATGGCGTTTTCAAAGGCGTCGCGGGTGAGGATGTCCGAGGGCTTCAAGTCCTCCCACACCATCTCGACGATGCGGCGGCCGGTGTCGTAGGCGATCTGCCCGCGCTCGCGATGCGGCGCGGGAATCGCGGCGCAGCCGGGCAGGCTCATGCCGAGCGCCTCGGCGAGCGCGTTCATCGTCGAGGCGGTGCCCATGGTGTTGCAATGGCCGATCGACGGCGCCGAGGAAGTCACGATCTCCATGAACCGCTCGTAGTCGATCTTGCCTGCGGCGAGATCGGCGCGCGCGCTCCAGATGACCGTGCCCGAGCCGGTGCGCTCGCCGTGCAGCCAGCCGTTGTTCATCGGCCCGCCGGAAAGCGCGATGGCGGGAATGTTGACCGTCGCCGCCGCCATGATGCAGGCAGGGACCGTCTTGTCGCAACCGATGGTCAGCACGACGCCGTCGATGAAATAGCCCATCAGAATTTCGACGATGCCGAGGTAGGCGAGGTTGCGGTCGAGCGCCGCCGTCGGGCGCTTGCCCGTCTCCTGGAGCGGATGAACCGGAAATTCGAAGGGAATGCCGCCCGCCGCGACGACGCCGTCGCGCACGCGCTTGGCCAGATCGAGATGATGGCGGTTGCAGGGCACGAGGTCGGAGCCGGTCTGGGCGATGCCGATGATCGGCTTGCCCGAGCGCAACTCTCCCGGCGTCATGCCGAAATTGAGATAGCGCTCGATATAGAGCGCGGTCATGCCGGGATTTTCGGGGTTGTCGAACCACTGCGTCGAGCGCAGGCGTCGGTCGCCGCCTTTGGCCGCCATTCCATCCGTCCTCGCGATGCGCCGACTCACGCCGAGAGCCATGCGTCATTCCTTGGCACTATGCGGCCGATTCTATGGCGAATCAACGAACGCCGGCGCGAGGCTTCAAGCGGCGGACGAGCCGTGCTATGGCGAGTCTCGTCAGCGCGCCCGTAGCTCAACTGGATAGAGTATCGGTCTTCGAAACCGAGGGTTGGGAGTTCAAGCCTCTCCGGGCGCGCCATTTCGGCTCACGTCTGCGAACGCCGGCTGAAACCATGACGCGGCCGTCGACGGTTGGCTGCTCAGCCGCTCCGCCTGGACAATCCGGATTGCGCCGCAGCGACGCGCTTTCGAATCCCGCGCCGCGCCGCAACGTCAGGTCGGCGAAAGGTTTGGCCTCTACGACCGTGCAAATTCGCGGCGTTTCCATGCGTCGCTTGGCTGCGCCGAACCGGCGTGGCGGCGTTCGCGAGATCGAGGCGAGAGCGCGCCGCCGCGGATTGCGATGCGTTCTGCGTAGCGACGTCTTCGCCTCCCCGACAGCGCGACGTTCTCGGATCTCGTCACGTTCTTGGCGGGCGCAGGCCGTGGCGGCTTCGCTCGCTCAGAGCGAAGCGGCGGCTGGGCGTGGCGGTTGCATTTGCGGTTCGCGATCGGACGTCTCGTCCGGCGCGCCATGCGTTCTGCAAGCGAACGGTATGCCGGCGATGAATATTTTCCTTGAGGACCACTCCGTTCGTTTTCGTCGTGAACATCGCAACGCGCTCGTCACGATTTGCATTGGCGACGAATATTGGAGTTTGTGGCGGGACTTGTGTCAAACGGATTGGCGGGCCTATTGCGATAAAGTGAAACTCGATCTCATCGTCGTGAAGCAACATTTGGATCTCTCCGATAGAGCCAAACGACGTTCGCCCGCCTGGCAGAAACTGCTGTTGCTGTCGCAACCTTGGGCGGACGATTATGAAAGGATCGTGTGGCTGGATTCGGACATCGTGATCTTGCCTTCCGCACCGGATATCATCGCGACGGCGCCGGATCCGGCGCTGATAGGAATCGTCGAGTCCGGCGCGCAACTATCCGAAGCAGAGCGACATATTTACTTTGAGAGATTATTTCGTACGCCCGTCGATCCGACCAGAGCGGACTTAGCGTGGAGCATCCATATAGGCAACCAGTTCGCCAGTGCGGGAATTAGCGAATCAAGTGTGACAATGTACAATACTGGCGTGATGGTTGTCAACCCGAGAATACACGCCGAGATGTTTCTTAATGTATACGAAGGAAATTCAGAATCAAGATTATACGAACAACCGCATTTATCGTTAGAAATTCACAAACGGAACATTGCGCATCGCATTTCGGCGCGCTTCAACTGGTCGATTCACGAGTACCTGATGTTGCGCGGAAAGGGCGGTATTAGTGATAACGATCGGCTTAAAGAGATTCAGATCATGATGGACGATTTTCTCAACGAGAAACAAAAGGCGTATTTCTTGCACTTTTGTGGTTCGATGAAATTCATGAAATTGTTGCATACGTTATCGATACTGAGGTAACCTCGCCTTTGCGCAAGTCGCTAATTGCCCTTGCGCCGCCGAGCGACATCGATGTTTGACGCTTGAACCGAAATGCCGGCGATCGCTCGGCGACTGACGGCGTCGCGTCGAGGCCAATGAGTCCCTGCTTCACATCGTCGCTGACCTGCCGGCGCTTCGCTCCGGCCGTCCGTCCGCGCGGTCCGGCGGCGCGAATTTTCGAACCGTCAGCGTAGATACTTTCGAAGCATTTATATACACTTAACCCTCTTTCTGGAGCGCCGCGGCCGTTTCGACGCCGCGCGATCTTGCCGGCGATGCGAATGACGATTGCAAGTTCGTTTCGGTCGTGTTACGGCGGTGACGCGCTTTATTGGCGACGACCGCGCCTGACGCGGAATGACTTTTGGCGTCGGTTGTCGACAATGAGCCGCTCAATGATAATAATGGTACAACTCGCTAAGTGTCGTAATTTCGCCGCGTAATACGAATCGACGAGGAAGTGAAGCCGTTCCGGGAATCCGAAGCCGGCAAACGGCTCGTTCTCGGTCATACGCCGAGCGTCGAAAGGGTGACGTGTTCTGATAAGGGGCGATCAGAATGGTAGCGCCGATTTTCGTTCTACTTGGGACTCTCGGAGGCTTTGTGCTTCTCCCTGAATCGATCGATAAGGCCTCGTTGGCTGAATTGGATTCCAGTTCTTATGCGGTGATCGGCGGATCGGAGTTGGTTAGACTCGACCAGGAGAAGGCGTTTTATCCCGACTTTCGCGCGGAATATATCGATGGGGGAATATCCTGGGAGTCGATTAAACCTCGCTTCGCGGTTTCCGCGTCTGCGCGAGGGGATTTATGGGCGGGCGCTGGCGTTGATTATGAAAAGTATTGGTCAATCAACGCGAATAACGCTATCTTTGTCGGGGTTAACTTTTTGCCTGGCTTGTATAGATCGGGGCAAATTAATCTTGGAAGCGTAGTTGAGTTCCGCAGCCAGCTTGAAGTTGGCGTTGTGCAAAAGGGCAACTGGCGATTGTCCGCCTATATAGAGCATAGGTCGAATGCGAATATCAGTCACGTCAATCCTGGCATCGAGGGGGTTGGCATGAATCTCGGCTTTCATTTGTGATCGCGAATCGCCATTGGCCTTCGATCGACTGACCGCGTTGCGTCGGACGGCTTGCTCGACGACAAGCGAGTTGGCGCGCTCGCCGATCGGAACCCGGCGCCGGCGCGAGCGCCGTCCGCCAGCCGCAGCCGCGATCCGATCGCGCCGGGGTCCCTCCTCCCAAGCATCCTGCCGCCGAAGACGGGCAAGGCCCGCGCACTCGGCGCGTTCAGGTCCCTGACTTCGGCGGCGAGACGTCGGCGCCTATCTCCAAGCCCGCGTTTTCGTCGCCCCGCGTCTCGCCTGATGTGAACCCGGGCGCCGCCTTGACTTCGCCGGCGCTTATCGCCAGTTTCGCGCGCCCTCGTCCAAGGGCGCGTCCGCCGTAAGGTCTTATGCGCACCTATTTGAGCTTCGAAACGCCCGTGGCCGAAATCGACGCGCGCATTGACGAGTTGCGCGCGCTCGCCGCCAAGGGCGAGGTCCCGGCCATCGGCGAGGAAGTCGCGAGGCTCGAGGCAAGATCGCTCAAGGTTCTGGCCGATCTCTATTCGGCGCTGACGCCCTGGCAGAAGACGGAGGTGGCGCGCGTGCCGGCCCGGCCGCACTTCTGCGATTACGTCAGGGGCCTCATCAAAGACTTCACCCCGCTCTCCGGCGACCGCAAGTTCGCCGAGGACGCGGCGATCGTGGGCGGATTCGGACGCTTTCGTGGGAGCCCGATCTGCCTCATCGGACACGAAAAGGGCGACGACACCGCCAGCCGTCTCAAGCACAATTTCGGCATGGCGCGCCCCGAGGGCTATCGTAAGGCGGCGCGCCTGATGGAGCTCGCCGACCGCTTCGGCCTGCCGGTCGTCGCGCTGGTGGACACCGCCGGCGCCTGGCCGGGCGTCGACGCCGAGGAGCGCGGCCAGGCGGAGGCGATCGCGCGCGCGACCGACACGAGCCTGGCGCTCGGGGCGCCCAACGTCGCGATCGTCGTCGGCGAAGGCGGCTCGGGCGGCGCGCTGGCGATCGCCGCCTGCAACAAGGTGCTGATGCTCGAGCATTCCATTTACACCGTCGCCTCCCCCGAAGCGGCCGCATCGATTCTGTGGCGCGATTCCTCGCGCGCCCAGGACGCGGCGATGAGCATGAAGATCACCGCGCAGGATCTGTTGAAGTTCGGCGTCATCGACGCGATCGTGCCCGAGCCCGTCGGCGGCGCCCACCGCGATCCCGAAGCGGCGATCGCGGCGACCGGGCGCGCCATCGGCGCCGCGCTCGACTCGCTAGGCAACATGTCGCGCGACGAATTGCGCGAATCGCGGGCGGCGAAGTTCCTCGGCATCGGGCGCAAGATCTGAACCGCCGGCCGCCGAGCCGATCGGATCAAGGCGAGATCCCGCCGACCGTCGGTCCCGGCTCGCTCGGGCGCATCGGCATGGCGACGCAATGGCCGCGGCGGATCGCGACGCATACGCCGTCGACGCAGGAAGCGTCGACAAATTCCTTCGCCCCCGCCGGTCGTCGCGCGTAGAGCAGAACGTTGAAAGCCGGCTTGGTTTTTCGGAACAGCCGCTCGTCGTTCTCCGGCCAGTAAGTGGGGACGCGGTGGTGAAAATGGGCGTAGCCGGCGGTTTGGGTCCAATGCAGGCCGAAAGAGCCGATGCCGCAGACGGAAGGCAGCCGAGCGATGAAATCGGCGCCGCGCAACGCCGCGCGGCCGCGGGTCCAAAGCTCCCGGTAGGCGGGGCTCGTCGATTCTCCGAGGCTGACCAGCACGGGAAAGCCGAGCGCCATCGCGCCGCACACGAAGCCGCTCCATCGCGCTCCCGGCCCCCGCCGAGCGAGCGCCTCGATCGCCCACGCCGTCAACTGCGCCAGACCGAGGCCGGACGAGAGAACCAGCAACAGGATCGCGGGATAGATGAAGCGGTATTCCTTGTGGCCGATCAGCGAGTGCGAGGCCAGGATCACGGCCGCCGCGACGACAAGATGCGGCAGGCGGCGCGCCCCGATCAGCGCGAGGAGGAGGACGGCGACGACGCCGCCCGCTCCCCAGGCGTCCATCAGCATGTCGCCATAGCCATGCCAGGGCGCGACGCCGTTGGCCGCGGCGGCGCCGTCGAAGGCGTTCACCGCGAAATTCCGCCAGGTCGACGCGAAAGGCGAACCCCAGGTCGCCGCGTCGAGCGCGCCGCTCGCGAGGACCGCGATCGCCGCCCCGCCGAGCAGCGGCGGCAGGCGGCGGCGGTAGGGGGCGCCGCTCGGCCACGCCGCGATCGCGAGAATCGCCGGCGCCAACTGGATGCGCGTCATCGCAGCGAGGCCGATGAGAAGCCCGCCGAAGACGAGGCGGAGCCGCCCCGGCGCCGCGTCGCCCGGCTCGGCGAGATAGAGGCCGACGACCAGGAGATGCGCCGCGACCGTCTCGCTGAGCGTGCGCGGGCCGAAATAGACGGCGTCGATGGAAACCGCCGCCGCGAGCCCCGCGACCGCCATTCCCGTCAGACCGAAGAAACGGCGCCCCCAGAGCGCGCCGCACAACGCCGCCGCGCTGGAAAGCGCGGCCAGGACTGCGCCGATGAACGGCAAGTAGACGCCCGGCCCTTCGCCGAACGGCCGCGACAATTCCATCAGACCGGCGAGCGCGCCGGGCAGCATCCAGCTTCGCGATCCATATTCGAATTCCCAGGGAACCACGCCGTAGCCGAACGCCAGCCGATGCGCCTGTTCGATCGTCTGAAAGATTTCATCGGGATAATCGATGCTCGGGACCGCGAAGACCGGCAGCAGTCGAAGCGCAAAGGCAATGAGCGCGAGCGACGCCAACGTCATTCGAGTCTTGCAATCCCAATGGCCGTCTTGCGGCGCGGCAGGGTCCGATCGCACTCGCAACCTCTTGCGCGGCGGCGGAAAGCGTGGGCGGCCGCCGCGGCGAACTAGGCCTCATCCGGCGGGCGCCGGTCAAGGCTCGAACGCCGAGCTTCGTCGCCGACCGCCGATAATCGACCTCGCGCGCGGCGAACGCCGGCCTTGATCGGGCCTTGGCCATCGCGCCCGAAACGGCGCGGCGCAGCCGGTAAGGCCGCGGAAAGGTTGTGCGCGCTTAAATGGCCGCATGGACTTTTTCGCCTCGATCCGTTAAGCCGATGTCGACGAGCCGAGGAAGCGATGACGTTGAATTATCGGCGAAAGTGGTTATTGGCGCTGAGCTTCGCCGTCGCGGCGGGCGCGTTTGTCGCAGGGTGCGAGGACGCGCTCGAGCCGGGGTCCGAGCGCTCGTTGCGGCCGATCCCCAACGATACGCTGACGCTGATGGACAAGATCGGGACCACGCCGTCCGCGCCGGTCCTCATCCGCACCTACAAGCAGGAAGCCGAGTTCGAAATCTGGAAGATGAACTCGGACGGTCAGTACGCGCTGCTGAAGACCTATCCGATGTGCCGCTGGTCGGGCCAGCTCGGCCCCAAGACTCGCCAGGGGGACATGCAGGTGCCCGAGGGCTTCTATGCCATCACGCCCGGGCAGATGAACCCGAACTCGAACTATTATCTTTCCTTCAACGTCGGCTATCCCAACGCCTATGACCGCGCCTTCGGGCGCACCGGCGGCGCCATCATGGTGCACGGCGCTTGCTCCTCGGCGGGCTGCTTCTCGATGACCGACGCGCAGATCGGCGAGATCTACGCCATCGCGCGGGAGGCGTTCAACGGCGGCGAGCGCGCGATCCAGATGCAGTCCTATCCCTTTAGAATGACGGCCGACAACCTCGCCAAGCATCGGCTCGACCCTAATATCGATTTTTGGATGCAGTTGAAGAACGGCGCCGATCACTTCGAAGTGACGAAGAACGAGCCTTCGGTGCTGGTGTGCGGCAAGCGCTATGTCTTCGGCGCCGAGGCGCAAGACGACGTCGACGCGAACCGGCCGTGCCCGACGCTGCAACGCGACGATCAGGTCGAGGCCGACGTCGCGGCCAAGGAAGAGGCCGACGAAGCCGCGGTCGCCGCGCTCGTCGCCAAAGGCGTCAAGCCGGTGCGCATCGTCTATCAGGACGGCGGACAGAACGCCGCCTTCGCGGGACGCGACGACGTCAGCGATCCCGACGCGCTGGCGATCGGGCCGACCGAGATCGCGCTCGACCCGTCGGGCAAGCCCATTCCCGAGGCGGTGAAGGTCGTCAACGCCGCGCCGCCGGCGCCCGCCGCGGCCGCCGGCGCGACGACGACGGTCCCGGCCGCCGCCCCGCCCTCGCCGTTCGCCTTCGTCGGCGGCGTCGCCGACAGCGGGCAGAACATGATCAAGAAGTGGTTCGGGATGGGCGCCGACAGCCCGGCCGCCAGCCCGGCGATTCGCGTTTTCGAACCCGAGCAGCCGATTCCCTCCGACGTGCCGCTGCCGCCCAAGCGCAGCGCCGCGCTCGCCGCGCCCAGCCTGCAGGCCTCCGCCGACGTGCGCATCGCGGCCCTCCGTGCGCCCGCCAGGCCGACTCCGGCGCCCGACGCCGGCCCGGCGTCCTCGACGCCGTAGCGGCGCGGCGCGCCGACGCCGCCTGATTGGCCATACGTGACCCGACGTGGCCGAGGAACGAACCCGCTTCGCGGGAGGGCGCGCCCGGTGAGGGTCAGGCAAATTTGGGACTTTCGGGCGTCGGTTGAGCGGCATCGGGGACAGACAGAGCATCGCGGCTCCTTTCACCA
>Ga0326728_10017268_pt1 | contig 14502 bp, 9 predicted proteins | sample MB3enrmetagenome_FD_207602 | JGI IMG/M metagenome (GOLD analysis project Ga0326728, IMG submission 207602) | Lab enriched peat soil microbial communities from McLean, Ithaca, NY, United States - MB31MN | ecosystem: Environmental > Terrestrial > Soil > Wetlands > Peat | place: USA: New York...
AGCGGCCGGGGACGCCGTTGGAGAAGAAATAGCAGTTTCCCAGCTTGCCGGTTCCCCAGGCCGTCTGGTCGAACTCCAGATGGTCCGCAAACAACCGCCAGTGGAACTCCCGCTTCTTCCAGATCGAACTCGCCGCGGTGACCACAATCTCGTAGTGTCCCTGCGGATCGCTCGCTTCCGGCGCGAGAACTTTGTACTGGATTGCGGACAGGTGTTCGGCTGCCGTCGCGGAATCGAGCCCGGCCACCAGCGGCAAACGAAAGAGGAGTTGTTCGTCGCGATAGACCGCCAGCGCCGGTACGTCTCCCAGTTCGGTCCGCTCCAGCAGCCGCACGCGGTAAGCAGGGAAGCGCGCCTGAAAATCCGTCTGCATTCCCGATTGCGGTTCCGCGGCCGTGCCCGGCGCGGGCGCCAAGCCCTGCGCGCGGCCACCCAGCGCCGCTAGCACGGCAATCAGCGAAAGCAGCGCGGACGCCCTTGCTGTTTTGCCAATCGCCCGGAATCGCTTTTCTGCCAGGCGTCCCGCGTCCTTCTTATGCTGGTGTGCGGTGATGTGCATGGATTACCAACCTTTCTCTGTTTCTCTCGATGGCCTGCAAAAGAGGAAGATGAATTCACGACCGGATGTGTGCGGGCGACCAGACGCTGAGCTGTTGAGGATGCCACCGGAACGGAATGTCAGTACCCGCGCACATTTTCCGGCATCAGGCCATGGCTGTAACTCATGGCTGCATTGCGCTCGTCCTTCATCAGGCGACGCTTGGCGATCATCCGAACCCACCAGGGAATGCGCTTGATCGGCCGCCCTGTGGCGCGGGCAATCGCATAGGCCCGGGCGCACTTCTCAACCAGCTCCGTGTTGAAGACAACCCGTTCGCTGGTCATGCCCAGGCACAGCAATTGGCTGCCTAACAACACCGCATTGTTTCCGCGCCGGAATGCCTCCCGGAGCCGTTCCCTGCTGGCGCAAATCCGATCGGGAATCGGCCTGGCCGAGCCGCCGATATGCCGCGCCTGTTCGTCGAAGAGCGTGGGCAAAACTCCGCCGAATTCAGCAACCAGGCGAACGCCGCACGGACTGGAAACTGCAATCGCGCCCACATCGCCGCGATTTTGATAAATGGCGGCGTGCAATGCGGCAGTGTAATCGCTCTCCACAAACAAACTCCGCCGCAAGTCTTTGCCATCGATCTCCTGCCAGTTCTCCAGCCCGGAGACAAGGAGCATCTTCTCCTCGCCTGGAATGCGCAGCGAAAAGCTGTCGCCGGAAGAGCACAGGAGCCCTTTCGCGGCAAGACGGCGGCAATCAGCCAGGAGGTGTTCTTCAATGTTCATAGGGGACTCGATGGCCTCGAAGCTAAACCAGTTTGAGAACGCTCTCAAAGCGGTTCAGCGCCTCGTCAATCACCTCGTTGGTATCGGCGAGGCCTGTGTATATGCGGCTTCCGGCGAGCGTTACGATTCCATGCGCACTGAAGGCCGCGCCCATTTCCTCCATCATGTGCTTGCGCTGGTTCACCTCGCGCAGCACCTTGATCGGGTTCCGCATGTTCAGCATCATGACGCCCGAGGTTTGCAGGTGAACGATCGATCCCTGGTTGTAGGTCACGTAGGGCAGCCCTAGCCGCTTGATGATCTCGCTCAGTCCCTTGCGCAGCCGGTCTCCCGCGGCTCCGGCCTTTACGGCCGCGTTGGTGCGGCGCATTTCCTCGATGGCGAAGCAACCCGCCGCGCACGACAAGGGATTCGCAGTAAGCGTCCCTCCCACAAACACTCGTCTCGATGTCGCGCCGATCCCTCCGGCAAGCAACTGCATCACATCTTTGCGGCCGCCAATCCCGCCGGCCATCGGATAGCCTCCGGTGAGGCATTTGCCCAGTACGGTGATATCCGGCTTCACCTTGAAGTACCCCTGCGCGCCGCCCATGCCGGCGCGGAATCCGGTCACGACTTCATCGAAGATCAAGAGCGCGCCGAACTCATCGCAGAGTTTCCGCAGTTCCTGATTGAAATATCGATACACCGGCCGCGTGCCGCTTTCCGGCCCGAAGGGCTCGACGATAATTGCCGCCGTTCCGCCGCGCAGGCGGTTCAGCCAGAGCGTCCGCCGCAGAGAGTCCAGATTGTTGGGAAATCGCTCCTGGATATATGCGGTCGCCGCGCGCGGGATTCCCACCGCTTCTCTCCGTCCCGTGCCGGGTAGGCGCATCCCGTAAACCATCTGGTCGCTCCAGCCGTGGTACGCGCCGCCGATCTTGATGATCCACTTCCGGCCGGTATAGGCCCTCGCCAGCCGAATTGCGCCCATGACCGCTTCCGTGCCTGAACCCAGCATGCGGAACATTTCAATCGAAGGCATGGCCTGGCTCACCAGTTGCGCCAGCTTGACCTCGTACTCGTGCAGCAGACCGGTGACAGGCCCGCACGAATCGAGCAACTGGTGAATCTTCTCGCGCACGGCTCCGTTGTTGGAATCCAGCAGCGTGGGCCCGCCGGCTTTCAGAAAGTCGATGTAACGATTGCCGTCGATGTCGGTAAGATGCGCGCCGCTGGCGCTGGTCATGGCCAGGGGAAACGGATAATTGAACGCAAGGTTATGCTGAACGCCGCCGGGGATAATCGCCTCGGCTTGCTCTGCCAGGCGCTTCGATCCGGCGCAGGAGCGGTTGAAGTAATCCAGCACCTTCTCCATCGCCTCGCGGCGGATGGGACGGATCGGCTGCTTCATCAGCGCCTTCAGGCGTGCATAGATCTCGCCGGTATTGTGCCACTCGGAAATGCCGTACTGCGCCTGCGACGCGATGACGTCGTCGCTTAAGATTGCGGAAGAAGAGCTCATTGTGTGGACTCCGGAAGATTCGAATCGATAAGAAGCGATAAAACCTGTGAAAATGCGGGGCCGCGCTCGGCGGCTGCGCGCTCTGCGATGACGGTGCGGAAGAAATCGCTGCATTCGGCCTCGAGAGCTTCAACCCTCCCGATCGCGTTCGCCATCGTTCGCCCGCAACAGATGATCCCGTGGTTGCGCATCAGGTAGGCATTCACGCCGGCATTCATGCGCTTCTTCAGCTTCGCCGCAAGCCAGTTGGTTCCCGAAGGCGCGTAGCCTACGCAAAGTGCTTTCTCTCCGAGAAGGTTGCGGCGCTCGGGGTTACGAATTGTCAGATCCTCGCCCAGGAGCGAATAAGCGCTGGCAATCGGTTGATGCGTATGAATCGTGGCGTTCGCGTCGTGCTTGCCCAGCAGGAAGGCGTGCAGACGCAGCTCCACCGAAGGCCGCTCGCCGGCAACGCACGCCAGATCGCTGAGACGCACGATGCAGATATCTTCGGGCGTCATCGCGTAGTAATCCGAGGCCGAGGGCGTAATCGCCAGGTGGTCCGTACCCGCGCGGCAGGCCACGTTGCCGCCCGTCCCCGCCAGGTATCCCTTGTCCGCCAGATGCAGGCAAGCTTCGAGAACCTCGTTCCGCACCGCATCAAAGTCCATGGCGTGTACTCCCCCGGCGGTTCACCTTCCGGTAAAAAGGCGCAAGCTGACGGTAGGCCAGCTTGAATCGCGCAAAGGCTTCGTCGTACGCGGCGGCCTGCTCCGCCTCAGGCGAATACGTGTTCTGCACTCGCGTCAGCGCCGGTACATCCGCGAACGCAAGCTCGCCGATCCCCACCAGAGCGATGAACGCCGCCCCGATGACATTCACCTGGATGGGCGACTGCAGTTGCCGCACCGGAACCTTGAGCACATTGGCGAAGATCTGGCACCACAGGTTCGAATTCGCTGCGCCGCCCGCCAGAGTGATCTGCTCAGGCGCTTTGCCCAGAAAACGGCCGAACGGCTCCATCATCCAACGCGTGTTCAGCGCCACGCCTTCCAGTACGGCGCGCGCCATCTCCGCGCGCGAGTGATGAAGAGAAAAATTCAGGAATCCCGCCCGCAAACTTGGATCGTCCACCGGGCTGCGCTCTCCAAACAGCCAGGGCATGTAGAGCAGGCCGCGCGCTCCCGCCGGAACCGGCGCTGCCATCTCCTCAATCGCGGAATATGCATCGTCCGGTGGCATAGCTTCCGCTGCGCCGGCGGGGAAGAGCAGCCGGTCCTTCAGAAACGTCAGGTTCGAGCCGGCCGAGGATTGCAGCCCCACCGCAAGATACCGGCCCGGAATCGCGCATGGAACCGATGCGATCTGCGCAGATAGATTCGTCTTCTTGAATGGAACGTGCGCTTCAATCCACGACGAAGTGCCGATGTAGATGTGCGTCTCGCCGTCGCCGGCGGTGCCTGCGCCAATCGCCGCAGCTGAGTTGTCCACCGCGCCCGCCACCACCGGCGTTTCCGCGGGTAATCCGAGCTCCCGTGCCGCTTCTGGCCGCAACGGCCCAAGCACCGCTGTGCAGCTCACAATCTCAGGAAACTTGTCGCCGTCGATGCCCGACTGCCGGATCAGCGCCGGATCGTAGCGGATGTTGCCGGCGTCGCGATTGTCTGTCACCCACGAGGTCAGGATCGAATCCACCGTGGCCGCGAACCGCCCCGTCAGGCGCAGATTCATGAAGTCGAGCGCGTTGAGGAACTTGTAGGTCTTGGCATAGGTCTCCGGCCACGTCTCCTGGATAAAGGCCATGTGCGCTGCGGGGTCTTTGCCGGAAAGCGCCGGAGCGCCGCCGGTGCGGCTGATCCAGCGCATCAGCTTCACCGGCCCGTAACCTGAAATCGAAACCAGGCGGTTGCCGGCCCGGCGCCGGATCTGCTCCGCGCCGCGCATATCCAGCCACAGCATGGCGCGCCGCAGCGGGTTCCCGGCCGCGTCGACCGCGACCGTGCATTCTCCCAGGCAGGAGCAGCAGATGGCTTCGATATGCCCGCCCGTGCCGGGCAGCGCCGCAATCAGCTCCCGCGCTGCTCCCAGAAATGCCTGCCACCAATCCTCGGGATCCTGCTCGGCGCCCACTTCGTCCACGATGTAGAGCGGAACCGGCCGAAACGCCCACGCGCACACCTCGCCGTCGCGCCCCACCAGCGCACACTTGCAGCCAGATGTCCCTAGATCGACCGCTAAAACATACGGGTTGTCGCGCGTGGCGGTCATGGCTTCCCGCTTCCCTGATCTTGAACTCGAACCATTCCCCGGGCCCAATCGGTCACGGCACCGCTTCGAATACGCCGGGGCTGGCTTGGCCGCGCAGTGCCTCCGCGCAGCCCCCGTGAGCCTTCCTGGCCGTTGCATCGGCCGGCGAATGCTCTTGCCACAGGCTAAGCACGGTGACAGAATATGAGCATCAGTCACATTTGTCAAGAGCTTCTTCCCGCATATCCGGCCGCTCTCCGCCAGAATGCAACGGCAACTGTGCGGGGCTGCCACGGCGCGCTTGACAGGGCACATTTTTCTACTCTCTAATAACGTTTCACTTCCACGTATTGCGGAGGCAAATTGAGCATCGGTGATTTCCCTGTGCGTTTGCGCACCGGCTCGTGCGCGAGCATGTGGACGGCGCCATGCTGAGCGCACTCTTCCCGCGCAGGCGGGATCGGGCCATCCTCTTTCCGGCAATCGGCGGTCAACTCGTGCTGGGAACGACTATGAGCCTCTTGCCTGTCTTTCTCGACACGCTGCGGACCCAGGCCGGGCTGTCCTTGAGGACCGCAGGGTTTCTGCTCAGTTCGGAGCTGGGCGTGGCCGCGACGACCACCCTGATTCTGAGCGCCTGGGGACATCCGCATTCCGTAAAGAAATGGGCTCTGTGGGGCGGCGCGCTCGCTATTTTCGGCACGATTCTGTCGCTGTTCTCGCCCGCAATCGCAATCCTCGCTGCCAGCCGCCTCCTGGCCGGCGCGGGCACGGGAATTGTCGGGGCCCAGGCCCTGCGGGTATTGGCCCGCGGCATCGACAAGGAACGCTTGATCGCCTTTGTGACGATTGCTTCCATCGTGAACGCCGCGGTCTGGTTTGCCTTGTTTCCGTTTCTCATCAGCCGCCTTGGATATCGCGCGCTCTATCTTTGCCTCCTGGTGGTTTTCCTGGCAGGAACGGCTCTCCTCACCCGCCTTCCCTCGATCCCCGACCGCCGCCCCATCCGGGGCCGGGAACTGGCCTCCCGCACCTCCTCGCCCGTCATTCTCGTCGTCTTGGCGATCTTTCTCACGCAGTTGGGGCAGGGCGCCTTCTGGAGCCTCGATGAGCTCTACGGCAGCAATGCAGGATTCTCGCCCAATGCCATTGGCACAATTCTTGCGGTTTCCACTCTGCTGCTGCTCGTGGGCGCGGCCGGATCCGCCTGGGCCGGCGACCGCTATGGCCGATTCCGTACGCTCTTCGTTCTCATCGCCGTCAATGCGCTATCCATCGTCCTGGTTGGCACGGTCAGGATCCACGGTGTCTATCTTGCGGCGAACATTCTCCAGGCTCTTACCAATCTCTCTTCGTTGGTTTATCAGCTTGGCCTCTCCGCAAGCCTTGATCGTTCGGGCCGCGCCGTAGCAGCCGCCACCGCCATGGTTACCCTTGGGAATGGCATTGGGCCGGCGCTTCCGGCATGGTTGAGCGCCTATTTTGGCATGCCTTACGTTGCTGTCGTCGTGCTCGCAATCGATGGCTTCGCCCTCGCACTCTTCAGTATTGTCATTCTGCGCTTGTCTGAAAACACCCGGCTGGAGCCATCATTATCCTGATATTGCCTTGATCCGGTGACGCGCCGATCGGGCTGCATGGTCGTGATTCAATAATGGAGTGGCTCATCGCATGGAGAGTCCGATGGAGATGCAACGCGGCGCTGACGGTATCGAGAAGCAGGGGGATCCGTCGCCTTTTCCCGAGCGCCGAATTGCAGATCTCCGCGCCTCGGTCGATCGCGGCACTTTCTATCCGCTCTCGTGGCGCATCGCCCAGCTTGAGGGCCTGCTACGTTTTGTCGATGCCAATGAGTCGCGCATGCTCGAAGCGCTCAGGCTCGACCTGGGCCGTTGCCCCGCCGATGCGCGCATGGCCGACATCTCCATGGTTCGGGCCGAGATCAAGCTGATCAAGCGGAATCTCCGCCGCTGGACAATGCCCCGATTTGTGAGGACTCCCATCGCGGCGCTGCCCGGAAGAAGCTGGGTCCAGCAGGAGCCCTATGGGTTAGCGGCCATCTTCAGCACCTGGAATTATCCATTTCAACAGATCCTCCTTCCCCTTGCCGGCGCTCTCGCCGCAGGCAATGCCGTCGTGGTCAAGCCTTCTGAGATTGCCCGCAATTCTGCCGCGCTGATCGCATCCGAGCTCGAGCGTTACGTCGATCCGTCCGCGGTTGTGGTCGTGAGCGGTGGGCCGGAGACAGCTTCGCGGCTCCTGAGCATCCGCTTTGACACCATCTTCTTCACCGGATCGAGCCGCGTCGGCAGGATGGTGATGTCCGCGGCCGCAGAGCATCTCACGCCTGTGACCCTGGAGCTTGGCGGCAAGAATCCTGCCCTCGTCGTTGACGATGCTCCGCTTGACGTTACCGCGCGGCGCATTGCATGGGGACGGTTCATGAATGCCGGGCAGATCTGCGTGGCGCCTGACTACGTGCTGGTGCCGGAGACTCTGCGCCCCAGGTTGATTGAATCTCTCCGGTCCGCGATCTCGCGCTTCTATGGCGAAGATCCCAGGCGCAGCCCATCCTATGGCCGCATCGTCAACCATGCCCATTTCCACCGGCTGACAGGGCTGCTGGCCCAGGGGAAGATCGCGCTCGGAGGTCAGTTCGACGAGCGGGATCGTTACATTGCCCCCACGGTGATTACCGGCTTGCCGCCAGACTCGGATCTACTCCGCGACGAGATATTCGGGCCCATCCTGCCGGTAGTCGGCTACGACAACCTGGAGGATGCCCTGGCATTCATTCGCCGCCGTCCCAAGCCGCTGGCGATATACGCCTTCACCAGGAATCAGTCACTGCAAGAGCGCCTGACCCGCGAAATGCACTCCGGCAGCATCGTGATCAACGATGTTGTCGTCAACCAGATCGTCCCCGGGCTGCCCTTTGGAGGCGTCGGCACCAGCGGCATGGGAGCCTTTCACGGCCGCTACACCTTCGACGCATTCTCACATGCCAAGGCCGTAGTGCGCCGGCCGTTCTGGGCCGATCTCGATCTCCGCTATCCGCCGTTCACCGCGATGAAGGACCGCATCATGCGGTGGCTGCTTTCCGGCTGACGCTTCTTTTCGCGTTCTTGCCCTTGCTCTGCTTCCTTGCCGCAAGGGAAAGGGGTTGCGGCGGTTTCAACATGCAATCCGGATCTACCATTTGCGCGATCGCCGCTTTCAACGAGTTGAGAACGCGCGCACGATGCGGCTCGGGAAGTCCGAGGGCAAGACGCGTGGTCGAGCTCGTAGCCTCTACCGCGATCAATGCCCTGTCGAATAACCATCCCGCATCCGCATGGGGGTGCAGTTTCTTCAGGTAGTCGGCGATGAGACGGGCACTGTGAAGCGAGTCTTCCACGTTCAGCGCCCGCAACTCCAGCGAAGCCGCCACGCAGCTCCAGATCTCAATGAACGCCGGGTTTGAAGCCTGTAACAGCGCCATCCGGTCCACGATGTTTCCAATCAGTTCCTGCGACTGGTACGTGCCCCTCTCCACGATGAGACGAATTCCCTCCGCCAGCGCGCCGGTAATCTCCGATGTATAGCGCGTCCAGATTTCGCGCACGATCGCCAGCTTCATGGGGAAGTACTGATACACCGTCGCAATCGGCATCTGCGCCTCGCGTGCGATTTCGCGCATCGAAACGCTTTCATACCCCCGCGTTGCAAACAATCGCAGCGATGCCTGCAGCACCCGCTCAAAACGGTCCTGACTGCGTTTCTGGCGCGGCACGCGCTTGATTTCGGTTCTATTCTCGACTTCCAACATCGATTCACCTCAAACCCGCTGAAGAAGTGCGCCGCGTTCCGCGTGTTTTCTTACATGCAGCGATGAACCGCATCGGCACAATACGTCTCAACGTGATCCTGAATGTGACTAACCGTCCGATTCGCAAGTGTAGCAGAGCCCGCTGCGCATGCCAATCCCGTCCGCACTGCGCCATCGGGTGCCCCCCAAGACAATCACCATCTGATTCCGCACCCTGGCGCGCGCCGCAACCCCCGTGCCGCAAGGAGAGAAGCTGAGAACGAAGCAGACCCTCCGCCTTTTCGGCAAAGCGCATAGGGTCCGCTCCCCTTGACAAACACGATCAATGCTCATAATAGTGGGGATGATGCGTCTCGTGCCGCGAGAACCGCGGGCAGCAATATCTTGCCTGTCCTGTCCGCCAATCCACGCTGCCGGGAAGCGAGTATCGTGGGGAGCGGGATGCGAAGGCATCCCGAGACCCCAAAGTACAAGCGGCCCGCAGTATGAACGGCTCGTCGGGCATGCCGGTTGGCTTGAAAACGCGAACCGGTTTATCTGGACGCAGACGGTTACGTTCAACGATTAAAAGGACTTCGCAATGCTCGCATTTTCTTCTCGACCTTCCAACCTGAGGCTCAGCCGTTTCGTCGCCGGCATCATGGTTTTCCTCGCCTTCATCGGTTCCGCATTTGCCGCGGACGCCCCCAAAATCGTTCAAAAGGATGGACGGTACGCACTGCTGGTGGACGGCCAACCCTACCTGATCCTGGGCGGCCAGATCCACAACTCCAGCGCCTGGCCCAGTGAGCTGCCTCAGGTGTGGGAATCGATGGCGGCACTGCACGCCAACACGATGGAGGCTCCGGTCTACTGGGAGCAGATGGAGCCGCAGCCCGGGCAATTCGATTTCACCAACGTGGACGCCATTGTGACCGGGGCGCGCGCGCACGACCTGCACGTCATCTTCCTGTGGTTTGGAACCTGGAAGAACGGCAACATGCACTACGTTCCAGCGTGGATCAAGGCAGACTCCCAGCGCTTTCCCCGCGTCATCCGCCCCGACGGCGAGCCCATCGATGTCCTCTCGCCGCTGGGCCGCAACACGCTCGAAGCCGACAGATCCGCCTTCGCCGCCCTCATGCATCACTTGAAACAGATCGACGGAGAGCAACACGCCGTACTGATGATGCAAGTCGAAAACGAGTCCGGTAACATCGGCAGTGTTCGCGACAACTCAGAATCCGCCAACCGCGAGTTTGCCGGTGCCGTGCCCGCCGATCTGCTCGCCGCCACACACAAGCAGCCCGGCACGTGGAGACAGGTCTTCGGGGGCGACGCCGACGAGATCTTCCAGACCTATTACCAGGCCAAATACATCAACGAGGTGGCTGCCGCCGGCAAAGCCGAGATGAACATTCCCTTCTACATGAATGTCTGGGTCAACTATCCTCCCCCGCTGATTCCGCAATTGCAGCAGGACATGCCCGGCATCGATTATCCCAGCGGCGGCGCGTGGCAAAAGTACGTCGGACTCTGGCGTGTGCTTGCGCCTTCCATCGATGTGCTCGGACCCGACATGTATTCAGACGACTCCGGCTTCTATCGCAGCGTCTTCGACATCTATAACCGTCCCGATAACCCGCTCCTTATCCCCGAGATCGGGCGCGACGACAGCTACGGAAAGGCTCTCTTTTACGCGCTCGGCGACGGCGCCATCGGTTTTTCGCCCTTCGGCGTCGACCAGCAAGGATGGAACATCCTGGGGGACCAGCCGTTCAAATCGCACGCCTACAACTTTGCCCTTCTCGGCCCGATGAGCCGCGAGATCGCCGCGCTGGAATTCGAAGGAAAGCTCAAGACCGCCGTCGAGGAGCCGGGCCAGGCGTCGCAGGAGATCGACTTCGGCGACTGGCAGGTATCGGTCGCTTTTGGCTTCCCGCAACCCGATGGACACAGGGCTCCGGGCACCAAGGATGCACACGGCGCGGCGCTGGTAGCGCAACTCGGGCCAAACGAATTCCTCATCACCGGGATCGACGCCAGCATCAACTTTCATCTGCCGGGAAAACTTCCGTGGGACCGCAGCGAGATCGTCTCCGCCGAGCAGGGCGTGTATGAAAACGGCGTATGGAAGCCGCTGCGCCTGTGGAATGGCGACGAGAACGACCGCGGATTGTGTTTTAACGAGAAGCCTTTTGTGGTTCGCGTGCGCCTGGGCCAGTTCTAGTACGTGGCGCGCGCGGCAGCGGAGAGGACGGCGCTCGCCGATCCTCTCCGCTCGCGCCCTCTTCACCCAGCTTGATCCATTTGCTTCGAGGAGCTTCCAATGATACGAATTCCAAATTGCGCTCGCATCGCTTTTTGCGCCGCCCTCATCTGCATTGCCGCTGCGCCGCGTCTCGCTTCCGCTCAATCCGTTGCGCAGACGCCTCCCATGGGTTGGAATAGCTGGAACTACTTCGCCGAAAAGGTCGACGACAAGGGAGTGCGCGCCGCAGCCGATGCCCTCGTCGCCTCTGGAATGCGGGACGCCGGCTACATCTACGTCAACATCGACGACACCTGGGAAGGGGAGCGCGACGCCGACGGCGTCATCCATTCCAACGCGAAGTTTCCCGACATGAAAGCCCTTGCCGATTACGTCCACTCCAAGGGTCTCAAGCTCGGCATCTATTCCTCGCCTGGTCCCAAAACCTGCGCGGGGTACGAGGGCTCTTTAGGCCATGAGGAACAGGACGCCAGGACCTACGCCGCGTGGGGCATCGACTACCTCAAGTACGACCTGTGTAGCTACATTCCCGCGGTGATGGAAAAGCAGGCTCCGAGCGACAAGGCGGCGCAGATGCGGCTGATGCAATCCGCGTACGAGAAGATGGGCCGCGCGCTGAAGGCCACCGGCCGGCCTATTGTCTACTCGCTCTGCCAGTATGGTTGGGACGCAGTGTGGGAGTGGGGGCCGAAAGTGGGCGCAAACCTCTGGCGCACCACCGGCGACATTCAGCCCAACATGTACAGCATCTACGCCAACATGAGCATGCAGGCCGGCCTGGAGGACTTCGCCGGTCCCGGCCACTGGAACGACCCCGACATGCTCGAAGTGGGCAACGGCGACCTGACCCTGGCCGAGAACCGCGCCCATTTTTCCATGTGGGCCATGCTGGCCGCGCCCCTGCTGGCCGGCAACGATCTTACCCGCATGAAGCCTGAAATCCGCGCCATCCTCACCAATCCAGACGTCATTGCCATCGATCAGGATCCGCTCGGCCGCCCCGCCGTACGCGCCTACAGCTCCGGCCAGGTCGAAGTCTGGACCCGTCCGCTCTCCGGCGGCGCCACCGCCATCGCCATTCTCAACATCGGCGACTCCCGTTATTCCACTCATCCATTTCACCTGAACCTGGTGCGCCTGGGATTGCACGGCCCGCAGAAGGCCAAAGATCTCTGGAGCGGCAAGGAGATCGAGCTGAGCGACGGCATGCCCCTGGAAATGGAAATCCACGATGTCCTGCTCTTGAGAATTTCCCATCCAAGATAAGGAGAGGGACTTTACGCAGTAGCGCGTTGGCCCCGATATGTCAGCTAGTCTTCGGATACCCGCCAATTGTTGAATCTTAGTCGGCTAACAGAGCGCGAAGACCCGGTCGATTCGCCTTGAACATGAGCCCCAAGCCCTCTCGCGATGTGTCTTCGAGCCGCAAGCTGACCTCTGCTCAGTTCCGGCAGACATTTGAGCTTGTAGGTAGTGTCCAGACTCTCCCAGTTGTTGACTGCGGTCATCCTCAAAGCCATCGCTCGCGCACGCCAATGGTATGAGCAGATCACCACAGGCAAAGCCAGGAGTATTCGCGAACTGGCCGGTCTCCATCACATCTCCCCGCGCTTCGTGAACGAAAATTCAAACTGATCCCGCTTAGTCCGCAATCGATCGAAGGCCTGATGACTCGGCCTGAATCGCTACTCTTATCGCTCAACGATCTGCTCACCACGGTCCCAATAAACTGGACAAAGCAGACTTTCGGATTGCCGGCCAAATCCGCGTAGAGAGCGGCACAATCCTTCGCACTGCCAACCCCACAAGCGGCCAACGGGCTGCGTGGGCATTTCCGAAGCAGACGACGCCAAGTTTAGTTCGGATAATGCAATCGCCGAAGAGTCAAGTTTCTCTTCTCTCTCTTCCCTCCGTAATGGAACTGCCGAATTTGCCTATAGAGAAACCCCGACAAAACGGCGCATATGGCTCCCGCCGGAGAGCGCTCTCCATTTCCATTGCGATTAGGAAACCTGCAAATTTGCGGGGAACATTAAGGATACTGCCGGCTTGCATGCCGTAAGTTATTGATTCTAAAAATAGATGGCGGAGAGACAGGGATTCGAACCCTGGTTAGAGTTTCCCCTAAACACGCTTTCCAAGCGTGCGCCTTCAGCCACTCGGCCATCTCTCCGCTTGAGAAAACTGCGAGAAAGCTGCGGTTCCTCTCTAGTATACCTGCGCGTCACCGCTTCGAGGGCGCGGGAAAATCAGCACTCCGGCGAGTTGGAGCCCGGAATGAGCTGCCGGCGCCGGTCGGAGGCCCGGAGTGTGCTGTGGATGCAGGGAGGGGAGTTTTGGGGCGCGGATGAAAGCGTTTACCGCGGGACGCTCGCTCATTTATAGTGCCTTGTTGCCCGCTCTTCAGAGAATTCGGCCCACGTAGAACAAATCTTCAGCGGAGTTGGGTTGCATGCCGCGCGAATACCGCGTTGAAGCTGGGTGCGCGGCAAGCGGATTCTCGGTTCGCAGCGCAAATCGAATCTGAAAGAGGTCTTCCATGTCCCACATCTCCCGCCGCGATCTGCTTGGTTCGGGATTGGCGCTCTCCACCTCCAGCCTGATGGCGCGCACCGCGTGGGCGCGTACGGCCGCATTGTTTTCTCAGGGCGCGCAAGCCACCGGCCCGGGCGATGCCCCGTCCGCAATCGCTCCGCGCGAGCAGCTTCTTTTTGATTTTGGATGGAAGTTTACGTTTGGGCACGGCACCGATCCGGCTCGCGATCTCGGATTCGGCAAGAGCCAGGACGACTTTGCCAAAACCGGCGACTTCAAGTTTGCCAAAGTGGGTTACGACGACGCGAAGTGGCGCGCGCTGAACCTGCCGCATGACTGGGCGGTGGAGTTGCCGTTTGTGCACGATGAAGCGCAGCAATCGCACGGCTACAAGCCGCTGGGAAGGTGCTATCCGGAGACCAGCGTGGGCTGGTACCGCAAGGAATTCGAGATTCCGGCGAGCGACGCGGGCCGCCGCGTCAATCTTGAGTTCGACGGGGCCTTTCGCGATGTGTTGCTGTTCGTGAACGGCTGCTTCGTCGGCCGCAATGACAACGGCTACGCGCCCTTCCGCTTCGACCTCACGGATTTTCTCGCCGTCGGAGCGAAGAACTGCATTGTGGCGCGCATGGACGCGAGCTTTGGCGACGGCTGGTTCTACGAGGGTGCAGGGATCTACCGGCACGTGTGGCTGACTAAGACCGATGCGCTGCACCTGGGGCGGTGGGAGAGTTGGGTGCGGACGAAACCCAAAGACGATAAGGTGACGGTTTGGCTGGGCACGAGCGTCGTGAATGAAGGCAAGGATGACGAAACGGCGAGCGTGCGATGGGAGATTCTGGA
>Ga0326728_10017270_pt1 | contig 14502 bp, 15 predicted proteins | sample MB3enrmetagenome_FD_207602 | JGI IMG/M metagenome (GOLD analysis project Ga0326728, IMG submission 207602) | Lab enriched peat soil microbial communities from McLean, Ithaca, NY, United States - MB31MN | ecosystem: Environmental > Terrestrial > Soil > Wetlands > Peat | place: USA: New York...
CCCATTCGAGCACCCGGGTCCACCGGGAGAAATCCATCACGAGGGCGCCGGGAGTCGGCACCGACTCTCCGTCGAGAGAGCTCCCCCCGCCCCGCGCCACGACCGCCACCGAGGCCCGGCGCGCCCATCGGATCGCCTCCTGGACGTCGGCAGCGTCCGACGGTCGCAACACTCCGGCCGCCGTCCCCCGAAGATGGGAGGCATCCCCCGCGACGCCGGCGAGCGCCTCGGGCTCCCGGCTCAGCTCCCCGTGGACCCGACGAGCCAGTTCCCTCCAGGAGCCCGCGTCGGCCGGCACGGGGAACGGAACCGACCGACTCCCTTAACGGGTCAGGTCGGGGGGGTTCGACGGCCGGGGTCGGTCCGGTAGGCGCCCGACCGGTCGAGCGGCCGGTCCAGCGCTTGGATGAACTGCTCGAGGTGGAACGGACGCTGGAGGACGGCGGAAATGCCCGAGGCGCGCGCCTCCCTCAACAGGTCCCGGGTCTCGTTCGGGGTGATCAGCACCACCCGGAGCGCCGGCCGGAGCCGGGTCGCGTTCTGGACCAGCTCCTTCCAGGCGCCCCCGGCCGCGTCCTCGTCCAGTACCAGGAGGTCGATGCCGCCGGGCGCGTCGAGCGACGAAAGGACCTCGGGGCCCACCCCCTCGGCCACCACCTGGTGGTGGTGGAGGCGGAGGAGCCCCCGCAGGAGGGAACGTTCGTCCGGGTCCGCTCCGACCACGACCGCGTTGGACACGGCTGAGGATGGACGCCGAAGTCGATGAACTTACCGTATCTGGGGGGCTTCCGGCCGCATCCGGGACCTACCGGTAGCCGGGCGCACATACTCCAGGGGACCGAGAAACTATATAGACTGGTGTGCCATGTATGTACTGGCCTCGGGCCCCGGCGGTCCGCGAGGGGTGGGCTGGTCCCACAGGCCCCTCGTCGAATCGCCGGGCCTTCTTTTCTCATCGAACCGAAGCCTTTTCCGTCGATGGGGCGAACGAACTGCCGTGTCCGACCCCACCCCATCGTCCCGGACCGGCGGCGGATGGCTCTCCGCCTTCCGCCGTATCGGGCACCGGGTGAAGGCCCCTGTCGCTCCCGTACCACCCTCCCCGGTGACGGGAGGGGTCCCGGATCATCCGGTCCCCCCTCCCGCTCGGGAGGTCGCCCCCGCACCGGCCGCGGCGCCCCCGTCCCCGGGGCTCCCCACGGCCGGGTCGAGGGGACCGAGCCCGGGCAACTGTCCGCGCTGTCAGGTGCCGTACCTTCCGGCCGGGAGCGCGGGCCGGTGGGGCTGCCCGCTCTGCGGACGGCACGCCGTCCTACCGGCCGGGACCGACCGGACCGTTCCTTCCGTGCCCGCTCCCTCCTCCCCGAGCGCCACCACGACCCGTCAAGAGGAGCTCCTGGCGGCTTGGGTCATCGGCCGCCCGGTCCCCTGCCCCCGGTGCCGAACGCCGCTGAAGCGGGTCGCCATGGGCCAGCTCGCCTGTCCTTCCTGCGGGAACCGAACGGAGATCCCGGAGCTCTCCGGCCCGCCCTCACGCGGCGAGGCCGGCCGCCCGGAGGAGCGCGCCGTCGTGGATCGCGCCAGCCACCCGCTCAATGTCGGGGCCGAGCGGACGGTCGGCCGCGAGCGGGGGCACTAGCGCGCGCAGCGCCCGTAGGGCGGACTCGCTCCCCCGCCCGCCCGAGGTCGGGCGGCGGGCTTCCATCGCTTCGCCGGCGACGAGCCACTCCACCGCGACGACCCGCTCCGCGTTGGCGAGGACGCGACGCAACTTCGCCCCCGCGGCCGCCCCTTGGCTGTTGAAGTCCTCCTGGTTCGCGGAGGTCGGCAGGCTGAGGGCGCTCGCCGGATGGGCGAGGACCGAGTTCTCCGCGACGAGCGCGGCCTGGAGGTACTGGGCGATCATGAACCCCGAGGTGAGCCCCGGGTCGCTGGCGAGGAAGGCGGGGAGGCCCCCGTTCGTGGCGGGGTCCACGAGCCGGGCCACGCGCCGCTCGGAGTATCCGGCGATGTACTGGACCGCGAGGGCGAGCGTGTCGAGCGGAAGGGCGAGCGGCTGCCCGTGGAAGTTCCCTCCGCTCACGAACTCCTCCCCCGGGAACACGAGCGGGTTGTCGCTGACCGCGTTCAGCTCCCCGTCGGCGATGCGGCGCGCGAAACCGAGGGCGAGCTCCACGGCGGCGAGGACCTGCGGGGCGCACCGGAGCGTGTAGGGGTCCTGGGCCCGCGGCCGGCCCGCCGGGAGCACGAGCTGGCTGCCCTCGAGGAGATGACGGAGCCGAGAGGCGACCACCCTTTGCTCGGGAAGGTTGCGGGCGACCCCCAGTCGGTCGTCGAGCGGCTCGCGGGAGCCCCGGAGCGCATCCCAGGACATCGCGAGCGCCGCCTCGGCCGCGCTCAGGAGGGTGCGTCCATCGGCGCACGCGAACGCGAGGTAGCTCGCCATGAGCGAGGTGCCGTTGATGAGGGCGACCCCTTCCTTGGCCCGGAGCGCGAGGGGGGCGAGCCCGTTGCCGTTCAGGAGCTCGGAGGCGGGGCGCCGACGCCCCTCCCGGTCGAGGCACTCCCCCTCGCCGGTGAGGGCGAGGGCGAGATGCGCGAGCGGAGCGAGGTCCCCGCTCGCCCCGACGGAGCCCTGCTCGGGGACGAACGGGTACAGTTGATGGTTGAGCGCGTCGACCAACGCCTGGACGAGCTCGGGGCGGACGCCCGAGTGCCCTCGGGCGAAGGCGTTCACGCGTAGGAGCATCATCCCGCGGACGACCTCCTCGGGCAGCGCCGGGCCGGTCCCGCACGAGTGGCTCCGGACGAGGTTGACCTGGAGGGCGTCGGCCGCTTCCGGGGCGATATGGACGTCGGCGAACCGGCCGAAGCCGGTGGTGACGCCGTACACGACGCGACGGGCCGTGGCCGCCCGTTCGACGCTTCCGCGCGCCACTCGGATCGACTCCCACGCCCCCGGGACGAGCGAGATGCCGCACCGTCCTCGGGTCACGGCCAAGAACTGCTCGAGGGTCAGCGAGCTCCCGTCGAGGGGAAGCGTCTCCGTCATGGCCCTACCCAGAACGCGGGGGCGTAAGGCTCCGTCACCGCATTCCGGCGCCGGCCCGGGGCGGGCCGGTCGACCCTCGGCCCGCGCTTACGAGACGGGGAGGACGAGCTCGCCGCCGGCCTTGCTGTGGGAGGGGACCCGGGCGGTCTTCGCCCCCTTGGTCTGCCAGAACACCTCGGCGACCTCCTGGACCTGCTTCAGGAGCTCCTGGGCGTCGGCGAGCGCCGGGCCCTGCTTCGCCTTGGAAGCGGCCTTCAACGCCCGGAAGAACTTCTCGTGGAGGTCCGGGAACTGCTTCACGTGCTCGGCGGTGAAGTAATCGCCCCACAGGACCCGGAGCTCGTGCTTGGCGCGCTCCGCGTGCTGTTCCTTCACGAGGTTGTAGCGAGCGAGCTGGGAGGTGTACTTCGCGACCTCCTCGGGCTTCGCGCCGGCCGCCGGAGGGGCCAGTTCGGCGATCAACTGGTCCATGCGAACGACGGTGAGGGCCGAGACCTGCGCCTCGTGGGGGTCATAAATCCCGCAGGGGATGTCGCAGTGGGCGTAGGCGGGCGTGGGAGGGACCAAGGCGTCGGCGAGGGTGCTGAACCATCGGGCGACTCGGGGGCCGTCGGACATGCTCGCACATATCCGGGGGGTCGGATAAGGATGCCGGATGGCCCGAACGACCGGGACGACGCCCCGCGAACTCCCGTGCCGTACCGGCCCCCCCCGGCCTGGCGCCGTCTCTTCGGCCGGCGGGTGGAGGTCCGGGAGTCCAGCATGGCGCCGGCCCTGCGGCCGGGGGACCACCTTCTCGTGGACCGGGGCGCCTACCGGCGCGACCGGCCCCGGGTGGGGGATGTGGTGCTCCTCGTGGACCCGGAGGGGAGCCGACGCTGGCTCCTCAAGCGGGTCGCCCCCCCGCCAGAGCCGATCGGCGACGAACAGGTCTGGCTCCTCGGGGACGCCCCCGAGGTGAGCCGGGATAGCCGCCAGTTCGGCCCGGTCGCGCTCCGGGGCCTCCTCGGGCGGGCGTGGTACGTGTACGCCCCGCGCTTTCGCCGCGGCCCGGTGTGAGCCGCCCCGCGCTCCGAAGAGGTTATCCGATGTGGCAATTAGCCACATCGATGGCAGCTCCGGCTCTCATTGCGGTCGTGGTGATCCTCGTCGCGGCGGGCGCCGGTGGCGTCGGTTTCCTCGCCGGGTACGAGTACAAGACCTCGCCGGCCAACTCTCCGGGGGCCGTCGCGAACTCCACCTTGAGCCTCCTCGGGGCCGGAACGCTCGACACGCTGTTCCCCGAGCTTGCGAGCCTGCTCGCGAACGAGACCCCGGGCATCACCGCTCCCACCGCCGCCCAGACCTACGAAGGGTCGCTCGACGTCACGACGGCGATCACCTCCTTGGCCGCCCGGGCCGACGTGGCGGCCGTGGCGGATTTCCGGCTCACCCCCCAGCTCCTCGAGCCAAAGTTCGCCGACTACGAGGTGGTCTTCGGGGCCACCCCCGAGGTGCTCGCCTACAACCCCGCGATCCCGGCGTTCGCGGGGATCAACGAGTCCAATTGGGCGGAGAAGCTCGTCAACGACGTGACGACGCACGGGAACGCCCCGCTCGCGGTCTGGAACGCCTCGACCGACCCGAACGGCTACAACGAGATCTTCAGCCTCGAGCTCCAGGGCCTGATCTACAACGGCAGCGCGAGCACCTTCTACACCCCGTTCTACGGCGGGGCGGCCGGGACCCCGGCGGTGCCGAACTCGGCGACGACCCTCCTCGAGCACGAGTCCCAGGCGGCCACCCTGCTCAAGACGGGGATCGTCTCCGCGCTCATCACCTACCGGTCCTACGCGGTGGTGAACCACCTGACGTTCGTCTCGTTCAACCCCATCGTGGGCCTGCTCGCCAACAACTCCACGGCCCTCGCCGACTACGCGAAGCTCTCCACCACGATCGTGGCCTCGAGCGGTGGATTCTCGACCGTCCAGGCCGCCCCCGTCCTGTTCGCCGCCACGGTGCCGTTGAACGCCCCGAACCCGACCCTGGGGGCGGCGTTCCTCCACCTCCTCCTTTCGCCCCAGGGTAGCGCGATCCTCTCCGCGGGCGGGGCGTTCGCGCCGATCTTCCCCGGCTGGTCGGACCGGCCGAGCGCCGTCCCCCCCGTGCTCGCCCCGGACGTGACGGCATTGCCCCCATGGGCGAGCGCGTACCTGACCTGAGCGCCCGCGACGCGGGGGGCTCCCCTTCCCCCACGAGGCGCGGCTGGCGCGCCGGCCCGCTCTGGCTCGCTCTCCAGCTGATCCTCTCCGGGTCGCTGCTCCTCTTGTTCCTCGTCCCGATCGTCGCGCTGTTCACCTACGCTCCGGTCACCGACCTCTTCTCCGCCGCGCGGAACGCGGGGGTCCGGGACGCGCTGTGGCTCACGTTCTTCTCCTCGGGGATCGCGGTCCTTGCCGCCGTGCTCCTCGGGATCCCGATGGGCTATCTCCTCGCGCGCCGTTCGTTCCGGGGCCGGGCCGTCGTCGAGTCGGTCGTCGCGCTCCCGGTGGTCGTCCCGCACCTGTTGGTCGGGCTCGGTCTCTTCCTCCTCGTCATCCCGGGAACGCCGCTCAACCGGTTCACCCAGGCCCTCGGGGTCCCCGTCTACGACACGATCTGGGGCGTCGTGCTGGTGATGGTGTTCGTCAGCGCCCCGTACACGGTCCTCGCGAGCGAGCTCGCGTTCCGGGCCGTCGACGACCGGGTGCTGGAGGCGGCCCGCTCCCTCGGCGCGGGCAGCGCCACCGCGTTCCTCACCGTCACCCTCCCCATCGCCCTCCGGGGGATCGTGGCGGGCCTGCTGTTGACCTGGGCCCGCGCGGTGAGCGAGATCGGGGGGCTCCTGGTCCTCGCCTACGCCGTCTACCCGGGGGGGCCGTACAACGGGCCGGTGAGCTCCACGATCTCGGTCTACATCTACAACCTGTTCCAGCTCGGCGACCTCGCCGATGCGGCCGCGGTCAGCTCGCTGTTCCTCCTCATCGCGTTCTCGCTGTTCCTCCTCGTGCGCATCGGGGAGCGGAGCGGCTGGGTCCCGTGGAGGAGGGGGGAGCTCTCCCCATGAGCCCGAGCTGGGTCGTCGAGGGGCTCGAGACCGACCTCGACCGGTTCCACCTCGGGCCGGTCGACCTTGAGCTGACCCCGGGGAACGCGGTCGCCGTGCTCGGACCCTCCGGGGCGGGAAAGACGACCCTCTTGCGCGCCCTCGGAGGGTTCCTCCGGCTGCGAAGCGGTCGTGTCCTCCGGGACGGGGTCGACATCTCCGACTGGCCGCCGGAGGAGCGGGGCCTGGGCTACGTGCCCCAGGGCCTCGGGCTTCTGCCGCACCGGACCGTGGCCGGCAACCTGCGCTACCCGATGGAGATCCGCGCCCGGCCGGACGCGGCGCGAAGGACGAGGGAGCTGCTCGACCGGTTCCGGCTCGGAGCGCTCGCCCATCGATACCCTGCGCGGCTCTCCGCGGGCGAGCAGCAGCGGGTCGCCATCGCCCGCGCGCTCGCCGCCGAGCCGGGCCTCATCGTCTGGGACGAGCCTTGGCAGGGGCTCGACGTGCTCGCCCGCTACGAGCTCGGGCTCGTGCTCCACGAGCTGCGGGAGACCGAGCGGCTTCCCATGGTGGTCGTGACGCACGACCCGGCGCTCGCGTTCTCGATCGCGGACTCCTTCATCGTCCTCGGCGCCGGCCGGGTCCAGGAGCAGTGCGATGCCGCCACGTTGCTCCGGGCCCCGGCCGACCCGTTCGCGGCCCGGTTCGTCGGCTTCGAGAACGTCTTCGACCGCTCCGCCCTCGAACCCGGGTCGGCCGGTTCGTTCCGGGCCTGGCTCCGGGATCGGGCCGGGGCCGCGGGGGTCGCTTTCACGAGCCCGACCTGGCCGCCCGGCCCGGCCGCCACCCCGCAGTGGGAGGGGAAGATCCGAAGCGCCCGCCCGAGCCCTCAGGGCCTCACGGTGGAGGTGATGGTCGACGAGCTCCCCGTCACCCTCCGGATGCCCCCGCCGGTGACGCCCCCCCTTCCCGCCCTCGGCGAGCGGGTCCGGTTCGGGGTCGACCCGAGCTCGGTCCGGGGGCTCGGATAGCGCTCCGTTCGGGTCGCGCGGCGGTGGGTCGGGTGCCGGGCGCTCCAAGATGGCGCCGCCATCGTCGAGGGGCCTCCCGCGGATGACCCGACCTCCCCGGTCCCCACGGCGGATACCGGAAAGGTTCACGGTCTAGGTCGACTTGGAGGGGCCGACCTCCCGCGGGGGATGGGAGCTTGGAATGAGCCGGGAAGAATGGCTGACGCCGCTCGACCGGGACCTCCTCGACTCCATCGCCCGGACCGGCAGCGTCGCCGCCGCTTGCCGGCATCTCGGGATCGGGCGGGACCGGGGCGTCTACCACCTCGCGCACCTCGCCGAGCTCGCCGGCGCGCCGGTCGTCCGGGCGAGCCGCGGAGGGTCCGGCCGAGGGACGACCCGCCTCACGGAGCTGGGAGAGCGCCTCCGTCGGACCCCGACCGGGTCGATCGCGCCCATCGCCCCGAGACCCGGGCGCCTCCGGGGCCGCTATCGGGCGGGCGGAGACCCCTGGGTGGAGCTGCCCGGAGGCGTGCGTCTTTTCGTGGGGTTCTCGGCGCCCGACGGGGCCCGCGTGGAGCTCACCTTCGACCCGGAGTCCGTGTTGCTCGCCCCCGCGAGGTTCCCGTCGAGCGCCCGCAACGTGTTCCGGGGAAGGATCTTCCGGATGCGGGCGCTCAACGCTGAGACCATCCGGGTGGAGCTGGCCGTGGGACGCGTGCGCTTTCCGGCGCTCGTGACCCCGCACTCGGTCGAGGCGCTCCACCTGAAGGTGGGCGGGCACGCCTACCTGTACCTCAAGGCCACGGCGCTGAGGGCGGCGGGGCGTCCGCTCTAGTCCCGGATGCCTTCCCCGATCACCGAGAAGACCGCCTCCCCTTCGGGGAGGTTCGGGGAGTCGATGAGCCGGGCGATCCGGCGCGGGGGCTTCGACTTGCGCAGGTACACCCGGTAGGTGGCGGCGTGGGCGACGATGTTCCCGCCGATGGGGCGCGTGGGGTCGCCGAAAAGGATGTCCGGACGGGCGGAGACCTGGTTGGTGACCACGACGGCGGCGTTGTAGGCGTCGGCGAAGCGCAACAGCTCGTGGAGGTGCTTGTTGAGGAGCTGCTGGCGGGGCGCGAGCTCGCCCCGGCCGGCGTACTCCGCGCGGAAGTGGGCGGTGAGCGAATCGACGACGATCAGTCGGATCGGCCGGTTGCGCGCGAGCTCCTGCGCCTTGGAGACGAGGAGCATCTGATGGTTGGAGTTGAACGCCCGGGCGATGTGGATCTTGCCGAGCACCACCTGCGGGTCGAGGCCGAGCCCTTTGGCCATGTCGGAGATGCGTTCGGGGCGGAAGGTGCTCTCGGTGTCGATGTAGACCGTCTCGGCGTTGAGGCCCCCCTGGTCGACGGGAAGCTGGGCGTCCACGGCGATCTGGTGGGCGAGCTGCGTCTTCCCCGAGCCGAACTCGCCGGCGAACTCGGTGATCGCCTGGGTCTCCACCCCGCCGCCGAGGAGCTCGTCGAGCGCCTTGGAGTTCATCGTGATGCGGCCGAGCCGCTTGCGTCGCTCGAGCAGCTGCGTGCCGCTCTCGAAGCTTCCCACGTCCGCCTGGCGCCGGGCCTCGGAGATGATGTGGAGCGCGACCTGCGTGCCGATCTCGGCCGCCTCCGCCACGTCCCCCGGGGAGGCGACGGCGAGCTCCATCAGGTCGGTGTATCCGGCCTCCCGAAGCTTCTCGGCGATCGTCGGCCCGACGCCGGAGAGGTCCTCCAGCGTCACGGGCTTCTTCTCGCCGTCGTCGCCGACGCCCTTGGAGGGTCCTTTGGCGGGCACGTCGGTGTGCACGAGGGGTGCGAGTATAAACCTAGGCCGACGGGCGAGAAACGGCCCGTCGGAGGCCGTTACCCCTCTTCGACGGGCGCGCCGAGGGCCGCCGCTATCGCGGCGGCGCCGACATCGGCGTGAACGGCTCGCCGGTCAGCCGCTGGTAGACGGTGGTGTACAGTCGGCTCACCTCGTCCACGAGGAGCGGAGGGAGGGCCGGGATGGCGGGCTCCTCGCCCCCGAGCTCGCGCGCCTTCTGGAGCGCCTCGTAGTAGCCGCTTTGACGGTAATGCTGGCGGACGAACTCCTTGGAGAAGTCCACGGTACGCCCGCGCTCGAAGGCGCCCTTGTCCCAGAACCGGTCCTCGTCGGCGGTGCCGAAGGTGTCGACGAGCATGAGGCGACCCTCGGCGTCCACGGCGAGCTCCTTCTTGCCGTCGACGTGGATGAGCCCCCGGGGCTCGATCTCCCGGCCCATCGCCGCGTCGACCTTGAGGATCATCTCCCGCACGGCGTCCATCTGGGACTGCTCGAGCGCCGAGAGCTCGAGCGCCTCGGGCCAGCCGAGAAGGCGGTCGACGGGTTCGAGCTTGGTGGTCACCTCGAAATGCGGATCGGGGAGCTTCTCGCCGTACTGAACGGCGTGCCCGGCGGCAAACCCGAGCTCCTCCGGCCGCGTGCGGCCGGCCTTGACCCGGTCCCACATGGAACCGGCGACGAAGTACCGGACGATGAACTCGAGCGGGATCAGGTAGTTCTTCGGGTGGGGGCCGAGCGTGCGCGGCTTCGGTTCGACCCGCACGCGCTTCACGCGCATCGCCGTCGGCGAGGAGAGGCCGAGGAAATGGTGCGGCACGCCGAGCCGGCGGCAGAGCTCGAACCAGTGCGCCGCCGTCCGGGCGAGCGTCTCGCCCTTGTGGGGGATCACGCTCGGGATGTGCTTGTCGAACACCGAGATATCGTCGGTGAACCGGAACTCAAGCTCGGTGGGGGAGACCTCCCAGACCTCCTTCACCTTGCCCCGGCGGACGTACTGCGGGACCCCGGCGGGGTGCCCTCCGGTGGCGCGCTCCTGGAACATGCCTTCGGCGAGCCGGGCCGGCTTACATAATCTTTGTCCGGGGCGGTTCGGGCCTCCCCTCGCGCCCCCGCCCGCGGGGGACGCTCGCGGACGGGGGGACCCCGGGTTCAGAGCGGGCGCGCGTGGAGCGCCGTGATCGGGCGGAAGCCGCGCTTGGCGTAGAAGTGCCCCGCGATCTCGTTCTGCGTCGGGAACTCGGCCGTGACGAGGTTCGCGCCGAGCTCCTTGAGGCGTCGCACGGTCTCCGTGAGCAGGTACTCCCCGACGCCGTGCCGGCGGTAGAGCGGCAGGAGGTAGATGTCCTGGATGACCCCCTCGGACTCGGGGGTGTAGAACGGCCGCTCCCGGACCGTGGCCCGGACGACCCCGACGACCTTGCCGGCCTCCTGGCGGACCCCCTCGGCGACGAGGAGGAGGGACTTGGCGTTGCGGAGCTCCGCCTTCAGGACCTCCCGGGCGCGCTCCTCGGCGTCCGGCCTCACCTTGAGCAACGGGTCGAACTCCTCGTTGAGCCGCTTCAGGCGCAGGAGGAGGCCCACGAGCGCGGGGATGTCCTTCTCCGTGGCCGGGCGCAGCCGCACCTCGGGCTCCGGGTCGTTCGGCTTGTCGACGCGCGGCTCGCGCAGGGGGGTTCGGCTCTTCATGTACGCTCCTTCGGGGTCGGTTCATCGGGCATGGGGAGCGTAAAACCGGCGCGGTAGAGCGCCGACGCTTGCGCGCGGGTCCGCCCCATCCGGGCGGAGGCGAGCTCCAGGAACTCTTCGAAGGAACGTTTCCGGCGCGCGATCCCGAGCTCGACGGACCGGGTCGCCACGGCCGCGGCCACGCGCGGGAACACCTCGTGCTCCTCCATGGTCGGGATGATGTGCTCGGGGGAGAGGCCGTGTTGCGCGGCGTACTCGGCGAGCTCCCGGGCGGCCACGAGGACGATCTCGTCGGGGATGCGGCGGGCTCGGGCGTCGAGCACGCCCCGGAACACCGCCGGGAAGACGAGGGAATTGTTCACCTGGTTCGGGAAATCCCCCCGACCGGTCGCCACGATCGCCGCTCCGGCCTCCCGGGCTACCGACGGCCAGATCTCGGGTACCGGGTTGGCGAGCGCGAACACGATCGGACCCGGGGCCATCGACCGGATCCACGACGGCTTCACGGTGTTCGGGTCGGGCGTCGAGGCGGCCAGGAGCACGTCCGCCTCGCGGACCGCCTCGGCCGCGTCGCCCCGGCGGCCTCCGCCGCGCGTCTTGAGGGCGAGGTCGTACTTCCACCGGTTGCTGAACCGCAGCACGTCGAGGTCCTCGCGCTCGGGGTCGAGGATCCCCCGCTGGTCGACGAGCGAGAGGCGTCGGGGGTCGTGCCCCAGGGCGATGAGGAGGCGCGCCGTCACGAGGTTCGCGGCCCCGGCCCCGAGGAGCGCGGTGCGAACGTGCCGGATGTCCCGGTCGGTCAGCTTGAGCGCGTTGAGGAGGCCGGCGACGGTGGCGGCCGCCGTGCCCAGCTGGTCGTCGTGCCAGACCGGGATCGGCAGGCGTCGGGTGAGCTCCTCCAGCACCTCAAAGCACTTCGGGGAGGCGATGTCCTCCAGGTTGATCCCCCCGAACGCGGGGGCGATGCGCTCGACGGTGGAGATGATCGCCTCCGGGGAGTCCGCGCGGATCGGGACCGGGATGGCGTCGACCCCTCCGAGGTACTTGAACAGGAGCGCCTTGCCCTCCATCACGGGGAGCGCCGCCTCGGGACCGATGTCCCCGAGACCGAGGACCCGGCTCCCGTCGGTCACGATGGCGATGGTGTTCCACCGTCCGGTCAGTTCGAAACTGAGCTCGGGCTCCGACCCGATCGCGCGCGAGACGGCGGCGATGCCCGGGGTGTACCAGACGCTGAAATCGGCGAGGCTCCGGACCGGGACCTTGGGGACGGTCTCGATCTTCCCCTGGTAGAACTTTGCGAGCTCGACGGAGCGCGACCCGAGGCGGTCGGTCGTCCCCTGCTCGTCGGGCTCCTCCGGCCGAGGCGCCCGGAGACGGCGACGGGCCGGTCGGGTCGACCGGCGTGCCCCCTCTGCCCGGACCATGAGGACCGAACGACCGAGACGAACCCGCTTAAACATTTCGCGCGCTCGGGCCGCCGGGAGCGCCTCGCCCCCGCCCCGCCTCCGGCGGGGACCGGCCGGAGCGAGGTCGGGGGGGGGAGCGGAAACCGTGGGGTACGGCCGCCTTCCTCGTCTTTCGTGGGAGCTAAATATCCCCTCGACGGCAGGGATTCGCGAAGATGGCGCCCGAGCCGACCCCCCCGCATCCGTACCCCCGCCCGCCCGCGACGGAGGCCGTCCGCCGGGTGCTCCCCGCGGACCTCCGGCTCCTCCTCGAAGGACCGGAGCCTCCGTACCTCGTGGACGTTCGTCCCACCGAGGAGCTCGCTCGGGCGCGCCTGCCCGGCGCGAACGGGATCCCGTTCAGCGAGCTGCCCCGCCGGGCCCACGAGCTCCCCCGCGACCGGCCGATCGTGCTCCTCTGCCAGTTCGGCGGGCAGTCCCATCGGGCGGCGGAGCTCCTCGCTCGGCGAGGGTTCTCCGACGTCGCGGTGTTGGAGGGGGGGCTCGAGGCGTACTCCCGGACCGTCGACCCCACGCTCCCGAGATACCGCGACCTCAAGCGGGACCCGTTCCTCTTCCAGCAGCTCCCCCGCCCGGCGACCGGCTGCTTGAGCTACCTCCTCGGGGACCCCGTCGAGCATGAGGCGATCATCCTCGACCCGGGCCAGGAGGTCGCCCCGTACCTCGCGGCGTTGAAGGCCGGAGGGTTCGCGCTGAAGGCCGTCCTCGAAACGCACACCCACGCCGACCACCTCGGCGGCCACGCCGCGCTCTCCGAACGCACCGGCGCGCCGATCTTCCTGAGCCGACGCTCGCCGGCGCAGTACCCGCACCGGGTCCTCGAGGAGGGGGAGGCGCTCCCCTTCGGCCGGCACGAGCTCAAGTTCCGGGAGACCCCCGGCCACACCCTCGACCATCTCACCCCGCACTTCGCCGACATGGCGTTCACCGGCGACGCCCTCCTCATCGGCAGCTGCGGTCGGACGGACCTGACCGGCGGGGACCCGGAGCTCCTCTGGCAGAGCCTCACGGAGAAGATCCTCACGCTGCCCGACGACACCGAGGTGTTCCCGGCGCACTACGGAGCGCGGCACGCCTTGCCCGAGCGGTTCTCCTCCACGATCGGGTTCGAGCGACAGACGAACGAGGCGCTGGCGACCGGCTCGCTCCCGGCGTTCCGGAAGTACATGACCGAGGGGTGGCCGCTCGCCCGGAGCTTGTCTGGGATGCAACGGAGTTTCACCGGCTGCCGGTCGCGTCACGGTTAAGCCCGCCCCCGGCTCGTGACGCGCTCATGGACGCTCGGAGCTTCCTGACCGGACCGTTCCCTCGGTCGGAGGCGCTCATCGCGGCGACCCGGGACCTGGACCGGGGCCGCGCCACCGTGGAGGAGGTGGAGGCGCTGAGGCGGCGGACGGAGCGCGAGGTCGTCGCGCTCGAGGAGCGGCTCGGCCTTGCTCCCCGGACCGGCGGCTACCTTCTCTGGCAGGACCTCTTCCGCCCCATCGCGGAGCGCTGGGGCGGCTTCTCCGTCGGCCCGCTCACCCGGTGGTTCGAGACGAACACCTTCTTCCGGCAGCCGGTGTTGAGCCACCCCCCGGAACGGGTGCCGGGGGCGCTTCTCCCCACCCTACCGGCGGCCCACGGCGCCGTGCTGGCGCAGGAGGCGAAGGTGATCCTCCCCGGCCCCTACACCCTCGCGGGCCTGCTCGACAACCGCTCCGGCGAGACGAACGAGGCGCTCATCCATCGCCTGGGCCGGCTGTTCGCCGAGGAGCTCACGGAGCTCCGCGGCGCGGGGTATGCCACTTTCCAGTTCTCCGAGCCGCTCCTCCCGGTCCGCCCCCCGCACGCGGCCGCCTCCGAGAGCGTCGTGGCCGCTTACCGGGCCATCGGCCAGGCGGCCGAGGGGAGCACGACAGTCCTCTGGACGTACTTCGCGGATGCGACGCCGGTGTTCCCCCTCCTTCAGCGCCTCCCCGTGAGCGTCGTGGGCGTGGACCTCGCCGAGACGGACCCGCTCCATCTCCCGGTACCCTCCCACCCGCTCGGCCTCGGTCTCGGTTGCCTCGACGCCCGCACCACCCTTTCGGAGGACCCGCACCAGATCGCGGACATCGCCCGGGGGGCGGCGAGCCGCCTCAAGCCGAGCTCGATCTGGCTCGGCCCGGGCGGGCCGCTCGACCTGCTGCCGTGGGGACCGGCGGCGCGCAAGCTCGAGGTCCTGCCCGCGGCCCGCGCGTCGCTCGCGAAACGGAGGGTCCCGTGACCCGCAAGCTGTTCCCGACCCAGGAGGTCGGCTCCCTCGCCCGGCCGCTCTGGCAGCTCCAGGGCCAGCACGGGGCCACCCCCGACGCTCGGGGCCGCGCGGAGTTCGAGGAGTGGAAC
>Ga0326728_10017271_pt1 | contig 14501 bp, 7 predicted proteins | sample MB3enrmetagenome_FD_207602 | JGI IMG/M metagenome (GOLD analysis project Ga0326728, IMG submission 207602) | Lab enriched peat soil microbial communities from McLean, Ithaca, NY, United States - MB31MN | ecosystem: Environmental > Terrestrial > Soil > Wetlands > Peat | place: USA: New York...
CGCAGCACCAGAGCCAGCCCGATGAGGCATCCGAGCTTCACAACGCCGGACTTGTCAACATTACTCCGGTAGGACATAATTGGGAGGGATTGTTTCGGTTATGCGCTGGCCGCGCATTCGCTCCGCTCGAATCGATCTTAACATCACTGGAGTTCCTACGCCAGGAGAATACGTGAGCCGATGAGCGAAGCTGCCGCATCTGGACATGCCCTGCAACTGGCCGTCGTCGTTCCCACATATAACGAGCGAGCCAATGTCCGGCCGTTTCTGGAAGGTCTCAAACGGGCGCTTTCCGGTATCGCGTACGAAGTGATCTTTGTCGATGACGATTCCCCGGACAGCACTGCCGACGAGATTCGCGCCATCGGTATCCTCGACCCCGGTGTCCGCGTCATTCAGAGGATTCAACGCCGCGGGTTGGCATCCGCCTGCATTGAGGGCATGATGGCGACCTCCGCTCCGGTGATCGCCGTGATGGACGCCGATCTGCAGCACGATGAGCGGATTTTGCCGGTCATGCTGGGGAAGTTGCTTTCAGACAACCTGGACCTGGTGGTGGCGACGCGCAAAGCCGAAGGCGGCAGCATGGGAGGCTTCGGCCGTTCCCGGCTGTTCTTGAGTAATCTTGGGAGCCGGCTCAGCCAGAGCATCATCGGTTGCCACATCAGCGATCCGATGAGCGGTTTCTTCCTCGTGCGGCGGGAGTATATACACGAGGTCGTGCGATCCGCATCCGGCGTCGGGTTCAAGATTCTGCTGGATCTGGTGGCATCCGCGAAGCGGCCGATTGCCGTGGGCGAGGTGCCGTACACGTTTCGAGAACGGCTCCACGGCACCAGCAAACTCGATCTGCTGGTCGGGATTGAATACCTGGAGTTACTTCTCGACAAGAAGATCGGCCGCCTCGTTCCCGTCCGTTTCATCCTGTTCTCCATGGTTGGCGCCGCAGGCGTGCTTGCCTCCACGATCGTGCTCTATACCTCCGTGAAATTCTTCCATACCGGCTTCTTCAGCGGGCAGATCATAGCGACTCTGGTCTCCATGACGGGCAACTTCCTGCTTAACAACAGCATGACCTACCGCGACCGCCGGCTCAAAGGCCGACAACTGGTGTCTGGGCTGATCACGTTCTACCTGGCGTGTTCGGTGGGGGCTGTGATCAACGTGCGGATCGCCGAGTTGGCCCTGTCCCTGGGATCGCCCTGGCTGATCGCCGGCGCGATCGGCCTCGGCGTCGGTGCGGTTTGGAACTATGGCATGACGTCCTTTTTCACCTGGCGCTTGGAACAGAGGCAACGTTAGCGGCTTGATCCGGACATCGCGGCGTGCGCTGGTGACCCATCCCCGTAGCGCGCCACAAACGCGCTGATGGCCTCTTTCCATACCAGAAATCCGGCGGCGTTCAGATGGATCCCGTCGTAGCTGTACTCCCGCTTCAGGACGCCGCCCTGGAGAAAGCGGTCGAAGAGTGGAACCCACACGATTTGGGTGCCATCGCAAATCGCGGCCGCCCGCTCGTTGACCTGTTTCGCCCAGTTGTTGTAATCGGGCATCCACGTCGGCACCGTGCTCTGTAGATACACCGTGATGCCGTTTGCAGCGAGTCTTTGGGCGATTCCACGGATCGCTTGCGCAACTGTCCCCGGCGTGCGGCGGAGGTAGTAATCGTTGGCGCCGATCATCAGGAACACCGCGCGGGGATGTAAATCGAGCACGCTCTGCAGCCGCTTTTCGACACCGTCCGTCGTATCCGCGCCGATTCCCCTGTTCACCGCACGAACCGCTCCTCCGAGCAACTCCTGCCATTCGCAACGCTCGGTCAGGCTGTCGCCGAGAAAAACGATCGGGCGATCGGGTTGCGGTATGCGCGTGAATAGCTGGAACAGACCCTCACGTTCGCGGTAGCGAGGCTCGGTGTTATCGTTCGCCATGGCGGACAAGCCCAGCAGCGCGTATCGCAGCCCTCCCCGCCCGTGAATCGTGTACACAATTACCCCGACCGAGGGGAGGGTCACCACGAGTAGCCCGGCGAGGAGCAGCCGCAGGTTGCGAATCTTGCGCCGGAGATGAGGAACTGTCGGGTCCGGACTCAATGAATCACACTCCCGAATTCTAGTAGCATGACCGTACTATACATAACATTAGTGAACACCGCAACCGCGCACAGTTCGCCGTCCCAGGTAACCTCGCGGCCGTCCTGCATGACTTGCTCCAGGGTCACTAACTGGTTCATGTGCAGAGCCGCGATCACCTGTTCAAGACGCTTCCGTTGGAACCGAAACATCGCTATGTTACAATTTAACTCAGGTCAACTGGATACCTGGAGGAATTGGCCGGCTACGGCGGGTGTCAGCTTAGGGACACACTTAGCGACGGACTTTCGGCAGCAAGGCCTGGAGGCGCTCGGTGCGTGCTACACAAACTCAGTATCGTAAGGACGTGGGCGCTTCGCAGCCGGCTCGAACGTTATTGCGCGATCCATTGAAAATCGCCGCACTGCTCCTCCTGGGGTTCGCGGGACTGCTCCTGTTCATCGGCACGCTGCCTTATGCGCAACTCCTGCGATTGGCGCGGCTCGCCACAGGCGGGAGGAATCCGCTGAGCCCCGCATCGTTCGCGCTGCTGGCACCGCGGCTCCAGTTTGCGGCCGCGTTTTGCGGGCTGCTCGCCAGCCTGGCGTGGCTCTTGGCGGTGACAATCCGGCGTCTCTTTTGGCAGACGCTGACTATATCCGCGGCGTTCATCCGCGAGCTGCCGGCCGCGTTCCGCGCCTGGTGGGTCAGGCAGTCGCGAGCGGAACGCGCCGTCCTGGGGGGCATCCTGGTGTTGGCGGCTGTTTTGCGGTTGGCCTATCTGGGTGAGCCGATCCGCGGCGACGAAGCCTTCACTTACTTGACTTTCGGGCGCCGCAGCATCGTGCACGCACTGGCATTTTATGCGGTGCCGAACAACCACATCTTCCATACCCTGCTGGTGCACATCTGCACCCACATCTTGGGAGGTTCACTTTGGGTGATACGGCTGCCGGCGCTGGTGGCCGGGTGGCTGACCGTTGCGGCCGCGTACGTGCTCGCTCGAAAGCTCTATGCCGGCCGGGTGGCTCTGCTTGCCGCCGCGCTGGCCGCTTCGAACGCGCAGATGGTTCTATATTCCGTCAACGCCCGCGGCTATTCGCTGGTCGCGCTGTTCACGGTGCTCTTGTTCCTCCTGGCCATAGAAATCGTCGAACGCGACGAGCCGGCGCACTGGGCGCTTTTCAGCGCGGTCGCGATTCTGGGCTGGTGGACGGTGCCGGTAATGGTCTTCGGGTACGCGAGTGCGGTGCTCTGGATGTTCCTGTGCCTGATGCGCGAGGACGGCGCGGGGCCCCGGATGAGACGCTGGCTCGCACACTGCGCTGTTTCGGCTGCGGTGATCGGCCTCGGCGTGGTGACGGTCTATCTGCCGCCGCTGGTGGTAAACGGTCCCGATGCGTTGCTGCGGAATCCTTGGATGCGGCCGCTCGATTGGGCGGCCTTCCGGGGGGCATTGCCGCTGGTGCCGGGGAAGATCGACCTGGCGCTGCACGACGGTCTGGTGCGGCCAGTGGCCTGGATTCTGCTCGGCTGCCTGGGGGTTTCGGTCTGGAAGCACAGGCAGTTAGCCTCGCGGATGCGGGTGAGCCTGTTCTTCCCCGTGGTGATCGCCAGCGGAGCCCTCGTGCTCTCTCAGCGGCAGATCCCGTTCATCAGGGTCTTCCTTTTCATGGCGCCGTTATACGCGGTTGAAGTCGCCGCCGGAATGCTGTGGGTGTGGCGGCGCGCCACCCTCCGCGCGCCTTCCTGGAGAGACGGCGGCGCGCTGGCGCTGGCATTGCTGGCGGCGGCATCAGGGGCCGTGGAGACCGTCTCCAGCAAGACCATACCAGCCTACAACACTCTGCCGCAAGCTCCCCAGATCGCGCGCCGCCTGGCGGAACAATTGCGCTCCGGAGACGCGCTGGTGGCGGACGAAGATCAGGTCTGCTACTACCTCCGGCGGCAAGGGAAAGATTGCGCCGACCCGTACGCTCTGACAGCTCCCGCGCGCCGCGTCTTCACCGTCGTGGTGGACGCGGAAGAGACACGGAACACGCCCGCCGGGCCGCTCTTCGAGGGAGGCCTGTCCACAGACCCTCGTTCGTTCGCCAATATCTGGCGCGATCTCCGTTCTTGTCGATGGCTCGATCCGCAGCTTTATGGGCCCCGCGAGAAAGTCTTCTCGTACGAGGGGGCCTCGATCTACCGCAGCACGCTCGCCCCGGCCCATTGACAACGTCCACTGTTAGCCGCCAGACCCGCCGGGGTTGGGCGTCGTGCGGCAGCGAGGCCGCCGTCGGACTTCCCCCGAAGCCGCGCACCTCGGCAGTGAGAATCCTCATGAAACATCAGCGGGCAAGCGCCGTTTCCAGCCAGCGGCAATCTCCTCGAAGATCATCGGTAGTGTCTTGACGATTCTCCAATCGGGGTAGTGTGCTTTCATCTTCCGCAGGTCGCTGTAGTAGCAGATGTGGTCGCCAATTCGGTTCTCGTCGACGTAGCGCCAATTCATCTTCTTGCCGGTGACGTTCTCGGCCATATGGAACGCTTCGACAATGGAACAGGAGTTGGATTTCCCGCCGCCCAGATTGTAGACCTCCGCGACGCGCGGAGACTTCCAGAACTCATACATGAAGCTGGCCACATCCTCCGAATGGATGTTGTCGCGGACCTGCTTGCCTTTGTATCCGAAGACCTTGTACTCGCGTCCCTCGACGCTGCATTTCAATAGATAGCTGAGGAATCCATGCAACTCTACGCCGGCGTGATTCGGGCCGGTGAGGCATCCGCCGCGCAGGCAGCAGGTGGGCATGCCGAAATAGCGGCCGTATTCCTGCACCATGACGTCGCCTGCAAGCTTGGACGCGCCGAAAATGGAGTGCTTGCTCTGGTCGATCGAAAAATCCTCGGCGATGCCGTTCTCAAAGGCGGGGTCCGCATACTCCCAGCGCGTTTCGAGTTCGGCCAGCGCCAGCGAGTTGGGCCGGTCGCCATACACCTTGTTCGTCGACATGTGGATGAAAGGCGACTCGGGACAAGAACGGCGCGCCGCCTCAAGCAAATGAAGCGTTCCCAACGCATTCACCTCGAAATCGAGAAACGGGATAGCTGCGGCGCGATCATGCGACGGCTGGGCTGCGGTGTGAATGATCAAGTCCGGCTTCAGTTCCTCCATGAGACCCAGAACAGCTTCGCGATCGCGGATATCGATCGCCGCGTGCCGGTAGTCCGGAATCTCAGATTGAAGTCTCGCGAGTACCCAGCTTGTGTCCCCCTCGGGTCCGAAGAAGACGGCTCGATGGTTACTGTCAATTCCCGTGACGCCGAATCCCAGCCGGGCGAACCAGCGCGTCACCTCCGAGCCGATCAGACCGCATGAGCCAGTCACAAGAATCGTTCGTCCTTTTCTCACCAGGGCACTCTTTCCCATTCAGCGTTCCGCTATGTAAAGTGAACTGAAATCATCCTTTGAGACCAGCCTCAGGCTATATCCCTTCTCGACAAGATACTGAGCGACCCAATCCTTGCCGTCCGAGCGCAACATGAACTGCCGATGTGCGGCCAGAAACGGTGCAAGGTCCTCGACGTGCAAAGGAACGAACTGGGCAAGGAGGCGATTCGTCTTATCCGCCGTATCCGCCCCGGCCCTCTGCGTAGCCATACCCGCATCGACAACCTCAACGAGTCGGTCGCGCAGTTCCGGAGGCGAGTACTCGGCCGCCACTAAGTACGTGAGTGGGTTGCCAATCACGACAGGGATGCCTGGTTCACTGCGGCTCAATTCCGCCAGACTAGTCCAACTTTCATCCACTCTGCTTGAACCCGTCTTGTAAAGACTCCGGACATCACTACTGGCGAAGGCAATCAGTAAGGCGGCCAGCAGGTAGTTGGAAGAGAACCTGAGCCAAATGGTTCGAACCAGATACACTGATCCCAATACCAGGCCTAGAATCGCCGGCCATCCGTATCGGGCGGTGTAGCCCGAGTGCAAAACCTTTGTCAGCACAACCAGTAGAGCGGGAAAATACAGAAAGCCACCGACAAGAATGATCTCGGGTAGGGAGAAATCGCCCTCGTCGAGTGATCCTTGCCCGGGTGTCCGGCGCACCCGTAGGAGCGAGTCGCCAACCACTATTCCGAAGAAGACGATTAGGACAAGAACAAGTTTGGAGTCAAGCCCCAGGTAGAATCCATAAGTCGAGATGACCGTAGCCCAACTCGGCCGCGACCAGAAGTTCTTGCCGAAAATGTCCCGGTAATGCAGGAGGATGGGAAGATTCATGAAAAACGAAGACATCGCCAACAGACAGGCGGCCCAAACCCCCCAACGGATTCGGCGCGACAAGAGGGTCCAGGTGAGTTCAGCGACACCGAAGGCTGAGATCACTACGACGGCAAGATGGTGACAGGAAACAGCCAAAGTTAGGAACAAAGCAAACAGTGGCGCCATGAACCGCTTCCCGCCAATCCTCTGCCAGAGGACAGCGGATACCGCGAGGAAACCGACCAGCAAAGAGTAAGATCGCGCCTCCAAGGCAAACACGCGGAACGGAGACAGCGCTATCAAAAAGACAGCCGCTAGACCGGCTGTTGCTGGCAGTCTCTTCCGAGCAAACCAGTAGACCCCCAGCAAAGTCATGAGGTACCCAAGAATGGAAGGCAACCGGAGCGTGACGCGTGGATCACCAGGGAGTAATCTCGCAAGCCGAACGAGTAAATCGTAGAAGAGAGGCATCCCGTCCACACCCGCTTTGAGTGCTGTCCAAAGACGGGAAAATGGCTTAAGGCCTGAAACATGAAATGTAAGGAGCTCGTCGTACCAAAAATGCTTCCTACTCGCCTCGAAAAACAAGGCGCCGGATTCCCATATCAGGACTGTTACAAGTAGGGCCGAGGCGAATCGGGGAGATGTCATCACTTGGGCACATGCATATTTCACACTGTCTGCTCGGGCGGACAGCTTCATCTTCGCTTTCACGGCCTCCATTGTCGATAGATGATAGCATCCCGGCGGAACTGCCGCAAGGATTTCCCGCGGCAAGCCCTCGCCAGCAGCTTCACGGTATCGCCCTGCGCAGGGCCTTCACTGACCCACAGACTTCTCCGAGGAGCCAGGATTACTGCGTTGGGACGAGCGATGCCTCGCCCGTCGCCAGAATCTTGCCCGAGCCGGATAGGTATTGCAGTTGGATCAAACGATCGCCGGGCGGACCCGGCGCCGGTACGCCGCACGGCGAGGAACTGCACTGGACCTGTGACACCGTACCGTCCGGAGCGGTGGTCGCGACCGCGACCTTGGCCGCGCCTGGGACTACTCGAAGATCGAACCCGACGTAAGCGATCCTGGTCGATGAAGGCTGCGGGCCGCCAATCCGGATCGCGGGCCATGCCGACAGGCCGCTATAGCCCCATGCCATCCCGAAATATTTCGGGGCCTTGCCCGTCGGCGGCGTGCCCGTCATGTACGACTGGCCATCGTCGTATGCGCTGACATAGGTCCCGTCCGCGACGCAGATCGTTGAACCTGTCGGGCAGGTGTTGGGCTTAGCCCACATGGCGTTGAACAGCAGGTCCGCGAAGTCCTTCAACCCAGGGTCCTGGTTGTTCGCATAGGCCGCCATGACGGCCCGGATGGATTCCGCATTGAGCACTCGGGCGTCGGCGGCATCGAGGTCCCCCGTGCAAGGGTTATTTCCTTCCGGAATAGGCTCTTGGCAATTCACGAATTGCGCGCCATAATAAAGCGATTTCATCAGCGGCCAATACCCGTATCTCCTGAGCCAGTTGGCCACGGAAACGTTATAACTGTGAGCGAGAGCCGAGTTCAGGGGGTCTGTGTCGGCGATGGCCTTGGCCGCAAAGTCGAATGCCGTCCCCAGTATCCCTTCCATGAACGGCTGCGAGCCGTAACCTAGGAAAGGAGTATCCACGCTGTCGGTAGAAAGCACCCACCCATGCGTTCCCGTCACCCCCCCGTAAGGCCGGTCCAGCATCAGGTGTGTCGCATCCACGAACGCCGGGTTGTAGAAAACCAGGTCCCCATCGGCGTTGCTGGCGGGCACGGAACTGGAGTTTGTAAACCACATATACGGCGGCATTCCGGCTACAATGGCGAACTGGCCGGCGCTCCAGGACGTCCCATTCCCGATGACGGCGGTGGATCCCTGCGTCAGAGTCACCGTGGTGGGTGGCGTGGTCCAGGAATAGTACTGCGCAACCAAATTGGGCCATCCACCGTCGGGGAACTTCTTTTGGGTGAACAGTCCGGCAATGGCCCCGCTGACCCAACCCTTGCACTTGCTCTGATAGCCGGGGTCGGTATCGTACAGGGCGCAATAGGAAATCATTGCCAGGTGATAGGCCACCTCACGCTGATCCCATAATCCCCCACCCCCATAGACGACGTCATAATTGTCGTAACCGGGGCCACTACCGCCGATATAGACGTGGCCAAAGTAATCCCAGATTTTGTGCAGCCCCGCCCACATGTCGGGCCGGCCATCAAGCGCCCGCAATACCAGCCCCATCGCCGAGACCGAACGGCCTGGGAACATGTCCGCACTTCCGTTTATCACGAAACTCGCCCCACGATCTATCTGCGGGCATTCCCAGAACCGGTCGGCCAGCTTCCGGGCGGCGTTCAGATAGTCCACGATTCCGCTGCGGTAATACAACGCATAGAACGCCGCCACGTTGTCATAATAGTTGGCCGGCGCCGAACTGTACGACCAAGCCTGGCGGTTGGAATTGTCGCCGTAGCTCAGCCCACTGCCCCCTGCCACGTCGTTGGTCCAGGCTGAAGTCAGCGTCAATTGGGTATCGCTTTGGCAACTGGCGACCCCTATTTGCCTCCTTCCTGTCTGCCCCGCTATCCCTGTCGGATACCACGTCACCAGTTCCACACCGGACGGGGTATTCGGTGAGCCCGGGCCCTGGCAGAACAGCGTAGTAAAACTCGTCCCCGCTCCGGTCACAGTCTGGCTGCCGGCTGTGACAGTGATCGTGCCTGGATCGGCCACATCCCAGTACGCTCCATAGTACTGGTCCATGGTCGAAATTTGCATGTCCGCTTCGGCCTTATGCCGGTTGTCGAACCAGGGCCAGGGGTTTGCGCCGAAGCGAATCATTGGTCCAAGAAGTGTATCTACCGCCGGGTTGTTGGTAATTACCACGTCATTATTGTCCGTCGCCACGGCTCCGTCGTCTAGCGTACACTGACTGGACTGGCCGCTTCCGTCGGTGACCGTAAGTTGGAAAGTGTAACTGCCGGCGATCAACCCGGTGATCTCGGGTTGCGCCAATGTGTGGGCCATGGGCGCCGATCCTACCGGAGACCGGGACTGGCTGGACCACTTTACTTTGGAAGGCCCGGATACCTGCTGCCAAACGTAACTCAATGTCGTGCCGCCATCCAGCGGAGTGGATCCCGAACCGTCCAGGTGGCCGCCATAGCCGGCCCGGAAACTCTGCTGGCTCCCGGCATTGCAAACGGGAGGATAGGAGGGAGTCGGAACATAAGTATACGTCCCGCCCGTCATGGTCAAACCGTGGCCGCTTGAATCCGCCAGATTCCCCTCGAATTCCCAATCGGCCAGGTCTCCGGTCACCCCGGCAATGGGGATGGGAGTTCCCACCGGCACCGCGGAGGAAAACCAGCGCAGAAACGCGGTCGAATAACCTTCGGCGTTCAGTCCGATAGCCATCCCCGCCCAGGAAGCCGGTCCATATGCCGTAATCGGCCTAATATCCGATTGACAGTTGCCGCCAATCGTGTCGCACACCTCGAACGTGTACTGGTTGTTGGCTACATCACGCTGCACACGCACCAGCACATCGGTCCGGCCCGCGCAGCAATTCGGAATGTTCGGACCATTGTCGTAGATCGAATCCGCGTTGTACCGCGTCTCTGCCCATACAATAGGACCCTGATCCCATTTCTCTAAGAAGAGCGGTCCCAGGTCGATACCGGACGGCGGCCAATCGGAACCGAAGTCGTGAATCCGTAATTCCCATCTCATGGCCTGGGCGCTTGCGCCTATACGATTCCAGGGCGTCGAATCCGGCAGAGTAACAGAGGGCGACCACGACATTCCGCTGTTCGTCACCCGCACCGACTGCGCTCCAAAAACGACGCCAAGACTACCCAGAAGCAAAGCGATCCGACCTAGATTCCGCACAGGGCCACCTCTAATAATATAATCTCATTTCGCCGCGTGCGCCGCGGCATCCTGCCGCAGGTAAGCCGGAGACAACTGCCCCGGCGCCTGCCCTTCTTCCGGGCGCGATCCCGTACATATTCTCCCCGAGCGTCGCTGCCACCTTCTCGACCCTCCCGGCGGCGGAGACAGGCAAATCACCCCACCCTTCGAAATGCCGTCATCTGCACAGGCGTAACATTCCCCGATTGCGGTGTCGTCACCTTCCACCCCAGGATTGTCATGCCAATGCCCATCACCGGGGCAGTCTCCACTCGCTATATTGCCGCCCTGTATATACGCTGGCGGCGGGGAACCAGTAGGTGGTGCCGTGAGAAAACGACCCGCCGTCGCCCGGGTATTCCGTGTTGTCGAAAGTCAGCACGCCATACTGAGTACCGCTTGGTGTGGGATATGTCAACACGGTCGCATGGCCGCGCACTCCGGCAGCAGGGATACCCACGCTCATCGACCCGATGTAGGTCCCCGCGAGGTCGAAGATTCTCGGGTAGGTGATGGATGGGCCAACCGTGCTCCAGTACCAGGTTGAACCCATCTTGAAGAACCTCGTGCCTTCATCGTAGTTCCCCTGGCCACTATCCTCATACACCAGCGTCCAATTCGTGAGATCGGAGGAGGTGGCCAATTTGGCGAAGAAACAGTTGGTGCTGTCGCAACCGCTGTATATGCCGTACCAGGTAGTTCCAGCGCCACCCGGCTGGATTGCCTCGAAATCCCAACGCCCTGTGCCGCTGCTCCCCGGCAGGGTAAGTGCCGTCCCGAGCGGAAATGTCCAGACACCGCGCATGATATTCCCGCTGGCAGTCTGGCTATAGGTCCGAACGCTCGAAAAGCTCGCACCTGTGTACCCCCATGTGTTGGGGAAGATCCGCCACGCGGCAATCGCAGGGTCCCAGAGCACCGCGCCGAAGCAATGGCTCTCTGTGTAGGTTCCGTCGTTGAAAAACCACACTGCCACCCGCTGCACCGTGCTGGTGGCCGGGTCCCACGTGCAGAGACCATATCCAGGCGATGCCAGAGAGCCATTATCCGCGTTCGCGCTTGAGACAGTGATCGCACCCAAACTGCACGTCAGGAGTAATTTGCCACTTTGATCGACGATTGGCTCACCAGTGGCCATTTTCACGTAGGTGAAATTCTGAAGCCCGGTCCCAAAGTATGGCCCGGTCTCGAAGTAATCGATGGTCGCGCAACCAGTAGCGATGGTGCAAAAGAAATCAAAGCCTGCCCGCAGGGTGGTTAAAACTGTGTTACTCCGTAGATCCATATGCGCACTGTCGTCATAAGCCAGGCGCAGCGTCCAACCGCCCACGGATGGCGAATTCGGGTCCGTGGTTCGCGTCCAAACGGATGTCGTTTTGAAGGTGGTCACGATGGCCACGTCCAGAGGAGCGGTGAGGGTGGCGCTCACCGAAGCCACTGTCGATGACGTTGCGCTATCGTACAGCGTTACTAGGTTATTGGCGTGGTCGATGTCCGCGTTCAGCGTCTGGGTGCTATTGCCCCAGTGCACGCCCACCTCATCCGTAGTCCCGCCACCGAACGCATGAATGTGGATGCGAGCCGCCCAGAATGGACCTTGAACGAGAGGCCCCGCCTCAGCGTAAACATACACGTTTCCGGAGCCTCCCACGGCCGTGGCAAGTCCGCCGGATACGCCGACCGAAGTGCCAGATGTATGGAACCCACTACGCAACACGATAGAGGGGTCCAACATCTGAAAGGTGTTCTTGTAGGTCACCAGTGACGGCTCGATCATCTCCATCGGCCGCATGATGGCCGCAGCCGTGCTGCCAAAAATCAAACCAGTCGCATCTGACGGTAACCCGGACATCGCCGAGGAGGGAAGGCCGGCGACAGGGCCTCCCAAATTGAATGCCGCTTTCCCATTCAGTTGAGTCTGTATCGAGGACGTTGCGTCCAGGTATCCCATCGTGGCCGGCGACACTCCATCCACGGTCTTATTGGTCAGTGTTTGCGCATCCGTGGTGCCGACGATCGTTCCCGCTGGCGCCGCGAGGGATGTTCCCCACGAGTTGCTGCCTCCATAGACCGCGATTCCAGCGGAGCTCGGCCACGTCATACCCGATGGGATCGTCGGCTTGTTGGACAAATCGTTGTAGCTCCCGCTGGTGGCTACCGTGGCGAAGGACGGCCAAGTGCTCGGCGCGCCGCTGATGGCCGCCTGCTTGGCGTTGAATGTGGACCAATCCGCGGACGCGAGATAGCCGTTCTGTCCGCTGGTGGCGGCCGGCAGGCCGATGGTGTTCACGGTTCGCGAGAGCGGCGCGCTAAAGGTCAACGGCGACTCGTATAGTCCGCTCATCGCGCTCTGGGCGCGGGCATTGGTGAAGTACAGGTTCCCGCTCTCGGTCACCTGCGCCGTGGTGTAGTCGCCGCTCTGCGCGGCTACCGAGCCAGCCCTGCCGAAAACGCTCGAGACGGCCCCCCCGCCGCTGCCCGTGGCCGACGTCGCCGGCAGCCGGAAAACCGTCCCGTCATACCAGATGGTATACAGCCGGCCGGCCACGATGTCCGTGTTCGTTGGGTTGCTCACCCCGTCCGGCAGCATGACCGGCTGCGGCCCCAGGGTGTCCACGTTCAGAGTGGTCCCCAAGCCGCTGGCGCTCAGGTCCGGTATCCAATGCAGAACCATGCCTTTTGGGTAGCTGCCCTCGAGTGTGGGATTGAGCGAACACGTGTAGGCGCTGCCCGACCCGCTGCCGGAAGCGCACAACAAAGCCGCGCCGCCTTGCTCCCCCGATTGCGTCTGGACCACCGCGGTATCCACCGCCGTTTGCTCGTTGATCTGCGATCCGGTGGCCGTGACGACCGTAATCAGGCCCGTGCCGGTAACGAAGTCCAACGTGCCGCTACTCCCTACCGCGACGCCGGCGCTCATCACCGTGACATTGCCTTGGACGGCCCAGGTATTCGCGGCGGTGCATCCGTACACGTTGCTGCCCGTTGGCGCATCCGTGGCGAAGTAAAGTTCCGCTGGCGTGCAAGTACTGGGGAGGGCGGCTGCCAGACCGGACTTAAGCGGCAGGGTGTGGGCCGCGTGGCTGAAATCCTGCGTTCCCGCCGAGATCGTATTGCCCTGGTCCGTGCGCATGGCGACGGCGGGAAGCTGGGAGGCGCTGGCCGTTCCCGAAACCTGAGTGAAGGAATAGTCTCCGGTTTGCGCCGCGACCGGTCCCGTGCGGCCGAAAACGGAAGCCACGGGCGGGTTCGGCAGCGTCTTAGGTTCCCAGTAATTGGCGCTGGTGTTCCAGCCCAGATATTGAAGATCCACCGGCGGTGTGCCAGTCACCGGGCGGCCCTGTAGCCGGACTACGCTGAGATGGGGGAACGTGCCGCTCAGGTCGGTGTCGGCCTGGCTCGAACTGGTGATGCACGTTGGGCAACTGAAAGCGCCGGTGTTGGAACTGAATGCGATCGGGCCCGCCCCGGAAAATGCGGCCCACGCCCTGGCGTTGGTGAAATAGAGATTACCGCTTTCCGTCACCTGCGCTGTGGTGTAATCGCCGCTTGCCGCCACCACCGCCCCGGTCCGCCCGAAGATCGAATTCACCGGAGCCGCCAGCATCGTTTTGGGCTCCCATTGCCCCACCGCATTGTTCCAGCCCAGGTATTGCAGATCGCCGGGCGGCACGCTCGCCACGTTCCGCCCTTGAATCCGGACCACGCTCAGGTGCGGAAAACTGCCATACACGTCTGTATCCGCCGCAGTCCCCGTCGTAATGCACGTGGGGCAGTTAATCGCCCCCGTCGCGCCGTTTAGCGTCACCGGCCCGCTTCCCGTAAACGCCGCCCACGCGCGGGCGTTGGTGAAATACAGGTTCCCGCTCTCCGTGACTTGCGCCGTGGTGTAGTCTCCCGCTTGCGCGACGACCGATCCAGCCCTCGCGAAGACCGTCGATACTCCGCCCACCGGCGCGTTAGCCGTCTGGCTCTGCATCTGCATGTTGGCCCCGTCGTATGTCGCCATCACCCATTGCCCGGTTATGATGTCTCCGGCCGCCAGACTCTGACCGGCCTGCTTCAAGATGAATTTCGGCCCGAGCGAATTGAAGTTGATGGTGGCCGCCCCGGTGTTGGCCGCGTTGGCCCTGAACCAGTAAGTGGTACCGGCGTTGTAACTGGTGACCGGCGGAGTAAGATTGCACGAATACGCGTTGGCGCCACCCGTACCCTGGCAGAAGAACGACCCGCTCAGGTTATCCGC
>Ga0326728_10017272_pt1 | contig 14501 bp, 12 predicted proteins | sample MB3enrmetagenome_FD_207602 | JGI IMG/M metagenome (GOLD analysis project Ga0326728, IMG submission 207602) | Lab enriched peat soil microbial communities from McLean, Ithaca, NY, United States - MB31MN | ecosystem: Environmental > Terrestrial > Soil > Wetlands > Peat | place: USA: New York...
GCTCCTGACCCACAACACAAAGCACTTCAGCGAAATGGTCGCGAAACGAACCGGGCTTCGAATTTCCACGCCGAGCGGATTCTTCCGAACCTTCGCTGCCTTGCTTCAGTAAGCGGGGCTACGGTCACTCCTTTTGTGACCGTTGGTTTTTCCATTGATCGCGAATCCACGGCCAATCCCCAAGACGAATTGATCGTGGCGACCTCGGGGTCACAGAACCTCAGGCGCCGTTCGAACTGTAATCTCTGCGCTTGCTGCTTCTCACTTTACGCAACTCGATCACCAGGCGTAAGGCGTCGTTAACGGCTCTTTCACTGCGAAAGGCCTTGCGGACATCGGGGTCCAAGAGAACGAGATTTGTGCCTGCGTGGTAGCGCCTCGCGTACTTGCCGCGCACGCCTCCCTTGAGCAACTGGCCGAGATCATATTCGGGGCGCAACTCGTCGTTCATCTTATTCTGGTGTGTTTTCATAGGCTCTTTTTTCTTTTGCGGTCAGGGCTCGAGCGCTGATGGTTCGAATCCGCTCGCCCCGCTCGGTGTGAGCGACCAGCAGTAGGCGCCCCGAGCTCGACAACCCCACCGTGATGTAGCGATGCTCGTCGGCGGAGCGAGCTGGGTCAGCGGCTGTGGTACCGAGGAAATCACCAAACACCGTAGCGGCCTCAATGAATGAAACCTTATGCTTGCGCAAATTCTTGGCGGCTTTGCGGGCATCCCACTCGAACTCCACACATCTATTGTAGCGAATTCAACCTGCTTTTGCAGAATTCTCGCGGGCTGGCGCAGACCTGTACTTCAAGGTCTGCGGCTCTTCGTCCGCGCTACGCCTGCTCGTCTCGCGCCCATGAAATCCGGCCTTCGCGTAGGCCCGATGCGCGGCTTCAGGCCGGGGCATATCGCTTGATCGAGATGGCCCGTGCGTGCTCTCGCGTTTTCGCCACGTCATAGGCGAGCTGCATGCGGAGAAGGTGATCCATATCCGGGCCGAAGGCCTTTTCGATGCGCAGGGCCATTTCCGGCGTCAGCGCGGCCTTGCCGTGCAGAAGATCGGAGAGCGTGGCGCGGCGTACTTGCAAAATCTCCGCCGCCTTCGACACGCTGAGGCCGAGGGCCTCGATGACCTCGGTTTTAATCAGGTCGCCCGGATGGGGCGGGTTTTTCATGGGCATTTCGGCCTCCTAATGGCAGTCGATCAGGTCAATTCCAGTATGTACGGCTATACCGTACACGTCAACCGTTTTATGGTGGAAGCCACGGTCACTGCTTTTGTGACCGCTGGCTTTTCCTACGATGACCAACCCACAGCGAATCCCACAGACTCGCTCACCGTGACCACCTCCGGTCACACAATCTCAGGCGCTGCTCGAACTGTAGTCTCTGCGCTTGTAGCCTCGCACCTTGCGCAACTGGATCACCAAGCGTAAGGCGTCGTTAACGGCTCTTTCCCTGCGAAAGGCCTTGCAGACACTTGCATTTCTCTACACCAGTTCGATCATTACTCGGCGCCCCGCCATCGGAGAATTCCCACTGCCCACACAACCACCCCGATCACCTTTTCTGGCACCGTTTTCTCGCGGACACGGCGAGATAGGAAGGACGCCTGCGCGCTGGCGGCACGGCGGGCGTTAAGAGCAGTGGCGAGTCACCAGTGGTGAGTGACCAGCAAACTCCGCAGCCCTTCTCAATTTGCGAGAAGCCGCGATGAACTCACAGGCCACTTGCCAAAGCAAGACACCGTCCTTGCTCTTCGCAATGAGATCGATGGCTATTTGCTGGCGTTGGGTATCCGCCCGATCGCAGGCGTGGATCAGGAGGTTGGTATCAAGTGCGATCATGGAGATCCTCTCGCGTGGGCAGTGGCCCCTTCGAGAAGAACTGCATGCTCGCGATCCCGGCCTTCAATCGTGTTACAGCCGCGTCACGGTCCCCGCGAGTGTCTTCCATAGGCTCAACGATAACACGGACTCGTTGTTGCTCGCGCAGGTTTAGATCGGTCTCAGGCTTCAGAACGCCCCGCGTGTACATGGCCTCGGTGATTTGCGTCATGGTCGCCTTCCTTCAACAAGATTACTATGACCGCGCCTGAGGCGCAATCGCTCAAGAAAATAAAACGAAAAGAGAAGTCGAAAGCCAGCCCTTGGCACTGGCGATCTGTGGACGCGGGACCACTCGCCCCTTTCGTGCCCCGCGAGAAAACGGGCGCAGAAAAGGACAAAAAACAAATGATCGAGCAAATCGACCAAACCAATCGAGAGCGACTCAATATTGAGCGTTCGTTCCAGGTTCGCAGAGGGGATGCGCCAACGGTTGGCGCCCCGATTTGTCGGGGCGGCTCTTCAACCCGTGCGGGTTCTTGCCGTGCCGCTAACAAGATAATCCGAATTCTCACGCGAGGCGCCTCACAACCACGGCGCGGTGGAAAAGCCGCAAGGCTGGAGAGCGAGCCTGCGCTTCTAGCCTCCCACTTTGCGCAACTCGATCACCAGGCGTAAGGCGTCGTCAAACCGCATTTCTCACCAGGGGCTCGGAAGCGCCTGTCCCGACAAGTCGGGGCGGGCTGCGGAAATGCGCTTCTATGTTGGCATGCGGAGCGGAGCTTTGGAGTGCGGCAGCTTGCTGCCGCTCTGCCGCCAGCCAGCTTGCTGGCGTGGAATGGCGCACGCGTTCGAAATGCCGCGAGCAAGCTCGCGGGAGGAAAGCGGCGGCAAGCTGCCGCACTCCAAAGCTCCGCACGCCCGCTGCCTGCCACAGATCCGTTGTTCAAGGTCTGCGGCTCTTTGTCCGCGCTACGCCTGCTCGTGTCGCGCCCATGAAATCCGGCCTTCGCGTAGAGCCGATGCACAGCTTTACAGGCTGCGGAAAAACCTCTCCTCATTCTGTCATTCCGAGCGGAGCGAGGAATCTCGCTCTGCGTTCAGGGGCATTGCGGAAGAAAGAACCAGAGCAAGATTCCTCGCTGCGCTCGGAATGACAAGGTCCTTTCATGGTTTCTGGGTGCCACCGGCGGCATGAGCGACGTCGGGTCGTAGTTGGAACCAGGCCCGCGACGGCACCCGCGCCTTGTCTTTCGCCTGACGAGCGCCGGATGCCGCCCCTACCGGGGCTCAGAAATCTCGCATGCCGCCAGCATCCCACGGCTGGCTCGCCGTGGTCCACATGATGTCGCCCGCCAGGTCGGGCTTTCGGGGGCCCTTGTAGTTATCCTGGCGCCTATGTCTCCTTGGAGAGGGGGCGCCCGACGGAGGAGGGCAGGTGAGGAGTTTCTCCATTCCATGAAACCAGGAACGTCGGTCGACTTACGAATTCGGGTTCAGCCCGCTCCGAAAGCACCGTGCTCACACTTGTCCACCCGCGAAAAAACGTTGGCAATCTCGGTGCTTGGGTCCGCTCCGTTTTGTTACCCACCAAACGTGGTTTTCAGGTTTCTCGAGCGGTGAAAAGTACGTGTACACAGGTGAACGCCATGGCGAGTCTCAAAGTTGGCATTCGGGAGTTTCGAGATGACCTTTTGTCGCTTGCACTTTTTGCTTGACAAGTCCTTCGCATTAGAGTAGCCTAGAATGGTGGTTACGGGAAGGGAAGGCAGGGAAGCCAAGGGCGGGAACGGCGGCGGCGAGGCGTGGAGAACGAGATGCGCGCCGGCGAAAAACCCCGCGCGAGCGGAAAAAGATGTTATTTATTACGAGCGAACCCAGTAAGTTGTTGAAACTAAAGGACCGAGATTCTTGCAATGCCGAAAACGAACTCATTTTTGAGCGCAAACGAGCGCAATTCGGGCCCCAAAAGTGGCAAAAACGGCCTTTTTTGTGTCTTCGAACCCGGCATCGCGACACGTCAAGCGCCGCCGGGCGCGCGCTACGCGGGGCTAGAGAAAACGTGAATCGCCCTGCAACCTGTGCCCTTTGGAAGAGTAATCTAGCATTGGAAGCGGGGGTTCACATGTCCAGCCGAAGAGATTTTCTTAAGTCTTCAACATTGTTGTGTGGCAGCCTGGGAATCATGGGCCGGGCTTCGGTTTTCGCTGCTGAGTCGAACCACCCATCCGGATATTTTGGTGTGCATCCGTTTGTGGAGCAGCACCCGGAAGCGGTCTTCATCCTGCGTACGCATGTGGATCGTAAGACCAACTCTGCTGCGTCGAAGCAGGTGGGACTCGATCTGGGGCGGTCAATATTCGTTCCCATGGACAATACGGGCGTTCCCTTAACTCACAACATTGCCACCAAGCCGAATCTCACCGCTCACGACCCAGTCGATAAAGAAAGGGGATTCACCCTCGAGGACACGATGGGAATTGCCACTGACGTGTTCTTCGTCGAGGGTCTATTCGAATCGTTGAAGGAGCTGGGCGTTGCGGGCAGCAAAATGCACACGCGTGATGTGAATGGCGGCGGCGTGCTGGATGCCCGCGGGTACCTTGCCATGGGCCGGCGGGTAGGCGCCACGGTTGGCGCGGCGAAGAACACCATACGAACGGAGTACGATGCGAATGATGCCCGGGCCTTTGTGTGGAAAGAGGTTCCGGACGGCGTAGTGTACGAACGGATTCCTTACCTGTGGCCCTTCAATGCGCCGGACTCATGGAACCTGAATGTGGCGAAATTCAAGGCTCACGAAATGGGTATGACCCTCACCGCGAAGAACTGGCAGGGTACGAATACGGCGCCTTTTCAGGAATACTGCGGGAAGTGGCGGAGCATCGACACGATGCAAAAGCTGGAAGAAGTAATTAATAAGGAATGCATTAACGCCAAAGTGCATGAAGTCATAGAAGCGAATTTCAAGCGCCACACTCGCACGCTTCCCCGATGGAATACACCGGATGTGTTGCCGAGCGATCCCGATTACAATGATGCGTATTATTACAACGTCCTGTGCATGGAATTGTGGGCGCACCGAACCATTGACAATCATGCAGCCTCCCCAATGGGGCTTCATATGATCGAGGGCATCTACGGCCGTGACGGCGACTTCAACTATGGGCCGAATCCCTTGGGCAACGAGAACAACTACCTCGGGAGAGCTTGGGACTACATGACGAACGTCGTCATCTTTGGTAAGAATCCCTACCTTGTCGACATTATTGGTCATTGGCTGGGCGGTCACGAGCCCGGGAATTTCGGGTTGTTCCACATTGCCATGGAACGTGGCAAGCTCGACGTGATGAATCCGATGCATATTCCCGTCTATGAGTGGCAGGACGGTGTGGCAGTTCGCCGACCGCTGACGAGCTTCACACGCACGCCGTTGAGGTCGTTCTACCTCCACCAGTTGCACACGAAAGAGCAGCTCTGGCACCTCTGCGACGAGCCATTCGATTACAGCCAGGTGAGCGAGAAAAAGCTCAGCATTCCCGCCAAACCTACCACCCGCGTGCTCAACCAGCATTATCCCAACGCCAACAATCCGCAATTGGCCATCGAGTTCAGCGTTGCCAAGAAGGGATGGGTGCTCGTAGAGATCCTCGACGAAAGCGGCAAAAACCTGGAAGTGATCTCAAACACCATCTGCGATCCCGGGTATCACATGGCAGCATGGAACACGTCGAAATACGCTTCCGGCAGCTATAAGTACCGCCTGCGATACAACGACTACAACGAGGTACACGACCTGGTTCTGAACAAAGCGTGACGCACATGAATCTGGACACGAAGTGGGCGCCGATGAAGTGGCCGTGTGGGCCGCTGGAAATCGCGCGCCGAAGCAAGTTGAGGAGTTTTACTGCCGGCCTCAAGGAGACGCTCGAGGCCTGGCAGCAGCCCTCCGCCTTGGAATTCCTTAAGGGAACGCCTGTCAACTGCCTGGTGGTGGAGTGGGCGAACGGGAAGCCCGAGGATTCAGCTCAGCAGCAAGCTTTGAAGCCGCTGCTCGAAGCAGGTCGCGGGCTTGGGATCAGCTTCGTGGGAAAGATTGCCCTGAAGGAGGGCACAGGGGCTGCCGTCGCCGCAGCGCGCGCGGCCGGGCTTTCGGCGGTTATGCTCGGAGATGCCTCGGGCCAATCCTTTGATTTTCCGTCCATCATTCAATTGCCACGCGAGCAGGTGTCCGCGGAGACTGCTTCAACCATCTTTGTCACGAGCGAAAGCGTCTGGCCCGGCGTTAATCTCGAGACCATGGAAGGGGATAACGCCCGCGCCGGCGCAACGTCGAATCCGTGGGTGAATTCGAACGCGTGGTTTTCCTTGCTGGCGGGCGAGCTGGCGCCTGGAAGAACCCAGTGGCTGGACTTCGATCCCCCGGATTCTTCGAACCTCCTTCACCCTGCCAACTATGGTTTGGCCGTCGCCGACAGCCGAGCCTATGGAAGCCAATGGATTATCTCGTTGGATGATAAACTTCGGGCTGCGCTCCCCAAAGGAGATTCCCAAGCGAAAGCCATCTGGGAAAAGTTGTGCGAAGTGGCCGCATTCTTCGATAGCCACAGGGAATGGGAAGCTTTCAAATCGGAAGGCATGCTGGGCGTCATTTCTGACTATCGCGGGGACAATGCGTACATGAGCGGAGAAGTGTTGAACCTGCTCAACCGCCGCCAGGTTCAGTTCCAGATCCTCGAGAGATCGAAGCCGCTGCCGACGGCCGCTCGAGGCCTGAACGCACTGCTCTGGCTGGATAAAGACGAGCCCAGCGCGGAACAACATTCCCAGCTTCTCGCTTTTGTGCGGCAAGGGGGATGGCTGGTTGCGGCGGAGTATTGGGGACCTCCTGAGGTGAAGCCCACCAAGGGAGACGCCTCGCTTCACTATGATCTGTATAATCTCGACAAGGGGCAGATTGCAGTGGCGGAAGAAGGTTTCCAGGCGCCCGACCAGGTGGCTGTGGACACTCGCTTACTATTGAGTCGCCGGAACGATCTTGTCCGCCTCTACAACCCCGCTTCATCGAATCTCCATTTGAGTGTTGATCCCGCCCGCGGAAAACGACTGGTTCAAGTGCTGAATTACTCGGTGAAGCCGGCCGATTCCGTCACACTCTGGGTGAATGATGGGGTGGGGACGGCGCGACTCTGGGGGCCCGGAACAAAGGGCAGTCTCACTCTTCAGGGCGTCGATGCGTCGCCGGGCACGGATTTCGGGCTCCCTCCACTCTCTCTCTATTGCGCGCTCGAGCTTGAGGGTAACGCAGTGGCAAAGGGGAAGCCGCAGGCGCGGAGCTTCGTCGCGCTCGCGAGCCCGACCCTGCCCCTGGCTCGCCCTAGGGAATGAATCGAGGTCTAAGCAACATGCCAAGTCTCAGCCCTCGCACCCGGATTATAAAATTGCAAGGCGGCGGCGCTGATCCGCTCATTTGCCGTTGCTTGCCCGGCTCTGGCGGTTGACGTGCGCGCTGAGATTCTCCGGAGGTGCGAATCGTATGAAGACGATCTTGGTTGTCATTATGTTGTGCAGCCAACCTGGTCTGGTTTTTGCGCAGACAACGTTCCCCGCGCTGCTCGCGGACGGTCCGGCAGCCCCGTATGGTGAAAAGCTAATGCTCTTCGGGCAGTTCGTAGGCGACTGGGAGTTCAGCGGCGTCGAATATCACGCTGACGGCTCGCGCGTCACAGACAAAGGCGAAATTGAATTTGCGTGGGTGCTTGGGGGGCGGGCGGTGCAGGATGTGTGGATCGAACGCGAACGTTCCGACGGGCACGTAAAAACCTATGGCACGACGCTTCGGGTCTACGATCCGAATCTGGATGCGTGGCACATCATCTGGGTGGACCCTCCTACCGGATCGCTCCAGAGGTTGGTTGCACGCAAGAGGGGAGACGAGATCGTGCTCGAGGGCAAGGGTCCCGACGGCATAGCTATTCGGTGGATATTCTCGGAAATCAAGCCAGGCTCATTTCACTGGAGGGGTGAGAAACTCCTCGGCGCGTCCTGGCAGATTTATGAGGAGTGTTTTCCGCATCGCATCAAAGCAACACCGCGATGAACAGGTAGCCGCGCCTACCCACCGGCGGGGATTCCGAGAGATTTCATTTTACGATAGAGGTGGCTGCGCTCGAGTCCGAGGGCTTCGGCGGCGCGCGTGACGTTGCCTTGGCTTTCCTCCAGCTTGCGCAGGATGTAATCACGCTCGTAGGCGGCGCGCGCCTCCTGCAAAGAGGAGAAGCCCGTCAAGGGAGTTTTAGCCGAAGCGGAGGGTGCATGGTCATAAGAGAGGGAAGGGGGCAGATGGCGGCGCTCGATTTTCTCGCCCGGCACCATGATCACCAGTCGCTCGACCAGGTTGCGCAATTCCCGCACGTTGCCCGGCCAGCGGTAGCCCAGCATTGCTTCCTGGGCCGCTTCCGAGAAGTGCTTGGCGCGGCGGCCATAGGCGCGCGCGAACTCCGCCAGAAAGTAGTTGGCGAGGCCGGGAATATCCTCCGCATGGTCACGTAACGGGGGAACGAAAAAGGGAATGACGTTGAGCCGGTAGAACAGATCTTCCCGGAAGTTGCCTTTCTGGATCTCCTCCTCCAGATTCTTGTTGGTGGCGGCGATTACGCGCACATCCACGGTCAGATTAGTTCCCGAGCCCACGGGGGTGAACCGCTGCTCCTCGATGACGCGCAGGACCTTGGATTGGGTGCGCAGGCTCATATCGCCGACTTCGTCCAAGAACAGCGTGCCGCCGTGGGCCTGCTCGAACTTGCCTACTTTGTCTTCCACGGCGCCGGTGAAAGAGCCTTTCACGTGCCCGAACAATTCGCTCTCGATCAGTTCCTCGGGGATGGCGGCGCAGTTGACCTCCACGAAGGGTTGCTGCGCGCGCAGACTGAGCAGGTGCAAGGCGTGCGCCACCAGTTCCTTTCCCGTTCCACTCTCGCCGAAGACCAGGACCCGGCCGTTGGTGGGTGCGGCGAGAGTCAACTGCTGGCGGAGGGCCTTCATGGGGACGCTTTCGCCGATAATGCGATACTTGCCCTGCAATTCTTCGCGTAACTCGCGGTTCTGCGCGGCCAGCGTTAACTGCTCGGCAGCGTGTTTCAGGGTCAGCAACGTCTTATCGATTGAAAGCGGCTTCTCGATGAAATCGAAGGCGCCTAGTTTTGTGGAGCGCACCGCCGATTCAATCGTACCGTGACCGGAAATCATAATCACGGTGGGCGGGCTCCGGAGAGCCTGGATTTTCTCCAGCGCCTGGATGCCATCCATGCCGGGCAGCCAGATGTCCAGCAACAGCAGATCGCAATTTCGGCGCGCCAGAAAATCCAGGCAAGCTTCGCCGCTCTCCACCGCGTCCACAATGTACCCTTCATCTTGCAAGACGCCCGCGAGCGACTCGCGAATGCCGGGTTCGTCATCCACGATCAAAACGGAATAGCGCGCCATTTTCAGTGCGATTATAGATGATGAAAGCGTTTCTGCCTACTGCCTGCTGCCTTCCTGCTCTTGAACGGCAGGGGCGTGCTCGACCGGCAGTTCGATGATGAACTTCGTGCCTGTGGGTTGGTTTTCCTCCACTCGGATGATCCCGTTTTGTTCACTGACGATGCGGCTGACGATGGCCAGTCCCAGGCCTGTGCCGCGATGCTTGGTAGAAAAAAAGGGAAGAAACAGCTTTTCCTTGTCCTCTGGGGCGATACCCGGGCCGCTATCCGCCACGGTGATTTCCATGACGTCGTGCTCGGGATCGAGTGCGGTTCGAACCCAGATTTCCCTTTGCAGGGCGTTTTCGAGGGCTTCAGCGGCATTGTCAATCAGGTTGGCCACAGCTCGCTTCATCTGCTCGGGGTCAACCTGGGCGAGGGGAAGATCGGGGCTTAAATCCCTATGGATTTCGATGCCGCGCAAGCGGCCATCAAAGATTTTCAGGGCGTTCTCGACAATTTCGTTCAAGCTGGAGGGCTGGGGTTTGGCGGCAGGGAAACGCGCGAAGGCTGCGAATTCATCAACCAGTGATTTCAGTGTGGCCACTTCGCGGCCCACCAGCGCGGCGCTCTCCGAGACGACGCGCAGCAGGTCCGGCGGAAGCCCCCCCGCACGTTCGATGAGCCGTCGAATGCGCTCCGTGGAGAGTTGAATCGGCGTGAGTGGATTCTTGATTTCGTGGGCGATGCGTTGCGCAACTTCCTGCCAGGCCGCGGCCTTTTGGGCCTGCACGAGCTCTGACAAATCTTCCAGGACAAGCACGGAACCGATCTTGCCGTGACGAGCACGGACTGAGGACACAGTCAGGGAAGTAAAGGCTCGGCGTCCGCCCAAATCAAGCTCCATTTGACGCGCGGCCACCCCTTGACGGGTGGCCCGGCGAAAAAGCCGGGCCACGTCGCGGATATCCTCGGCGGTGAAAAGGTCGGCCAAGGTTCGGAAGGATCCCATATCGTCACGGCCAAACATGCGCTTAGCCATCTTGTTGACGCTGGTTATCTGGCCTTGGGGGTCAAAGGAAATGACGCCGGTGGGGATGTTCTCGAGAATGGCTTCTATCGTGTTGCCGCGTTCCTCCAACTGCAGGTTGGCCGCCTGGAGTTCTTTGGCGGCCCGGTCGATGGCGAGCCGGTTTTCCTGAAGTTGGCGGGTCATGGCATTAAAGGATTGGATGAATATTCCGAGTTCGTCACTCGCCCGCGCAGACACTTGGAAGCCGAGATTCCCCCTGGCCACCTCTTGCGTCGCCTCCGCCAGAGCCTGAATGGGAACCGTGACCTGTTTGGCCAGGAACAAAGCAAACCAAGTGGCGATGAAGAGAATCACCAGGGTGATCAGCCAAAGCTGCAAAAGGTAGGTACGCTTGATGGTCCTCCGCTCGCTGCTGAGCTGGGCGTATTTTTGCGCCTCCTGCTGAATCTCCTGCGAGAGGACCATCAGTTTCAAGGGAAGGCGCGTGACGCCGACCACCGTTCCTATTGCTTGTCCGGTCGGATCGAGGAGCGACTGCGCGCTGACGAACATCTCAAAACCGCCGGAGCGCCAGTTGTCGGAAAGCCCGGCTGGCGGAACCTTGCCGGTGGAAAGCTGAGGGTGCATGCGAGCGAGTTCGGAAGGATCCGGAAACGGGTCGCCGGCATGGGCCAGGAGCCTGCCCTGGTGATCGAAGCACATGGCGGACTCCAGGTTCAAATCCGCCACTTCGCGCTCGAGCAGGCCCAGAATCTCATCCTGGTTAGAAGCGGCCACGGCGTTAATCAAGGTTCCACTGCTTGCCAAATGTTGGGTGATGTGCGCGGAGCGGCTTTGCGCATGGGCTTGCAATTGCCGGACTATTTCCTGGGAATCGGCACGGATAAGGTCGAGGGGAATGCTAAACCAGCGATCGATGGTGCGGTTGAGCAGGCCGTAAGCGAACACAAATAGAAAACAGACCGGCACCAGCGACAGCCCCAGGAATGCGACCACCATGGTGGTCTTGAAGCGGGCGCCCAGCCGTTGCTGCCTGCGCTCGACGTACAGCTTGAGGAGGATGCGTAGGAGAATCAAGGCAAATATTACAAAGGCCAGAAAGATAAGCGCAGAAAGCGCGAGCAGTAGCAGGGTTTGCTCGGGACTGCGTGGACGGATGAAGGAGAGGTTTAGGGAGGCTTGACTCCAGCCCAGGAAGAATAGCGCCGGCACCAGCACCATCAGGAGAATCAAGGCAAGCTTGCGGCGATCGTAAGGGTTCTCGGCCATCTGGGTACCCTGCGCGACGTCTTCAGAACGTGCGTGAGTCTACTCCCACCACCACTCTATCATACGGCCTGAAGCTCCTCGGCCAGGGCTTTCCTCGGCTCTTCCGCCGGCGCCAGTTTCTGGGTGGCGTCTGCGCCGGGTAGGAACTCCTCCAGCGGGCACCCCGAGCACCTAGGAGACTGGGGTCTGCAGTGTTTCTTCCCCACCTCGACCAGGAGCGCGTGAAATTCATTGAAGAGATATGCACGGCGCGGCAAATGCGCGTGCAGGAACGCCTGGGTCTCATGGTAGCCCGCGGCAGCCGGGACGAATCCATGCCTTGCCAATACGCGCCGGGTATAGGCATCCGCCACGAAGTGCGGGTAGCCCGCCGCATAGAGGAGGATGGCGTCAACTGTTTCCGGTCCCAGCCCCCGCAGGTCGAGCAGTTGGCAGCGGAGTTCTTTCGCCGGCAGGGCGAGGAGCCTACGTAACGAGCCGCTGTGCCGCTGCTCGAGCCACTCGACGAAGTCCCGGATGGTTCGAACTTTCTGCCGGTAGAAACCCGCGGGCCGCGCGCAGGCCTCCAGCGTTGGAGGGTCGGCACGCCGCAGGGTTTGCCAGCTCAACAATCCCGCCTGGCGGAGATTGCGCAGAGCGAGGGTGGCGTTGTGCCAGGCAGTGTTTTGAGTGAGGATGGCCCCCACAATGACTTCCAGGCGGGTGCGGGCAGGCCACCACTGTTGCGGTCCAAAGCGTCCCTGGAGGGCGAGATAATAGCGGGACAACAAATCGCCCACAGGCAGCGGGTTCATTCCCTGAGCCATATCCAAAAACTATACCGGGCTTGCAGCAAAGTCAACAAACTCAAGGATTGGGTAATGGCATCATTTGCGAGACATCGGCGCTCCACGCTGTCGTCATTCCCGCGAAGGCGGGAATCCACTCCGCAAATGTTCTCCTGATTTCCCGATCACCGGATCCCCCGATGGCCGACTAGTACCAAGGTACCTTTGCGGGCCATCTCCTCTGGTCGTAGACTGGAGTGGCTCTGGGGAGTTCCTGGAGGGGATGCAACTTCCCACCTGACAGCAGGCGAATTAGTGTGACCAAAGCCAGCGGTAAGACTATGTTCGCGGATGGCCCTTCATCACGGGCCTAGGAGAGGGTTGGAGGAATGGCGGGGAAGCTTGGCGATATTCTTCTAAAAGAGAATCTCATCAGCCCTGACCAGCTCAAGCAGGCCCTCGAACACCAAAAGACGAACGGAGGCCAGCTTGCGAACGCGCTGGTGAAGCTCGGCTTTTTGAGTGACGATGAAGTCACGGTTGTCCTCTCTCACCAATACGGCGTCCCGTCCATTAATCTGAATTATTTTGAAGTTGATCCGGGCGTCACCAAGTTAATTCCCATGGAAACGGCGCTGAAGTTCCAAGTGCTGCCGCTGAGCCGCGTGGGATCATCGTTGACGTTGGCCATGGTTGACCCGACCAATGTGTTCGCCATGGACGACATCAAGTTTATGACGGGCTTCAACATCGAGCCTGTGGTGGCCTCGGAAACGGCCATTTCCGAGGCCATCAAGAAGAATTACGGGAGCATCGAGGAGCAGGAACGGAAGAGAGAGCTGGAAGAAATCGTTAGTTTCATCGACGAAGCGGAGAATGAGGCGCTGGAGCTCGAAGCCGAAGATGAAACCACCCTCAACCTGGAGCAACTCGAAAAGGCCGCCGAGGAAGCGCCCGTCATCAAGCTGGTGAACTACTTCCTGACCGATGCCGTAAAGCGGGGCGCCAGTGATATCCACATGGAACCGTACGAGAAGGAATATCGCGTTCGGTACCGGATTGACGGCGTTCTTCAGTCGATCATGAGCCCGCCCACCAGGCTCCGCGACGCCATTATCAGCCGCGTCAAGATCATGTCCAAGCTGGACATTTCCGAAAAGCGGCTGCCACAAGATGGCCGCATCATGGTCAAAATGTTGAAAGATGGAAGGAAGAAGGCGCTCGACCTTCGCGTTTCGGTCCTTCCCACCATGTATGGGGAAAAGATCGTCATGCGGCTGCTGGATAAAGAGAACCTGCGGCTGGACATGACCAAGCTGGGCTTCGAAGCGGAGTCCCTGGCGAAGTTCCAGAAGGCCATATTCAAGCCTTACGGGATGGTATTAGTGACCGGGCCAACGGGCAGCGGGAAAACGAACACCCTATATTCCTCGATCGTCCAGTTGAACAGCCCGGAAACGAATATCATGACTGCTGAAGATCCGGTGGAATATCAGTTGCCCGGTATCAACCAGGTCCAGGTGAAAGAGCAGATCGGGCTGAACTTCGCCACGGCATTGCGGGCCTTCCTGCGCCAGGATCCCAATATTATTCTGGTGGGCGAGATCCGGGACTTTGAGACGGCCGAAATCGCCATCAAGGCGGCGCTGACCGGCCACCTGGTTCTTTCCACACTCCATACTAACGACGCGCCGTCTACCATTTCACGCTTGATGAACATGGGGATCGAGCCCTTCCTTGTTGCGACCTCCGTAAATCTAATCTGCGCGCAACGTCTGGTGCGCCGCCTGTGTCCGGATTGCAAAGTGCAGGATAAGGTCCCGCCGCAGGTCTTGATTGAAGCCGGCTATACGCCGGAAGAGGCCCGCACCGTCAAGGTGTGGAAGCGGCAGGGCTGTTCGAACTGTGGCGGCAAAGGGTACAAGGGCCGTGTAGGTTTGTATGAAGTGTTGGAAGTCACGGACGAACTACGCGACCTGATCTTGGTGGGAGCTTCGGCGTTTGAACTCAAGAAGAAAGGCGTCGAGCAGGGCATGATGACGCTGCGTCGCAGCGGGCTAACCAAGGTAGCCGCGGGGATGACGACGCTGGAAGAGGTGATGCGGGAGAGCGTGTTGTAGAGCGGTTGACGAGTGGTAGGCGCGGCGCTTGCAG
>Ga0326728_10017273_pt1 | contig 14500 bp, 13 predicted proteins | sample MB3enrmetagenome_FD_207602 | JGI IMG/M metagenome (GOLD analysis project Ga0326728, IMG submission 207602) | Lab enriched peat soil microbial communities from McLean, Ithaca, NY, United States - MB31MN | ecosystem: Environmental > Terrestrial > Soil > Wetlands > Peat | place: USA: New York...
GCGGGCGGCGGGTGCTGGAATAGCGCGTGCCGGAATAATGCGTGGCGGCATACGGCGAGCGCGGGACGCGGCTCCGCGCCAGGGTTCGCATCCGTTTCTTCGCATGTTGATTTTCCGTAACCCCGCGAGCTTTACCATGCGCCGTGAGCGCGCGCGGGTTGACGCTGGCTGCGATGCCACTCGCTTCCAGCAACATTGCCAACCCTAAGAAAAATACGACTCGAAGAAACCCCGCCCTTAACTTCACTTTCGCCATCCCCGGTGGTACTCGGCCACTCTGCTGCTAGTCCATCTGTCGGCCTAGTTAAATTAGATGCAAGAGTCTGGCCAAATCACCGCACCGAAGGCACATCTCGTGCAACTGTCCGATAGTAGGCGATTTGAGCGCTTCGGCGCAACGCAAAAATAGGCAATCGCTCATTGCGGAACATCGGTGATAACTATATGAATAAATTGCGTTTAATGCGACTTCGCGAAAAGACATAGCACCTTGGTAATCTGATCGGCCTGTTACCTTGCAAGATGCGGGGATTGTGCATCAGCTTGCACATCCTTGCCAGCGGCCGATCCAAGAGTTTGCGGAGGCTGCGATTGCTGAAGTACCGTCAGCGCGGGCGACCCTCACAGCGCACGCCTTGCCGACATTTTTTGACGGCTTATCCTAACGGGCGCATCCTAATATTTATCAGCGGGCCCCGGATTTGACGTCTTTCAGGAGGAATTATGGAAAAGTCTAAATTCGGCCTTTCTTTTCTCGCCCTGGTTCTGGCTGCGTCCTTTGCCCTGTCTTGCGGCTCGGGTTCACAGAGTCAACTTCAATCCATCACGGTGAGCCCCGCAACGGCCGACGCACAGACTTATCTTGATGGCCAAGTGCCGTTCACAGCCACCGGCCTCTACGTTAATCCATCGCGCACGGTCACTCCGCAGCCGGCGAATTGGGCCGCGTGTCAGGGCAACGTGCCCACGACTGAAGTATCGGTTACAACCAGAGGCGTGGCGCAATGTTTGACCGGCGCATCGGGTTCGTACACGATCAGAGCGTGGGACAACTTGACTGGCCCCGGAACTTACAATTGTCCGGCGCAGACTGCCTGCGGAGAAGGCTGCACGGTCACCGGCACAGCGCAGCTCACCTGCCCATAGCCAGGCTCCACACTTTGTCCGGCAATCCGGTTAATACGCCGTGGTCGTGGAGTAGCAAGGTTTCAAAGTTTCAAGGAAAGACCGCGTGCCGTTGAACTTTGACTTGAAACCTTGAAACTCTGAAACTTGGAATTTACATCACTTCGCTGCGCTTCCGCAGGAAGGCCGGGACGTCGAGGTCCTCCGCCTGATAGCTGGGAGCGGCCGAGCGCATGGCATCAAGCGAAATCACGGCGGCCTGCCCCGCATTGCCTGGCACCGAATCCTGAAACGCTACCGGCGCGGGATCGGGCTCGAAGGCAGGCTCGGGCACAAAGACTGGTTCGGCTTCCGGCTCGTGCTCGTCGAAACGATCGCGCGAAACATGGCGCGAAAGTATGACCGGATCATAGTTCTCTTGATGCCGCGGACGACGCATTTCGGCCTCTCTGAAGCCGGTTGCGATCACCGTGATCTTGACCGAGTCCTTCATCTTCTCGTCGAGCACGGCGCCAAAAATAATGTTGGCATCTTCGTGGGCCGCGCCCTGAATAATCGTGCACGCCTGCTGTACTTCGGCCAGCTTCAGCGAATTCGAGCCCGTGATGTTGATGAGAATGCCGCGGGCTCCGTCGATCGCGGCCGCCTCCAGCAGCGGCGATGCGATGGCACGCTGAGCCGCTTCCACGGTCCGGCGCTCGCCAGAAGCGGTGGCTGTACCCATCACCGCATAACCCATGCCCGCCATGATCGCCTTCACGTCGGCAAAGTCGCGGTTGATGATGCCCGGGATGGTGATGATGTCGGAAATGCCCTGCACTCCTTGGCGAAGAATGTCGTCGGCGATGCGGAAGGACTCGAAGAAGCCCGCGTTCTCCGCGACGGCAAGCAGCTTTTCATTAGGGATCACGATGGTGGTATCGACCGACTCCATGAGTTCGGCAATGCCGCGCTCCGCCTGCTGCATGCGGCGTTTGCCTTCAAAGGCGAAAGGCTTGGTAACAACGGCCACGGTCAGCGCTCCCATTTCGCTGGCCAGCGAGGCAATAATCGGCGCCGCGCCCGTGCCGGTGCCACCACCGAGCCCAGCGGTGACGAAAATCATATCCGCGCCTTCGAGCACTTCGATGATTTTGTCCGAATCTTCGAGCGCAGCTTTGCGGCCGATCTCGGGATTGGCACCAGCGCCGAGTCCGTTCGTCAGCTTCACCCCGAGCTGAATCTTGGTGGCGGCGCGCGAAATCCGCAGCGCCTGCAAGTCGGTGTTGGCCACAATGAATTCGATGTGTTCCATCCCCGAATCAATCATGCGATTGACCGCGTTATTGCCGCCGCCGCCAACACCGATGACTTTGATGCGAGCATCGTTGCGCGCTTCTTCGTTGAAGCAGATGCGGAGTCCGTTGTCTTCATTCATACTTCACCTCGATAGTCAGTTGTAGAGACGGGGCTTGCCCCGTCTCCGCTGCGGGCGAAGACGCGGCAAGCCGCGTCTCTACGAGAAATCACGCGCCCTTCCCCGCGAACATCGCTTTCATACGCGAGCCAAAACTCGGCTCCTGCAAGCCGCGGGCAAGGCGGGCGCGGTGCCCGTAATACGCCATGCCCAACACCGTCGCAAATTCCGGCTCGGCGAGAAACGATGGCATCTTCGCTATCGGCGTTGGCCAGGCCAGACGCGCCGCTTTTCGCAGCACCGATTCCGCCACATCGAGAATCCCCGGCAACCGCGAAGCTCCGCCGCTGAGCACAAATCCTGCGATGCAGTGCTCCAGAACGCCGGCGTGGCGCAGGTTGTCGCGCAGCAGTTCGAAAAGTTCGCGGGCGCGCGGCTCCAGAATCTCGCCGGCCAATCGCTGTGACATCATGCGCGACGGCCGGTCTCCCACCGACGGCACTTCGACTTCGTTGCCCTCGGGAATCAGCGTCGGCACTGCGTTGCCAAAGTTTTTCTTGAGCGTCTCCGCGTCCGCCAGGCCCGTGCACATGCCGACCGAAAGATCGCTGGTAAAGTGATCGCCGCCGATCGGAATGACCGCCGTATGTGCAACCGCACCCTGCTGAAAAACGATCAGGTCGCACGACCCCGCGCCGAGATCGACAAGGCACACGCCAAGTTCGCGTTCGTCCGACCGCAATACCGAGTCCGCACAAGCCAGCGGCTCAAAGATGGTGTCATCCACGTGAACGCCAGCCCGGTTCACCGCGGTCACCAGATTCTGCGTCGCGCTCGAAGAAGCCGTCACGATGTGCACCCGGACTTCGAGACGCGTGCACATCATGCCCGTGGGATCCTGCACGCCGGGCTGGTCGTCGAGAATGAACTCCTGCGGCAGCAAATGAAGAATTTCGCGATCGGCCGGAAGTGGCACGGTGCGCGCCTTGTCCACGGCCTGACGAATTTCATCGCGGGCAATCTCGCGCGACCGCGCCCCGAAATTGATCCCCCCGTGGCTGTTCATCCCACGGATGTGTGCGCCCGCAATGCCAATCAGCGCATGCTCGATGGGAATGCCGGCCACGTCTTCCGCATGTTCCACCGCCTTTTGAATGCTGCCGGCGGCCTTGTCCAGTTCGGTGATCACGCCCTTGCGCAGGCCACGCGATTCGCTGATGCCGTGGCCGCGATAACGCAATCCGTTCTCGCTCAGTTCAGCCACCAGCACGGAAGTCTTGGCGCTGCCTACATCAATGGCGGTGATGAAATTGGGCTCATGATTCGGCATAAATAATGCTCGGCATAATGATGATCGCTAGTTCTGCGGAGTCTCCTTCGGAATTCCGGCGCTCGGCTTCTTCTGGCCCGTGGTAACGACGCCGGACGCCGGTGATGCAGACGACAGCGGCGCAGCCGGATGCGACGCGGAGGCATTTTTTGTCGCAGCGACTGGCGCCGCGTTCCCACTCGGCTTCGGCGCGGCTTGATTCACTGGGACCGGTTTGGTCGGCGCCTGCTTCACTGGAGCTGGTTTGACCGGCGCTGGTTTCGCCGGAGCTGGTTTAGCTAGAGCTGGCTTAGCCAGAGCATGGGTAATTGCGGCTTTCGCCCCGCCGTCGGCCTTAAGCTTCGCGTCCTTCTTCGCTGGAGTTGCCGACGCCGGATGCGTTACATATTTTTCGTAGTTCACGATCGCCGCAGTTTTCACTCCCGCCGCCATCGCTGATTTCGCTGCCGCCGGCGTCAGAACCGGCTGCCGAGCCATCCCCTCGAGATCCGGATTCACGATGATCTGTCCGTCGTAGCGCAAGTCCACCGATTCCAGCTTGTCGAACTGCTGCCGCCACTGCTGCACATGGGTCACGTAGGTCTTGTAGCGTTGCAGGTAATTCCCCGAGCCCAGGTGCACCAAAACTTCGCCGTTGGCGTCGGCGGCCAGCACTTTCACATCCTCGGGGTCGCTGAGATCCACTTCGCTCAATTCCTGGGAATAATGCGCGCCGCCGGAATCGAGCTCGCGAACCAACTGGTTGTAATTCTTCATCCGCGCCGCGCGCGTCGAGAGCGGCTCGCCAGCATTCATGCCCGCAATCACCGCAAACGAATACTTGTGTTTGCCGCCCGGAGCCAGTTCCATCAGCGTGCCCCCGGCATCGATCAGCGAAATGTGGGAGCCGATCCGGGCAAACGCCACCGGCGTGCGTTCATGAATCTCGATGCGCAGCCGATTGGGCACGAAGCGCATCACGCTTGCTGATTCCACCCACGGAATCTGCTCCAGTTGCTGTTGGCGTTGCGCCAGCGGAACGAAAAAAATGTTGCGGCCGATATCTCCGCCCATCACTTCCATGATCTGCGCATGCGCGACGTGCTCGGCGCCGGCGACTTCGATCTGGTCGCTGGACTCGATGCGAAAACGCCACGAGTGTTTCCCGTAATCGTAGAGGCCCGCGGCGGCAGCTCCCAGAATCGCAAAAGCGAGGAGCGCCAAGACGACCCACTTCAAACGGATGGCGGTTCTTTTGGGAAGTGATCCGCGCCGGACCGGGATGCGTTTCTGCCCGCGTAGAAATGGGGATTCCTGCTCCGCTTCCAGATCGACGAGCCGTGCGTCGTCGAAGGGCTCACGCTCGGGAACCTCGTGCCGAGAAACGCCGGGAAGCGAATACAACTCTTCCTCTATCGCGGTGGAACTTGATTTCCGCGCCACTGGTTCGATTCAGTTGTCGACAGAAAACCGCTGAGCAAAATTACTATAACCGCTTTTCGCGAATTGAGACAGTGCCAAGTTGGTTCGTGTTCCTTGGCTGTTAGCTTTTGGCTTTTGGCTCTTAGCTATTGCCCTCGAGCTTTTCTAAAATCATCGCACCCAGTTGCGAAACGCTGCCCGCGCCCAGCGTCAGCACCATATCGCCCGGTTGGGCGAGCGCGCCGACCTTGGCGACCGCGTCCGCAAAAGAACGAGCGTATGCGACGCTTCGCTTCCCTACCCCGGCAATGCGCCCGGCCAGCGCCTCCGCCGTGACGCCTTCAATCGGCTTCTCGCTGGCCGGATAAATATCGACCAGGCAAAGCGTATCGGCGTCGGCAAAAGCAGTCGCGAACTCATCCATCTGATCGCGAGTGCGGGTGAAGCGGTGCGGCTGGAAGATCACATGCACGCGGCGAAATCCGCACTGCCGAGCGCCGGCCAGCGTGGCCCGGATTTCCGTCGGGTGATGTCCGTAATCGTCGATCACGCTAACGCCCGCCACCCTCCCCTTGAGCTGGAAGCGTCGGTCCACTCCGCGAAAACCGTTCAGCCCCGAACGGATCTGCTCCGCCGGGATGTCGAGCGCCGTGCCCACCGCGATGGCCGCCGTAGCGTTCAGCACGTTGTGCACGCCCGGCACGTGCAGCGTGAACTCGCCAAGATCCTTCTCTTTGTAAGCAACCTGAAAACGGACGAGCGGGCCGTGCTCTCCGGCAGCCAGCGCCGACTCAAGCCGCGGCGACCCCGCCGGCGACGCTCCCATGCGTATCAGGAAATCCGACCCTCGGCTCGTTCCATACGTCGTCACGCGGCGATGGACGCGCGGCAACAAACGCCGCAGCACTGCGTCGTCATTGCAGCCGACGACCACGCCATAAAACGGCACGCGCTCCATAAATTCCAGAAACGTCCGGCGAACGTCGCGCATGTCGTGGTAGCAATCCATGTGCTCGCGGTCGATGTTCGTAACCACCGAGAGAATCGGCGAAAGCTTCAGGAACGACCGGTCGCTTTCGTCCGCTTCGGCCACCAGGTATTGCGACTTGCCGAGACGCGCGTTCGAACCCATCGCGTCCACGCGCCCTCCGACCACAACCGTGGGATCGAGCCCGCCAGCCGCCAGGACGGCCGCGACCATCGAAGTCGTGGTGGTCTTCCCGTGCATGCCGGCAATCGCGATGCCGTACTTCAGCCGCATGAGCTCGGCCAGCATCTCCGCGCGCTGAATCACCGGTATATGTAGCCGCCGAGCTTCGTGGACCTCGGGATTATTGACGGAGATCGCTGAACTGGTGACGACCACATCCGCGCCCGCGATGTTGGCGGCAGCGTGGCCTTCGAAAATGGACGCGCCCAAAGCAGCCAGCCGTTGCGTGACCGCGGAACTCTTCAAGTCGGAGCCGGAAATTTGGTAACCAAGATTCAGCAACACCTCGGCAATCCCGCTCATGCCGATGCCGCCGATACCCACGAAATGTATGCGCTGAATCTTGGCGAACATGGAACCCTAATCCCCAAATAAAGGTCGATGATAGACCATCTAACGCAGAGGTCGCAGAGATCGCGGAGGAAATACTTAACCAGCATTTCCCATAGCTTCTCTGCGTACTCAGCGTACTCTGCGGTTAAAGGTCGTGCTCACCGTCTGCGAGCCGTTTCACCATCTCCGCGATTTCCTCGACTGCCTTGGGATGCGCCAGCGATTTCGCCGCCGCCGACATGCTCTGCAGCCGCACCGAATCCCCGATCAACGCCGCAATCGTGTCGACCATGTAGGCCGCGCCCAGATTACTCTCTTCGACCACCACCGCAGCGCCCACTCGCTCCAAAGCCCGCGCATTCACGTTCTGATGATCGTCGGCAGCGGCCGGGAAAGGCACAAAAATGGCCGGCTTGCCCGCCGCGGTAATCTCGCCAACCGTGCTCGCTCCAGACCGGCAGACCAGCAAATCGGCGCGCCCGAACGTGCCCGGCATATCGTCAATGAACTTGTGGACTTCGCCCGAAATGCCCGACCGCTGATAAGCCGCCAGCACATGGTCATAGTCACGCTGCCCCGTCTGGTGAATGACGTGGATCTCGGGAACCTTGGCGCGCAAACCCGCCAGTGACTCGATCATCGCCTGATTGATGGCCCGCGCCCCCTGACTGCCTCCAAAAACCAGCAGCGTGGGCGCGCCCCCAGTCTTAGGAGAAACAGAAAAGAACGCCGCCCGCACCGGAACGCCCGTCACCCGGCAGTGCGGAAAATACCGGCAAGTTTCTTCAAAGTGCACCGCCGCCGCGGAAACCCACCGCGCGATCATGCGATTAGCAAACCCCGGCACGACGTTAGGCTCAAAGGCCAGTGTAGGAAGCCGCCGTCGAATCGCAGCCACCATCGCCGGTCCCGAAGCATAGCCTCCCACGCCAATCACAACTTCGGGATCGAACTCCGAAAGCATCCGCGAAGAAGCCGCGATCGCACGCGGCAGATCGAACATCGTCTTCGCTCGCGTCATCAGGCTAACATTTTTCAGCGCGCCGACCTGAATCAACTCCAGAGGAAACCCTGCCTGCGGCACCAGCCGCGTCTCAATTCCACGAGCTGTCCCAATGAAAAGAACCTCGGCCTCAAACTGCTTCTTGAGCTGTTGAGCAATGGCCAGCGCCGGGATTACGTGCCCGCCCGTGCCGCCGCCCGCAATAATAATGCGCATGAAGTTTGGTTCCTGAAGCGCTCTCGCTTACTCCACCATCTTCACATACTTCTCTCTAGCTCCCCGCAGCGTCGACAGCACCGACTCTTTCTCCGCCTCCGTGTTCCACGAAGTATCGCTCCGAGCCTGCGAAATGAGCCGGTCAACCCACGCCACAAAGTAAGCCGCGTCTGCCGCACTGTGCACCGGCGCACCCGCCACGCTTACATACACCGGGCTAGTCGTGGCATAAGGATACAAGTCAAGAATCGGATACTCCGCCTGGTCGCTGAAAGCGCGCAAAACGCACCACCCGCTAGCTTCAAGCGGGATCGAACCGTTAACGCGCGTGGATTTGCGGTCGCGATCAAGAGCAAGCTCCCGAGCTACCTTGCCGTTACAGACAATCTGAAGATGATCGACCGGAACGATCGAAGCAAGCTCGGCAGAAAACGGCACCTCATGTTTCTTATCGCTGTTGCCTGCGAGTTGCACTTCGCCGCCGATGCCTTGTCCGCCCAGCGAGAACCGCAGCAGGGGGCCGTTTGTGGCGAAGGTGCGTCCCGCCTTGATCGCCTCCAGCCAAGGGTCTATCTTCAGCGGACCGGGCTTCACTTGGGCATAGACTCGATTCAGGCCCACCGGCCCGCGCAGCGACGCGTAGTTCCCCATGAAATCCGTCCCCGCAGCCGTGGGCAAGCGAAAACCGCAATTCAGCAGCTTGTACCAAACCTCAGCCGTCGACTTATGATCGGAAAAACCAAGCACTTCGATGTAATCCACCTTACCGAGCGCCACGTCCGCGGGTAACTCGGAAGTAAGAGAAACGTCCTTCGCCGGATCCGGGAAGCTGTCGAACGGATGCACATATCCCACCAATGCGCCCTGTTCATGCGCCATATCAGCTACGTTCGCATTTGCCGGATAAAGGCTGGCCGCCGCCGTGTTGGGGTACGCCGCATATCCCGGAAGAATGAAGTTCTTAGTAAGGTTCAGCAATCCGAGGTGTCCCCAGTAACTCGTGTGAAACTCTTGCCCGTGCAGCAGCAAGTGATCCGCAGTCGAAGCCGAGTCGAGTTGCGGCGAGAAATAAGCCATGTCAGGAATGCGCTGCTCTTTGTTGACTACCAGATCTTCCACGATCGCCAAATTTTCCGCCGCTGCCTGCTCCACCAGATGCGCCGGCGTATTCCTATAGGTGCCCCCGTAGTTCATGTGCGTGTGAACATCGCCGCTCACCCAATTCGAAATCGCATCCACTGCGACAAAAAGCGGCACCATCCGGACCGTGAGTTGCGCAACGCTATCGGCCTTCACCTCCACCTTACGCCGCTCAAAATGATTCTCGAATCCGCGCATAACATCCACTTCGACCTCGCCTGCGGGCACCGCAATCTCAGACACACCTGAGGTGTCGAAGTAGTGTGCTTCGAACGGCCGCTCCGCGCGATCAAAGTTGTCGTCGGCATACACCCATGCGTCATCGGGAGCATAGGCCAAGCCGTCCGCGTCGGCCACGAAAACTCGTGCTGCTACTGGGTTTTGCAAAGTCAAATCATCCACGACCTTTAGCGAAATCCACCCCATGGGCTTCAAGTATTTCCGTTCGCGCGCCACTACCTCCGTCTGCTCCCCACCCGGAATCGTCTGTACCCACAGCGACGTATTCCCGCCACGATTGGAGATAAACGCAATCTTCGTTCCGTCCGGCGACCACCGCGGATTCACGTTGTCATAAGCGCCATAAGAAATCGGAAACGCGTCTCCACCCACCGACGGCATGACCCACAATTGATGCCAACTCTGCCCCAGATACGACGCATACACCATGCGCTTCCCATCCGGCGAGAAGTCCGGACGAGCCTTCCAGTTCGTCTCCTCATAATGGATCTCACGCGCCTCGGCCCCCGGCTCCGCCTTAACCCTCCAGAATCCGCCCGTGCCGTGAATGTGTCCCCGGTTCGACACGTAGAGAATCTCCGATCCGTCCTGCGTCCATACCGGACTAATCTCGTGATCCACCTTGCTGTAGTAATAACGGGGTAGCGAGCTGACATTCTCCGGAGTAAGCTGCACCACGTCGCGGAGTAACCCGTCGTCGAATTGGCCGACAAAGATATGAAAGTGTCCCTTATAAGACGTCGACACAAACGCCAACCGCTTCCCGTCCGGCGAAAATCGCGGTTCCACGTTCACCGCGCCTCCGAAAGTCATCTTCCGTGTCTGCCCGTCACGCAGATCCAGCGACCATAACTCGACAGCATCGTGATCGTAGCGCGCAAACACCACCCACCGCCCATCATCATTTCTCGACCAATCGGGCTGATAGTCGTAGCCCGGTCCGCTGGTAAGCTGCTCCGCCTTCGCGCTGCGCAGTTCCTGCCGCCACAACGAGCCCGCCATGGAATATATGAGACTGTATGAGTCCGGCGACCAGGCAGCCGCGCTCGGCCCTGTCGTCAGTTGCGGCAGATACATTTCCCTGAAATAGTAGGGATGCGGCAAATCAATCTGCTTGAGCACGGGTTCGCGCTGCGCCAGACAGAAGACACAAGTAACAAAGATCAAACAAGTCAGATGAAACTTTTTCAAGATCCCTCCACTAAGCAGAAATCGGCGCGAGCTTACAATCGGCTTACTCCGAAACTCGCGTCCTCCGCGCCCACAGCCAGTTCAGCAAAGCCGCCGCAACCGTCGCCCCCAGGATCACCGACTTACTCAAATCCACCTGCGTTGCCAGTGCTACGGCGATGGCGACCCCCAGCACGGCCAGCACCGGCCTTCCAGGCAGCCGAAAACCGGCGGCCAGCGGCTGCTTTCGCCGCAGAGCGATCACCGCCGCGCACACCAGGGCATAATAAAAGAGCCGCGCGACCACCGACAGCGTCACATTCCAGGTAAAGCTCCCAACCATCGCCAGCCCCCACACTGCCGCCGCATAGAACAGAATCGAAAACCAGGGCGTGTGAAATCTGGGGCTGACCGCGGCAAACATTTCTGGCAGATCGCCGCCTTTCGCCAGCGCAAAAGTGACGCGCGGCATTCCCAGCAGTTTGGCGCTCAGATAACCGTACACCGAAACCAGCGCCCCGATTGCCACCAGCGCCGCGCCCCGATTGCCCATCGTAATGCGCGCCACTTCTGCCAGCGGACGATCCGTAGTCGACCCCGGCCCGAGCACTCCCACGACCACCCATTGCACCAACGCATAAATCACGGTGCAGGCGATGAGTGCCACCAACAGCGCAAACCCGGCGTCCCGCGCCGGATTCTTCGCCTCGCTCATGGGCGCGAGCGCCGATTCAAATCCACCGTAAGCGAAGATCAGCAATACCATCGCCTTCATCCACGCGCTTACCGGCATCGGCACGGTCGCTCCCCATGGCGCCGGGTGGATGATCGTAACCGCAGCTCCGGCCGATACCACCATCAGCAAGGGCAGAATTTTCGCCACGGTGAAGATGTTGCTCACCGCCGTGCCTTGCCGCGCACCGCGAGCATTGATCGCCGCCAGCACTACCACCAGCAACGTCAGAACGACAAAGCGCGGCCACGGCTCTTTCGCCGCCGGCCAGAATTCCGCCAGATAAATGACAAACAGATTCGCATTCGCCGCCGGAGCCGCCGTCTGCGCCAGGTAGAGCATCCAGCCAACCAGAATCCCTGTCAGTCGGCCGAACGCCGCACGCGCGTACAAATAAGGTCCGCCCGCCTCGGAAAACTGCGAGGCCACCTCGGCGAAGCAGGCCATAATGACGCCCATCGCAGCCCCCGCAATCAACACGGCCACCACGCTGCGTTTGCCGAGCAGCCCAGCCACCGTGGCCGGCAAGCCAAAAATGCCGCTCCCGATAATCGAATTCACCGCCAGTGCGGCCAGGCTCCAACGCCCAATGGCCCGCACCAGGCCAGTTTGCGGTGATGTCATTGCGAAACCGTTTGTACCACACCCGGCCCTTCTCATGGATTAAACTTCTTCACGGGCCGTAATTGTGGCTGTGCGTCGGCAATCCGAAACGGCCCCCAGGAGCGTACGAACGCTGTGGCTGCATCCATTTCCGACATCCGGCTCTTGCTGAAGGTCAAGTCCCTGCCCAAGTCGTCCAACTCCCGGCGCGTCTTCATCACCGGAGGAACCGGCTATATCGGCAGCAGTCTCATTCCTGTTCTACTCGAGCGCGGCCATCGGGTTCGGGCGCTGGCCCGCCCCAGCACAAAAGCCAAGCTGCCCGCCGAATGCGAAGTCGTGTCCGGCAATGCGCTCGACGCCAACAGTTACCGCCAACTCATTCGCCCCGCCGACACTTTCATCCATTTAGTCGGCGTCCCTCATCCGTCGCTGGCGAAAGCCGCTGCGTTTCGCGCCGTTGACCTGGTCTCGGCCCGCGAGGCTGTCGACGCTTGCTCCGAACTCGGCGTCCATCATTTCATCTATCTCAGCGTCGCCCACCCGGCTCCCTTTATGAAGGACTACGTCGCCGTCCGCGCCGAATGCGAACAGATGATCCAGAAACGCCGTCTCAATTCCACCATCCTCCGCCCCTGGTACGTCCTCGGACCAGGCCACCGCTGGCCCTACGCGCTGCTGCCCTTCTACAAGATGTGCGAGTGGCTCCCGTTCACGCGCCCCGCCGGCCTGCGCCTCGGTCTGGTGACTCTCGACCAACTGATCCTGGCGCTCGTTGAGGCCGTGGAATCGCCGGTCCAGGGCCTGCGCATCGTCGGTGTCCCCGAAATCCGTTCCGCCGGACTGAACCTGTCCCATAAAGTAACCCGCAAGAGCGCTTGAAATCGCCTGCCCCGCCCCGCTTTCGACCGAAAGTAACTTCAATTACCGAAGCTCATGCACACGGGGAACCTTCCCCCCCAACGCTCCGAGATGCGATCTTGGTTAGGACGCACTAATCGGCAACCCTTGGTCAGGACCGAAAGGACCATATGGATCGCGAGCACCGGGAAAGCATGGAAGATATTCATCTCCGCATTTTGCGCGTCACGGACGACCTGCGCGCGATCCAGCGCGAACTCAACTGCGCCGCCATGCAGGCCCCCAACGACCCCGAGCTCATGGAAGCCCTCGCCGATCCCCCCGAAATGGAGTCCATCCAGTCCCTCAAGTCCGCCCTCGACCAGATGCGCCACTTCCTCTGGTTCTACATGCAGGTCGTCACCAGCGATTCCGAAATGGGTGAGAAATTCCGCGAGACCCTGCGCCACGACGCCCCTGCGCCAGTCCCTGAAATCGAGCAGCAATTCCAAAACGCCACGGACGCCATCATGCTCCGCTATCTAGCCGACAGTAAGTTTCGTAAACCCAACTGAGCCTCGGTGGAAATGGGCGTTTCGCCCGTCCGAGCCGGGCGCAAATCGGCTCACATAAGCCCCAGCCCATTTCAAAGCCCCTGCACCTGAAGTAAAATCCACCCGTTGCCAACTTCTCCGCAGATGCGTATCGCCGAACCCGCCGACGCGCCCGCCATCGCGTGCCTGGTGAACGCTGCCTTTCGCTCCGAGCGTTTCTTTATTGATGCCGATCGCACCAACCCTGAGAAAGTTGGCGCCCTTCTTCAGAAAGGAACGTTCCTCATGCTGTTCGAAGATGGAGTGCTGCGGGGTTGCGTCTACGCCGAGATTCGCGGCGAACGAGGTTACTTCGGGCTACTGGCCGTCGATCCGCAACGTCAGCGCTCCGGAATCGGAACTCGCCTGATCGCCGCCGCCGAACAGCACTGCCGCTCCGCCGGATGCCGGTTCATGGATCTCACCTTCGTGAATGTGCGCCAGGAACTGCCCGCCTACTACCAGCGATTTGGCTATGTCGAAAACGGCGCCTTACCCTTTCCGGCAGATCAAATCGCCAGAATCCCTGTACACCTCGTCCGAATGTCGAAGCCGCTGTAAACCTTCACTGACAAAAAAGGGCGCGCCGAAGCGCGCCCAAGGCTCAGGAGGAACAAATTTCAGAAGCAACAGCCTTCAGCAGGACAAACCCAATCTCCATCCGCAACCTTCAGCGTCCAAACCCCGCCGACTGCATCGACTGCCGCGAGATGTCCGCCGTGGACGCAATACCCTGCATCCGCAGCTTGAATTCATCCGCGTTCGACGCGCTCTCCAGGGCAGTCTCGTAATTCACCAGCCCCGCCTGGAATAAGTCCCAGAGCGACTGGTCGAAGGTCTGCATGCCGTACTGCGACGTGCCCGCGGAAATTGCTTCGCGGATGGCGCGCGTCTTCTCCGGCACCAGAATGCATTCCCGTATGTAGGCCGTCGTCACCATGACTTCCACCGCCGGCACTCGGCCCTCGGTGTCCGACCGCCGCACCAGGCGCTGGCTGACGATGGCGCGCAACACTGCTGCCAACTGCAACCGTATCTGTTTCTGTTCCGGCGGCGGAAAAATTGCAATGATCCGGTTGACGCTTTCAACCGCATCCAGCGTGTGCAGCGTGGAGAAAACCATGTGGCCGGTTTCGGCCGCGTGCAGCGCCGTTCCGATCGTTTCCA
>Ga0326728_10017274_pt1 | contig 14500 bp, 17 predicted proteins | sample MB3enrmetagenome_FD_207602 | JGI IMG/M metagenome (GOLD analysis project Ga0326728, IMG submission 207602) | Lab enriched peat soil microbial communities from McLean, Ithaca, NY, United States - MB31MN | ecosystem: Environmental > Terrestrial > Soil > Wetlands > Peat | place: USA: New York...
TGCCTACTGTTTTTGAGCTTTCGCAAGCGTGGAAGACCGTAAACCCGCATGAAATCTAGTTTCGACTAGAAGAATTTGCGCTAAATGTGCCTATTTCGCAAAAACCCAGGTCAGTCTTATCCAGGAATATGTGAAACAAGGTGACGGTGGATTTGGAGGTTCAAACCGAGAGGAATTAGGAAATGAAGGACGATAAAAAAATCAAGCCGAAGAACAGACTAAGGCAGGAAGAAATCCAATCAGGCAAACAGGAACGAATTGCCGAAAAACTTTCCATCAGCGTTCCCACCCAACCTTTGTTGCGCCCCACAGGTCTTGGCCGTTACTTTAATCGAAATGTCCGTGTTCTATTCCGGGATGGTAATGTGATGACAGGCTTTCTACAAGGCAGGCAATGGGATTACCTGCATTTGCTAAAAGTCGTTGAAACTGGAAAAGATGAGAAACTGACTGCGGACTGGTGCGGGGTTGCTCTGGACAGCGTCTCACGGATTTATCCCGGCAATGTGAAGGTAGAGAAGATTTCCAAGCCGTGAGCTATAGAACAGTCCACTACGTATTTTTGCCTGGTAGACGGCTGACGGTGAGACTTCGTTCAACAAACCGAGATAAGTTCCGGTCATTGCGGAAGTCCTCAAGGTTTTGATGTAAACCCGATCCCCACCGTCGCTTGGAAATGCCAACCAAATGCTGCCACCTCTCAGCCATTTACTACTCCCAAGCCCTATAATAACCCGGTTAATTCAGAAATAGTTTCTCCACCGATGAAAAGTCTTTCAACCTCATCCGTGTAGGTGTAGACTGAGCACCCGAGAAATCCTTAACAACTTTATGGTGATACATTCACTGGGGGTATTTTCGTGAACGTGCATAACGATGTTGAATCACTCAAAGGAGCATTGTACGGAGAAGCCGCGAAATATTGGCGATGGAGCCTGTGGGTCAATGGGCTTACCGTTTTGTTTTTCCTTGCTGGTGCGATAACCGAGTGGGGGTTCATCATCTGGATTTCAGGCCTGCTAGCATTCATTTCCCCTGGCATTGTTGTCTTTTGCAGGGAGCTGTACCTCTCTCATTTTAGACAGGCGGACAAACTCAGGCGATTGGTACATTATGCGGACAGTTTAGGAGAAAAAATAGCATGCACTGATATGGCATGCATTTCCACTTTTAAATTGAACATAAAATACGTTGCACCTTCGCATTTGGAACCATATTATTTCTCCAAAGCTTCCCCTGGAAAAGAACGTCTTCTTGAAAACAGTAGAGAGGCAGCATTTTTTACATTCTCCCTATCAAATGTAATGAAATGGTATTTCCTCATAGCAGTGATAATTATTTCGACAGTGGCGTGTGTAATTTTATATTTGGCAGCTTCCGGAACTATACCTCCTAACAAATTTCAAGTCTTCGCAAAATCAGCTACAATATTAGTATCGTTTATTTTTGCCGGAGATATCTTTGTGATATTCATGAGATACATGGCTGTTAGCAAAGAGGCCAAGGATGCGTATAAATGTTTCACTCAGATGCTACTTCGATCGAGTTCAACCCAAGCGGAAGCGATGCAATCATTTGAAGATTATAACATTTCGCTGATTCTTGGGCCTCCCATTCTTCTTGGCGTTTACCTCAAGTACAAGGACACGCTAAATGAACGATATCGTAAACTTCATGGATGAACGATGAGGTGTTAGGGTTATGGCGACGACTATTCCCGAAGCATTCAAGATTCTCAAATCCAACGTGGAGATAACAAATCTTCAAGGGACAACCGTCTCAACAAGGCAGCAAAATGTTCGCGATGCTGTTCAGGACAGCCTCACAGTTCTGGACTCTTTCTTATCAGGCTCATACTCTAGATCGACTCTCATTGCTCCCTTAAAAGATGCTGATATTGATGTTTTCATTGTGCTGGATGCAAAATACTATTGGAATTACAATGGTCAAAATGGTGGCCAGGCTGGCTTACTTGATTTGTTAAAACGGACTTTAAAGAAAACGTATCCAAAAACTCCCGACATCAGCAGGAACGGTCAAGCCGTAACTGTTCAGTTCACAGATTTTAGCGTGGATGTTGTTCCTGGCTTCAACCGGGATGGAGGTGGATATCTAATCCCAAACTCAATCGCTCAGAGTTGGCTCTCCACCGACCCCAAAAAGCATGTTGAAATCTGGACTGCCGCTAATAAAGCGCACAACTGGGACTTAGTTCCACTGATCAAAATGATAAAAGCCTGGAACAAAACCATTAGCTCATTTTTTCAGTCCTTCCATTTGGAGACAATGGTTTTGCAAATTCTAGACAAAGTGACGATTTCCGATTTTCCGTCAGGCGCGAGGTATTTTTTTGACAAGGGTAGAGATTATGTCACGAAGAAAAACCCCGATCCGGCTGGATATGGAGATGACATAGGGAGTTATTTGAACACGCAGGAAAAAGTTAGCAACGCAGTGAGTAGATTTAGCACGGCTTATACAAGAGCATTGAAGGCTGAGGATTTGGCGCAACAAGGGAAAATTGATGATGCCATAGTAATGTGGAGATTAGTTTTTGGTGATTACTTTCCTGCGTATAGGTGACGGTTATGATGGAAGTGACGACTCTCTCGGAGAAAATAGTAACCAAACCTAAAGAACAAATCATTGAAGAAGCTCAACGTTTATATCGTGATTGTCTTTACACCTCACGAAGTCACTTCATTGTTGCTCGATTTTGGCAAAATTTACATTTATGGGTAGGAGTCCCAACAGTTATTCTTGCCGGTGTCACAGGTACTTTAGCATTTGCAGAGTTTAGGCAATTGGCTGGAATACTGTCCATCATTATTGTGGTCCTTACGTCGATTACCACATTTCTTAATCCTAAAGAACAGGCAAACTCACATCGTACTGCTGGGAATAACTATGACTCTCTGATGTCGAAAATTCGGATTTTTTGGTCGATAGATTGCTGGAGGGAAGATTCTGATAGCTTGTTAACTGAAAAACTAAAATCCTATTCTGAAGAACGTGATAGATTAAATCGAGATTGCTCCCAACCTTTCAAATGGGCTTGTAAAAGGGCAAAACAAGCTATACAAGAAGGAGAGGCGGATTACCTTCTAAATAGTAGCAACAAAGAGTAGGTGGATGGAACTTGGCGTAGTCCTTTCTGAGCCTATAGCCCTGGCAGGTGAATTCGTAAGATGCTGAAATGAGTGCATTTTTGTGCTAAAAAAAGTATGTCATATAATGTTAGCACATTATGGCTTCCCGCCGCAGCCACTTCCAATCCGCGCTTTGCGTGCTCCTGGCCCTTGACGTCTTCAAAATCGAGCTCATCGAATGAGTTGTCGCTCCATATTGAATCGAGGTCGGTTTTGGAAACGGGCAGGTCTGAGCGGCCGTTAAGATATTCGACCACTTCGGAGAGATGGTTCACCGGACGAACGGAAAACGGGGGACGCATTTCGGAAGACGGAGGACAGAAGACAGAGGACGGAGGACAGGGGACAGAGGACGGAGGACAGATTGCTGAATTTCCGTCTTCCGTCTTCAGTCTTCCGTCTTCCGTCAGCACTGCGGCCTCCCGGGCGTTTGCGGCGGGAAGGATAAAGTCGCTGTAGCCGGTGTCCCTCGCCTGGATGGCCATCGGCAGGCATCCGGCAACCGGCTTTACCCTGCCGTCGAGCGCCAGTTCTCCGCAAAAGATCATTTTGGCTGCTTTTTCCGCCGTCACAATCCCGAGTGCCGCAAGTATCCCCACCGCGATCGGCAAATCGAACCCCGCGCCTTCTTTCTTGAGGGCCGCCGGCGCCAGGTTGACGGTGATCCGCTCGAAAGGGAAGGGATATCCGGAGTTCTGGATCGCGGCTTTAACTCTATCCTTGCTTTCTTTCACGATATTGTCGGGAAGGCCGACTGTGGCGAAGCCGGGGAGGCCGGAAGCCAGGTCCACCTCGACTTCGACGAGGATGGCGTCGATGCCGAGAAGAGAGCAGGTGTAGGTTTTGGCGATCAAAGCCGTTCTTTCATGAGTTTGTTTGAGATTACGTCTGCCATTATTTGCACAAATCGGGATGGAAGGCAAACTATATGCTGTCGGTGGATCAAGTGATTTCGTAAGGTTTTTCCAATTGCTAAGGCGGCTCTCAACGTGCATAATTCAGTCATTGGAGGGGAAAGCGAGATGCCGCCCTTTCTTCGATGACACTATCTTGTTGGAGGCGCCCCATGAAAGCATATGAATATTATGCCGAAATCCTTCCGGATGGGCATTTGTCCATTCCCGACGATCTCAGGGAAAAGCTGAAACTGGATTCGAAGGTCAGAGTTATGCTTTTTCTGGAAGATGACGACACTGTTTGGGAAAAGCTTACTATTTCCGAGTTCGTTGCAGGGTATGCCGAAAAAGATTCACTTTATGATAGCCTATAGATTCGGCGATATCGTCCTCATTGGATTCCCGCACACTAACCTGCATGGGGTTTCTAAAAGGCCTGCGATTGTGATGTATGACTCGGGCGACCAAGACATTCTTGTCGCCAGAGTAACCGCCCAACTGTATGCGACTGACGCAGATTACAAAATTGTTGACTGGCAGAGATGCGGTCTTGTGGCTGAATCCTTTGTAAGGCTCGGCAAGATGGCAACGATACAAAAAAGTCTGGTTATCAGGCAACTGGGTGCGGTGGAATCTGGAGAAGTGGAGCATTTGAAATCGATCCTCAGAAAGATGTTTTCACTGTAGAGACTGCATTTAATTCACATGAAACGTAGGGGCGGGGGTACCCGGCAGGCCGGAGTTGAGGTTTGTTAGAGCGTTGTTTTCGAACCTGAAAACAGTGCTCTAAGACCAAAAAAGGCCTATTTGTTGAACACTTATTCTAGAACATCAGTGTATTAGCTTGGACCCAATGCCGGACCCCGGGGAGGCCGGAAGCCAGGTCAACTTCGACCTCTACCAGGATGGCGTCGATGCCGAGAAGAGAGCAGGTGTAGGTTTTGGCGATCATGGCATGCTGTCCGTTTTGAGTTGAGATTAGTATTCTTGGTCGCTATTATTTGCATAAAAGCGAGATGATAGCAATGATACAGGATCGGATCTGTCTGGGATAGGTAGGGGTCAAACCTGATCCGTGTTGTCCCGGAACTTTTCTCGTGTTTATGTCAGTTGAAGGAATCATCTCGGCATTTAACCAGCACTAATCCGAAGATTGAGTTAGATTGACCATGCCCAGAGGCAGACGGCACTTCCTGCCCGGATATGTTTGGCACATAACTCACCGGTGCCACAAGAAAGAATTCCTGCTCAAATTTGCAAGAGACCGCCGGTTATGGATGACCTGGCTATTTGAGGCCAGGAAACGATATGGGCTAAGCATCCTCAACTACGTCGCCACGTCCAACCATATCCATCTGCTGGTGCTGGACCGCGGAGAGCGAGGGGTAATATCCAGATCGATGCAACTGGTTTCCGGCCGTACTGCACAAGCGTTCAATATAAGAAAGAAGCGGAAGGGGGCCTTCTGGGAGGACCGCTACCACGCGACTGCAGTAGACACGGACCATCATCTTGCCAGTTGCATGACATACATCGATCTAAACATGGTTCGCGCTGGAGTAGTCAAACACCCCTCTGAATGGGAATCCGGCGGATATGCTGAATTACTGACAGATCGGGAGCGCAACCCGATACTTGATCATGGCTCGATTTTGGAGTTCTTAGGTGCAGACTCTATTGAGGCACTGCGGAGGCTGCGCGGCGAATGGGTCAGGGGAGCGATTGCGCGCAACGACTTGGTCCGGGAAAGCAAATGGACAGAGAGCGTTGCCGTGGGGAACAAAGGTTTCGTTGAGACAGTAAAGACAAAGTTAGGATTACGAGCAAAGGGGCGAAGAATTTCAGGAAGGGAACACGACTTCACACTTCGAGAACCGCAAGACCTTTTCGGTGGTGGTTGCGATGCTTAAGAGGCGGCGGTATTGATCTGGGCTGGCAGCATCTCTCCGGTTTTCGACAGCTTCCAGGCGACAGCAACGGAAACAGGGTCAAAATTGAGATACCTAGTCAATGATTCCGAACACTTATAGATATAGGTATTTTAAGTACATCAATAATATTAGGTGGTTGGATTAGTCAGACCCCAGACCCGACTCACCACTAGAACCCTTAGTCCAAGACGGTCTGCATACAATTTTGCTTGATCCTTGCCCCTTTGAAAGCCTCGCGTGCATTTCCAGGCCCCATCTTTAACTGCTGAGGCCAGGCTCTTCGACACAGTTCGTAGCCGCTTTATTAGGCCAAGATCACGCCGACCACCCCAGGTGAGTGCACTCCACACGTAAGGGTCATGCTGGGCTTCGTTGGGGTAGATAAAGTTCAAATCCTGAGAATCGATGATAATCCTGTAATGGTATTTACTTGCCACTGTTTCTTTGGGACACCAGTAGGCAAAGGGTTCCCCGTCGGGTTGAAACGAGCAGAAGGTAATTATGCAAGATGGAGAGGTCGAACTGGCAAACCCTAAGGAAAAACGCAGTGCTGAGAGGTTGGCTACCTCTTCAACTTTGTAAGTTGCAAAAAATTTACTACGCATCTCGGTAGAGGTCGGACTTCGATTAAAAAGGAGAGTACTTGCAGGCTGAATCATACAAACTCGGCCGTCTTTTTTTGTCAGGGCGGCTGCTTTAGGCAAGAAAAGGGTTCCTATTTGTTTGTCGGCTATCTTCCAACAATAGTTGGTTGCCCATTTGAGTGCGGCTGGTGTAACGGTCTTTTCCCCCCAAGGTGCATTGCCAATTACCAAATCATATTTTGCTAAATCTTGCGTTGTGCTTATTCCATGGACATCTTCAGAGAAAAAATCAACTGCCTGGAGTGTGATACCACGGAGTTTTGGAAATCTCACTTGGGTCCAGTAATGGCGAGGGTCAATCTCATCACACATGGCGAGATAAAGGCTGAATGATGCAACCGCGATTGCTCTTGGTTCAATGTCAATACCAAATAAGTATTGCTCTATAAGGGACCGAAGGAATGAGGCGGTCGGCTCTTTTCCAGCATTGGCCTTTCTCCATCTATGAACAAGCCGCTGAAACACTTTCACCAGGAAGGCACCAGAGCCACACGCAGGATCGAGAATCTTCAATTCATAACCAACACCATTCCATGGCAGAACTTTATCAAGCATGAAATCAACTAAATATAGAGGAGTATAATGCTCACCCCCGCCTCCATCAAGGATATCCTCGTCATCAGGCGCACTCCCGGCTTCATCACGGTTATCTCGATTATCTACGTTATCTGTTTGTCCCTTTACAAATTCTTCGTAAATGCTGCTGATAAACTCTAATGGCAAAGCGTCGAATGAATAGAGTGGCCAAAGACATAGCTGACCATCCTCCATCTGCATATCACCTTTTATGAATTGGGAGAGTACGTTCAGATGAGTTTGTGTCACGAGGAGCTTTTCTTGTTCCCAATCGTCAGGAAACATATCGCCGTTAAAGCGGTCATCCAACCATTCAAACAAAGCATATGTATCACGTTTGTTAATTAAGATTTCGGATAGCGATGAGTACAGGCCTAATAAGATCCCTTTCGCATTTAGATTTGTAAGTTGACTATCGTTGAGGGCAGGATTACCAGTGCTGTCTTTTCGTTGGAATAAAAATTGGATAAATATGAGCCGTGCAAGTAAGTCATGGACTACGTTTTCTGGAATGTCATGCGCGAGCTTCCGCCTGACAAATTTAAGGTTTGATAATAACCTCTTGTCTGCTCTCTGATTATACGGAAAGCGATCTTTATGAGTGCTTAAAAAATGCCCTGATGCCAGATAAATCCAATGTAGGCCTTCCAAAAAGGTATCAATATCTGACATAGATTTTAAGCCAGCATGTTCAACAGGCTCCAAAGAAAAAGAATCGTGATCGAATTTCGGGACCTCATAGCAACTCCAAACACGAATTTGATGCGGCTCAACGACAATCAAAAGCGGCGATCTGCAGAAATTCCAGGAGAGTCGGTGGATTTCCCCTAAAGTTGTGTTTGATAGTGCTTTGGGAACTGAACATACAATGGCTATTGGGGGCTCAGTTTCATCAGAGGAGGGATTGCCCGTGAGCACGCCAAATCTAACCTCGCGCCCATCTGTTCTTCTTTGTATTGGTTCTTCTAATTTCTGTCGAACGAGCCCTGCATATACTTCAGGGCCAGCGCCAGATGGTTTGAATATCTCTTGCGCCGAAGGCCACTGCAATTTATCGTGCAGGGCAGAAAAAATGGAGTTCATTCAAAATCTCCAATCTTGACCGGCGCGCCAGCTGGTAACGCACATGGCACATCTGCTCGCCGTTTAGGCTCCCATAATGGACGCGCGAAGGATCATCATCTGGCACAACAGTGCAAGGCCGGTCTTCATTACAATAATTTGCGGAACTTTACAAGCAGTTTCGCGCTTATAGCACGACCGACGATTGATTGCGTCATTGGGTCTGACCCAATGCCGTTAACTTAAGGGAAAAAGTTATTCTTTCGCGTACTTATGCACTCAACATGTAGGATGGGTGAGCGGAGCGAATCCCATCGCTTTGCATAAGTGTGTTGGTTTGCGTGCTCTGAGGCCGAGTTGCCTCGGCCGTGTAGTGTCAGCCGCATGATTGCGCCGATCGAACGAACCAGAAAGCGTTACGAATTCAATAAGTTGCTTAAGTTAACGGCATTGGGTCTGACCAGGCCATGGCGGTGATATTAAAGAACATTTGCAATTGTAGCCTCCTCTAAGTATTTGAAGGTACAAGGGTGACTGTTCGAAAATAACCCACTTTTTGCCGCGACCCCAAGACACCTTTACTTTTGAGCATTTCGCCCATACTGATTAATCCTTTCTTCCCGGAGTAGATTGAATCATGCTTCCCCTGACGAATGCCTTGAGGATTAAACTATCCGGCGAGCGTAGTGCGACTTCTTTCACGATGGAAGCGCTGAGCCAGGGCTGCTCAGAGGCTCACTTGGTCAGCGCCCGCGGAGGCCCGGTTCCATATCTACGCACCCCGTATCTCACGAGCGTGAAGGATCTCGTTTGGTTGCATCTGCCGAACGTCTTTGGATTCAAGTGTGATGACGGCCATCGTTTCTCCAGTTCCCTTGACAAACTCAACCTCGACGGCAACGCCATTCTTGTAACAGTGAACGACAGCCCCGATATCTCCACGGTTCAGTCCATATTCCGGCAGGTCTCGATCTAAGACTACAGTATCCAACTCCTGGATCATTTTGAGCTCCTCTTTCTTACTTGCCTCTTGGGTATGCCGTGACAAAGCGCAGGGCACTTTGTCCCGTCTCCACAATCCAGATTGTACGCACCTGTGCCCTCGTTCCTGTTGGCGTCAACAAGGCTCCTTCCACCACATATTTCGTGCCAAAAGGGGTGTCGATTTCTTCGACGACCATACCATCGGCAGCTACTGAAAGAAGACCATCTTTCAATTCAGCAGCGTTTTCCCTGCTATAGCCCAATGCTCTGAAGTATTTGGCCTTGGCCTTTCCCACCGGGTGTTCTTCAGACAGAAGGTAGCGGACAATTTTCATTTCTGGAACGACGAGTTCATTACTTCTCGGAAGTCTCATTTTCTCAGCGCTTCTCTCCCCCAATAGCAGTGCAAGGTTCCAGCGTCCGGAAAAATGTTGAGCTAGATACACATGATTTTTTATCAGTTCACGACAGAACTGGCAAGCAAATGTAGAGCCAGGAATATGCCAAGATTCAGGGGTTAGAATGTCCTATAACGTTAGCACATTATGGCTTCCCTCCGCAGCCGCTTCCAATCCTCGCTTCGCGTGCTCCCGGCCCTTGACGTCTTCAAAATCGAGCTCATCGGAGGGGGCGCCGTTCCAAATTGAATCCATGTCGGTTCCGGAAACGGGCAGGTCGGAAGACGGAGGACAGATGACGGAGGACAGAAGACAGAAGACGGAGGACGGAGGACCTCAAACACAGCGCGGACGATAGAACACATCCAGCGGTCGGCCTTCCGCGCTACGCGGGGTGTCACGCTGAGGGGTGTGTCCGTGAGACCCTTAACGCTGTAATTACGAGTGTCGTTAGCAGGTCCGATGCGAGAATGGCGTAGATACCGAGTCGGGAGCATGTGTGGGTTTTGGCGATCATGAAAGCGGCGGCCCCCGTTAGTTATTCCGGCGCCCATTTTCCGTGCTGTTTAATTTCCTCGTACATTGCATCGGGGGCCAAGTCAATCTCGCCCGGCCACGTTACTACTCCAAGCTCAATATGCGCCTGTGTGAACAATGCCTGATCGCGCAAGAGGGCGAAAACGCCGGCCTCGTCCGAGAAGATGAGGCGCGACATATCAATCCATCCTTCGATGTCATCAAGGAAACGGACACGAAGCTGATAGTCGGGAAGGACGGTGACTTCCGCAACCCGCCATGATGCTGTCGGGATTATTCCAGTGGAGCAATCTTGTGAGGTATTTGTTTTGCTGCACATAATTCCCAATCCTCCATGAGTTCCGAACGATGCTGTGCCGCCCATTCCAAAACGAGAGCCAATGCTCTTCGAGGCAATTTGCCTAATAGATTTCCAGGGTCTGAATGTTTATAAGCGCCTCGGATTCGGAATACAATGCATGAAATTGCGGCGGCGCATGATCCGCCCGGAACATTTGGATTATTATCCCATAAAAGGCGCTAATTGTTGGCATTTCCTTACTCCTCGGTTTCACACGCAATGTTTACCGATTCAGCTCGAAAGGGAAATGATATATCGAGAGTTCCGGAAATATTATTGGCATGAATTAGGAGGAATGGCAACGCCGAGTTTTTCCTGCGGCTAAAGCCTGCTAATAGTAAGTAGCGTTCAAGATTAAAGTAATCGAAAAGAGCGGGGGAATGATTCCCCCGCGCCCTGCCACTCCCGCGAAACGCGGGATTCGGCCACACGCAGGCGCGTGGGGCCGAGAGCTAGGCGTTGATGGCGACTGGCCACGTGTGCCGCGTGGCCGCCGCCACAACGCCATATGAGCCGCGTAGCGGCGAGGGGGTGTGGGGGGGCTGGCTCCCCACTCTTTTTGGCGTCTTTTTGTATTCACTTGAACGCAACTCGGTATAAAAGGGTCTCTCACCACTAACCGGTTTGGGGGTAGGGCCATGTTACGAGGCATATCCGCTGTTCTGGATCGCCGCCTTGACGCGGTCTTTGCTCTACTCGCCAGGCAATTTTACGGGCTGCGCTAACTTCGAAGCGAGTTGACCAATCCGGACGTTCCTGAGTGATCAACTTCGCGGAGCGCGGGAGGCCGACCAACGGGGAAGCCGGGAATCCACCCATACATCCACGGTCCCTTCCGAGACACATTCCAGCCCGGATCGTAGAATTTGTCTAATTATCAGTAAAGTGGCAGCCGATTTTCACATGGAATGGACAGGCAGTACATCGCCTTTGTGACTGGTCGAAGAAATTCGTACAGTCCCGAGCATTTATCAGAGTTTCTGTTGAGGTGAAAATTACGATTCGGACCGCACGGGAAGATTCAAAATGCATTCCTCTTCATCTTACACCGCCGCTGCACCGCGTATCTATCTGGATCTTGATGAGGCCAAACGCGAGAAGACAAAAAAGGACTACCATCATCACGTATTCCGGATCCCGAGCTTGCGCGCGTTCGGACTGCCCCTGATCGCCCTGGCTGTCCTTGCGCACAACTTGTATCTCACCCCGACGCCCTCCGCCTGGCCGGATTTCGAGCGCCTTCTCACCCTGTATATGTTCTACATAGTGGTGTCATGGCTTATTCTGCGGGTCTTTTACAGCAAGGTTCAAAAGTTCCACCTCGGACTGTTTTTTCTGCTTTTCGATATCATCCTCTTCCTCGTTGCCATCTATTATTCCGGGGGAGAGAAGAGCTGGCTTTTTTTCCTCTTGATGGTGAGGACGGCCGACCAGACAAGGACCACCAAGCGGAACACGATGCTTTTTGCGATTGCTTCGACCGCGAGCTATATGCTGCTGATGCTGTACCTTGCGTATTTTGAAAGGCGTGCGCTGTCGCTTCCTGCGGAACTGACGAAAGTCAGCTTCATCTTTGGTTCGAATATGTATCTCTCTTTCGTAGCGGAGGCTTCAGACTATCTCAGAAAAAGCATGATCTCGGCTATCCGCGTTTCGAGGGATCTCATTCGGCAGCTCGAATCCCGGTCAAGCGCCTTGCTGGCGAGCGAAAGAGACTATCGAGCGCTGGTCGAGGGATCGATTCAAGGCATATTCATCCATCAACATGGCGTTATCCAGTTGGCCAACCCCGCTGTCGCGCGGATCTTCGGCTATGAGAGCGCCGACGTTCTTGTCGGTTTGGGCTATATCACGTTGGTCGCCGAGCAAGAGCGAGATCGATTAGAGGGATACGTGGCCGCCTTCAAGGAAGGTCTGTCGGACCATGAACGCTTCGAATACATGGGAGTGCGCAGGGACGGAACGTTTGTATGGATTGAGTGCCTGGTGTCGCACGTTATGTGGCGTGGCGCGCCCGCCGTCCAAGCCACCCTTCAGGATATTACGGCGCGCAGGGAAGCCGAAGAGGAGCGGCGGCGGCTTGCGGCGCACTTACAACAGGTGCAGAAACTGGAGGCTCTCGGAACTTTAGCCGGTGGCATTGCCCATGATTTCAATAACATCCTTGCCGCTATCATGGGCTTCACCGAGCTGAGCCTGTTCAAAATTTCAGAGGACAACCCGGTTCGAAGCAACCTGGAGCAGGTATTAAAGGCTGCTTCACGCGCGTCAGAGGTCGTGAAACAAATTCTCACTTTCACACGTCGAGGGGTGCAGGAGCGAAAACCTGTAAGAATAGCTCCCATTGTTCTGGACGCGTTAAAACTTTTGCGCTCTTCATTGCCATCGACAATCGAAATTCGCCAGGAAGTTGAAGCCGGGCCAGGCCAAGATTTTGTTCTTGCAGATCCTGGCCAGATCCATCAGGTGTTGATGAATCTCGGCGCCAATGCCGGCCACGCAATGAGAAACAGAGGAGGCGCCCTGGCCGTAAAATTGTCTGTAATGTCCCATGTATCGCAGCTCCCGACGCATCCTGAATTGAAAGCCGGACTTTATACCTGTGTCACAGTGAGTGATACGGGTGATGGGATGGATTCGGCAGTCCTGCAGCGCATATTCGATCCTTACTTCACCACCAAAGGACCCGGGGAAGGAACCGGTCTCGGGCTTTCCGTGGTTCAGGGAATCGTCAAAAGCCATAGTGGAGCGATCACCGTCAGAAGCGAACCAGGGCGGGGTACTGCCTTTACTGTCTATCTACCTGGACTTGAAAACGTAGAGGCGGAAGATGTCAAAGAATTGCAAGCCGTTGCAACCGGCAGTGGGAGAATACTTCTGGTTGACGATGAAGAAGCGCTTGTGGATTTTGGCAAGGAAACATTGGAGGCGCTTGGCTACCAAGTCACCGCTACTACAAGCAGCCTGGACGCGCTGGAAAGTTTTCGCGCACAACCTGATGCATTTGACCTGGTCATCACTGATATGACGATGCCATTTCTCAACGGCAGAGGACTAACTGAAAAAATCATCGCTCTACGTTCGGACACGCCGATCATTTTGTCCACCGGATTTTCCGATCTGCTCAATGAAGAACAAGCTAAGGAGGCCGGGATCCGAGAATTTGTCATGAAGCCTTATGAAATCCGCACCCTCGCGGGAGCTGTTCGAAAAGCATTGGAGCAAAAATAAGATACCTCTCCCCTGCCTTGAGAAAAGGGACGCCAAAATGTTCGCCCTTCCCGAATCATTTGTTTACCGAATCGCTGGGCGGCTCGGCATTGAGTCGAACCAAAGTAACTCTCTTACGAAAAGTTCGTCGGGGCTGGAAGCCCCTCCTACAAAAAATAACGAACTTTTCATGGTTTCAGGGTGCCCCCGGAGGGGCGTGAACAACTGCTTCATACCAAAGTTAAAAGCTTAGAAAATACTCGATTTGACGGCTTGGAAGCACTTTTCGGGCGCCGAAAGGTTAAGTCTAAGGCGGCCCGGGGTCAGTGTCGGGATGACCCAGCTATTTCCACATCATGTTCAGTTGTCTGTCTAAGCGCTGTCAGTCCGCTTCACTACCGCAGCAGTGCCCGGAAGGAAAATTCACCCTCAGGTGGATTGAGAAGCTTTGCCTTAATCATGTCGCGGATTTGTCGCACTCTGGCCAGTTGCTCTTCACGCGCGCCTTCGACCGCAGCCGGATCGGGAAACGGCCAATGGAGTCTTCTTGTGATTCCGGGGAAAACAGGACATTTCAGTTCGGTGTCGGCACAGACGGTGATGACGTAGTTAAAGAGCCGCCCCTGTTTATATAGCTCAAAGACGTTGCGAGGTTTGTTTTCTGCAATATCAAACCCCTCTTCTTTCATTACCTCCGCAACCATAGGGTTTACCCGCTCCGCCGGATCAAGCCCTGCACTTTCCACATGAAGCTTCTCTCCACCGAACCTTTT
>Ga0326728_10017276_pt1 | contig 14498 bp, 9 predicted proteins | sample MB3enrmetagenome_FD_207602 | JGI IMG/M metagenome (GOLD analysis project Ga0326728, IMG submission 207602) | Lab enriched peat soil microbial communities from McLean, Ithaca, NY, United States - MB31MN | ecosystem: Environmental > Terrestrial > Soil > Wetlands > Peat | place: USA: New York...
TCCAGGAGTTCTGCGAAATCGCGAATCTGTGCCCTGTCCCCTGCTGTCCGCCTCATATCCTGGGCGTCATCAATCTGCGCGGCGAATTGATCTGCCTGATCGATCCGCGCCATGCGCTGAGCCTGACCTCCGCGGCGAAGGGTAACCAGCAGGCGGTGATTGTCGGACGCGAGACGCAATGCCTTGGCATTGCGGTGGATGCCGTGGATGACGTTGTCTATCTCGGCAAAGACGCTTTACAGGCGCCGTCCGCCTTGCTGTGCGAGCGGGGCGGCAGCGACATTCTGGGAACGGTGCCCTACGCGGGCCGACTCATGACGGTGCTGGACGTGCCAGCACTGTTGGCGCGCGAAGAGTGGATCGTCAATGAAAGTGTATGACCCATACCGATAGGGAGCATGCCATGTTCGTGAAAATGAAACTGCGGCGATTGATTCTGCTGGGCTACCTTGCCCCGCTGTTGCTTTTGCTGGGCGCCATGACGATCGTGTTCGTCAATCTGCAGGCGGCATCCGTGGCGGCGGCTTCGGTGCAGGCCTCGAATCAGACGCTGGGAGAGGCCCGCGATCTGATCTACAACCTGACCAGGATGCAACGCGCGGCGCGCGGGTTGCTGCTTTTTAATAATCCAACCTCGCGAGAGGCCTACCTGGATAGCCAGCGAGACTTCAAAAGCCGGATCGAACCGCTGACGGCACGCGTCAAGGACCCGCAGCAGCAGGAAACGCTGCGCAACCTGCTGGCCGCAGGGCAAAACCTGTGTGCGCTGGACGACGGCTTTCTTTCGTTGATCGATGCCGGAAAGCAGGCGCAGGCGGAAGCACAGTTTCGCAGCGGTCGCGGTATTCAGGAGTCGAACGTGCTGGATTCGTTGTGGAGCCAGTTCAGGCAACGCGAATCTGAAATCGTGAATGAAAGGCAGGCCAGCTATGACTCGGCCATGGCGCTCGTCACCAACTCCATTGTTTACGGCGTGCTGGGCGCAACGGCCTTGTCCGTCGCTCTGGGGCTATGGCTGGCCGCGGTGATCAGCCGCAATATCACGAGCAATGCAGCTCAGTTATCCGAGGCGGCCAGCGAAATTGCCGCCACCATCGCACAGCATGAACGCACGGCGAATCAGCAGGCGACGGCGGCCAATGAAACGTCGTCAACGATCGAAGAGTTGGCCGTTTCCTCTCAGCGCTCGTCCGAGCAGGCATCCAATGCGGCGGTGCTGGCTGAAAAGTCGGGCAGCGCAACCGGGCAGGGCGGCGAAGCGATTCGCCTGGCGGTGAACGCGATGGCCGAGCTTAAAAACCAGATCGGCGCGATGGCGGAGCAGATTTTGCATCTTGGCGAGCAGACCGGGCAGATCGGAAATATCGCTCAACTGGTGCGTGAACTGTCGGCGCAGATCAATATGCTGGCGCTGAATGCCGCAGTGGAAGCCGCACGCGCCGGCGAACATGGCAAGGGTTTTGCGGTTGTGGCCAGTGAAGTGCGCAAATTGGCCGACGAAAGCAAAAAGGCCGCGGTGCAAACCTCGGTTCTCGTCGACGATATTCAGAAGGCGACCCACTCGACCGTGATCATGACTGACGAAGGCACCCGCACGGTTGCGGAGGTCACCCGGCTGGCAGACCGGGTCGCCTCGCTGTTCGAATCGCTGTCGGACATGGCTTCCAGCGTGAATGAAAATTCCCAGCAGGTGATGTTGAATGCCAAGCAGCAGGCTGCGGCATTCAATCAGGTGGTCGAAGCGACCAACAGCATTGCTTCCGGCACCAAGGAAACCGCCGCGGGCATCAGCCAGACCAAGGCTGGCGTGGAAAAACTGAATCAGGCGGCGGAAAACCTCCGGGCAATCGTGTGACTCAATGGATGAATCCGCCATGATTGAGGATCCCGATCTGTTCCGCCTGTTCAAGGCGGAAAGCGAAGAGCACCTCGCCAGTATCGACGATGGCCTGCTGCGCCTGGAAAAGAATCCGGCCGATGCGGCGCTGCTCGAAGCCGTATTTCGTGAGTCGCACAGCCTGAAGGGGGCTGCGCGCATGCTGGGGCTCGGACGGATCGAGAACATCGCGCATGAACTGGAAAGTGCCCTCAATGCGGCGCGCAAGGGCGAGTCCCCGATCACGCCGGCTGTCAGCGAACGCCTGAGCACGATGTTGGGCGAACTGCGGCGGCATGTTCAGCAGGCGCTGTCGCCTCCGGCAAGCGAGCCTGAGCCGACCGGGACGCTCACACCGCCAGCGCCGCCCTCGGAGCCGGTCGCCGTCGTGTCGGTGCAATCGACGGTGGCGTCCGCCGGCGAGATGTTTCATATCGAGACCGTACGGGTCGAAACGCACAAGCTGGATGCGCTGTTGACCCAGGTGGGCGAACTGGCCGTCACCCAAGTCAGGGCGCAGCACCGCCTGGCGCAGATCGATGCATTGCTTGAACAATGGACGCTACAGGGGCGCAGCCGCCGGGGACGCGGCGAGTCGTCCGGTCCGCCGGCCCCGCTGCTCAAGCAGATCCGCGATGGTTTGTTCGAAGACAGTGCGCGCCTGGAATTCAGTGTCAATCAGCTGGAGGACCAGGTGCACAGCATGCGGCTTCTGCCATTGTCGACGGTCTTTTCCCTGTTTCCCCGCATGACCCGCGATCTGGCACGGCAGCAGGGCAAAGAGGTGGATCTGCAGACAGAGGGCGGAGAGATCTGCGTCGACAAGCGCGTTCTGGAAGAAATGAAAGACCCCCTGATGCACTTGATCCGCAATGCCATTGATCACGGTATCGAGTTGCCCGGGGAGCGTACGGCAAGCGGCAAGCCTGCTTGCGGAACAATCGGTTTAAGCGCGCGCGTTGAAAACGGGCAGGTGTCGCTTGAGGTCCGGGACGATGGTCGCGGACTCGATCTTGCGGCCATCCGCAGGGAGGCCGTCAAACGCGGACTCGGTGATGTGGCGACGATCGATGCCATGTCGGCCGAGCATGTTCAGCAGTTGATATTTTCGCCGGGATTTACCACCAGTACCTATGTCACCGCACTGTCGGGGCGTGGCGTGGGGCTCGATGTCGTGCGCATCAACGTCGAACGCATGAAGGGGGCCATCCGGCTCAAAGCGGCACCCGGACGCGGCGTATCGGTGCATCTTCAGTTGCCGATCAGCCGTGCGACCACGCGGCTCTTGCTCGCCTGCGTGTCGGAGCGGCTGTTCGGTTTGCCGGTCGAATATGTTCTGACCTCGCGGCGCGTGAGCAGACAAGCCCTTTTTTCTCTGGACGGGCGTCCGGCCATCCTGCTGGACGGCCAGCCTATCATTGCCGTTTTCATGTCGGATCTGCTTGAGTTGCCTGAACGGGGGCCGGAAGCGGCTTTTCCCGACAGCCTGACCTGTATCGTGCTGCAAATCGATGGGGAGTGCATTGGCATGCTGGTCGACGATCTGCTGAGTGAAGAGGAGGTCGTACCCAAACCGCTGGGACCGCCGCTGCAGCGCGTGCGCAATGTCTCCGCGCTGGCCATGCTGGGCAGCGGCGATATCTGTCCGGTGTTGAATCCGGTCGATTTACTGCGCTCGGCGCACAAGTCGCGTACGTCATTGTCGAGGATTGAACAGGCTTCCCGGCAAGCCGCCGACAAGCCTTCGATTCTGCTGGTGGAAGATTCCGCGCTGATCCGCGCCATGGAGCAACGCATCCTGACCGATGCCGGTTACCGGGTGGTGACGGCGGTGGATGGTGTGGATGCTTTGCATGCACTGACGCAACACAGCTTTGCCGGTGTGGTTTCAGACATCATGATGCCGAATATGGACGGACTGACGCTGACAGGACATCTGCGCGCCGACACGCGTTACAGGCATCTTCCGGTCATTCTGGTGACTACGCTGGCGACGGATGAAGATAAACAGCGCGGACTCGAGGTGGGCGCCAATGCCTATATTCCCAAGCCCTCGTTTGACCAGTGCATCTTGCTGGATACCTTGAAGAGGCTGATAGCGCCATGATCCGTGTACTGTTGGTGGATGATTCGCCCATTGCGCTGCATTTGCTGCAGCGGTTGCTGCTGCGGGTTCCCGATATCGAAGTGGCAGGCACGGCGAGCAACGGCCACGAGGCGCTCGGATTATTGAAAGCGCTCGCCCCGGATGTCGTCTGTACCGACCTGCACATGCCGGAAATGAGCGGGCTGGAGCTGACCCGCCATATCATGCGCACCCAGCCGTGCCCCATTCTGGTTGTCAGCGTATCGGTTGAGCCTGGCTCTCCCAATGTTTTTCAGCTGCTGGAGGCCGGCGCGCTCGATGTTTTCCCCAAACCGCGCGATATCGAACGTTCAGACCCTGACGTGATTGCCCGCGAGCTGGCCAGCAAGATCCGCATTCTTGCCGGCGTGCACGTCTTTCGCCGCAAGGAAACGGGTGAACTACCCCGGCCTGAATTCACCCTGCAAAAGCCCACTTCCGCCCAGAGGATCCTGGTCATCGGCGCATCCACCGGCGGACCGGTTGCATTGCGAACCGTTCTTTCCGCCTTGCCGGCGGCGTTCCCGTGGCCTGTGCTCTGTGTTCAGCACATCAGTAAAGGCTTCATGGCGGAGCTGATGGTGTGGCTGGCGGGCTGTTGCCGTCTCAAGGTGGCCGCTGCCAGGCCGGGCGAGCGGCCGCAACCGGGCATTGTCCATTTCGCCCCCGAGGATACCCATCTGCAACTGAACGACAAAGGATGCTTCGAATTGTCGATCGCGCCCCCGGTGGAAGGGCATCGCCCTTCGGTCAGCGTCTCGATGCAATCGGCCGCACAGCGGTATGGCGCCAATGCGGTAGGCGTCCTGCTGACGGGGATGGGGCGCGATGGCGCCGAAGGCATGCTGGCGATATCCCGGGCCGGCGGCATCACGATTTCGCAGGATGAAGCCAGTTGTGTCGTGTATGGCATGCCCAAAGCCGCCGTGGGGCTGGGGGCGGTCCAGTATGAGCTTCCGCTGGAGAACATCGCCCCGGCATTGATCTCTCTGGCTACCGGCAGCGCGTCCAGGGGGAGGGCGAAATGAACGAACCAACCTCAACATTGATGTCCGTGCCCGAGATCCTCATTGTCGAGGATAGCCCGGTTGAAGCCGAAATTCTGCGCCGGATACTGGCCAGATCGGGCTACAAGGTCCGCCATGCGCAAAACGGTGTCGAGGGGCTCGAAAGTGCGCGCAGCCACCGCCCTATCCTGATGATGAGCGACATCAAAATGCCGCTGATGGATGGATACCAGCTCTGCCAGGCCATCAAATGCGATGCGGAACTCTGGAATATTCCCGTCATCCTTCTGACCGCCCTGTCCGAGCCGGATGACATTATCGAAGCCATCAATGCCGGTGCCGATGCCTACATTATCAAGCCATTCGAAGAGGTCAACCTGCTGGACCGCATCCATGCGCTGTTGAAAGCACCCTGTATCCGGAAACGCGCGGACGAACGGCGGCAAGAGGTGTTCTACTATGCGGGCAAGCGCCATACCATTGGCGGTAATGGCCAGCAGATGATGAATCTGCTGCTGTCGCTCTACGAAAACACCCTTAACCAGAACCGGGAGCTGGCCAACACTCAATCCCAGCTCTATCGCCTCAATGACAGCCTGGATAATCTGGTCAACGAACGTACTGCCGCCCTGACGGTGAGCGAAGCGAAATATCGCGGATTATTCGAAAGTTCGCGCGATGCGCTCATGATCCTCGCTCCGCCGTCGTGGACGTATTCCGATGCCAATCAGGCGACGCTCAACCTGTTTGGCGTGAGTGGCCTGGACGCGTTTTGCAGGATGGGGCCGCTCGATGTATCGCCTGAGATGCAGCCGGACGGTTTAACCTCCAAGGCCCTGTCGGAGTGTTATATCGCGCGTGCGCTCAGTGACGGCGCTTGTATGTTCGAATGGTTGCATCGCCGGATGAATGGAGAGTGTTTTGCCGCGGAGGTTCAGCTCATTCGCATCGAGGCCAATGGCGAGCTTGCGCTGCAGGCCACCGTGCGCGATATCAGCGAACGAAAAAAAGCCGACGAACAGTTGCGAAAACTCGCCCGGGCGGTCGAGCAGAGCACGGAAAGTGTCATTATCACCGACCTGGACGGCATCATCGAATATGTCAACGATGCTTTCCTGCGCGTGACCGGCTATGACCGGCAAGAGGTCATCGGACAGCATCCCCGCCTGCTGAAATCCGGCAGAACCCCGGATGCGGCCTACCAGAGTTTGTGGCGCGCACTGAAAAACGGCAACAGCTGGCAAGGAGAGTTCATCAACCGGCGCAAGGATGGCAGCGAGTATACCGATCAGGCGCGCATCATTCCCATTCACCAATGCGATGGTCATATCAGCCATTATGTCGCGGTGCAGGAGGATATCTCCGAAAAAAAGCGTCTGGCCGAAGAGCTCGATCATTACCGGCGACATCTCGAAGAGTTGATCGAAATGCGGACGCAACAGCTGGCGCAGGCCAAGGCCGAGGCGGAAGAAGCCAGCGCGGCCAAAAGTGCCTTCGTTGCCAATATGAGTCACGAGATCCGCACTCCGCTGAATGCCATCATCGGCCTGACGCACCTTTTGCGGCGCGGACACGTGGATGCGGCACAGCGCGAAAAACTGGAGAAAATTGTCGATGCATCCAGGCACCTGCTGGCGGTGATCAATGACATTCTTGATTTTTCCAAGATCGAAGCCGGCAAACTGAGCCTGAATATCACCGATTTTGCCCTGGATCGAATGCTGGACAATGTCATTTCCATGATCGCCCCCAAAGTACGTGAAAAGGGTCTGGAAATCATCACCGAGCGTGGCACGCTTCCCTCCGTACTGACGGGCGATTCGATCCGGCTGGCGCAGGCATTGCTCAATTATTTGTCCAATGCCGTCAAATTCACCGAACAGGGTGTCATCCGGGTCACGCTGTCCGCCAGTGAGATCACCGACAAGGATTTGCTGGTTCGTTTTGAGGTTGCGGACTCCGGCATCGGGATTCCGTCCGAGCGGATAAAGAGCCTGTTCTCCGCGTTCGAGCAGGCCGAAGCGTCGACTGCGCGCCGCTATGGCGGAACCGGTTTGGGGTTGGCGATCACCCAGCGGCTGGCGCATCTGATGGGCGGCGAGGTCGGGGTGACGAGCGTCACCGGGCAGGGCAGCACCTTCTGGTTTACCGCACGGCTGGGCCGAAGCAGTCTGAGTCTGGCCGCGCTGGCCGAGGCGCCTTCCATGGCGGAGCTGAGTCTGCTGCAGGCGCCAAGCGGAGCGCACATCTTGCTGGCGGAAGACAATTTGATCAACCAGGAGGTGGCGGTCGATCTTCTGAACGATGTCGGTCTCAAGGTCGAGGTCGCCAACGATGGCCATGAGGCGGTGGCCAAGGCTCGCGGGTGCGGCTTCGATCTGATTCTGATGGATATGCAAATGCCCGGTATGGATGGCCTGGAGGCCACGCGCGTCATCAGGCGCTTGCCCGGTTGCGCCACGCTGCCGATTCTCGCCATGACGGCCAATGCCTTTGATGAAGATCGCGAGCAGTGCCGTATGGCCGGCATGAACGATTTCATCGCCAAGCCGGTCGATCCGGCGCAATTGTATGCCAAGCTGGCCTATTGGTTGCCTTCGGCTGCGATAGACGCTGCCGTCGAGATCGAGCCCGAGGCGCTTCCTCCCCGGATTCTGACGATTCCCGGACTGAATGCCACCTGGGGCCTCAAATTGCAAAATGGTCATCCGGGCACGTATCTGCGCTTATTGCGGCTGTTTGTCGATGACCATGTTCACGATAGCGCGCGTCTGCTCGATTACTTGTCCGCCGAATCGCCAGACGAAGCCAGTGCATTGGCGCACACCCTGAAAGGCAGTGCGGGCAGCCTGGGGGCGACCACGGTGCAAAACATGGCTTCCGAACTGGAAACGGCGATCAAAGAACGGCGTGCACCGTCGCAGATCGAGCAGTTGGCGGTGATATTGAACAGTGAGATGCAGCAACTGACGGCGAGAATTTCCGCTGCGCTGCCGACTCCTTCCGCACGGGGGCCGGGTGGTGAAGTGGACCGCAAGGCAATGGATCAGCTGCTGGAAGCGCTTGCGCCCTTTCTTGTCGGCGCAAGCATGCAGGCCAATCAGCTGATCGAAGGCCGGGTGGCGGACATCAAAGCCGCCTACGGTCCGCTCGGAGAGACGCTGGTGAGCCAGATCGAGCATTTCCTCTATCCGGAAGCACTCGTGACGCTGAGCCGGATCGCGGACGCGCAAGACCGCTGATCCGCAACCCGCCAACCGCCCCGGGCGCATCCGCGCACCGGGGCTTATCCTCAGCTGATCTTGTTCATCAGCTTGAGATCCCAGTTTTCGATCATTCCATCCACCCGGGCCAGGTAGGCGGCGATGTGCTTCGACTCGAGGTGCTGATCCAGCAATGCCTTGCTTTCCCAGTTTTCGAAGAAGACGAAGACATTCGGCTTTTCCAGATCGCGATGCAGGTCGAACTGAATGAACCCGGCTTCCTTGCGGGTGGGGGCGACCAGTTCGAGCAAGGCTTGCTCGACCGTGGCTTCGGTTCCCGGTTTGGCGACGATGGTGGCGACGACGGTCAGTGCGGTCATGATGTATTCCTTAATCTGTCAGTGGGTGAGGTGTCTTACTGAGATGCAGTGTAATGGATAGAAATTAATCTGATTAGCGCCTATTATCGGAAAATACTGTCCGTACAGGCGAACAATGTGTTGAAACTGGATTTAATGGCGATCTTCGCTCTCGTCGCGGAATGCGGCAGTTTTACCGCCGCGGCGGCAAAGCTCGGACTGCCCAAGTCGACGGTCAGCCAGCGCGTGGCGGAGCTGGAAGAACAGGTCGGTTTGCGCTTGCTGCAAAGGACGACGCGCAAATTGAGTCTGACCGAAGCCGGACGTGTCTATCTCGGCCATTGTCAGGCGATGATGGAAGAGATGCATGCCGCGGACGCCGCCCTCTCGGCCTTGCGAGATGCCCCTTCGGGGGAATTGCGGCTGACGGCGCCTGAAGCCTCGGCACACCGGTTGTTACCGCCGATGCTGGCTGCATTCTCTGATGCTTATCCACAGGTCGCATTGCAATTGATCGTTTCGGATCAGCATCTCGATCTGGTTTCGGAAAGAATCGATCTGGCTTTTCGCACCGGTCGTCTTGAGGACTCCAGTTTTGTCTCGCGCAAGCTGGGGCGGGTAAAGCGTGTGCTGGTGGCCGCCCCTGACTATCTTGACCGGCTGGGACGTCCTGACGTGCTGTCCAGTCTGGCGCAGCATCATTGCCTGGTGCATCAGTCCGCACCGCATTGGCTTTTCGAAGAGGGAAACGCAGAGCAGAGCATCACGCCCATGCCTGCGCTGAGAAGCAACAGTCTGGTCTATCTATTGCAAATGGCGCTGTTGGGGCGGGGCATTGCCATGTTGCCCGCGTTTATGTGCGCCGAAGAATTGGCCTCGGGGCGTCTCGAACGCGTTTTGCCCGGCGAGCGGCTGGTACCCAATGCGTATTACGCGATCTATCCCAGCCGCAGCCACCTTCCCGCCGCCTTGTCCGCCATGCTCGAATTCGTCAGGAAATGGGATCTGGCGCGTTTGATCGAGCCTGGCGAATGGCATCCATGAGTCGGCAGATGGATTCCGGTTTGGACTTTATCCGGGGCTGTGAGAAAATGCCGGCCCCGCAACTCCCCCGGAATTGCGGGTTCTTTTTGTTAGAAACCGCCCCAGAGTTACGATGATTACATTCCGTCAAAAAAAGAAAGCCCAGCGCTCGCGCCTGCGTTTTGCACAATCCTCTTGTTCGACCTCCTGTCCTTCTGCGACGTGCTGTTGCAAGCCGCAGACGCAGGCTGAAAGCTGGCGTGTCGAGCACTTTGTATCCGACGACAGCGAGTTTCAGTCCAAACGGCCGTATGTCGTTGTTCGTGGACGCCTCGACGTTGCTTCCCCTGCGTTTCTGTGTGGCAAAGATGGCCGCGCGCGTCGTTTCGGCAGTGAACAGAGTGCCGAAAAGGCCTGTGCCGAAGCCACCTCGATGCTGCAATAATCACGCATCTGAACGCTCCCGCCCCTCGTTTGCAGGGGCGGTGCGCATCACCCGATTTCGATCACACTTCCGGTTTCAATATCCACCTGCCCGGGCAGGCGCAAGGTTGCCCGGCCGGTGCAATGGCAACCATGCACAATGGGGATCGCCGCCGCCGAAAAAAACCCGGCCACCTCGCCAATGGCGCGGCGGCTGGCCGAGCGCAGATGAAATCCGCCAATGACGGCATGCACGCGCTGGGTGCCGGTCACCGTGCGGGCGTATTCGACGATGTTGCAAATGCCCGAGTGGGAACAACCCACCAGGATCACCAGCCCTTTTTCCGTGCGGTAGACCAAAGCTGAATCATCGACGATAAGATCCTTCGTCAGCCGGTCCTCACGCACGATGGCACCGAATGTTCGTGCCCTGCCCAGCGTTTCACTGCGCCGTATCTGCCCCAGAAACACCAGGTTTTCATGTAGCCAGAACGGCTCGCAATGCAACGCGCAACGAAACGCCTGTTCCGCGTGCGCCTTGTCGATGGCGGCCCCGAGATTTCTGATCCGCAGCGCTTTGCCAAACAGATTGAGGTACAGCCCGCGCCGCGAGAAGGCATCGGGATGGGCGACCAGCAGCGGCCGCCGTTGTGGATCGATCGCTTGCAGATGATCGCAAAGTGCTTTGAGCCCCCCCGCGTGGTCGTAATGTCCATGCGAGAGGACGACGTGCGTCAGCTTGCGCAAGTCGATGCCGAGCCGTTGTGCGTTGGTGAGAAAGGCATCGTGCTTGCCGGTATCGAACAGGACGGTGCTTTCTTCGTCCTCAATCAACAGCGATAGTCCCTTTTCGGCGGCCATGCCGCCTTGCGACGCCTGGTTTTCCACCAGAACCGTGATTTTCAAAGTGTTTTCCCGAATGAGGGGCAGGGCCCATTCATGTGGATATGTCATCAAACAGTGGCTATTAAATGCGATGATATACTCAAAACAGGTGGCAGTAAGATCGCAGCCTGCCACCACTCGGTTCTATCCACGGGACAGTTCATTCGGGGGAGTCGTCTGTGATGCCTGGCGTTCATCGCGCATGGTTCAAGTGGCTCTATGGCCCGTTGTCGGGTCTGTGCGTTTTTTTGCTCTCCTTATGGGGGCTGCATCAGGCGCTTGCCCATACGCCGCTGACTGAAGTGGCGCGTGCGCTGCATGCGATCGATGCCGTTCACGTCTCATGGGCGCTGGCGCTGACGGTGGTCAGCTTTATCGCCTTTGTCGCTTACGATGTGCTCGCGTTTCGCTACGTAGGGCAGCCTCTGCCGAACCGGCATTTGGCCTTCGGGACCTTTATCAGTTCGTTATTCAGAAGTCATTCCGGTTTCGGCGGGTCCCTGCGTGACCGTCTGTTTACCGACTGGCGCATCTCAGGATGGGATGCCTCCCGCATGCTCCTGTTCTGCACGCTGACCTACTGGCTTGGCCTGTTCAGTCTGGGCGGGGTCGTGCTGAGTCTTGGAGCGTCGCCACTGCCGGTACTGGAGACGCTGCGGCCGGCCGGCATCGTGATGATCGTTGCGACTTTTGTGTATGTCCTTCTGACGGCCTCGAAGCGTGCCCCTCGTGCCTTGTCGCGCTGGGATCTTTCTCTGCCCAGTATGCCCGTGGCGCTGGGGCAGATCGGTTTGGCCGCTGTCGACTGGCTGGCGATGGGCGGGGCGCTCTATGTGCTGTTGCCGCCGTCTCTGTCCTTGCGCTTTGCAGACGTCCTTTGCGTTTTTCTTGTTTGCCGGACGGTGAGTGTATTAAGCCCGGTTCCGGGCGGGGCTGGAATATTTGAATGGATGTTCATTTACCTGTTGGCGCCGTGTGCGCCCGTTGCCCCCCTGTTTGCTGCTGCGCTGGCGTTCCGCTTCGTCACTCAGTTGCTACCGATCTGGGGCGCCGCGGTGGTGCTCGGCGTTGGCGAGGGAGGACGACGGTTTCCTGCTCACCTGCAGCGTTTGTGGCGATCCGGAAGCAGACTCTCGGCGCTTGTGCCGCATGTCCTTGCGCTGGCGACATTTCTCGCCGGCGCGGTGCTGTTGTACTCGGGGGCCATTCCAGAGTTGACCGGGCGACTGGCGGTACTGTCCGCGTGGGTATCGCTGCCGCTGCTGGAAGCTTCCCACTTTCTCGCCAGCCTCACCGGTGCGGCGTTATTGATCCTTGCCCGTGGCATTCAGCGGCGGCTGGATTCGGCATTCTGGCTGACCGCCGCCTGTCTGGTGGCCGGCATGGTGTTTTCCCTGTTAAAGGGTTTTGATTACGAAGAGGCGCTGGCGCTGAGTGGCCTGCTGCTGGCCTTGGTCTTTGCCCGCAAGCACTTCTGGCGCAAGGGGTCTCTGTTGTCCGGCGGTTCGCGTTCCGGCTGGGTTGCCGCCGCACTGGCGACGGCGGTCAGCGCGGGATGGATCGTGGTGTTTGCCTTCAAAAACGTGGCATACAGCGATCAGATCTGGTGGCGTTTCCTGCTGCAGGATAGTGTGCCGCGTTCATTGCGGGCAACGGCCGGCGCACTGTGCCTGGTGTTGCTTTATACCGTGGCGACGTTGTTGCGATCGGCGCGGCCGCCGCTGGCGCTTCCTGGCCCCGCCGCGCTGGAGACCGCTGCTTCGATCGCAGGACATTCGAAACGCGTTTCGGCGTACCGGGTGTTGTCCGGCGACAAAATGGTGCTGTTCAATCCGCAGAACACCGCCTTTGTCATGTATGGAATCCGTGGGGAAAGCTGGATTGTACTGGGCGACCCGGTCGGGCCTGAAGACGAGATGGCCGATCTGGTCTGGCGTTTGCATGAGATGTGCGACCAGTATGCCGGCAGACTGGTGTTTTATCAGGTCGAAGAGCGTTATCTGGCGCTTTATGTCGATCTGGGATTCAATCTATACCGCCTTGGCGAGGAGGCCCGGGTACCGTTGGCGACGTTTTCGCTGGACGGGGGAGAACGCAAAGGCTTGCGGCATACGTATCATCGTGCGGCCAGAGCGAATCTGGCTTTCGACGTTGTGTCCGCGGGTGCCGTCGATGCTTTCTTGCCTGAACTGAAGGCGGTCTCGGATGCCTGGCTGAAAGAAAAACACACCCGGGAAAAAGGGTTTTCGGTCGGCGGCTTCGATGCGGACTATCTGCGGCGTTTTCCTCTGGTGATGGTCCGGCAGGAAGGGCGCATCGTCGCTTTTGGAAATCTGCTGTGCGGCGCGGACAAAGAAGAGCTGTCCATGGATCTGATGCGCCTTTTGCCCGATGCGCCTTACGGTGTGATGGAGTTTCTGTTTATCGAGCTGATGTTATGGGGGCGGGGGCAGGGGTATGCCTGGTTTAACCTGGGAATGGCCCCGTTGTCCGATGAACATGGTCATGCGTCTGCACAGTTGTGGGACCGCTTCGGTGCACTTGTGTTTAATTTCGGCGAATATTTTTACAATTTCCGTGGCGTTCGCGACTTTAAGGAGCAGTTCCATCCCCGTTGGAGCCCCCGTTATATTGCCATCGGTTCGGGACTGATGTTGCCGCGTGCGCTCGCCGATATCGCGGCGCTGATTGCCGGCGGTTATCGCGGCTTGCTGGTCAAGTAATCGACGATGCACGTTTGAAAAGCGCATTTTTCTTCTTCCGATCTCTTCCTGTCATACCTCGCATGCATTGCCGGCCGCAGCGTCGCCGCATGTCCTGCGCGGTGCCGAGTCTGGTTTTCCCTCGATTTGCCGCGGGCTAACAGAGGCGATGGGGCCTGATTTTCCGAACGGAAAACCGCCTGGATGTCATGCAAACAACACAATAAACGCTTGGTGAAAAATGCTTATAACACACAGTGTGTGCGATAGCGGGCTGCGCTGTGTGCGGCGGATGAAGGAGCAGGCAATGGATCGGACGCGTGAGTCGAGACGGATTTATGCACTTAACAGGTTGACCCGGATGCTGATGGCCGCGGGCGGTTTCGGTGCCAGTACTTTGGCCATGGCGGCCGTTTGCGCCCCCCCATGGGTTGAAGGAACGCACTACTCCGGCAGTACCACCGTGTCTTATCATGGCGCCAATTATCGGGTACTGCAGCCACATACCGCCTATCCCGGCGCTAACTGGAACCCGGCGGACACGCCTACATTGTGGACATTTGTGGAAACCTGCTCAGATTCACCATCACCATCACCTTCTCCTTCTCCTTCTCCTTCTCCTTCTCCTTCTCCTTCTCCCACGCCATCCCCCGGGCCCAAACCTGAACCCATTGTGCCTGCACCCGCGCCCGGCCCCCAGCCCTCTCCCGCGCCTTCTGCATGCTATGACGCGTGGCAAGCGGCAACGGTGTACAACAGTGCCGGCATGCATGTGACGTTCCAGGGCGGGAACTATGTCTCCAAGTGGTGGACGCAAGGCGATGCGCCATCCGGCAATGCGGGCGAGGGCAAGCCCTGGCAGTTCCTGGGTGAGTGCAACACGCCGGCGCCGGGA